>Ga0213832_1000151_pt1 | contig 104188 bp, 85 predicted proteins | sample SWATP13_FD_161660 | JGI IMG/M metagenome (GOLD analysis project Ga0213832, IMG submission 161660) | Coastal seawater microbial communities from Marineland, Florida, United States - SWA TP1 #3 | ecosystem: Environmental > Aquatic > Marine > Coastal | place: USA: Florida | collected 2016-08-06 | reverse complement strand
GCACTGCATCCGGCCAAAGACGTACTCGACCTGACGCCAAGAGTCTGGAAAGAGAAATTCGCGGACAAAAAATTGACGAGCGTATTAGATAAAATGGGGTAGTCCGGGTCTATATTGATCGCTTACGAAAGAAAGAAGAATCGTACTCTCCCTTATGTACGACATTCGAGCAATCCTGGAAGAAAAAGGGCTCGATAATACATACATACTCGACAAGTTAATTACTCTGAGTGAAGCAAGGGATAATCTTGAATTACTCGCTATGACACGATTCCTCGATGACCAGGGCAGATATATGCTTGCTCAGCGTATCAACTATACGCTGAAGGATCTGAATGGTTTTTATACTGTATCTGCGCGCTTTTCAAATAAAGCTTAGCCACTTTAATTTGAAGTGGTGAGAGTCGATTCGGAGACTGTTTGAGAATGTTCAATGACATCGATAAAAATGACTCGTTAGAAAATTGGGCCAAAGCTCTTTCTATACCAGCCCAAACTGTCATGTACTCAATCGGACTTTCATTTGAGCTCTCCGACTTACGGAATCCAGTTAACAAGCTCTTAGTGAAAAAACGGCTACGAGATATTTATGCGTTACTAAATTCCGTTCGGCCCTGGTTCGAATCTGACAAAGAATGCTGGACCTGGTTTGTTAGTAAACAACTCCCAGCTTTTTCTCCATCAACTTCGTCAGAAATTGTAAGGCGGTATCAAGATAAAGGTATTAATGCTTTGTTTGACTGGATTGAAGAGCGAAAAACAGGGAATTTTCAATAACACATGCAACTTGTTAATTTCATAATGCTAAATTTAATATTTGGATAAGAGTATGTCGGATGATGTTTCTGTTAACAAAGTTATGAACACACTAAGGCAGTGGACAGATGAAAAGGTGAATTCTCCTAGCTTATTAGTGTCCATAGATGATGGCTCATTTCACGTCGGCCACTATGTCGGTATGGGGAGTTCCGATAGCGCATCCATCGACAAGTATTCGCCACTATACAAAACAACAATTGAACAGCTTTTTCGAGAAGGTCAATTGCAAGCCTCAGGGAGAGTGTTCACTTTATATCCAGGGAGCGATAGATTTAGAAGGCTAATATTTAGAAAATAATATTGTCAGTCTGAGTAAAAGACAAAATGGAATTCTAATACTAGTTACAACATAAATCGCCTTTCTTCTGTCAGTCACTACATTTACAGAAGCCACATGAGCCTCATCAATTGTAAGCCGGAAATGTTGAGCTCTAATTTACTGAACCTGCCAAACAGGAATTTTTGAATATGAGCACAAAAGAGTGGGTTTCTGAGCCCGAAGATGGCGTTGGAATTTACCAAGAATGTATCTATGATTGGGACAATTATGCGGTTAACCCTAACCCGACTGTAATTCAAATAGACCACTCAGCTGAAACGGCTATTGCACAGAAAATCACGAATGATGAATTCGTCTCTCAATTTACCTTGCAAATCAGCATACCTGCGACAACGTTTGACAGAATCGCTACAGACTGGTGTAAGAAACGCTTTCTCACCACAAACAAATACAAGCTAGAGGAACTACTCAGTAAATGCAATTTTCCGCAATCTTATCGCACAGGTGAATCGACCGAAGTTCTGGAAGAAGCATTAAATAATTCTGAATTTACTCAAACGATAAAAGAGCGAATTGCACAGCATGAAATCGAAGCTGACCTCGAGATGGATAATATATTCAGCATTGTGGCCACTAGCTCACTTGAAGCAGGGTGTATGCAAGAATGCAGTAACGAACTGCTTCAACTTCGAGATGCAGGACGAAAACTGTCTCAAGAATATCCAATACTAAGCAATATAAGCAATGATGAGGAGCATGGCAAGGCTTTGATGATGATTGAAATGTTGCTAGAAGACTATGATAAAAATTTATTGTTGATAGATGCACTAAGTTGTTCAATCGCTCGGTATGAAGCTGATAAAGATGCTTCGGAATAGTGCTCAATGTTATGGTCAAATATAAAAATCAGGCTCAACAAGCGTTTGATGAAATAGTGCAAAATCGACTCACAGAAATTCCATCAGAGCCACTTGTTATTGTTGCCTTAGCGGTATGGTACGAAGATTTCGTGCCAGATATAACACGATTGACGGGAATTACGGAAATAAAGAGAGCCGGATATCTGTTAGAAAAATTGATGACATTTCACTGTGTAACTCGCACCGTAAGGCTCTCGCTAACCCCTACGGTTGATGAGTTGATTCAAAACGCCTCAAGCGAGATCGAATTAATACCAAAGGAAATGATCTTAAAGCTCAAACAGTTTTCTGGCGATGGGTTAGCTCTTAGGTGGAGGCTAAAAGAAGATATACACCGGCAAGTACAAGACTTACTACCCTACCAAGTGCGAACGTATTCGCATAACAGAGAATAAGACTTTTATCGAGAGTTGCGGAACATTAATGTTCCGCGGCGAAGAAGCATTCACATTAATAGTGGCAACTCAAAAGCAAGATAAAATGGAAATCTAAATGCCTGTTTTACGAAGTAATCAGTTACCGACTCAGCATCCTGGTGTTGTATTCAAACGATACTATCTTGATAGATATAATATTAATCTCACTAATGCTGCTGAAAAATTAGGTATAAAAACAGAGCATCTTAACAACTTTATCAATGGTAAGGTCACTGTTAGTGAGTCCTTGGCTACAGAATTGGAAGATGTAACAGGTGTATCGTCTGGTTTTTGGATTAATTTACAGAAAAACTACAACCTTTATAGATAATGGTAGCTATGCTACTAGTTCAATTCCAGTAAGAGTGGTGCGCAAATCATTTGGTATTTGGTAATCTGAGCGAAAAAACAAAAGCGACCAATATACATCTCTGGTTACATAAGGCGCCTTAATCGGAAATAAGAGACTACTACTTTGTTTAAATCAGTAATATCTGGTGAATCACACTTTTTATGAGTTCCACCGATTGTTCGATTTCTTGATCCGTGGTTTCAAACCCTAAACTAAATCGTATAACTGAGTTTGCTTCATCAGGATTCAGCCCTATAGCTCTTAGCACGTGTGAAGGCTCAGGTATGCCAGATGTGCAGGCGGAGCCTGTTGAGGCTGCTAGGTGGGGCTGTAGTGCACCTAAAATGTCCTGTGCATTGAGTCCTTGAAAGCCGATAGATAAGTTTCCAGGATGTCTATTATCAATGTCCCCGTGTAAAGTTGTTTTACAGGGCATAGTCATCAGTAAACGAGTCAACCTGTCCCGGCTTGCTTTAAGTTTTTTTCGCTTCTCACGTACCTCGTTTGACCTTAATAGGCTGGCGGCTGCACCCATACCAACACATAGAGGGGTTGGGATTGTGCCAGATCTCAATCCATTTTGCTGAGAACCGCCATAAATAAGAGGTTCTATATCGGTTTGGATTTCACGTCTAATATAAAGAGCGCCAACGCCTTTAGGGCCATATATTTTATGCCCTGAAAGGCTTATTAAATCAGCGAGAGTGGCTAAGCTTTGGGTATCCATTGCTATCGGTGCTTGGGCTGCATCGCAATGTAAAAGAGCTCCAGTGTCGCTTATTTTTGCAGATAACTTTTCTAAGTCCTGAATAGTGCCAATTTCATTGTTAACTGCCATAATGGATACTAAGAGTACGTCGTCATCGAGTAATCTATCTAGCTCACTAAAAAGAATCCGGCCTTTATTGTCCACAGGTATGTAGTTAACAATAAAGTTGTATTGCTCCTGTAATATACGACCGACGCTGAGCACACATTTATGTTCTGTTGCGCCCAGAAGAATACGCTTTTTGGGAGACTTTAAAATAGCGGCTCTTCTTGCTAGCCCAAAAAGTGCGAGATTATTAGACTCTGTCGCTCCAGACGTGAAGATAATCTCGTCCCTGTCGCAACCTATAAGATCGGCTACCTCTTGAGCTGCTTTATCTACAGCAATCGCAGACTTCCACCCCATGGCATGGTCGGATGCATGAGGATTGGCAAATGTGTCTGTAAAGTATGGTTGCATTTCAAGTAAAACTTTCTGATCAATAGGCGTGGAAGCCTGAAAGTCTAGATATATTGGTTTGCTATTATTCATTTTAAATTCAATAAGATAACGGGTTTTTGGTTGTTTTTAAATGATTGAGAATTTCACCCTTCTTTCTGGGTGATATATCCAGTTGAAGATTGACCCTACCATGCTCTCTATATTAAAGTCTCCTGGATGGAACATCCAGGAGTTAATTAATGGCACGCGGCCAACTATATCAGCAAGACTACAAACCACAATTTTCAGGCCACGAAACCTTTCCGCTACGTTACGGTTGGTTGAAAAAGTGTTTTGATCGTGTGGCTGAAACAGAGCAAGTGATTGAAAACAAATCACTTTGTTGGGGGGAGGACTCTATCGCCCGTTATGGCGTGGGTAAGAATATGGTTTCCTCAATGCGTCATTGGTCCACAGTATGCGGCATTATAGAAGAAACGCCTGGAACAAATAAGGTTAACACTACCTCATTGGGGAAGTTTTTATTTGGTGATAGCGGTGTTGACCCATATTTAGAAAACCCAAATTCACTTTGGCTTATTCACTGGAAATTGGCAACTGAGTGGAAAAAGAAAACTACGTGGTTTTGGGCATTTAGTTATTATTCTGCGGTTACATTCGAAAGAGATACCCTAATAAATCGTTTACAACGTGATTGGCCTAAAGCATCCAAAACAACAATTAAAAATGATGTGGCCTGCTTTGTTCGCACATATGCAACTCAAGTAGTGACATCAAAAGCGGGACGAGAAGATTCTTTGGAGAGCCCACTTACTGAACTCGGTTTAATCAAACCTGTCTCGAAACGGGATGAATTCAGATTTAATAGAGGTCCCAAATCAACTCTTGGTAATGGTACATTCATATTTGCGTTGCTTGAATTTTGGAGAGAATTTTCTCCTGCATCATCCACTCTTTCTTTTGAAGCTATCGCTCATGAACCCGGTTCGCCAGGAAGAGTGTTCATGCTTGACGAAAATGATGTAGCTGACAGGTTGTCAATGTTAGATTCCGTGACATTTAACGTGTTGAGGTGGTCCGAAACAGCAGGATTGAAGCAAGTTGTACGTGATCAAGAGTTTGATTTTGATAAATCACTCAATTTTGTTCATCAGGATTTTGAACGTTCGAGTGATAGAGAGGTTGCATAAGTGACACTTATCGACAAAGTTAATATAGCACGCCGTTTTCAGAAATCGGTTCGGATTGATTCGGATTTTGGCGATAAAAACGCACTTGATGGATTTATTTGTCCTCAATCTTCAGCTGAAGTCCTAAAAACAATGGCTCGCCATATATCAGAAAGCGGGCAAGGCGCATTCACGTGGACGGGACCATACGGAAGTGGTAAATCTAGTCTCGCTATTGCACTAAGTGCACTTTTAAATGGTAATCAGGCATTAAGAGAAGAAGCGGCAAACGTATTTGGAAACGAGCTCACCAGTGTAATGTGGGACGCTATGCCGACAGGCACTAAGGGCTGGAGAATATTACCCGTTGTGGGAAGGCGAGATAATCCACTACGAGTTCTTAGCGAGGCACTAGAAAGTGCAGGTTTAGCTTCTACTTCAAGTACAGCTGAGTGGACAGAATCTGATCTTATAAGTAACTTGTTAGATATTGCTCAAAGTAAGCCTAAAACTCACGGCGGATTAATCCTATTTGTTGATGAAATGGGAAAGTTCCTTGAATCAGCAGCTCAAAGTGGCTCTGATTTATATATATTTCAGCAAATTGCAGAAGCTGCGTCTCGAAGTAACGGTCGTTTTATATTTATCGGTGTGCTTCATCAAGCATTTGACGAATACGCTCATCGTCTCTCACATGCACTTCGTGATGAGTGGACAAAAATACAAGGTAGGTTTGTAGATTTATCGGTCAATACTCTTGGTGAAGAGCAGATTGAGCTGATTTCTAGAGCAATAGAATACAGAGGGGAATTTGTTAACTCTCAGGGGCAAGCTTTAGCTGTTGCCAAATTTGCAAGAAGAGAGCGCCCTAAAGAAGCAGAAAGATTAGCTGAAATGCTTGAGGGCTGTTGGCCTCTACATCCTATAGTGGGTTGTTTGCTCGGACCTATTTCTCGCCGCCGGTTTGGGCAAAATCAAAGGAGTATCTTTGGCTTTTTAAACTCGGCTGAGCCCTATGGTTTTCAAGATTATTTATTTTCTGCAACTGAAGGTGAGCTTTATACGCCGTCAAGACTCTGGGAGTATTTGCGGGTCAACCTGGAACCCTCTATCCTCGCGTCGCCCGACGGCCATCGCTGGGCATTAGCAGCCGAAGCATTGGATCGGTGCGAAGCGAAAGGCGGAGACCTTTTTCTTGTTGATTTATTGAAAACAATAGCTGTTATTGATCTTTTTAAAGATCGTTCAGGTCTGCTGCCAAGTGTAGATTTATTACAAACTTGCTTCCCAGCGCTTAAAAGAGATGAGCTCCTAACTGCCCTTAATACACTTAGCGCCTGGTCATTAATAATATTTAAGAAGTTTCAAGATGCTTACGCTATTTTTGCAGGTAGTGACTTTAACATTGACCATGCTGTTGAGGTTGCCCTTGATGAAATTGAAGAAGTTGATTTTTCAGCACTGAAATCATTGGCAAGTTTACAACCTATATTAGCGAAACGTCACTATCATGAAACTGGGGCTATGAGGTGGTTCGATGTGGCTATCACGCCAGCATCTAATGTCGTTGAAAAAGCATCTCGCTTCAAACCTCACAATGGTATTGTTGGGCAGTTTCTAATAGTAATCCCTACTGAAAATGAAGATGATACAAACGTTATGTCTCTTTGCCGAGATGCCGCTAAAGCAAGCGTAGAATGGGATATAGTGGTTGGTTATTCTTCTCGCGCTTGGTCAATCATTGGGTTGTCTCGGGAGCTTTTAGCATTAGAGATGGTTAATAATGGTCACCCCGAGTTAGCGGGTGATAATGTGGCTAGGCGAGAAGTCGCCGCTCGGCTCGCCGATTTACAAACAAGACTCGAAGCAGAGTTTGTGAGAGGGCTAGATACAGCTGTATGGTACCGTAAGCACCATTCGCCTAGAAAGTATAGTCAATCAGCTTTGAATAATCTTGCTTCAGAATTAGCAGAGAAGCGTTTTAATAAATGTCCCAAACTACACAATGAGCTTCTGAATAGGCAAAAACCGTCAGGAAGTGCAATTGCTGGCCAAAATGCTTTGCTGAGACATATGATAACTCGAGAAGGTGAGCCTCGTTTAGGAATTATCGGTTATCCCACTGAAGGAGGTCTATACGCATCTCTTTTAGAAGCATCAGGGTTGTACACGGAAAATGAACACGGATGGCAATTTGTTACGCCGTCTAACGGTAATGGAGATGTTTATAGGCTGTTCCCTGCTTGGGAGACGGCTATTCAGTTCATAAAGAACAATAAAAGTCGTTCAGTATCAGTTTCCGATATCAATCAAATATGGTCAAAGCAACCATTTGGCATTAAAGAAGGCTTAATGCCTGTTTTAACCGTTGCTTTTATTCTCAGTCAAAGAGAGAGCTTGGCTATTTACCGAGAAGGTATATTTAGAGCACGATTTGATGAAGTTGATGTTGAATATATGGCTAAAGACCCTGGTACAATCCAACTGCGGTGGATGGATTTAGACAAAATATCAAGACAAATGCTATCTGATATGGCTGAAATTGTTCGGGAGCTTGATGATCAAAACAAACTAACTCACCTTCAACCGATTGATGTAGCTCGAGGGCTTGTCGCTATTTATGAGCAGCTACCCAATTGGACAAAACGTACAATGCGTCTCTCATCTCGCGCTATTCAAATCCGCGATATATTCAAACGAGCTCATGATCCAAATAAATTTTTGTTTGATGATATACCAGGACTGTTAGATTCAACAAAAACAGGCTCATCGGAGAAAGATACAGTTAGTGAAATTGTGACGATAGTAAAAGAGGGCTTACAGGAGTTAGTGAGTGCATATCCACTTATGATCAATAGATTAAGGGATATTCTTCTTGCGGAGCTTCAGGTTCCAAATATATCACCTCAGTCTCTTCTAGAGTTAAGAGCAAGGGCTGAAAACATAAAGGAATTAGCGGGTGATTTCCGACTAGATGCATTTGTAGGGCGTCTTTCTCAATTTAATGGGGATGATGAGGGATTTGAAGGAATTGCTAGCTTAGCCGCGAATAAGCCGTCTAGGGACTGGGTTGATCCTGATATGGATAGAGCATCCATAGAATTAGCTGATATGGCACAGAAATTCTTAAAAGCAGAAACTTACACCCGAATTAAAGGACGTCCCGAAAAGCGCCAAGCGATGGCTGTAATGATTGGAATTGGGGGAAAGCCTACCCCACTATTGAAAGAATTTAACGTTATCGATACTGATAAGAAAGCTGTTGATGAATTGGTTGATAAAATGGCTAACACGGTAGATGGCGCAGAATATCAAGATAGGAATATTATTCTTGCTGCTCTTGCTGAATTGAGCTCTCGATATATGCAAGATAGAGAAGGTGAAAACAAGTTATCCAAAGGCGCAGGGCAAATTAAATATGTCTAATGATGAAATGCACGTTTTAGGAATTTCTGGTGGAAAAGATAGTGCAGCTCTTGCTGTATATATGCGTCAACATTATCCTGAGCTTGAGATTCAGTATTTCTTTACCGACACGGGAAAGGAGCTTCCGGAAGTTTATGAATATTTGGGAAGGTTAGAGGGCTTTCTAGGTCAACCAATTTTGAGGCTTAATCCAGATCGTGATTTTGATTTTTGGTTGAAGCAGTACAATGACTTTCTACCATCAGCAAAGACTAGGTGGTGTACTCGCCAATTGAAGCTTAGACCTTTTGAGCAGTGGGTTCGCCCACTGCTCAACGGAGAAAGAAAGATATACAGTTATGTTGCTATTCGTGGTGATGAAGAGTATCGAGAAGGCTATGCATCTAAAGATGAGAACTTAGTGATTAAGTTACCGTTCAAGGATGCTGGCATTGATAAAGCCGGTGTTCTAGATATTCTCGAAGGTGCTGGACTGGGGTTGCCGCAATATTACTCTTGGAGAACCCGTAGTGGCTGTACATTTTGCTTTTACCAACAGAAAATAGAATGGGTACGTTTAATGGAACGCCACCCTGAGGCATTTGAAGAAGCTAAAGCATACGAAAAAAATGCGGTTGATCATGGTTCTCCTTTTACTTGGAGTGAAGGCGAGTCTTTAGACGAGCTTGCAAAACCAGAACGAATTCAACAAATCAAAGCTGATCATGAGCGCCGTTTAGCAAGACAGAGAAATAAGTTTCAGGCTAATCCACTTCGACCGAATAGCGAGCCTTTAGATATAGATGATCTATACGGAAAGGCAAAAATGTGTATTTCTTGCCATAAATAAAGTGTTGGGCTGCACTAGTGCTTAGCTTAGTTGAACGAGTGTGATTACGTCAAAATCGCTTGGTGCTTATATGTACTAGCTCAGCTCAGATGAATTAGTTCCGACCAGATCTGCCGGTTACTCTGTTTACGAGTGACCGGGTCAGATGTGTTCAAATTTCTTTCCAGCTAATTCACATTAGGAGCTAAGTGCCCTTTCAAGCCTTTCAAAGAAATCATCGCCATTTTTGGGGCGTTTGCGGTAGTTGTGAAACAATGAGTTATATATAGGCTCAAACAGTTTTTTTGGCCCAGTCCAATCATCCTCAATGACAACTCCACTAGGATGCCGACCTGTAACCACATACCAAAAAATTGAAGCTAATTGAAATACATCTGATGAGGAATTAATACAATCAACCGCACCGAGTCGTAGGTTATGAGCTTCAGGAGACATCCAATATTTCGGCCCTATATTTTTACCATCAGGAATGATTTCGTCTTCGGACGGAGTAACAATTGAGCAAAGTCCATAATCAGCAAGTAGCCAACGATCTCCTACTATAAGTATGTTTTCCGGTTTAATATCCCGATGAACAGCTTCTGAGTTTTTGTGTAGAGTTGCCAATGCTCCAGCAAGTCCCCTAAATTGTCCTGCGTATTGTTCGTAAGGCAACCTACCTTTTAACTCAATCATCTCTTGAAGATTGCAGTCCGCTAACTCCATTACAACGAAGGGAATACTAATCTCTTTGTTAGACTTATTTTTGGTAACGCAAACACGGCCAGAGCCAATATATTTGATTATGTGATCATTATCTAATGCTCTGAGAAGCTTTACTTCTCGCAAGAATCTCTTGGTACTGTTCGTATTCGTGTGCATCAGAAATTTCAATGCACACTCTTCACCTGTCGATCGGTTTTTCCCTTTGAATACTGAAGCATTCCCACCGCGCCCAATCCATTCATCTATTTCAAAGGAATGTCCTTCATCAGTCTTTATACCTGATTGTAAGTTATAAATATTGCCTTTACGCAACTCACCTAAATCAAAATACAGTTGATTCATTAGTTTTAGGTCTCTCCATTTCCACCCAATGAGCCTGCTCAGCAATACAATCAGAGTGAATCCAAACCGAATTAGAGAATTGCTTTTCTGCCGTAGAAGTTGTCCAAGTGATCATATGTTGTTGAGTTTTATCTGACATCTCTTCCTCACATTGAGCACAAAAGATTTCAGTTGGAGGGCACATTTCTGAGTACTCAGCATTTATAAAATCATCCATTAATTTGTAAAGTAATTGAGTGCTTAGTTCTGAGTGAGAACCTACATAAGTACCTATTAAAATAGAGCTTAGGAAGTTTTTTCTCCAAGTCCTGCTTGAAGCCGAATTTGCTTGAGACACACATTTGATTGCATATTCACTACAGACATCAACAGCCGACTCAGGGCGTATGCAATTATCTAAAATACGAAGGTCCTCTCTTAGAGGCTGTAAGCACTTATTTGTAAGGCTGTACCCAGCACAGAGGAATTCGTCGATGACGAGGAAAAGAGTGTAGAAATCAGACTTTTGACGAAATCGAGTTTTGGCTATGTTTAAGTCATCATTAAATATCAGAGACATGTCTCTCAATACAGACTTAAACCTATTGATAACTTCTCTTTTGTGAGATTCATCCCACGATGAATATTGAGTGTAAAAATCGTCCAAGTTGTCCTTTTTATCTTGAATTCCGCATATTAAGCCAGCGAGTAATTCAGATATGTATTCTACGTCAGCATATCGTCTTCGGTTGGCTGCGGTAAAAATATTTGAGGTATCAAAAAACTCCTCAATAGCTAACTCCTCGGAGATATTCAAAAAATCTCCAGGAAAGTCTGCTCTGCGTAATTCTTGTTTTGTCAGAGGAACCGTGTATTTATTAACTCGTGCGTAAACCTCTCGGACTTCTTCATCTGTAGGGCCTATAGCTTCATTAAAATCAATTTGATAACTTAAAAACCTATCTTTGGTTGGTCTTGAAAGCTGAGAGAATACTTTGCCACTTTCCGACCCTATGTAAGGTGTTTCTAAAGCGAATCTGTCTTTTAGAAAGTCGAGAATGGCGGAAATCCTTTGCTGACCATCAATTACAACCCTGTAAGTCCTATCATCTTTGATGCTATTTGCTAAAAAAATTTTAGGCATTGGCACATCTTTTAAAATAGTGTCCATTAGCATAATCCGAGCAGACGAAGACCAAACACTTTTTCTTTGAAAGTCAGGTCTTAGTTCAAGACGCTCGGCTTCACTCCAATCACGTATATCTGAGATTGGGTGTGGGCTTGAGTTCCAATGTACCATCAATGGGATCCTACTTTTTAGTATGCCATGCTAATCTAATTAGATTAGCCAATTCAGTAATATCTTCCTCAGCAGCAAACGGCACCTGAGCCAGGATGATTTTTCCTTCTCCTGATAACTTGGCAGCCAAGTGACCTTTTCCTAATAACTTTTCAGCGCCAGGTTCATCAAGTACTAGCATGGAATTTTTCTTATCTGCTACTTGAAGCACTAATCTGTTAGTTAAGTTTGCTCTAAGCTGCATAGGTAACGCGTCTTTATCTGGCCGTTGTGTAATCAATACAAGATTTATCCCTGCTGCTCGAGCTTTGACACCTAATCGACTGGCATTTAAATCAACTGCGTCTCTATATTCGTTAATCATCATCCAGTCTGCTAATTCATCATGGAATAGCCAGATGCGTGGTAATTGCCCCTCCGGAGGTACTTTTTTGTTGTAGTTATCTAGTTTGGTAACACCAGCATCAGCGAGTAAACGATTTCGTCTCTCCATTTCCGCGACCATCTCTTCTAAAGCATGGATAGCTTCATCTTGCTCGGTGATTAGATCTCCATCGAGGTGAGGCATTTGGCGAAGCCAAGGAAAGTCAACACCAGCTTTTGGATCTATCATCCTGATACGGGCATTTTGGGGAGAATTTGTAGCACATATATCTAAGAGCAACGACTGGACCAAAACGCCTTTACCACTGCCAGTTCCGCCGGCGATAAGAGTATGGGGACCATGTGTCTGATGTCCTCCAAATTCACTTCCGACATTGAGGTATAATAACTCACCATCAGCTTCCTTTGCCCCAAGTAATAAACTGGTGTTTAATTCCGGGGCTGTGGTCGGAAGTTCTCTTCTTTTCCAGAGATCTTGTAGCCGCAATATCGCACGATTTGGCCTTTTAACCATAATAATAACTTCCATCGGGGCGGCGAGCACATTTATGACTTCGACTGCGTGAGATGTCAGTAATTCTTGGCTTTTCTTTTCCACTTTAGGCACAGTTAGGTTGTCAGAGCCTCTGAAACGGACCAGAGCCGCATTCGGCGTTAGCCGTGCGCCAATGAGTTCCGCAGTCATATCATAGCCTCTTAGAGCTCTTTGAAGAGCTTTAACCGTGTTATCCAACCACAGTTTTGTTACTTCATCGTCTTCCTCCGACGCGGAGCCTTTATCTATCCATTCAGCCAACTTACTAGACGGCCATTTATTTAATAAGTTTGTCGGAGTTCCATAATTATCGCTTGGTAGCTCAGTGTCATCTCGTTCAGTTAAGGCATTAGTCTCTGTATGTGAAAAAGCGTCGTTATCGTTGGTGGGCTCCTTTTTTAAAGCACTAGGATTTCCAACGTTTGTACCAATTGAATTATCCGGAGTGTCTAAACTAGGCTCTTGATAGTTGCTACTTGGTTTGTTGTCAGCTGTCTTTGAATGAAGTGCAGCATCCCAAGATACTGTTTGAGTATCTTCGGTCTTAACACTTTTTGTTGAAAAGGAGCGGAATGCTTTAGCAACGTTAGTTTTATCAAAAATTTGCTGTACACAATGTGGCATTCCTTTTATAGGGGTAGGAGCAATGTTATCCACATATTCATCATTATCGTGAACAAACACGTGAGAAAAACCTACAAGCTGAATAGGTACATGGTCTTGTCTAATTTCATCAGACCACTTATGCAAACCCCAAGAGTTAATCATCGATGAATCAAAAGGCTCCATTCCTTCTATCATGAAGTCGCCAATTCTGTTTAGCCAAATATCACGATCTATTCTCTTATGGTAAGGATCTAGCGCTCGTCCCAATCGGGCGACAGTCTCTTCGAGTTGCTTTGCTGATTTTTTCGCTTGTGCTTTATATCCTTGAGAGTTCACAAACTTGGCTTCTGATATCGCAACTTTCAAGACAGGTTTACCATCGACCACACGGGGCGCTATTGCCATGATATCCGCAATTTGCTCTTCTCGTTGCCCAAACCAAGATGCAAAGTCATCGAGGAAATACCATCCGATAGGAAGATCTGGTTCCCCCAGGTTATTTCTAATCTCTTCCATTGACAAAACTATGCCAAGTAATTCGTTAGCATAATGACCATATCTAGCTGCACGCATTACAACTTGGCCGGACAGCGTATTGGCTTGGTCAATTAAGTCATCGACCAAAGAGTGACCGGTAGAAGTCATTGCTGGGTCAATTTGGTCCAGCCGCTCCTTTAGAAGTGCACGTAGCAACTTGGGCTTGGACGTAGTTGAAACAACAATATTTCGGTCTACTTGCTTGTCTCTTATATGGCGAATTACCCTAACTCCATTGTTGCTTAGCAAGCGTCGGTCTACTAGTTCATCGAAGTTTACAACCCATTCACCTATTTTGTGAGTTTGAGTAAATACCTTAGCAATATCACCATCTCTGTAATTAACCTCTCTAGCTGGAAGTACATCGCCTGGCAATGCATTGTCGCCCATTAGAAAACCTTGGATCATATTTAGATAGTTTTGACCCGGCATCGGTTGAACCGGGCATGCAAGATAAACTGACGTTGCTGTATCAGCGATCCCTATCGGACGTCGACGTGACCAACGAGCTGGTACATGACTTATTAGATCTGGATGTCTATCTCCAGGGGACTTTTTCCAAACAAGCTGAGCGTTCCTCGCTATTACATCTTGAAGAGCTACTAAATCTGCCGCTCGGTCCTCTTCATCATCGGGGATTCTTGCTGCATCGAGAAATCCTACTCTTAGTCTAGAAAGGAAGTTACGAGCAGCTTCACTTGCCATCAGAGAGCCAGATTCTTCATTTACGGTGACATTTTGTTGTTCGTAAATACGTCGAATGCGCTTAGGGTCTGAATGGGTTAATAAAAGATCACATTGAAGCTGATTTTCTTGCTCGACTTTACCAGAAAGTTCAGATGCTAAAGCACTGGGTAATGCTTTTGACTCCGCGTTATAAAGAACAACTGAAAAGTTACTGCGCTCGTGTGGTAGAAGCTTTAAGTATTGTTCTCCAACATTGCCAAATGCTTTTGCTGCCACACCAGGCTCAATATCAAGAGCATCATCTCCGTCCTGCCTGTTTATTCTAAGTGGGGGTTCCGCTAGAGAGTAGTCATAAGACGTGTTAACAGTCGCTAGAAGCAAAGGTTGTTCTCGTTCAAAACCGATACAAACTTCAGGATAATAATTGGCTGAAAGCTCTAATTTTACTTGTGAGAATAACAAGTCCGCCCGGAAAATATCTTCCTCTCCAGCGTTAAGAACTTCATTAATTAATTTCGCCGCTTGAGTTGCTTTGATGTGTATTTCTGCTAAACGGAGTGGATGCCATGGTGTGATTAAAGCCGCAGGGCTTCCAGCTCCTACGTTTGCTATTCCTAGACGCAATACTTCATGCCAAAGCTTTTCACGGGCGCGATCATTATTAGCATATTCTAGAAGGGATATGATTAACGAATTGTATGTTTCAGCTTGTTTAGCAAATGAAGCTGAGCTTATCCCATTTCCTTCGGGAGATATCCAGCTTCGAATCGCAGTAGAGTAGGACTTACGAAATTCCTCAAATTTTTCCAAAATAATATTAGAAGCTTTCGTACCTAATATGCCTGAGAGCGCCTCTAATTCCTCTAGAAAGAATGTACTTCTGTCTCCACTTTCCTTATTGGGAGCTACAAGTTTTCCGTTATTAGTATTAGTTACATCCCTAATTGTATTTACATCATTCAATGAAATACGCTGAATTGCCCCCTTGGCACTTACAGATTGTCTGGTGATGTCAGCTGTCGGTAATAGGGAATACTGCTGGCCTTTATTTGCGATATTCAACAGATCATCAGGCATTGATATAGCAATCGAATCAATAGGCATTTCCCAAAGAAATATAAGCTTTGCTTTTAGACCATCTGGATCAAGTATTACTTCAAACTTAATTGTTCTAGCTTCCTTGGAACCTGAGGTTACTTTTACCAGTTCCTCGTCTGCTTCGGGAAAATAAAAGTCCATTAACTTACCGAAATCTATCTCGACATTCTTTCCTAAGACAGTTTGCAATCCTGCATATCTGAACGCAAAGTATCGTGCTACATTCGAATTTTTTCCTCGCCAGTAACTTTTCTCTCGCGCATTAGGTATACGGACTCGTAATTTTTTTTCTGATAATTCATCATCACTGACTCTCCGCCGTAAATTGTCGAGAGTTTCAATTAATCCGATGAGAAAGTCACTATATGATTGTGGGTTCCGATAGACGTATCGCTCCCACTTTCCTGATAGTTTTTTATCACGTGACAAATGTTCACGGTGTGATTCAAAAAATTCTAGTAAATCTTCGGATGGTTCTTTAGGGAAGGAGCTTGCAAGAAGCTCTCGATCTTCATCTGCAAGTAAATCATCAAATTCATCGTCGAAAAATTTGATGGTTTCTTCTCCTAATGGGACTGAAGAAGTTTTCGACACACCTTCAAAAATCTCGGAAACAGCTCTCCAATCCAGCTCTACAAATTGTTTTTGAGCTTCAGACCAATCATCGTTGCGTAAATCAGCATTCAGAAAATTATTAACTACCTTTAGGTCTGTCTCATCCAAATGGACTGAAATTTCATTAAAATTTTCTAGTAACTGTTCCTTTGGAATCGGGTCTCCTTTTTCAGTCTCCTGAACCAATAGTGGTCTAACTTTTGTGTGCAAGCTTTTAAAAACTCTGTCCCATTCGGCCATAGAGTTTCTTTTTTGTTCAGGGATTCTATCAAAATAACCTGCATAACGGGGAAGCCTCAAACTAGGGAGAGCATTATCAATTGCTTTTTGCAATGGAAGCCCTTTTTTCATAATCCCATCTGCGATTGAAAGTACAAAATCGGCAAAAGTTTCAATTGTTCTCGCAGCATGACTATTGTTTGCTGACCTTAGTGCAGTAAGTAAATGTTCTCGCTTGGGACCTTCGATATACAAAGAGCTTAGACCCACTTGTTCTATCCAGGCGTTATATCGCGCTCTAAGTGTGTCAGTTTCAATTTTTGTTATTTTTTCAACGCTTTTATCATTACGTTGCAGCTCTTCATGTGACGCAGCAAAAAGAACAGCTCTTATTCCGTTCGTTAATCGACAGTGCCTCCAATGAGTAATAGATTGATCGCTCCGTGTTGCAGGTGGAAGAGTGAATTCCGGATCGAATATGCTTGGTATTTTTACATCTATGCAAGCTGAAGTATCATTGTCTTGTAAAACTCTTTCAGCTATGGCGCAAACCAGCGATTGTTCCAAACCAAGCATACAGAATCTAAGAGTACCATCGGTTTCCTGGCTCAATTGACTCTTAACAAAGTCAAGAGCTACTGCTGCAATGAGTTCGTTTCTAGTCATTTATTGCTCCAGAAAGGGTTCTCAACATAGGCACAATCATCCGATAATCTTCTCAGCAATCCTAATGTCCTCAAACGCTGCTCCAATCTATGGGTATTTTGCATAAACGCATTCTGGTCAGTCGGTAGACTACCAAATGCGCGCTCTGCCTCATTTACGCCAATAACTAGGCTAAATCGATCGTACAACTTTGCTAAAAATCGGTGGTATTCCTCTCGTCCTTCATCGACAACACACATAACTAAAGCCTTTAATAATGAATCATCTGGTGAGTACCATGTTCCGGCTCCACGACGCGACACTGCCAATCCGATTTGTTTCGCCCATTCCAAATGAACTTTACCAACGTGTTGTTGATGCCGCTTCTCTGCATATGTCTTTAAGGTTTGAAATATCGTTTCTGGATCACCTGAAGGTGCTCCATCAGTAGAATTCCATTCGAAACGTTCAGTGAGATACTCTCTAGCTGCCTCGGATGGAGATCTTGCTTTTAATGCTTCACTCCATCGTTCATCGCCTTTTGCAGAGTCGATATATGCTCGAACAGCTCTCGTTGAAAGCATTCTGTTTGCTCCGAAGTTCTCCTTAGATAGCTCAAACATCGTTGTTCTTCGCGGTGAAGCAATTTCAAGGACAAATTTTGGTTCACAATTGTCACCTACTTCTTCATGCGCTCTTTTAAGCATGTATAGAAGCATATGTAGTGTAGAAACTCGCATTAGGGGATCTAGCAATGCTTCCCCAGGTAAGTCCAAATTAAGGATTCTAGACCATGAGTCTGCGAGTAATGAATATTCAGGACGTTCAGCAAATGGCAGATACCCTATTGTGCTTGAAACCAAATTAGAGTCGAGTTTATACCCATCAGGTAGTAAGGATTCTACTACGCGATTCCAAGTTTCATCGTGTCGCATTAATTTTTTTGAAATATTGTCGGCTAGTTCCTGACCTTTGCCACTTCTATTGAGCATAAGGTAAAGTAACTCACCGCTTCTAGCGAAAAAACGCCGGTCCGGGCTACTGTTAATATTTGCTGGTAAATCCGCATATAGGCAGTTCGGGCCATAGGGAAACAAAAATCGCGAAGTCCAACGGCGCTGTCGGTGCGGCTCAATTGCAGTAGTTTGAAAAAATTCAACGACACGCGATAATCGTGAAAATGAGCCGAATCTGTCTTTCAGATAATTATAATCATCGTCTGGAGAGAATGTCTTGAACCACTCGCGCCATCTCTCTGAATCAGTTTGATGATTATCCTCTATATATTTAATGTGGGGATTATTGAAAACCAACTGCCGAAGAGGGCCTAGGCGAGGTATATAATAAGTAAATGTTTCGTGTTCATTGTCCCTACTACTTTCCTTAAGAGCTTTTCCTTCAGTTTCTCTCGATTTAAATATTGCTAGAAATTCTAAAAAAACGAGCCATGGGGTCTGATCATTGTAAAATCGGTGTCCCCAAATTGCTTCATCAACCCAGACATTAACATCATTTTTATATTTTGAAGATGCATCAAGACGTATATTCATTTAGCAACCCTAATACGTATATTATCTGGATGAGCTCTACCCTGTTCATCAACAGTTAGCGCTTGTAGGCTTATTTCATTTCCAGTGAGAGCTTCACCTATCAAATCGTCTAGTCGTTTTATTATCCGTAGCTTAAAATCCAAGAAATCTTCATTGCACTGTCGTGAAAAACTTGTTGGCAAACTGCCACTAGCAACCCTAACAAGATATTCAAAGTGTGTAAGCTGGAGCGTTAAGAAATCAATTAATCCATCTCCATTTGCCGTTGGATCAATTAGTTCCAAAATGGGGTTTGCACCATCGGAAGATAAAGTAAAACTCAGATAAGGATCTCTTCTACGCCGAACCGTAGGTATTTCATAATTGAGCAGAGATGCAATTCGTCCTCTCCCATCTCCCCCCGAAGAAGCTAAATAAAGTTCTGTTCCGTCTTCTATCATCATTCCACAGAAAGTTCTATTTAGCCCTCTGACAAGAAGTTCTTTAATGCTAGATATATCCTCACTAGTTTTTAAGCCTTCTACAAATTTGAGGAATAGTCCCGATGATTGATATACGGTTAATCGCCAAGCATCCAGCTTACTGTCATTGGGTAATGAGAAAAATAACCTTTGCCTTTGTCTGGAAAGAGCTTGCATAAATGTCTCAACATTCTCTCTTTCTCCCTCAAGATAATCTCGAAGAAAAGGTTCGTAGGCAGATGCCCCATAAAAGTTATCATTAGCAATAAGACTGGTGTAAAGAGGTGACTTACTGTAAGAACCATAAATTAGTAAATTATCGAATTTGTTATCAGTTTCACGCCCAATGCCATAAGCTTCTAAAATATTGAAAATTTGATATTGCTGCCGTTGTCTGTCAGATATGTTTGCGCCGAATGCGTTGGCATAGGGGTTTGTTAAACGATATTCTTGTTTTCTTGCTCGGTTTTTAGCTGATCGACATGTCAAAAGTACACGCCTATCGTGCCGATCTCCTAATAATATGTTTACACTAAGAAGAAGCAGATCTCTTATTGGTATGTGCATCCTATTAGCTCGAGCTAGTTGCATTAGTTCGCCTAATCGCTTACGAAATATGCTTTCATCTTCACCAGCTCGAAGACGTTCTCTGTTTATACGTATCGGACAAGTGCTGGAACCATCACTTTCCAGTAATTCACAGCCATTACATAGAGACCATTGTGGGTGTTCGGTAATCTGTTCAATAATTTCTTGAAAGTGTGTAGATGCGTCTAATCGGCTAAGGTTGAAGAGGTTTAGGTTGAGGCTTTCATCATTTGTTCGTTCCTCAATAAGCATTTCTTCTATTAGTCGAAATAACTTATATTCAGACTCACTTTGACTTTCAGCCCAAGATCTCCAAGTGGCTAGAAGTTGTCCGTCATTTGCTGCAATTAAGAACACATCTTCCGATTTTTTATTATTAAGAGTTAATACGAGTTGTCCAAGTATGTCGTTTTTCTCAACTTGTGTTAACTCGCTTAAATCTTTTACGATAACTAGTGTTTTACCTGAGTTTGGTAGTTTGAGTGAGGCGATTTTTTTACCTGCCTCCCACTGTTCGGCACTTCCTCCAAAATATGTCCATACTTGACGACAATGGAAAGTTTTGCCGTCACCAGCAGTTCCTGTAAGCACAATATTGGATGGCTCGGATTTTTCGAAGTTTTCTTGAACTTGTTTTAATTTTGCAGGGGGGATGTTTATGGCTGGAGCAATATTATGACGCTCTATTTCAGTCTGAATTAACTCGTCATACATATTGTCACCAGCAGGAATAGGCCCGTAATGGCGTAAGAATGAGACGAATCCATTAATGCTACTCATGGATGCTCCGCGATTGTAATTTTGGTATAAAATTTATGGGGTAAATGATGTCCAGGATATATCCGAGTGAAAAGGCGGCAGATGAACCGATTATTTCCTCCATGAAATATTTTTTCATTCTTTCCCGTCATATTTGTTGAAGCAGAGGTCTAGACTGATCGATAGCTTTAATGAGCAGCCATACAATACTCAATGAGATTTTGCTCTAACTTCCTGAAATTGTATTGACAAGATATCTACTCTGGACATTAAAGTCTATACATCTGCTTATTCGAATTGCAGGGTGTTGAGCTACCGTTAACTAGACCTATGAAAGCTGGTTTACCAAAAATCAACCAAGAGCAACCATTTTCAGATATTTCTCGTCCCAAAATGGACAATATTGCTACGATTATAGTGTCAGAGCTTAGTTGCGAAGGAATACCTCCCGATAATTTGCCCGAATGGCAGCGTTACTACAACTGGCAACGGGCACATGGTTCATGCAAGGGAAAAACGCCAATGGATATTGTCTGTGAAAGACTTGAACAACCCCCACTTTGGGAAGAGGTTCAAGAGGATTATATAACTGAGAACAAGCACATTCAGCTATCAAATTATCAACGTGACCTGCAACTGAGAAAAGTGAAATGATGCCTATGAATATGAATAACACACTTTACACCTAAGGCGCATAAGCATCGCCAGCATCCTTAATTTTACCATTTTCTAAAATTAGTACTCGATCAGCAGATTCTAAGGTTTGCTTTCTGTGAGCAATGATTAATGTAGTAACCCGAAGTTTGCGTATACTGTTGCAGATATGAGTTTCATTAAATTTATCTAATGAACTGGTCGATTCATCTAGTACTAAGATTTGAGGACAACGATATAGCGCTCGAGCAATTAGTATTCTCTGTTTCTGTCCTCCAGACAAAGTGTCTCCAACCTCTCCGACAGGAGTGTAGTAGCCCATATTCATGGTATTTATTTCTTCATGAATATTCGCTTTCATCGCAGCCTCCATAGCTCTATCAAGGGTGGAATCTTCATCAAAAAAGCTTATGTTGTCCAGAATTGAGCCATTGATTAACTGATCGTCTTGGAAGACACAACCTACCAAGTCTCTGACTTTACTTTTTCCAAGTTCGTAAATATCAACTGAATCTATTGCGATTTTACCTTTGTCTACATCGTATAAACCGAGAAAAAGCTTTGCTATTGTACTTTTCCCAGAGCCTGACGGCCCAGTTATTGCAACTATCTCCCCTTGATCGACCTTAAATGTAATATCATTTAGTATTAGTTGTTGACTTTTTGAATAGCTAAAACTCACATTCTTGAATTCGATAGTACTATTAGAAACGTTATGTTTTCGAAAAGAGTCAACATACTTTTCCGGATTAGATTTAACGATGTCTGACAACCGTTCAATTTGTATATCGAGCATACGATATCTTATCAAAAAATCGAAAAACTTCATGAAACGGGATAAGAAAAGATCTGCGTAGATTGCAAAAACTACAAAAACACCTACAGATATACTGCGGTCTAGGACATATATTGAGCCTAACCATAAAATGGCTAACTTGTGACCTCCTGATACTAATGTATTAACGGCATCAAAAATCAACTCAACTTTCTGTGTTTTCACTCTCATGTTAAGCAAGTCAGCTGTAGAATTAACGTATTGAGTGATTCTAGAGTGAGATCGATTAAAGAGCTTTACAGGTTGCACAGTCCTTATAGACTCAATCAATTTAGTTTGTTGTGTAGCTTCAAGGTTAGTTCCCTGAAGATTGAGATTTTGATATGCATTGAAATAGTTGTAATTCACAAATACATACAATGCTGCGAATGATACTATTATGAAAGTCATATCTTGGTTATAATTATATAATAATATTAGAATTAATATCGCTAATAAGCCATCTAAAATCGCTACAATAAAACTCGTACTGATTGTTTCCTGTATTTGGTGAATTGCTTCAAATCTAGAAGTGATATCTCCTATATTGCGTTTCTTAAAATAATCGATAGGGAGGGACTGAAGATGTTTGAAAACACTTGATGTCCAATTAATGTTCATCGAGGAGCCAATCCATAAAATCATCCATTTCCTGACGGATTCCGAAACGACTCGAATAATCAGGACACACAAAAATACCAAGCCAAGTAATCTAATTAAGTCATAATCACGGCTTGGGATTGACTGGTCGAGAATGATTCTAAGATGTTGAGGTGCGATTAGTACTGTCAATTCTATTAGTAGAGATACTAACAACAATTTTAAACCTGCGCCCCAAATTCCATCTAAATTCTTAACCATTTCAATGATTGTTAGACTCTCTCCACTATTTCTCTTTTTAAATGAAGCTGATTTCTCTAACTCGAGACAAACGCCCGTAAAATGATTAGACATTTCGTCTAATGTTAAAACCTGCTCTCCGTGAGCGGGATTAATTATATAAACACTTTTAGTCGTTACTTTTGTTAACACGACAAAATGCTTCATATCCCAGTGCAGAATACACGGTAATTCAAGATGGCCAAGATTTTCTAATTCTACACGCAACGGTCTAGATACAAACCCGAGACTAGTTGCAATCTTTATAAGCTCGTTTAGGCTTCCTCCTCTGCTATCTATAGGATATCGTTCTCTTAATTCTGCTATAGATATATTGTAACCATGATTAGTTGCAATCATCGCCAAACATGCGAGTCCACATTCTGCTTTTTCTGACTGCAGTATGGGCTTAATATTTTTTTTTGTATAAAATTCTAAAAGTTCTACTGGATTCATTTTCAACGTAAACCTTGTGAAATCTAATTCGAAAACAGCCGACTAAATAGAATTTCATAGATCTTGACCTTTGAAACTATTATGTCTGCACTGACCACCATTCCAGGTCTTACTGAGTTATCCTCTAATAATTTTTTAATTTGAGCACTGTCAAGACTAGCCTTAACAACAAACATGGGTTCTCCATTTGTAGCTAAAGCGTATAGATCTGATAATTTGGACGATGATATAGCTGAACTACTTATTTCTGACACTAACCCTTCAAAGGTTCCATATTGCATGTGAGGAAAAGAATGCAGGCGTAGCTGAACACTGTCGCCAATCATCATTTTCCCTATCCCTGAGCTTGGAATTAATAAATGAGCATTTAATGCATCCGAAGCGTTTGCGACCATCACTAAAGGTGTTCCAATTGTCACTGAATCACCTGGATTTGCTAAAATTGAAGTTATTGTACCTTTTTGATTTGCATTGATCTCTGTGGTTAAACTGGACATCCTCTCAATATATTTTTGCTCCGTTAATTTAGTTTTGGTCTCCCTTTGTAAGGTAAAGACCTGTTGATCGAACTCGAGTTCTTTAATACGTTGAGTATTACTATTTTCATTTTTTTTTAATTCTAATATATATAGTTCTAAATCAAATAGATCTATCCTGGCTCTATCCAATTGGCTCTGAACGGCGTCTATTGTTGTTCGAGGTATAAATTTAGAATTCTGGTTGTACCTAAGTAGTCTCTCGGAAATACGACGTTCGACCTCTACTAAGTAGCTTTTCTTTTTTTCTACAACATCTCTTTCTTTTCGCGACAAATCTACTTGCCTTTTAAGATTTTCTAGCTCTATTTCCGATATTGAAATTTCGTTATTATGAGAGCTTTCTATTTCTTCTAGAGCTACATTTCTTTCGCTTATAAAAAGTTCACTCAATGTTCTTTTGTTATCAAAGAACTTGTCTTCGTTTATCAACAATATTGAATCTCCTTTAACTAATTCTTGATTTAACTTAACGAAGATTTTTTCTACTGTGCCATTTGAAGGACTTTGAATTGTAATAAGCCCTGTTTGAGGAAAAAGAACACCTTCAACGGACACTTTTATATTGTACTCAGCAAACAGTATAAAAGTTATGATAAAGACAAGAATCGTTGTTGAGTAAAGTGCCCAAAACTTAGCGGTAACCGGCGTAATTAATCTAGCGCTACCTAGATGTGAAGTTGATTTGCTTTCTAAGGCTTCTTTTCGAAAAAGCTCAGTCACTGATTTCAGACCCCCAAAATACGAAACCATGGACTTTTGCCGAATCCATTAACATAGTCTAATGTCATTACGACGCCACATCCGCCTTCTAAAAATGACAAGTCGAAGATACTTTTTCCTTTAAAGTGTTTGTAAAAACTGCGCTCGCTTAAAATTTGTCTTTTTATTAATTCTGCTTCTCGTAGGACAATCTTTCTCATTCTACTCACTGTACTACTCGGAAGCTCTATTGAGTCTATAACATGCTGTAAAATAAGAACTAAGCCGGCTCTACCATGACAAATACCGAGGTCATTCATACGATGTTCATCTGTTTCATATTGGACTAAGATAGTATCGAGCATTTGAGTCAGATCATTATCTATCTCAATTCCATTTTTATGTACAGAAACTGCTAACAATAGTTGACCAAGTCCTCCATAGCACCATGCCAATCTTGCACTTGCTTTATCTTTACAATCATTCCGAAATCTTAATTTCCTATTTTCTTTTTGAAGCTTTAATAACTTTCTAAAACAGCCTTCTACTAAATCATCATAATTGCGTTCATTCATAATGGAGACAGCCAAAATCAGTCCTGGAACACCATGAGCAACTCCTAAGTTTGAACCTTGTATAAATGTATAGCTACTGTCAGCATGAAGCCAATCGCTTAATAGTATACTTGCTTTCAACAAAGCAATTTCTCTTAAGTCTATTGCCAGTTGGCTTTCCGGGCTCTTAACTGATGCGAATAACAAAATGCCCGCTAAACCTTTGATTATATCTATATTCGGCTTCTTAGTATTTGTTACTTGTGTCACTAGCACTTCATTAATGTCGTCAAGAATTGAGGATGCATAGTATACATCCGCTTCTATCGGAAGATGCTTTATTATAAAACCAAGTCCAGAAATGCCAGAATATAATGAAGAATTAAGAGGAACTGCATCAAATTCGGTACAAAGTAAATCAAATTCAGCTTCAATTTCTTTAAGTAATTCAATATTTGGTGACTTGCGATAAATACTAGTAAGGCAACCTAAGTAAAGCCCCCTTCCACTAGATAAATATGGGTTATCGAAGTATTTCGATTTACGAAGTTTTGCTGAAAATTGACTGACAAGGCTGTGGCTCCAATCAAAATCAAAATTAGATTCAGATAGACAGTTCTTTTTTGAATTAATTTTTGCGTTATCAGCAGATCTTTTTGAACATTGTTGTTCACTAATAGCTAACTGGAAGAATGAACGAGTATAATCAATCAGTGGTACCCAGTTATCATTGTTAAGTGCGTCTTTTAATCGTATTTCAAAGCCTCCATACGATGCGCAGTAGATCATTGATAACGGCAAAAACACAGCTAATTTCTGCTGCTTAAAGTTAACTATTCCCCAAAACAAGAATCTACTTATTCTACCATTACCGTCATCAAACGGATGGATGCTCAAAAACGAAGCCTGTATCAATATAGCTTTTTTGAGACTAGGGATTGACATATCATTAAATATGAGAAAGAGATCTTCCATTCTAGCATCCAATCTTTCTGGGCTTTCATAGAAGAAAACCTCTTTACTTTTACTATCGATATTTGCAGAGTTCCCTTTCCTGTAACCCATTATTTCTCTACCTAGAAACTCTTTATTAAGTGAGATTAGCAAATCTTTAAATTCTGAATACCTGTTAACTTTTGCTAATTTTGGAAAGTATCGAGAAGTAATATCCAACTCTTGAAAAGGGTCTCTATGTTTTCTTAGCCTTAAATTAGGGTCCCTAGCAATTGTCTTTTTTGAAAGTGGATGGCTGAGTACGACAGACTTTGACTCCCAGAAATTTCTATCAAAGAGGTGCTTTTTTTCTGTATAGTTATATTTTTTTAAATGATTCCGAAGCTCTTGTAGAGCGATATCAGCCTCATGGAATAAATTAGTGTGATTTTTAATTTTCTCCCTACATTCAGATTGAAATCTTCTTTCTGGAAAAATCATAACGTTATTCCCTTTATTCGTTAAATTTATCTATCACATCGTCACTTTATTAAAATCATCAACTACAATTAGTGCTGCGATACAACGTTAAGACTTTAAATGGTTACCTAGCGGTAGTTGATGATTAATTTCAACTCAAGTTAGATACAGTTTTGAGCCTCCGTTGGAGCATAGCAATCATCAGTACCGCATTCTTCAGAACCACCGTCGCAATCGTAAGAAAAGCAATCGTAACTCCAGCAGTCATCGCTTGCACACATATCACTCATACAGTCGTCACTCCAGCACCAGTCGCTTACGCAACCGTCGCTCCAACAAAAACCTGAGTCATCCCATTCAGTCTCGTAACCACCTTTAACCAAGACGGTCTCGTCGTCCGTGAGCATAGTCACATTTCGCTTCTTAAGTTTTAACATATATATATTCCTTAATTAAAAAGTTAATAGATGAAATTATCTTATAATTAATATTTAAATTACCTCCTTGTTGTTGCTTAAAAATCCTTTACAACTTTAGATATCTCTTTGTCTCTGAGTAGTAATTTTCAATATTCTTCACGTAAAAGTGTGGAGTGACTCCGTTTTTAATTATTTTCATTTTGTAATCAGTAAAATATCCAATTGCAACCCTCAAAGTTCCCAAATTATCAAACTGTATGCTTTGAACTGCCGTAGTTAATCCTGCAGTAGGTCTACCAATTAATACGCAGTTCCTTTGAGATGACAGTGCTAATGCCAGCGCTTCGCCCGCACTAGCCGTTCTTTGATCGATCCAAACGCAAACTTTTGCTTGGTCGCTAATTTGGCTTAGTAACCCTGAACTAAGATACCGCCAAGGATGGAACTGTTCATTTATATTGAAATAACCTACTGGGTTCTTTACGAGGAAGAACGATAGAGCTGTCAGCAATGGCCACATATTTCCTCCTTTAAAACCCTTGAAATCAATGACGTAGAATAAAATGTCAAGCTCAATACATTGTTTTAAAAATTTTTTATATTGGTCTATGTAAAGATCAGCTTCGCTATTTTTACTACCTAAGAATGGAGATGGTTTTATGTAAGCTATTCTTTTATCAGAGCGAAATTCGAATATAGTTTTATGAATGCTCCCAGAACGAAAATTTCTAGCTGACTGTACTGAGGGAGAACTATATGAGCTATGTCTATCAGGTAGTTTTCTTAAGGCATGGTCAATAGCCTTATATAGGAAAAAATATGTAGGGTTATTCAATAATATATTTTTAATAACCCTCAAATTGAAATTTATTTTACGATCAAAATACAATTCTTCAAAAGCTTTACAGACTTTTTCATAAATATTTAGGGGGCTGTTTTCATAAAAATCATCATGTTGTTCGAATCGGACCTTTTTGATATTTACGTAACCCTTACCTTTAAACTTAAATCCCAGATAAATAGCTAAAGCATCTACAGGTAAAGAGACATGAACGATAAAATTATATGGAGTGAATTTTTTGAAGTGTCTTTCCTCATACTCAAGTAACTTTCTATTACAACCGTTGATTCTAATGAAAAGTGTGAGTTTATCAAAAGTGGTGAAAAAATCTGTAAAAGATATAGAAAGTAAAACAAAAGGGCCGGGTATCACTTTTGAATAAATATAGGGTGTAGAGTTCGAAGAACCTTCTTTATTATTGAAGCGAATACTCAAACCGCTCTCAGAAAAAAAACAACCGTTCGATTGCCAGCTTTTATAAAAAAAGTTTTTCGAAAATGACCATTCTGAGAATTTAATTATTCTGTTCGACATGTTCTACTCTACATTGCTTAAAGCAATTATTTTTCTATAAATTCTTGCTTGCAGGCCCCACACAAGTGACTCTTGCTTTCTGTGTTCTTGAGTAAAGAGTCTGTTAAATCTCATGTGTAAAATTGACCAAATAAATCCATAACGTCTGTCTTCAGCGATGCCTTCTATCGAAAAATTACTTTCAGCTACCAACTCCGAGATATTTCTGTTACATTCGTTTACTAATTTAGAGTATGGTGTTTTTCTAAAGTTTAGGTTCCCATTCAATATATCTATTTTAAGTTTTCTATATGCTTTGCTAATTCTCTTCTTTTGTTCAATTGACAAATTGAATTCATTTTCAAAATTTCTAGCTGCTCTATCTGAAAACTCCAGCTTTTTAGCCGTGGTATTAATGCCAAATGTGTTCAAGTAATGGTCAATTCCCGCGACGGCTACTTCCCAAAAATCCAAATTGTTATCTCGGATTAACTGTATTATTTTTATACAATAAAAACTCTCTATTGAGAATATTTTTTCACAGAATTCTAGATTTACAATCCCACAATATCGCTTAACTTCTCCCATATAAGGAGAGAATAAGTATCTAGATATCAAACCTTCTTCCAGCAAATAACTAGAAAAATATGATATCTTTTGTATAAGCGTGGTTTTGTCTTGGATAAAATTAAAGCGAATTCTCAAGTGCGAACCAGTTTCGTCGTTATATCGTATAAAGAAGAATCTATCGGAAAGCTGTTCTTTTTTAATATCGTCAAAAAATCTGCTAACTTTAAATAGTATATTTGCTTGTTCGAATACATCACTGTATATTTTAATGTTTATCCAATTCGACTGCTTAATTCCTATCGGATTAATCTCATCTTTTAAGTTACTGTAGGGTTGTTGATTGGTTGATTTTATCGGGATCTGAATTTCATGTTTGTAATTCCCACATGGATTTTTTATTGCTGAGTTAATTTTTTCTTCAAATGAGTCTTCTAAAATAAGCGTTTTAACTTTCAAGCAAACTTTGATCAATTCCTCTACCATCCAGTCTATCGACATATCAACTGGGAAAGTTTTATCACCTTGTTTTACAACGAAACGACTACGACATTTTATTTCTTTTAACTTTTCATCCAGAGCCGACTTTCTTTGTATAGTAGACTTTTTTCTTTTAATGTTTGTAATGGCTGTTTCATTTAAATACCATGACGGTCTTGATACTATAAACTTTTTAAACCGTAGTCCTGGTAAATACGGTTGGTCTGGAAAGTTGTTTCTTAGGGATAGGGACCGTATCTGAGGAAATTGGTTTATTATCAGATTTAAAAAGCGGTATAAAGGCATATTATTCTTAGATTGAAAACTGTGTGCGTTGCTCATCACTGGCTTCAGATACTCACCAGATTTCTTACACCTTAGATAAACTATTCCTGATTTTACTGTTACCAATAGGTCGCTAATTTTATATCTACATGTATTATGTTTATTGCCGGCTCTAATTCCAAGTTCTCTTGGTCCTATATATGTGCGTGCGCACACATTGTCTAAATCTGATTGTGAAAGATGCACAACATCTATAAAGTCTGTTGAATCATTTGCATTCTGAATAGACTGTTTGAGTACTGGCAACTCTTTTAAAAATCGACCCATGATTCGCCGTGGCTCCTGGCAGCCAATACCTTTTATCTCGTATACATTTTCTTCATTTTCTTGTTGTATGTTGAGCCATAGTACAATTGGTTGGTTGATACGCTTCCAATTATCGTTTTTCTTATAGTTTTGTTCATTCACTTCAAGCTGAATATATTTAGTATTAGTGCTGAAGTATGGAACATGTTTTAACAGATCATATCGATGCTGATTAGTCGTAAACCCTGTTAATTTTAGAATTGCAGCTGGTTCATTTATGGCGTCATTTATACCTAGCTTCACAAGTTGTTCTGAAACAAGCGAGAGAGGAACATCATATTCTCCAAATTTCTCAGTGAAGTATTTTATAAATGTTTTTATTTCTGAAGGTTCTGGCAGTATTTCAGTTAAGGATTCTAAGTTTCTGATAAGTAGGTCGATATCCTCTACATTTAATAGTTGATTTGGTTGTTCAAAAAACAAGTCTCCTTTGAGTGGATTCTCAAACGTCGTTGTTTCGGGCTTTTTATCAGCAAGAAGGTGTCTAATAGAGTTTTCAATTTTGCTAGCAATTTTTTCTATTCCATAAAACCCTGGCCTTGAGCCTTTATTTAGAACAGATTCAATTTCAAGTAATGTCTTATAATATTGATTCTCAGGTGGTACATAATTTCTTATGTTCTGAATCCAATTGTCACTTGTTAGGTCGTTCAGATGATCAAATACTAAAATTTGCTCGTTTATTAATTCATCAAGATAGAGCTCTAACTCGACTTGAGTATATGGTAAGTATTGTAGTCTATTGAGCAGCTCTCTGAATGTTATAGGGTTAGAAGCAATTTTTATTATAATCGCCAGTTCTTTGTCTATTTCTACTTCTGAGAGATAATATACCCTTTTTCCGTTTTTGTTCGTTATATATTTATAAAACCTAATTGTTGAATTTTTCGAATAAATCGTGTCGTTAACACTTAGAGGTATTGAATGTCTCAGTAACTTTTCTTTTATCACAGATTCAGTAATTTGAGCTTTTAACTTAGAATCTAATTGCAGAGAATAATAAAAATTCTTTCTTTGATTGATGTCTATAGTTGCCGATTTTTGTTGTCCTATTTCTATTGAAGACACAGCTGCAAAGCCGCCGAAAGGTGTTGATCTAAAGGACATTCTTAGAATGTACTTAGCTAAGGTTACGTAAATATCTGAGTTTCTGTCCCTTGCTTTTTGTTGAAGGAATCTACTCATCAAATGTGGATTAGACAGATATAGAGCATCTAATAAGAATGGATCTTCCAGTAGTTTATCAATTACAGCTATGAGCTCTTTTTTTTCTACAAGTAACCTTTTTATAGTTTCGTAAGGTAGAGAGCAAACTCGAATCAGCCCGTATCTGTTCGCATAATATCCGTTATGCGTTTTGGAATTTTTCATAATATCCCTATATTTTTTTTACTTTGAATTAATTACTTCTACTGCATACTTTTTCGCTTTACTCGCTTCTATTTCAACATCAGGAACAATACCATTTTCGTATGTGTTTTTGATTCTGTCAGCCATCAACCCAACAGTTAAGTTCAAGATATTTTGATTTTTTAATTTGAAGTTTCGGTTTACTGTAGCTAGGCCACAAGTAATTTCGCCAATAAACGTTGTATTTGGTGCTTCCTTAAAAGCTATAGCGAGTGCTTCACCAGAACTAGCTGTTCTTGAGCTAGTCAATATATATAATTCTATGTCATTATTTTTGACCTTGTATGGCGACTCAACAATGGTCTTTTTTCGTTTCTTAAGAATAGATGCGCCTTCATAATACCCAAACTCAGCAGTATCACCATCTGGATAAATGAAGTAGCCAAACCGTCCATTTCCCAACAAAGGACCTACTCCGGCTAGCATTGGGTACATATTTCCACCACCGTTGTAACGCAGATCTACAATCCAGGCTTTCAATTCAGTTGAGTCTTGCTGTCGAATTTGATTTTGTAGTTTAGTAGCGTACTTAACTTGTTCCTGAGGAGATTTTGATGAAAATGTATCGACTCTTATATACCCAATGTGACGTCCAAAAGATGTATTGTCATCCGCTTCAAATCTACACCTTTTATCTGAGTAACCAGTCAAAAAATCGTAGTCCGAATTGAGTAAATAAGAATGATTGGTATTGATTAATCGAAATGCTTCTCTCATAGCATTCTTATAACCTGCTATACCCTCCGTAGCTCTAAGCTCTTTCATGGCTTTATATCTCAGGTTAATCCAGTCAATTTCATTCCTATGGATTGACTGTTTTTGCATTATGTCGATTGCTTCTACTAAAGAAGTCTTATATTCGTCTTCCTCGGACGCAGTTACTAGAAGTGGGAAAAAAAGAAAATGAAAAATAAAAAAAAGACTAGTTAAACGTTCCATATTTAAGTGCCCTTCCTTGACTAAAAAATAGACTCCCATCCGAGTGAGTATTTGTCAATTGTTTTTGTGCAAGTGAATTTTAGGGAAGATGCGAACAAGTCCACGATGTGAGATCATAGCTGCATAGCAAATCACAGCCGTTACCGCCCATGAGCCAACAGTTTACCTTCGTCGATAGTAAGTTTTCCAGCAAACGCCGCCAGACCCGTAAAGAGATTTTCCTATCCCGGATGGACAATCTGTTGCCGTGGACTCAATTGCTGGAAGTGATTGAACCCTTTTATCCTAAAGCAGGCAATGGCAGACGTCCGTATGCGCTTGAGACCATGTTTCGCATTCATTGTATGCAGCAATGGTATAGCCTTGGTGATGAAGCAATGGAAGATGCGTTATATGAAATTGCTTCGATGCGTCAGTTTGCACAACAGTCACTGGATAAAGCGATTCCAGACCGCACCACCATTATGAACTTCCGGCACATGCTGGAAAAGCACAAGTTGACTCGCCAATTATTCAAAACGGTCGACCAATGGCTGACGGACTGCGGTGTGATGATGACGCAAGGAACCTTGGTGGATGCCACGATTATTGAAGCGCCCAGCTCCACCAAAAATAAAAAGAATGAACGTGACCCGGATATGCATCAGACCAAGAAAGGCAATGAATGGCACTTCGGCATGAAAGCTCATATTGGTGTGGATGCCAAGAGTGGTCTCACCCATACATTGGTAACCACCGCCGCCAATGAGCATGACTTGAATCAGATGAAGAACCTGTTGCATGGCGATGAGGAATTCATCTCTGGCGATGCTAGATATCAAGGCGCAGAGAAGCGTGAAGAACTTAAAGAAAAGGAAGTGGAATGGCTGATTGCTGAGCGTCCAGGAAAAGTTCGGGCACTGAAAAAGCATCCCCGGAAAAAAAAACAAAACTGCCATCAACATCGAATACTTAAAAGCCAGCATCCGGGCAAAGGTTGAACATCCGTTTCGCATTATCAAATGCCAGTTTGGTTTTATCAAAGCTCGCTATAAGGGATTGATAAAAAATGACTCACAGTTAACCATGCTATTCACCTTGGCGAACCTGTTTAAAGTAGACCAGATGTTACGGCGACAGCCAAGATCTGTCTGAAATCCGGAATAACCCGGAATAAGGTCGAAATCTGGCCTAAAACAGCGGTATATTGCTCTAAATCGCAAAATTGAAGTTCAAAAATCACGCAGGTCGTGCAGCGGTTTAATTGAGCGCTAAATTGCGGGACTTATTCGCAGTTTCCTTAGTATTTGTAATCCCCTGTTTTTCAATAACTCCGTTACTTTCACATCATTTTTACTCACTCATTCTAATGCGTAATCCATCAATACGGCGAAATAATCAAATCATTTTGATGTCTTTTATTAATCATTTTGTTGGTTTATTATTGATTTTATAGATTGGTTGTCGACCGAAAGTGCTAGTGGGGTGATTAGGTGACGTATTTAAGGAAAACAAGTAACGCAAAATTATTAGGGCATTCAGGTGTGAAAGGGTTTCCGCTCATACTCTGGAGCGACTATCAAGTCGACTTTAACTCACTCAAGTATTTTCTGAGTGAATTTCGACATAACGAAGTTCAGTCAGTTTTTACCTATGCTCGCCACATCAACGATTTTTTAAGTCAATTAGAGGTTGATGGAAAAGCTGTATCTGAAATCGATGAAGACTGGTTACGGACTTACAGAGATGAAGTTAGAAAGAGGCCTGAGAGTGAAAAAGAAAACACAGAAAACTATGCAAGCCAAGTACTTCGTACAGTTGTTAATTATTGTTACTGGTTAACAAATGAAGGGATAGAGTCCTACCTATGTGGCCCGTCTAAACTATATAAAATTCAAGTTGTTATAACAGATAGAGGAAAACTAATGCACAGTACTTTTAAGAATGAAGATAAGGATAAACAAAAACAACAAGCACCGCGATCGAGTTGGATAGAAGTAATAAAAGCATTTGGGCCTAAACGGGCAGATTTAGTTAAAAGGTTCGAATTAATGATTGACTGGGGAGTACATGCAGGTCTGCGTCCAAAGGAAATCTGTAACCTTAAAATAGAACAACTGCCATTAAGAGAAAGTGCTGAAAGAGCCATAGTTGATGAGAGGTTGCTTCCAGTTAAATTAACTTTGACCAAAGGGAGGAAGCCTAGGACTGTTAGGGTTTATGGAGGACTCATTTTAGCGACCTGGGACTATATCGAACTATATAGACCAGTCGTGGTGAATGAACACAAACGTCTTGCAAAAATGAAAAAAGACCAATCGTCATATGGAGAACCTACGGAAATATTTTTGTCCTCAAAGAGTGGTTTGAAATTAGACCCAGTTTCTCTATCTACCAGCATCAGAACTGCATTTAAAGCGGCGGTCAGCTCTGGAAAATTAACTCCGGCCGAACGAGTTTGGGCACATGGGCTTCGGCATCATTTTACTACCCGTGAACTGAAAATATGGGATGACAAAGGTCAAAAAAATGCCGAGCGTTTAGTAATGCAACAAACTGGACATTCCTCGATAGATACCATGGAGCCATACATGAGTGATCGATATTCAGAGGACTTTGAGTGATGCGAAAAAAGCTGATTCGAAAAAAGCTCCCGGTAAAAAAGCTAGCAGATATTCGGCATCTTGCTAGAAACATTGAGTGGAAAATCGAGGTTGAATCTGGATCGCCAATAATTGCAGATTACCTTTCACACATTCACGATGGAGAAATAATATTTGAGCAGCTTTTAATTTGGCTACGCAAATTTCGAAAAAAAAGGGTATTAGCCAATACTGTTCTTCGTTACTTAAAGTTTATTGCATATTCGAAAGGGGTAGTAAGCGCGAAGTCATTAAAAGACTTCAAAAATGATCTCAATACTCAAAGCGAGGTTACCGTTAATACGAAAAGCCAAGTCTTTTCTACCTGTAAGAATTTTGTTTCGTTTCTAATGCAAACTGAAGTTATTCAAACTGAGAAGTTAAGCAAAAATTTCGAGCGAATAAAGCCAAAAGGTAAGCCTTCTATTATGGAGTTAGTACCCAATGAAGTGAGAGCTTTTGCGGTCGGCAATCCCGAATATATAAACTCCTTAATGAAAAAGAACAACTTGAAAGAGCCAGAAGCCTCTGCACTTGCATATGGAAAGCATATTATTGAACTGTATCACTCGTTATCTTTAGAGCGATTTGCTAGTTGGTTAGAAGATAGCTCTTTCGTCGATAATATTATCGAAAGCTTGACGCCTAAGGAGCAAAGTGAAATTTCGAGGATCTCGGACTTTAGAGACCGAGCTGGGGATTGGCGTACTGAATCGCATTCTAAACGTTCCTTAGAATTTGCAATTCAAATATTGTTTGTCAAATTTGGACGACTTATTCCACCTTCGGATTTGTGGCCTTCAGGCGTGGTTGATTTTTGTAAAAGCAAGGGATGGACTCCCAAGCGTATTCAAGCTGCTTTTTTCACTGGCGCAAATAACCTTCAATTTTTAGGGCTTGCTGCATTATCCCATAAGAGCCTTGCCCCAGACGTCGATAGTGTATTTTTTTATGCATACACTGATTCGATCAAGCCATCATCCGAAAGGGGGAAAGTGGTTGTACATTTTGGTAAAAAAAGAGGAGCCCCATGTACTGAGGTTCTTCCTGCTTCTGATCGATTTTGCAAATTATTACACGCATACCAAGAGCGGCTTAAATGGCTACTTGAGCTAGTCCCTGAAGGACGAAACTGGTTGCGAAAAGAGCATTGTGAATTATTTATCCACTTTATAAATAATTCTATAAGAACTATAGACCCGACTACCCCTTGTGGATGGGTTCGGCGTGCAACAAAAGAGTTAGCTACTGAGTATTCAATTTTTAAACCGCTAGTGAAAGCGATTACGGGGGAAGCTTTTAGATCAACAATTTCGGTTGTAGACATACTTTCAGGGAGTTCCATAGGAAAGCTCAAAAATAAACTAAATCACAAACACATATTCACAACTAAGATATACGCCATCAAGGGGGAAACACAGGCTCTCCATGATAGAAAACTTTTGGATTTTCAGGATTTTATGATTGAAAACAGAAAAGGTTTTCCCACAACAGGTACCGGCTATCTTTGTGGGATAGATGAAGAGCCTGCCGTGCAGTGTAGTGGAATCGAACTCTGCTTTGAGTGCAAAGCCAAGCGATTGGTAATAAAAGATAAACAATTGATTGCAGAATGGCTAGCCCATTCAAATTACATTATCGATAACGAAGCCCGTCTCAAGTTTAATAATCCGGACAGGTGGCAACACTTCTGGAAACCCAAGCTGACAGAGTATCAAGCCTTGATAGCTCAATGCACCAGAGTAGATGTAAAGGCCGCGGAGTTACTGGCAAGTAAAATTGTTTTACCTTTCTGGGACTAGCCACAATGTTAGAATTAAAGTCTAAGTTACAAAATCGCATTTCAAGTGATTCTTCGCTCGAGCAGCAAGCCTTAGAACCATTGCTCGATTTTTGGTGGCTCTCTAAAGAAGAAAGCTCTACCTTTGAAACATGGTATTTCAAAACAGATAATCACTCGAGCCCATCGCTCTTCAAAGTAAATTGGTCCCCCACTATTATTGGCGTCGAATCATCTGAATTTGGTCGCTGGTTTTTCTGGAGGGAATATGCTAAGCACCTCACCATAGCGGTGATGGAGTCCGGTTTGACCACTGTAAATAAGCCAATAACATTAGCATCCTATGCAAGGGTAATTCGGGCTGTATGTCAGTGGTTTTGTTTTTCAGCAGGATTAAATCACATTGGTGATGTGGAGAAAGTGCATATTGAAGACTTTGAGATGTATCTCAAATCTCTGCAACTTCATAAAAATACCATAGAAACAAGACTTCATATTTTAAACTTGATGTGGAAACTAAAGGATTTTGTAGGAACGGGTCTGAAGTTTTTATGCTATTACCAAGGCAAGCTCAAACAAAAAGCTAGGAAAATTGGTGTTAATGGGAAACGCACCAAAAGCATACCTCCGATGGAATTTCTGAAGTTAATAGATATCGCTTTGATGGAAATCGAGAAAAGCACAATTTGGTTGGCGAAGCTACAGTTTTACGTGGTTCTCAAGGCCAAATACGGGGCTAGTTCTAGTATTCATTATAAAGAGATGTTTAATGAAAGCAGTTCGGAAGTAATTAATAAGATTAGGCTCATTTATGCATCGGCGATCATAGTGATACTCTCTTTAACAGCCATGAGGAAGCATGAAGCAACAGTTCTTAAATATAGCGATGCAGTAAAGGCTATTGAAGAACGCGAAGGTTTAGAAGGTATCGAACATAAAACATCTAAAACTGAAACTGGAAAGCCAACAAAACGAGTTTTAAACAACTCGGGCTACAAGGCACTGAAGGTCATTCTAGCAATTACTTCTTATTCGCGAGAGTCGACAACAGAAAAAGACCGTTTGTTGTTAAGAGTACCATTCCAACATTCAGTTAGTGGGGGAACAAAACCCAGTGAGTATGTGAACACAAGAGTCTTTTACGGTTTAATGGATCATTTTACACAGTCGAATTTGGTTAAATATAAGCTACGTCCACATATGCTTAGGAAAGCTTTTTCGCTACTGTGGGCGTGGCGATTTGAAATCGGAGATTTAGAGTACTTATCTAACTTCTTATCACATAATACTCTTGATTTTACTAAGGCTTATATCGAAGACCCTGACGCCATTGAGTATCTGCCCGAAGAAATGCAAAGGTACTCTGCAACGGTAATGGAAGATGCATTTTTAGGCCATCGTAATATAAAGGGTGGCGCGAGCAAAATTATTGATAAGTACTTTGCAGCAATTAGAAAAAAAGTAAGCGTAGTTGAACCGGAATTCGTTCAGCAATTTGTTTCTTACCTTATACAAAAACAAGGTTACCTAATCATCCCCAATGCGGATGGTTATTGCTTTATGGCAAAAGGGAGGGGGTTTCGTGCAAAGTGTTCAACGGATGGTCAAAACCCCAATTATGCAAATCGCAACGAAAAACACTGTAGTAGTTGTCCTAATTTTGGTGTTGATAAGTCAAGGGTTGAGTATTGGACAGCTCGAAAGAATGCCCATCAAATCGTTACAGAGAAGTCTAGTGATGAAATGTTGATCAAAGCATCTAGAGAAGGAATTGCGATTGCAGAGAAGATTATAGCATTATTTAAGGATGTTACGTGAATAACCGTATAAGCTCATCTGAATTCAAACAGGCAATAAAAGTATCTCTGGCAGCATTGATAACTAATGGTTTACCAATAACACAAGCAAAAGTAATAAAAAATGCCAGATGCCCTGATGGAACCTCTGTTGGTAAAACCACTTTGTATCGAAAAAATGAACGAACCGGGAAGCTTATTCATTTAGATCTAATTGAAGAAATAGAGAATGCAAAAGCTAGGCAGGAAAAGGGAAAAGGGAAAAAGAGTCGTAAGGAAACAATCCTTGGATTAAAGAATGAAATTGTAAATTTACGTAAAGAGAATAAAGCCTTGTACGACCAGGTTGCTGAACAAGAGGCTGAGATAGAAGAACTACAAAAAGGAGGGAACAGAGAAGCTTCTGAAATAAATACTCTCCAATCGGAATTATATGTTGCCCACAGTGTAATTCTTGGATTGTATCCTGGCAGAAAAGAATTTTCTAAGTTGAATAAAGCATTTGAAATGAAACATAGCGGCACTGAGCAGTTAGAAGAATTAAAAAAGAGAGTCGAACGTTTGGTTGGTGACTTGCAATACTCTACTGTTTTTGACGTTGACTTTGGAAGCAAGTGATAAAATAACTGAAGTATAGTGTTTAAAACGTTATAATCGCTGTATGCAATATATATAAAGGTTTACGAGGGGAAGTATATGGGTAAGGGTATTAATAAAGTCATTCTGGTCGGTAATTTAGGTAACGACCCGGAAGTACGTTACATGCCCAACGGCAACGCCGTTGCCAATTTGAGCCTGGCAACCAGTGAAAGCTGGAAAGACCAGCAGGGGCAGGTGCAGGAACGAACTGAATGGCATCGTTTAACCATGTACCGTCGGTTAGCAGAAATTGCCGGTGAATACCTCAAAAAAGGTTCGCAAATTTACGTTGAAGGTAAACTGCAAACCCGCAAGTGGCAGGATCAGCAGGGTCAGGATCGTTACACCACAGAGATTATCGTCGACCAAATGCAAATGCTCGGTGGCCGTGATGGCGGTCAGGGCGGCCAGGGTGGTGGTTATCAGCAACGCCCACAAGGCGGTCAACAGGGCGGCGGTTACGGTGGCGGCAACCAGAATTACGGCGGTGGCAATCAGGGCGGTGGTTATCAGCAACCGCCTCAGCAGCAGCGTCCGCAAGGCGGCCAGAACCAGCAAAAGCCACCTATGGCTGAGCCTGATTTCGACTTTGATGACGATATTCCGTTTTAAAATACGGGCATGCTTATTTTATAAACCCTGCTTCGGCGGGGTTTTTTATTGGCAATGACAGCACCGCCAAAAATGCATATAGTAAAAATCTGGTTATTTCACCTCTGCAGGAAATCATATGGATTGTCCTAAGTGTCATGGTAATTTTGAGCATATCAGCACGCCTGCTGGCGTTGTTGAGCGTTGTAGTACCTGCCATGGTTTATGGTTTGATGTCATGGAGCACAAGGAACTAAAGGATTTCGCCGGGGTTCTGGATACCGGTGATAAGGAAATGGGCACGCTCTATAGTGAAATAAGCGCTATAAATTGCCCGGTGTGTCCGAATATTAAAATGCTCGAAATGACCGATAGCGGGCAGCGGCATATCCACTTTGAAAGCTGTCCTCAGTGCCATGGTCGGTTCTACGATGCCGGTGAATATGCAGACTATGCCACGGTATCTCTGAGTGATTTTCTGAAGCGCTTTGGCTTGCGCAAGTAAAGCTCAGGTACAGCCGGTATTTAACCCGCAAATAAGCATTTCTGTTGTTTGGTCTTTGCAAAAAAGCCCCGCTGGTGCAGGGCTTCTGGCTGTTTCAGGCGCGCAGACTTCTTAAAACCTGCCCACAACTGTCAGCATTGCGTTAAGTGGTGCCGCTACCGTTGCCTGATGCGTGGCGTGGGCATTCGGGAAGTACAGCTCGTCGGTCAGGTTTTCGATGTTCAGCTGCACGCGCAAGTCGTCGCTGATATCGTAATAGGCCGAGGCATCCCATCGGGTATAGCTGGGTAATACCGCCGAATTGCCGTTGTTGATGAAGCTCTCATCCTGATAGGTTGCACCCAGACCAACACCAAATACGTCGTTTACCTGATAAGTACTCCACACCGAGAAGGTATTTTCCGGCAACTCACGGGGAGTAAGGCCGGTCGGGCCACTGCGGTCGACAATTTCGCCTTCAAGGTGGCTGTAATTAGCGGTAATACGCCAGTCATCATTCAGATAGCCGGTGAGCTGCAGCTCGTAACCAGAGATGTCTGAGTTGATCACATCCAGAGTCTCCGGATTGTCATCGGCCACCTGAGGAGAGCTTTGCTCGTTCTCAAACAAGGCGGCGGTGAAGCTCAGACCCTGGGCGAAATCCCACTTAATACCGATTTCCTGATTGCTGTAGGTATCAGGGTCTAGCTGGTTGTCACTGCCGTTAATATCGGTATATTGTTCGCCACTGCGGGGCAGGAAAGACTCGCTGTAACTGGCATAAACCGAGATATTTTCCTGCGGCTTGTAAATAAGCCCGGCACGGGGAGAAACCTGTTCGTCGGTGCGGCTGCGGGTTTCCACTGCCTTAGCGTTGAATACCTCAATATCGAAACGGTCAAAGCGGGCACCCAGCACCAGATCCAGGTGTTCAGATAATTCAATCTCATCCTGCACAAAGAACGACGCCACATCCAGATTGACGCGGGTGTCATCATTTAGTGCCGTAAACGCAGTGGTTACCTGGTTCCCCGCTGCGTTAATACCACTTAAGCCGCTAAACATTAACGGGCGCTGGGTGATAAACGTTTCGCGGTCATTTCCGGTGCTGTCAAATTCCGGGTTTAAGCGGAACTGATCTGAATTCGTGCGAATAATTTCGGTACCTGCGATCACCATATGGCCAATGCTACCGGTGCTGAATTCGCTGATCAGGTTGCCCGATACAATCAGGTTGTCGCGGGTCGTTTCATCAATATACCCGTCCAGCTCAACAATGTTGGTGTCGGCGTCATAGCCACTGGCGTAAAAGTTTGAGTAAACCTTATCGTAGTCGCCATAAAATACGTTCACGTTGGCTTTGGTGTAATCGTTAAACTGGTGCGACAGGTTTACCCGGAATACGTGGGCCTCGAGCTCGTGATAGTTATTTTCCGGGTCGCCGAATACGACATTTTTCAGTGACTCTACCGGACGACCATCCGCGCCGGTTGGAATTCCACGGTCAATAAAACGTTCGTGGTTAATATACTCGTAAGACATATCCAATACGCTGTCTTCGCTTAACTCGAACCTGGCCGTTGGATTAAATCCAATACGTTCGCCGTCGAAGAAATCACGGTGGTTATCCAGTGATTCGTACATCGCATTAATACGTAGCGCTGAGGTGCTGGACATGTCGGTGTTGGTGTCTATTTCTACGCCGTAGCCGCCAAAGGAGTTCAGTGTGGCTTTATAACCGGTAAAGGTTTCATCTAATTTCGCTTTTTTCGAAACCCGGTTGAGGATCCCACCGGTGCCACCGCGACCAAAGAGCAGGGCGTTAGGGCCGCGCAGAATCTCCACCTGCTCTACATTGTACAGCGAGCGATAGTACTGTACGTCATCGCGGTTGCCATCAATATAAAAATCAGCGGTTGAGCGAACGCCACGAAACACCACTGAATCCCGGTGTCCCTCACCCTGCGAAGTGTTAACGCCAGGCGTGTAGTCGATGATTTCGCCAATACTGGTAATGCCGCGCTCGGTAATGTCTTCGGCCGTCATAATCGACAAACTCTGTGGCACATCAATAATCGGCGTTGGCGTTTTTACCGAGTTCGATTCGTTTATAGATAAATACTGGCCTTCAATAGTAATGCGTTCCGGGTCATCTTCTGTGCTGGCGGATACTGAGGTATTGAAGGTAAGGGCTGCGGCAATTACTGATAGGGCAAATTTCAAACTAAGGTCTCCAGGTATGCTGAGCTTAAAATATCGGTCAAAAGCCTCTCCAATCTGCGCCGGTTGAGGAGTGAGCGATTGCAAAATTGGAGCAAATACTAATGCGAATTATTCTTGGTTTCAATATAAGTTTTAATTTTTATTAAAGCCTATTTTTAGATTTACTTAATTTTTGCGGCGTGATTAGAACGCCGATTGAAGGAACCAATAGCAGCAATAGGTTGGTGGGTTAGCAGGTTAATAGTCAGAATAAATAACGGCCTGTTGGTGGCTAAGAGATAAACGAGCTATCAAGAGCGTAAATAAAAGGGGCAAGCGCTTTACGGGTTAAGCGCCTGCTGCATGTAGTGTGCAATCATCCATTCTTCATTGGTGGGGATCACTCGTACTGTAACGGGGGAAGATGACGTGCTAATCACGGGGAGGTTGTGCTGGTTGGCGGTGTTATCGAGCTCAACGCCAAGCCAGCTCAGCTGTTCGCACACCCTGCGGCGGATATCCGGTGTGTTTTCTCCAACACCTGCGGTAAATATCAGCGTATCCAGGCCCTGCAACTCGGCGGTCAGGCTACCAACGGCGCGCACGATGTAGCGGCAATAAAGGGCAAGTGCATCAGCCACCGCAGGTTCATCAGAATGTTGCGCCAGCATACGCATGTCACCTGAACAGCCGGAAACACCCAGCAGCCCCGATGATTTATACAAGGCACTGGTTACTTCTGAGGCAGACATTCCCAACTGAGTTATGCAGTGTAACACCAGACCGGGATCCAAAGTGCCGCAGCGAGTTGCCATCATCAGGCCATCAAGGGCGGTAAACCCCATGGTTGAGCTAACACTTTTACCTTTGTTCAATGCGCAACCACTGGCTCCACTACCCAGGTGCAAAACAATGCACCTGCCACCCGCCTCGGCATCTGCGGCAGCCAGCTGATGACTGATATAGTCATAAGATAAACCATGAAAACCATAGCGGCGAAGCCCTTGATTACGCAGAGAGTCAGGTAATGCATAAGCGGTTGAAACCTCAGCCTGAGAAGCGTGAAAAGCGGTATCAAAGCAGGCCACCTGAGGCAGTTTCGGGTGCAGCTCAAGCAGTACTTTTATGGCATGCAGATTATGTGGCTGGTGAAGGGGGGCCAGATCGCACAGTTTATTGAGAGACGCGAGGGCGCTATCATCAATCAGCAGCGGTTGAGTATAAGCAGTACCGCCATGCACCACCCTGTGCCCCACGGCACTGACATAACCGCCATGGTGCAGTACTTCTTCCAGCGAGTCGGCATAATTATCTTCGCGGAGTTCGAATGTCCCCCGTTCCACTACCGCCAGGCTGATGGCGTCAAAGACGGCGTATTTTAAGGTGGATGAGCCGCTGTTTAATACCAGGAAGTGGGGAGTGTCGGATTGCACGCTCATAGCGGCAGATCTCCACGTTTACGTTGATAAACCAATGCCATGGCACAGGATACTTTGCGGGTAAGCGGGCCACCGGCCCGACTGGTCAGAATGATCGGCGCCCGGGCTCCTAAAACGATGCCCGCTCCCTCTATGCCGGAAAGGTAGCGCATCTGTTTAAACAGCATATTGCCTGATTCCAGATCCGGTGCCACCAGGATATCCGCATCACCGGCGACCTGCGACATTATTCCTTTCGATTTAGCCGCTTCCGTTGAAATGGCATTATCCATAGCCAGCGGTCCATCGAGCAGGCCGCCCACTATCTGGCCACGCTCGGCCATTTTGCAAAGCGCCGTCGCATCCAGAGTAGAGGGGATTTTTTCCTCCACGGTTTCCACTGCCGACAGGATAGCAACCTTGGGCGTTTTGTTGGTCAGGGTGTAAACCAGTTCAATGGCATTTTGAATGATGTCTTTCTTGGTGGCCAGATTAGGCCGGATATTAATCGCTGCATCGGTCAAAAACAGCGACTTATGATAGCTGGGGGCATCCAGGGCAAAGATGTGACTCATCACCCGGCCGGTGCGCAGCCCGTAGTCTTTGTTGAGCACCTCGTGCATCATTTCGTCTGTGTGTAAGTGGCCTTTCATCAGCGCTTCTGCCTTGCCACTGCTGACCAGCTTTACCGCGGTTTCTGCCGCAGCGTGACTGTGCGGCGTATCCACCAGTTCAAAAGCAGAAATGTCGAGCTTATTTTCCAACGCCACCTGTTCTATACGGGCTTTCGGGCCCACCAGAATAGGCGCGATCAGGTTATCGGCTGCGGCCTCCAGGGCACCGGCTAAAGAGTTAAGGTCAACCGGGTGCACCACACAGGTCTTAAGCGGCGACATCCCTTTTGCCATGTCCATAAACTGCTGATAGCGGTCGCTGCTCTGTTCTTTTAATTCAACCGCTGGCAACACAGCCCGGGGCCTATCGATTTGTTCGGTGGGGGCTTTCACCAGCGCCTGACCATCAATCACCACCTCACCGTCCTGATTGATACAGGCGCAGTCGAGCAGAACCTGGTGATGCTCACGCTTTTCCACTACGGTGACTGTGACCGTCAGGTTGTCACCTAAGGAGACCGGATGACGAAATGTGAAATCCTGCTTCAGGTAAATGGTGCCCGGGCCGGGCAATTGGGTGCCCAGCACGGTTGAAACTAATGCGCCGCCCCACATGCCATGGGCGATAATATGGTGAAACTGGGAGCTGTTAGCGTACTCCTCGTCTACGTGGGCCGGGTTAACATCGCCCGACATAATGGCAAACAGCTGAATATCTTTACGGGTAAGTGTGCGATTGAGTGTGGCTTTATCGCCTACCATAATGCTGTTGTAGGGTTTGTTGCGGATCATTTCCATATTGATTCTCCGGCCAGAGGCGCCAAAAGTAAATTCTGTAACTCGCTATGTAATATTACATGCTTACACTACAACCTGATGAATAAATGTGCATTGATACGCATCAAGATCAAGCTTTTTAAGGGCTGGTACTGCTATGCTGGGCAAAATAGTCAGGGAGACTTGTTATGATAAATCACGAAAGTAATGTTATTGAGTACACCTACACCGATCAGCATGCGGTCCCCGACGATGTTAGCGAGCCGCTTAAGCCCGATTACGCCATTAACCAGTTGCTCGCGCAGTTCACTGGCGGCATCGATCCGGTGGCCTATTCGCTGGCCTTCACCGATTGGTTTATTCATTTGCTGTTGTCGCTGGGTAAGCAGCAGGCGCTGCTCGACTTAACGCTGACCAACGCCAGTACGCTGAATAAAAATCTGGACGATGCCGCAGACGATAACCGGTTGTCCGGACCTGAGTGGCAAACCTGGCCCTACGCCCTATACCGGCAAAATTACCTGGCTATGCGCCAATGGTGGCAACTGGCTACCCGCGATGTGCAGGGCGTTGAAAAACATCATACTGACATGGTGAACTTTTCAGTGCGGCAGTGGTTGGAAGCTTTATCACCGGCCAATTACCTGACTACTAACCCGAATGTCATTCACAAAACCCTGGAATCTGCCGGCGCTAACCTGGTAAAAGGGGTTGATAACCTTATCGAGGATATCCAGCAGCAGTATTTTAGGGAAGCTGAGCCCCAACACCAGGAAACCTACCGGGTTGGCGAAAATATTGCCGTCACACCTGGCCAGGTGGTGTTCAAAAACAACCTGCTGGAGCTTATTCAGTACAGCCCGGAAACCGAAGAAGTCTGCGCTGAGCCGGTGCTGGTGGTGCCGGCGTGGATAATGAAGTATTACATTCTCGATTTATCGGAACATAACTCCCTGGTGCGTTATCTGGTGCAGCAGGGCCATACCGTCTTTATGATCTCCTGGAAAAACCCGCAGCACGAGGATCATAACGTAAGTCTGATTGATTACCTCAAACAGGGCCTGGGTGAGGCGATCGAAGCGGTGCAGCAACGGGTACCCTCAGAACAAATCAACGGGGTGGGCTATTGTCTGGGCGGTACCCTGCTGACGATGGCTGCCGCCTGGCTGGCCCGGGAAAAGCGTAATCCATTCTGCGCGCTAACCTTACTGGCGGCACAAACCGACTTCAGTGATGCCGGCGATTTGCGCTTATTCATCGATGAAAGCCAGCTGTCAATGCTGGAGGCGGTGATGGCCAAAAACGGTTTTCTGCCCAAAGAGAGTATGGCCGGCACCTTTACTCTGCTGCGGGCAAACTATTTACTGTGGTCGCGCTGGGTAAAAGAGTATCTGTTAGGAGAACGTCAGCATCCCAATGATTTGCTCACCTGGAATAAAGACGCCACCCGCATGCCCGCGCGCATGCATGCGGAGTACTTGCGCCAGTGTTATTTGCATAACTCGCTGGCCAGCGGTCAGTTTATGGTCGATAACCGGCCCATTGCCCTGGCCGATATTCAGGTGCCGCTGTTTGTTGTGGGCACTGCGAAAGACCATGTGGCGCCATGGCAGTCGGTGTACAAAATCAATTTGCTGATTGATAAAGACATCACCTTTCTGCTCACAAATGGTGGCCATAACGCTGGTATTATCAGCGAGCCGGGTCATGCCCATCGGGTCTATCAGCTGGCTACCCGTAAGGAAGACGGGGCTTACCTGCCACCCCAGGCATGGCTTGATGAGGTACCCTTACAGGAAGGCTCCTGGTGGCCGGCATGGCAGCAATGGCTGGCCTCGCAATCAAGCTGCAGGGTTAGCGCCAGAAAGGTGGAAGCGGTGAAGCCGTTACCGGCCGCTCCCGGCGAATATGTTCTGGCGCCGTAGCGGCGGCCATTAATCAGGCCGGTTGGTGCGTACCAGGCGCAGGTAGACGGCCCGTTGTTTCTCTTTAATTGAGTAACTGGCGTTAAAGAAGGCCACGGTCCAGACTCTCTCAGGATCGTTCAGACTTGGCGTGGACGACCAGAAGCTGTCTTCTGGTGTAGCCGGAAAAAAGCTGGTGTTTATCGAAGGCCTGACGCAGTTACGTTCGGTTAACGAGGCCAACTCTTTGACGTTGGGCATGCGCCATCCTGCCAATAACTCAGCGTCGTAGTCGCGGGTATACACCAATGCTTGTTGCCAGGTAAGTTGCTCGGCATCGCCTGTACAGGTTTCGGTTTCATCACTCCAGGTTTGCCCCACCGCGCAGCGCTGCCAGATTAAACCGGTTGGGATGTGTAAAATGGTATCGGTGGTGACTTCGCTGAAGACCTCATCCGGCGTGGTTTCTACAGCGTTAGTAAGGCATTCCTGCGCTGTGACCTGAGTCATCCAAAATAAGCTAAACAAAGCTGAGATTAAGCGTGTCATAATTATCGTCCCGCTCTGACCAGCCGGATGCTGACGGCATCTGACTTATTAAGAAAATTATCCACCCCACTGATGAAGTCGATAGCCCAGGCGTTCTGCGCCGCATCATTACTTACACCATCGGCACTGGGCTGGGCGGTCCAGTACCAGAGCGTAGCGGCACTGTCGGCTCCGGTGTTGGGAAAGTACTGCGTATCAATGCGGGGCAGGGCGGTACGGCCAAAGTGAACCAGTGACATCAACTCCTGATGATTGGGCAGACGCCAGTCATAGAAACCGCATAATCCGGCACTATTAACGGCGTCGACATAAGCACTGGTGTTGCAGCTCGTCAGCGTGCAACTGGTGTTTGTGCCATTAATATTGCCGGGCTCGCCGCCGTTGTCTTCTTCGGCATACCAGCTGTAGCGGTGATCAAGGTCGCGCAGGCCGCCATCGGTAGTTTTCACTTCCCACACCAGCCCGGTAACATTATCCCGCACACAGCTGAACTGCGGTGCATCTACATCCTCTTCATCACCGTTGGCATTCAGCTTGGTAAAATCAAAGCCGTTTTCACCGCGCCCCGCTTTTTCCAGCACGTTACTTTCGGCCAGTGCATCGGCGCCGCGCTGACCATCCTGGCCAGGAAACCCGTTTTGCTGATTAGCGGATAACGTGGTATTGGTGGCCTGCTGCGTCATGCCAGTATCATTGAGCACCCGCACTGGAAATGGGCGTATCAGTACCCGCAGATGGTCGGTCACTTCGTTACCGAACATATCTTCCCCGGTCAGATAAAAATCCAGAGTAGTAGCGCTGTCTACCAGCGGCGCTATAGCATAGGTGTCGGCGCTATTGGGGTTGATAATTTGCGGCGCAGCATCACCGCTGTAGGTCCATAAAGTGGCAATCGGTGTGGCCGCTGGTACGGTACTGGTGGCAGTGCCGGCCAGCACAATTCGCTCGCCGCCAAACAAGGCCTGATCAATACCAGCATTTACCTCTGGCGGCGTATCGGCGTCGGATAATACGGTAATCGAATGGCTGGTTGTATCCTCGGCCCCTTCATCATCTGTTACCGTCAGGCTGAATGTCAGGGTTTGCCGGGCATCGGTAACCGGCGTGTCGATCACCAGCGTTGACTGGTCGGTTTCAGTACCGGTCAGTACATCATCCCCCGCGGTTTGTTGCCACGCCCAGGCGCTAATTTCTTCGCTGCTGGTACCGTCGCTGTCGGTGCTGTTGCGCCCGTCAAAGGTCAGCGATACACCCGCCGGGTAAGTGCCAGGAGGTAAATCCGGCCAGTCGCTAAGCGTAATAATAGCTGTGGGAGGCAGGTTGTCCGGGGTTACGGTAAGCGTAAAACTGTCTGAGGCCGATTGGCCTGCACTATCGGTAGCACTCACCGTGACCACATACTGTGTGTCGGCAGTAACAATCGGGGTGGTCAGGCTGGCCGTGGCAACGCTGGTGTCTTCATGGGTGATGGTAAGCGCCGGTGTTGACGACCAGCTGTAAACTACCGCGCCGGATGGGAAAGACACCTGCGCCGATAAACTAACATTGGTTTGTTCTGCCGCCGAGCGATCGCGACCGGCATTGACGGCAAAACTTTCATCTGAATCATCCTTACTCAGCCCGCCGCCGCATGCAGTTAATAGCAGCGCTATCGCTAGCAGGGCAACCTTCATCAGCAGATGATGGGTACGTAAGGGCAACAGGCTCATTCCTTTCATCAGACGATATCACTCTTTTTGGCACAACACTGTGGGTGTTATCGGCCACCCCCACCTGATTATTGAGTCTTTTGTGTAATTTTACGCTGCACAGTGGCAGGAACGCCGTAGGCAATGGCATTGGCAGGAATGTCGTGGGTCACCAGGCTGCCTGCGCCAATCACCGCGTTATCGCCAATCGTCACACCGGCACATATGGTGGAGTTAGCGCCAATCCAAACCCGGTGACCGATAGAAACCGGCCGACCAGCTTCCTCTGGCGGGTAATACTCTGGCCAAATCTGTGTTCTGCCTACTGCGCTGGAGATAATGCAATTCGGGCCGATAAGTACCTGATTACCCAATTTAATCGGGCAGACATCAACAATGGTAGCGTTATGATTGATGAAGCTGCCTTTGCCAATGAAGCAATTAAGGGCATATTCGATTTGCAAGGTTGATTCAATCTGTACTGATCCCGAACACTGCAGTTGTGCTGTTAGCATGGCCTGTCGCTGTTGGGGGGCGGTAAGCTGGTTGTAGCTGATACACCATTGCCGGGCGACTCGCCTTGCCTGCTCGAAAGGCGCGTCAGCCGGGGCGTAGGGGGCACCGCTAGTCATTTCTTCAACGCTATTAGCGGGGCCACTGTTGGAGACCTTATCAGTCAAAAATTAACCTTGATGTCAGAGAGTTAAGTTGAAATTATAAGGGCGTGCGGTAATTTGGTAAATTGTTCGACAAAAGTGTGGTATCGGATACTGGTACTTTGAGCTAAACTCTGTTGTAATTTAACTAATAATTATACGAAGTTATAAAAATTTATGCGCATTGGTTGGCGTTCTTTCCTCAAACAAAAATTCCAAAAAAAATCTGGCTATCATGCAATCGGAATTGCTGTGTCGCTGGATTCGGTAACGTTTTGTGCGCTGAAAAAACTTAACGGCGAAATAAGCCTTGCGTTTGAAGAGACTGTCAGCTTTTCTCACTGGGGCGTTCACCTGGCCAAGTGGGTTGATAAACACGGTCTGAGCGGCACGCCTGCCTGTGTTGCGTTTTCAATTCACTGGTATCAAATTCTGCAGATTGACCGCCCGACCGTTGAAGCCAATGAGATCACCGCGGCATTATCCTGGTCGGTGAAAGAGCTCACCGGCAGCGATAAGGAAATGGCCATCGATTACACCGATTTACCGGTGCCGCTGGCAGGCAATGCCAGAATAAATGTATTTGCCCTGCCTAAGGAAGATGTCGAGAGTGTCAGCGAAGCGGTATTTAACGCTGGTCTTGAACTCCAATTGATTACCGTTGAGGAACTGGCCACTTGTGAATTAGTGCCGGTGCAATCCGACCCTATCCTGACCGTGGTACAGGAAGCCGGTGAAGAAATTTGTCTGAATATTATCAAAGATGGTCAGCTGTATTTCAGCCGCCGTCTGAAAGGCTTTGAGAACCTCGGTAGCTTTACTGAGGACGAGCTCAGAATGGGCATTGGTGAGTCGTTAAGTGTGCAGATTCAGCGTTCTATGGACTTTTATGAAAGTCAGTTGCGACAGGCACCGGTGAGGCAGATTATGATGCGCCTCGATACGCCTCATCGGGATGCACTGGCCAGTCAGATTGAACAGGTGGTGAGTGCCAGAGTCAATGATCTCACCCCCGCAGTGACTGCCGCCGAGCCGGGCATGTCGGTAACCCGGGTCAATTATTCCAGTCTTGGTGCAGCGATTTGTGGGTCTGCTGAGCCGCAGGTTAAAAACGAGGCTGCGGCATGAAAAACAGGATTAATTTTTATTCTGCCGAGTTTGCCCCGCGCCTCGACTTGCTCTCGCTTACCAGTGTGTTATTAGCATGGGGAGCAACTCTCTCTGTGCTGTTACTCATTTGGGCGGGTGTCGCCTGGTATGGCGCTTCTAAACGCACCGAACTGGCAGAGGTTCAGGACCAGCAACAGCAGTTATCGGCTTCGGTAAACAACCTTAAAACCACGCTTGAGCAACGTAAACCGGATGCTGGCCTTACCCGCACTCTGGAACAACGTCAGCAGGAACTGGCAAATCGTGAACTGCTGGTGCGCGAGCTCAGCCAGCGCGAGCAAATCAAACAGCAGGGCTTTGCCGGGATGCTCGACAGCCTGGCGCAGAAAAACAGTCAGGATATCTGGCTCGATACTATTGAAGTGAGTGAAAACATGATGGTACTCCAGGGGCAACTGAGTACCCCGCAAGCCATGCCCAAATGGTTACAGCGTTTGGGACGGACTTCAGCGTTCTCTGGCCGCACCTTCGATTCCACCCGACTGTATCGTGACAACGAGCAATTGCGCTTTGAATTGAACATGGCCCGGGTGCCGGAAACAATGCAACAAGGTGGTCTGCGGTGACTTTTGACCAGTACGAAGAAAAATTTGCCGCGCTGAGTCAGCGCGAGAAGGTGTTAATTTTTGCCTCAGGAATGGTGGTAGTTTTTGCTGTGCTGGTTTTCTTGTTGATTGAGCCCGGCGTAAAGGAAAACGGTAAAACAAGCAGTAGCATTGAGATTACCCGCAACGAGGTTACCACACTTAAAGAGTTGCAACTGGTTTATGAACAAGCGCTGGCCGAAGATCCGAATGCCAGCCTGAAGCAGCAGATAACCCAGGTAGATAAGCGGATGGTGCGACTGCAGGAAAACTTTGCCGCGCAATTAGCTGATTTAATCCTGCCCCGGCAAATGCCCGCGCTTATCGAACAGGTGTTCTCCCAGGCTGATGGGTTAAAGCTCATCGAAATGGCCTCCGTCAGCCCGGAAAATATTTTTGCTGATAACCCGGCTATGGCAGAGGTGCCGCTTTACCAGCATGGTGTTACGCTGACTTTCGAAGGCCGTTATTTTGCGGTAAGAGACTTTCTGGCTCGCCTTGAGGAACTGTCGGATAAACTGTACTGGCGCTCTATGGCCTATCATGTAAAGGACTATCCCACTGCTGAGGTGACCCTTGAGGTTTACACTCTGAGTACTGAAAAGGCGTTTATAGGTGTTGAATAAAGTGTCTCCTTTGTTGCTGTTAACCCTGCTCGCTGTACCGGCGGGAGCGCAGGTGCTTGAGGATCCAACGCGCCCGGCACGCAACGCCCCTCAGGCCAATGCGGCGGTTGCAGCGGCGGCGGTTGAACTACAACTGGAAGCCGTGTTACAGCTTGGCGCGAGTCGGATCGCGGTGATTAACGGCAAAACGGTGAAATCAGGGCAGACAATACAGGGCGCAATAGTAAAACAAATTAATCCACGCAGCGTGGTGATTGCGCAAGATGAGAACGGGGTTTGGAAAACAATGACGTTATGGGTCAGCCAACGGGGCGACGTGAAAACCAATGCAGCAGAGAATTATTAAAATGGGTAGCATGAATAGACGTTTGATATATATCGCTCTGGCTATGGCACTGGCGGGCTGTCAGTCGACACCCGAAGAATCCGTGGTGGAACAATCACTGAAACAGCAACTGGCTGAACAAATTGCCCATGAACAAGCTGCGCAAAAAAACGCCAAGGCGTCGCCGGGTGCTTTGCAGGATGTGCCAGACAGCGTGACCAGTTTACTGGGTGATGTGGCAACCACCGGTGAGCGCCCCTCGTTATTTGGCCCGGAAAAATACGATATCGAAGCTGACGGCGTTGGCGTAAGAGCCTTTTTTACCGGGCTGGTAGCAGATACGCCCTACAGCGTGGCTATTCACCCCGACGTCAGCGGGGAAATATCCCTGAGCTTAAAACAGGTCTCCATGGAACAGGTGATGGAGCTGTTGGGCGACCTGTACGGCTTTGATATCAGTCGCAAGAGCAATGTATTCAGAGTTCTGCCCGCTGGCATGCGTACCGAAACTCTGGCCGTAAATTACCTGCTGATGAAACGGGACGGCTCAACCCAAACCAGCATTATCTCTGGCGGAGTGTCCCAGGCCGATAATAACGGTAATTCCAACAGCAATTTTAATAATTTCAGCGGTAATTCGGCGAATAGTAACAATCTGGGTAACCAGTTTGGTAACAATATTAACGGCACCTCTATTTCAACCCGCACCGAAACCGATTTCTGGACCGATCTGAAAGCGTCACTGGAGTCGATGATCGGCACCGAAGGCGGCCGCGCGGTATTTGTCACGCCACAGGCTGGCCTGGTCACCATTCGGGCAATGCCGGATGAAATCCGTGATATTAAGCGTTTCCTGAAAACCTCTGAGGCAAGCCTGCAGCGGCAGGTTATTCTGGAAGCCAGAATTCTCGAAGTGGCTCTCGATGACGGCTATCAGCAGGGCATTAACTGGTCTGAAGTAGTGGCAAACGTTGGCAGTACCGACTTTACCTTCAGCAATACTGCTGCCAGTATTGGTAACGAAATTTCTGCTTCGCTGGGGGGCGTTACCAGCTTATCGTTCCTTAACCAGGATTTCTCCGGAGTTATCTCGTTGCTGTCTACGCAGGGCAACGTGCAGGTATTATCCAGCCCCAGGGTTACCGCCATTAACAATCAAAAAGCGGTGATTAAAGTGGGCGACGACGAGTATTTCGTTACCGATGTATCGAGTCAAAACACCATCACCTCCACCACTACCTCGGTAGTGCCGAACATTGAGCTTACCCCGTTTTTCTCGGGGATAGCGCTGGATGTAACGCCACAAATTGACGAAACCGGCTCAGTGTTGCTGCACGTTCATCCTTCGGTAATTGAAACTCAGGAACAGGAAAAAGTGGTTAGCCTGAATCAGGAGCAAATCGTCCTGCCGCTGGCGCAAAGCACTATACGTGAGTCGGATACCATCATTAAAGCGGCATCAGGCGAAATTGTGGTGATTGGTGGCCTAATGCAAACCAGCCTGACCGATTCAGAATCAAAAACGCCGTTGCTTGGTGATATCCCGCTACTGGGCGAGTTGTTTACCAACAAAAGCCAGCGCGAGACCAAAAAAGAGCTGATTATACTGCTCAAGCCCACCGTTATTGGCAGCGGTACCTGGGCAGAACAAATTGAATTAAGCCGTGAAAAAATGGCCGACTGGCTGTACGTAGAGTAATCATGTATCTGTATCACTTTGGTATCCGTGAACTGCCTTTTACGCTGACGCCGAATACCAGCTATTTTTTCGGTTTGCCCAGCCACAACGAGGCCATGCAGGTATTACTGACAGCGCTGAAAACCGGCGAAGGTTTTATCAAGGTTACGGGTGAAGTGGGAACCGGTAAAACACTGATTTGCAGAAAGTTGCTTAATGAATTACCGGACCACTTTGTGGCCGCCTACGTGCCGAACCCGATGCTGTCACCTACCGAGCTACGGCGTGCGGTGGCCAATGAGCTGGGAGTGGAGCTGGGCAGCGACTGCGATCAGCAGGCGTTCACGCAAAAGATTCAGCAGCGTTTGATTGCCATTCATCAGCAACAGAAAAGTGCGGTGCTGATTATTGATGAGGCCCAGGCATTGCCTACCGAGAGTATTGAAGCGTTGCGGTTAATGACCAATCTGGAGACCGAGTCGCGTAAATTACTTCAGGTAGTGTTATTCGGACAGCCAGAGCTGGACGAAAAGCTCGCTTTGCCCGAGTTACGCCAGTTACGGCAGCGCATTACCTTTAGTTACAGCCTGGCGCTTATGGATCCTGATCAGGTGTATCAGTATGTCCGACACCGGGTCAATGTGGCCGGTTATCATGGCACGGATTTATTTAACCGTCAGTGCTGCGAGCTTCTCTACCGCGCCAGTGCCGGCACACCCCGGGTGGTGAATGTGCTGGCCCATAAAGCGTTAATGCTGGCTTATGGCGAAGGCAAGTCAGCGGTTGAGCCAGAGCACATTGTCGTGGCGTCTGCTGATACAGAAGCGGCGCAAACGGTAAGCAATAAATGGTGGCTCGGCCCGCAGAGTAAGTGGTTGCTGTTAGCGGCTACAGCAGTAGTGATTGTAATGATTGCAGGGATATGGAACATGAGGGCGACACTGTGAGTGTAGTCAATAAAATGCTGAAAGACTTAGAGAACCGCGAAGCCAGTCAGGCTACGCCGGCTAACTATCAGCCGCCGGCTAAAAAGTCGTCTTCAGCGCTGCGCATTGCCATCATTCTGCTACTTGGTGTAATAGCCATTGGCGCCGTTTACTCATGGCCTGCAGATACCATGGATAATCTGCCACAAAGCGCGTCGGTGGGGCCGATTAACCAGATTGTTCCTGAAGCCGTGGCCGCCCAGGCCGTAGCGCCTGAAGAGCCGCAACCGCAAACGACCGAACCGCAAGAACCCAGACAGATTAAAGTCACGCCCACTACCAGGCCGCAAAATACCATGGGCGTAATGGAGGGGCCGGTCGATATCAACGCGCCATCCAGACGCACCGAATCCACAACTGAAGGCTCACAACCCACTGCACGGGAAAGAGTGGCTGCGCATTCAACCCGCAAGGCGTCTGACTCAGAGCCTTCTCCGGTTGCTGCGTCTGAACCCGATGATGTACCCGCTGAGCCGGTTATCAAGCCCAGTGCGACGAATCCGGAAGACGCCCTGAAAGCGCAAATTCGCCAGGCCCTGAGTCAGAACGATACGCCAATGGCTGTTCAGTTGCTAACAACGCTGATCCGCCAGCAACCAGATAACGTGGCCGCCCGCAAACGACTGGCCGCCCTGTATTTTAGTGCGGGCCGCACAACCGACGCTCAGCAGTTATTGCAGCAAACTGTAGCGGATATGCCTGCCGACAGCAGTGTCAGGTTGATGTATGCGCGTTTGCTGGTGCAGCAAAATGAGACCAAGCTGGCGTATTACACGCTGCAAGACGTTAACGATTATGGTCAACCTTCCATTGAACTGTTGGGCTACCGCGCGTCACTGGCGCAAAAGCTCGACCTGCTGGATGACGCGCTGCAAGATTACGCCCAATTGGTATTGCTTGATAGTCAGACCGCCAGGTGGTGGCTCGGTCAGGCGGTGGTCGCCGATAAACAGGGCTATACAGCCCTCGCGCTAAGCAGCTATCGGGAAGCACTGTCATTACAACAGCTCGAAGACGGCATTGAACAATTTATTCGCCAGCGCTTAACCAATCTGACGGGAGTTTCATCATGAGTGGTGTAAAAGTCAGGCTCGGTGATCTGCTGGTGCAGCAGGGGCTCATAGACGAGCCACAACTGATGTCGGCGCTGGCTGAACAGCGCCAGACCGGCCGCAAGCTTGGTGCTACCCTGATAGCCATGGAACTGGTGACTGAGAAGCAGTTGCTGGAGCTGCTCTCCACGCACTTAAATGTGCCACTGATCGACATTGATCACTTCAATGTTAGTCCGGCCGCAGTAAAACTATTACCGGAAGTACAGGCCCGCCGTTACCGGGCGCTGGTACTGGAAGACCGCGGCGATAAATTGCTGGTGGGGATGAGCGATCCGGCCGACCTCACCGCCGTGGATAATCTTGGCGAGATCCTGCCTAAACCCATTGAAGTGGCCGTAGTAAGTGAACAACAGTTGTTTGGCGCTTATGACAGTTTCTACCGGCGTACCGATGAAATAGCCTCATTTGCCCAACAGCTGGCCAATGAGTACCGCGATGAGCAGGAGTTTGAGCTTACCGCCGGGCTCGAGGATGAGCAGGATACCGCCGTTGCCCGCTTGCTGCAGTCGATTTTCGAAGATGCGGTACAGGCCAAGGCCTCGGATATCCACATCGAGCCAGACGAACAGCAATTACGCATTCGGCAGCGGGTCGATGGCGTATTGCAGGAAACGGTTATCCCGGAAAATAATATTGCCGCCGCGCTGGTGTTACGCCTTAAACTGATGGCGGGCCTGGATATCTCAGAAAAACGTCTGCCTCAGGATGGCCGCACCCAGGTCCGGGTGAAAGGTCACCGCGTGGATGTGCGTTTATCCACTATGCCGGTACAAACCGGAGAAGCGGTGGTTATGCGTTTGCTGGATCAGTCTGCCGGGGTGTTAACCCTGGAAGAAACCGGCATGCCCAAGCCATTGCTCGACCGCTTACGGGTGTTACTGAAACGGCCCCACGGCATGATCCTGGTGACCGGCCCGACCGGTTCCGGTAAAACCACCACACTGTATGGTGCCCTGAGTGAATTAAACCAGCCGCAGCGTAAAATTATTACCGTTGAAGATCCGGTAGAATACCGTTTGCCGCGCATTAATCAGGTACAGGTGAACAGCCGTATCGGGCTAAACTTCTCAAACGTACTGCGGACCACATTGCGTCAGGACCCGGATATTATCATGGTGGGTGAGATGCGGGATCAGGAAACGGTGGAAATTGGTTTGCGCGGGGCGTTAACCGGTCACCTGGTATTATCCACGCTGCACACCAATGATGCTGTATCCAGTGCAATTCGTTTGCTCGATATGGGCGCGGCCGGCTACCTGGTAGCCAGTTCATTGCGAGGCATCATTGCCCAGCGTCTGATCCGGCGGATTTGCGACAACTGTGAAGTGGATTACCAGCCGTCCAATGATGAGCTGTTCTGGCTCGGGCATATTGACAGCAACTTATCTGCGGTATCGTTTAAACGCGGGAAAGGTTGCCAGAAGTGCAATCATACCGGTTATCGCGGCCGGGTGGGGGTGTTTGAATTACTCGAACTGACCGATCCGATGATGAATGCATTAAAAGCCGGCGACACCGTTGCCTTTGGTGAGCATGCCTTACGCAGTCCGGGTTATAAGCCGCTGTCTCACGTGGCGCTGACCTATGCCAAAATGGGCATGACAACGGTGGAAGAGGTACTGAAACTGGTGGAAATGGTTGCCGAGCTTGTGCACAGCGAGGAGCAGGAAGAGCAACACGCAAAGACTGACCAGGACAATAATAGTAATACCGGTGGCGGCCTGAGTCTGGAGGATATTCCGGATGCCTAGGTTCAGCTATACCGGCCGTGAACCCGGTGGCGAAATGAAAAGCGGCATGCTTGATGCGCTTGACGCTAACGCGGCGGCCAAAATGTTGCTGGCGCGCAGCATTACACCAATTTCAATTAACCCGGTGGAGGGCGGTGCGACACAAAGTGAGGTAAAGGTTAATTTCCTTACGCCTAAGGTGAGTCTCGATGAACTGGTGATCCTGTCTCGACAGATGTACTCCCTGACTCATGCCGGCATCCCCATATTGCGAGCGGTCAGCAGTCTGGCCGAATCATCGAACTCGGTGCGCCTGAAACTGGCCCTGACCGATATCATCAGCTTACTGGAGAGAGGGCGCACGCTGTCTTCCGCCATGCATCAGCACAGCGAAATCTTCGATCGGCTATATGTAAGCGTGGTGCACGTGGGTGAAAATACCGGTCGTTTGGATGAGGCATTTTTGCAGCTAGCCGGCTACCTTGAGCGTGAACAGGAAACCCGCCGCCAGATAAAAGCGGCAACCCGTTACCCGATTTTTGTGGTGATTGCTCTGGTGGCTGCACTAATCATAATGAACATTGTTGTCATCCCGAAATTCGCCGATATGTTTAATAAGTTCGGTGCCGAATTGCCGGTGATGACCCGTTTCCTGTTAGGCATGTCAGACTTCTTTATTAATCAGTGGTACATATTGATTGGTGCTATACTGGCTATTGTTTTTGGCGTACGTAACTACTTACAAACTCCAGAAGGGAATCTAACCTGGAGCCGCAAGAAACTGAAACTGCCGATTATCGGCAAGGTGATTGAGCGTTCGCTGCTCGCCCGTTTCTGCCGCAGTTTCTCGATGATGCTGCAAGCCGGTTTACCGTTAACCACGGCGCTTAATCTGGTGGCTGAAGCGGTGGGTAACCGCTTTATGGAAACCAAAATAATTGACATGCGCCAGAGTATTGAAAAAGGCGAGAACCTGTCGAGAGTTACCCAGGCAAGTGGCCTGTTTACGCCCATGGTGCTGCAAATGGTCAATGTGGGGGAAGAAACCGGTCGGGTAGATGAACTATTAGCAGAGGTGGCAGACTTCTACGAACGGGAAGTCGACTATGATCTTAATAGCCTGACGGCCAAGATAGAGCCGGTACTGATAGGCATTGTCGCTGGTATGGTACTGGTGCTGGCACTGGGTATCTTTACCCCGATGTGGGACATGATGAGCGCGATTAAGGGGCAATAAGCTTGAAATCAAAAGACGTTGCCGAACATAACCTTAACCGGGTGCTGGTTAACCTGGCAGTCATCGTTGTGTTTACCCTGTTGATGGCGACCGCGATTGTCTATGTGTACGACAGTGAACCGGACGTGGAAGCACAAATTATGCAGGGTTATGCCCGGCAGTTTGCGACCAGTGCCACCAATGCTCACTGGCAGTGGCAGGCCGAGGGCCGCCCGGAAATGATTATGCTGGTGCACTACGACAACGAAGGTAAGGAAGTTGGTCGCCGGCCGGTCAGAATGGCCCACTTTGGCTGGCCGAAGGTCGAACCGAGTTCTGCGAGTTGTTTGCAGCTCTGGGAGCAGTTACTGAATACTTCAACCCGGGTTGAGGGTTTTCGGGTACTCGGTGATTACTACGCCAGTGACAATGAAGGGGAGCAAACGCCGAATGCACGGTGTCGCTACCGGGTGAGTACCGGGCCCTATTTCGACTACAGTATTTATACGGGTATTGTTCAACAATCAGGGAATGACTAGTTCGTGAATAAATTGGGAGTTCAGGAGTTATCTATGACAAATTGTAAACGCCACCAGGCGAGTACGCCGCGTGCGGGTGTAAAAGGTTTTACCCTCATTGAGCTCACTATTGTAGTGGTCTTGCTGGGGCTGCTGGCTGCAGTGGCCATTCCGCGCTTCCTGGATGTCACGGAACAGGCTGAAGACGCGACCATCGAGGGGGTTTCAGGCGGTTTTGCAACCGGCGTTGGCCTGGTCAGAGCAGAGTGGGAACTTGAGGCCCGGCCGCGGGATAATCAGGGCACCAATCTGTCGTTTGTTACTATCGACGGTATTATCGTAGGTGTCGACCGCAATACCGGCTATCCCACCGGGCAAGTGAACAACGATAACAGCACCGAAGACGATGCCATGTCAGCGCTGGACTGCGAGAGTATTTTTAATCTGATTATGCAAAGTGCGCCCACTATTACGTCCGACTGGGCAAACCGGCCATTTGACAGTTTCCGTTATTTTACTAACTTCAGTAATGGAACAGGCTCCGGCGGCAATGACCTGTGCTTTTACTATTTGAGTAAATCGGTGCGGAATTTACAGAATGCACCAACCGATGACACCCTTGGGGATGGATTTATATACGATCCCAGAATTGGTCAGGTGGTAGTCTTTAGTAACAATACTAGCAATTCGTCTAATTAGTACAGTAAACGCTGTACTCAATTGAAAAATAGTGAATAATAGAAAAACTTGTTTTGAGGGGAATTAACATGCAACAGCGTGGTTTTACTTTAATTGAACTGATCATCGTGATCGTGATTCTGGGCATTCTGGCTGTAACAGCGGCACCGCGTTTTATTGACTTCCAGGGCGATGCTCGGGCATCAACCCTTCAGGGGCTTAAAGCTGCTTTACAGGGTGGCTCACAACTGGTTTACGCAAAATCATCCATTGCCGGTGAGCAGGCTACTGCGGCAGCTGGTGACGCAACCACGCAGGTTACTATTAATACTATTACAGTTGAGACTGACTTTGGTTACCCAGATGCAGAAACCATGGCATTTGCTAACATCACAGCCTGGGCAGATGTGTCTGATACAGACTGGGATCTGACAGTAGGTGACGGCGGTTCCGGCAACCCTGCAGCCGGTACTAATGCATTTACACCTCAAGGTGTTGATTATACCGCGACCACTGCCGACGCTTGTCAGGTACTGTATGAAGAAGCTACAGCTGCTGGCGATTCACCAACTATCACAGTGGAATCTGCAGGCTGCTAACAAGCTGCTTTCCTTCTGAGATTAAGTCTGGTCGCGCTATGGCTACAAAACGTTATAGTGCGGGCTTTAGTCTTGTTGAGTTAATCACAGTTATTACCTTAATCGGCGTGCTGGCCGTTGTGGCTGGCACCCGTCTTCAAAGCCGTCAGGGCTATGTTGAATACGCCTATCAGGACCGCCTCGTGTCCGCCCTTCGTAATATGCAAATCAGAGCTATGCAGGATACCCGGGACGGGTTTTGCTTTCGGCTCAACTTTCAGTACGGCGCCAGTAGCGCATACGGCCCACCATCTCTCGATTATGCACCCGGTAACGGTAGTGCCACGTGCGGCAGCGGGATAGCCAGTAACGCCCCGGCGTTTCTGGCCACAGTGGGCACCGAGCTTACCGATGAAGGACTGAGTTTATCCAGTGCCGATGGGGCGCTGATTAACTTCAGTTATATCGGGTTTGATGCCCTGGGCAGGCCGCTGAACAATGCTGCTAACTGCGGAACGGGTTCGCCATGCAGGGTGACTATCACCGGTGAGTCCAGCGTGGATGTCTGTATTGAAAGCGAGGGCTACATCCATGCCTGCTAGAGCCGCAAAAGGATTTACCCTGGTTGAACTGATTATCGGCATTACCGTCTTTTCCATCATCATGATGGTGATCATTGGGTTAATTGGTCCGCAGTCGCGCCTCAGTGTGGAGCCTATCTGGCAGGTGCGGGCCAGCGAGTTGGCGCAGTCACTGATGAGCGAAATTAATGCCCGGGCGTTTGATGATAGCCTGGCCAACAGTAATAGTGGTAAGCGATGCAATGAATCAGCTTCCTGCACGCCATCGGGTAGCCTCGGGCCGGATCCTGGTGAAGATAGGGTACGCTTTGATGACATCGATGATTATCATGGCCTGAATGAGTCCGGCGCGACCATTTTGTCGGCGCAGGGATTACCCGTGCTCTACAATGGCGAGAGCCTGTATACCGGATTCTCTGTCGCCGTTCAGGTTTACTATGACGATAACGAAGACGGCGTAAATGACGACGCCGGTGGTAGCGGCACAGTTATCGGCAATGTAAAGCGGATTGTCATCACCGTGACCACGCCCGGCGGTGAAGCCATTACCTTCAGCAGTTACCGGTGGAATGTATGATCAGCAACAGCCGGCATAACCGCGGATTCACGCTCATCGAGCTGGTTACTGTTATTGTCATCCTCGGTGTGGCCAGCGCTGGCATTGCCAGTTTTGTGCGCGGCTCCATGCAAACCTATATTGATGTCAGTACCCGTGAACAACTGCTCTCTGAAAGTCGCTTTGCTATTGAGCGGCTTAAGCGAGAACTGCGAAATGCAGTGCCAAACAGTGTTCGAATTACTGGTAACAGCAATTATCACTGCATGGAGTTTGTCCCTATAAACTGGGCCACGGTGTATACCGAGTTACCGAAGCGTAATGATCCCACCTACGAAATTGATGTTGTCGCACTGCATGATATTAACAATGTACCTTATAGCCTGCCCTCGGGTAACAATTTCGCTGTAGTTTACCCAACGCGCAGTGAGGATATTTATGATCCGGGCAACGGACATCGCGTTTCTGTCAGCAGCTGCAGCGATGATGGAGATGGCGACTGTAGCACGCTGGATGACAGCGATAACATTGTGCAGCTTGAGGTAACCGGGTTACTGGCCCAGGAATCGCCTGCCTCCCGGGTTTATCTGATCGACCGCGCCGTGAGTTACTGTGTGTATCAGAATCGCCTCATTCGCTATGAAAATGATTTACTGGTGAATCAGTTAGGGGCTTTCCCAGGTCTGCCGGTTATCGCCGACCATGTGGCCAATGTGTTATCGGCGGACCCGGTGAATAATCCTCAGGAGGACGATCCGTTTCGGATTATTTCAACCAGTCTGCAGAGTAATTCGATAGCTGAAATTCGCCTGCGCTTTATCGACAATAATGAACAGATTGCTTATCAGCAGGAGATCCACATTGATAATATTCCCTGACAAACGCCAGCGCGGGAGTATGTTGGTGATGACGTTGTTCGTAATAATCATACTTGCCTTTCTGGGCATTACCATGGTGAATCTGCTATCGTCATCCAATCAGTCGGTGGTGTATGAAGTACTCGGTGCCAGAGCGAAAATGGCGGCTCAGAGTGGCGTACAGCGATTACTTAGTACTGCTTTTCCGTTAAACAGCCCGGTAGCAACCTGTAGTACCACTATTACCAGTAATGCTGCGTTTAGCACCGGCGATGGGCTGGAAAATTGCAGTTATCAGGCAACCTGCACCACCACCCAGGTGGTAAAACAAAATGTCGATTATAATTACTATCGGTTTGAGAGTACCGGTATCTGCCGGGCGAATGATATTTGGGCCAGCCGGACCTTCGAGTTGGATGCGTTCGAGGAACGATAATAAAGGGTAAGCAGTGACTGTATTGCGTTGTTGTATTCTACTGTTATGGTTGCCTGCCATGTGGGCGGCGGCTGCCAGCTGCTCCAGTGTTTTTGCCGATCCGGCCGGTTCTTATTCGTCCTCCGGTTATATTCAGTTTCAGCCGCAAACTTCGCTGGTTGGCAGTGACGGGCAAATCAGCTTTGCCAGTATGGTGGATAACAGCGGCGGCAGCAGCTGCGATACCGTCGCCTGTCGGTTAAGTGGTAGCAGTGCGGCGGGAATGGCCATTTCTGCTTACCAGTATTCATCATCATCCACCGACCGTTATATTCAGGATAACAGCTCTGGCACGTTAAGTGCCGGTAACTATCGTAACGTAACCCTTGGCAATGGCTCTGCTCTTACCGCTGTGTCCAGCAATAACACCTTTAAAATCAAATCGCTGTCAGTAAACTCCAACGCGGTGCTAACACTGCAAAGCGGGGTTTACTGGATCGAAACCCTTAACCTCGGGCAAAATGCGCAACTGCAGGTGGCCAGTGGCGCCAAAGTAGTGATATACACCAGAGACTTTTCCACCAATATCAGTAACCGGGTCAATACTAACGGTAACCCCGACCAGTTACTGATGTATTCTGAGGGCAACATTACCTTTGGTCAGTATTCCCAGGTAAAGGGCTATTTTTATGCCGTGGCGTCGGCAAGTTATAATACTGACGTGCAACATACCGGCGCCGTCAATGCGCTGAATGTGATTATGCAGGACCGCGCAAGAATCACCTACGATCAGAGCGGCGTGGCGACCTTTGCCGCCGATAATTTGTGTACTCAGGCCGCTTTTCTACCCACGGCTACCGCTCGCTGGACAATGAATGCCTGTGCTTTAACCGGTGCCAGTGGCGAAGTGGTGGACGCCATTGCCGGTGTCAACGGCCAGTCCTTTGAGGACCCGAGTATCGACAGCAATGGCAAGCTCTGTCAGGCCGCTTATTTTCGGGGCGATGGTGATCATATTCGCCTACCACATAATAGCCGCTACCAGGTCAGTGCGGGGACGGTGTCGTTCTGGATGAAAACCGATAACCTGGCGTTTTTTAATAATACCCAGGCTGGGGGGATGGCGCTGCTGTCGAAAGACAGTGCCAATAATTACAGTGGCCAATTCAGCGTATGGGTCACCTCCGCGGGCGCGATTAAAGTGAGTCAGGAGTCGGGCAATACAACCTACCAGATAAATTCTACACCGGTGATCACCGAGGGGCAGTGGCACCATGTGGTTTACAGTGCGGGTGCCGCTGGCATGCAGGTCTACGTGGATAAAGTGCTGGTGGGCTCAAATAGCAGCTACACCTCAGGCTGGCAAAATAACAATCGCACTACGGTAATCGCGGCTAATGCCAATCGGCACGATGTTAACAATTCTTCCTACTCTGATATCGGTGATTTTTATCAGGGCCGCATGGATGATGTGCGCCTGTACAACTCTCAGTTGTCGGAAGAACAAGTAGCGCTGTTGTTTGCTGAATCAGAAGCTAACTGTACCAGCTGTAGTTCAAATGCCACCCTCCTTTCGCACTGGAATATGGATGTGTGTAGTCTTAACGGATCGTCTGGTGAGGTAGTCGATGTAGTAAGCGGTATTAATGGTCAGGCGGTCGATGGCGCCCGAGCTGAAAATTACGGGCGGTTTTGTCAGGCGGTTGGATTCGACGGCAATAACGACCACATTAACATTCCTCACCACAGCCGCTACGAATTAAGCAGTGGTTCTATTTCCCTGTGGTTTAAAGTCGCGAACCTCGATCACAATCGGGATAACAACGGAGAGTCTTTTCAGGCCTTATTTTCCAAGGATTCGGCAGGCAATGATTACGGCGGCCAGCTCACCATTTACGTCAATCAGGACGGTCAGTTTCTGTTTAAACATGAAACCCAGTCCACCACTTATAACGTGTATTCGCAGCCGGAAATTGAAGAACGCGAGCGTTGGTATCATCTGGTGTACACCTGGAGCTCTGCTGGCCTTAAAGCATACCTCGATGGCGTTTACCTGGGGGGGTATGCGGTCAATGGTCTGTCGTTACGCAATAACCGCGAACCCATCATTCTTGGCGCCAGCGCGTCCAATTCCAGCAATAATGCGTCTTACAGCAATGAACTCGACTTTCATATGTTAGGGGATATCGATGATGTGCGAATGTACAATGGCGAGCTGTCCACCGCAGATGTGCAGGCGCTGTATACCGCATCAGACTACACCTGCACTTCTTGTACGGGGGCAATGGCTAAGTTGCACTATCAGTTTGAGGAAGCTTCGTGGAGTGGTGCAGGCACGGTAATTGATTCATCTGCTGAGGGGAATAACGGCACGCCGGTAGGCCGGGTAGCACCTCAGTTGCCGGCAAACGACATTTCATGCCGGGCGTTGGATGTTCCCTATAATAACAGTTATAACCAGGTCGACGAAGTGGATAGTAACCTGGATCTGAACACTATTGGCCCACGTGGCACGGTATCGTTCTGGTATCGCAGCGACAGCGCCTGGATCGACGGCGGTTATCGCATGCTGTTTGATGCGAGCCGGGGCGAAGCCAATGATGCAGGTATCGACAAGTACTTTTTTATGTCGTTAACCAATAACGGTGAGCTGGCCTTTGGTATGGAAGACAATTACGACGGTGACATGCAGGTAAAGTCGCAGTCGCTGGGTTATTCCGCCAACGAATGGGTCCATATAGCATTAAGTTGGGACGTCGCTTCCGAGGACGTTAACTTGTATGTTAATGGCAGCCGGGTGTATATGTACGGCAACTGGGCGTTCAGTAGTTCTGAACTGGGTAATGTCTCGTCGGTTAAAATCGGCGATAGCTCAGCCAATTATTTTGTTTATGAGATGACCGCTAACTCGGCTAATGGTCAGATTGATGATTTCAGACTGTATGATTACGAACAGTCCCGCGAGGCCATCCGGGCAGATTTAAACAGCACAGTAGACTGTGTAAGCGTGCATCACTACGAAATCACTCACCCCGATCAAACCCTCACGTGCAGTGCCGCCACGGTTACCATTAAAGCTTGTGCCAATGCCAGCTGTTCGGAGTTGGTGACCGATCCGGTCAGCGTGAATTTACCCAATGGTGACTGGTCGGTGTCGATGCCGGTTACGTTCTCCGGCTCAGTGACAACCACTTTAGAGCAATCTGTGGCGGGTACCTTTCCACTTTCTGTGACGGCGGCGAATACCGATTCTGCCCCGCAGTCTGCCACGGAGTGTACCACAGACTGTAATATTGACTTTGTAAATGCCGGTTTTGAATTTTACGATACGGCAGCCCCGTATTCCTCAGTACTGCCAGACATTGTTGCCGAAGCTGACCTTGGCCGTATTGGCCTCAGGGCGGTACGGGATAACGCTGGCGTTTGTCAGGCGTTACTCACCGGCAATCAGTCGGTTGAGCTAAGCTATGATTGTATCGACGGCGGTACCGGTTACTCACCGGATCAGTGTTCCATGCCGTTAGCTGGTGTACCAGTGAGTGGTACAGGGGCTGGTCAGAACACCGCCAGTGTGACCCTTAACTTTGATGCCGACGGTGAAACCAGCCTGAGTGGTTTCTCTTACGCCGATGCAGGCCGGGTGGCGCTTGCCGCGACAGCCAGTGTTAACGGTGTAACCATCGACTCTGGCAGTGCCCAGTTTGATAGCATTCCAGACAGTATTTCACTCGGTGCCACGGCGTCCTATCCGCAAATTGCCGGCGCAGAGTTTACCCTTTCCATGTCAGCCCGAGGGGCCAATAACAGCGTACTACCCGGTTACCAGCCGGGTGCTATGCAGATGAGCCTGCTGAGGGCGGCGCCGGTTTCGGTTAATGCGGCAGAGGCACAGTTGTTTGTGGCGGCGTCACAATCGGTGACCAGTGCTGCCAGTCAAGCCTGGTCTGATGTCAGCATTGCCGCTTTCAGTAGCGGTAACTGGAGCTTTGCCCAGGCTTATGTTAGTGAGGTGGGCTCATATACCTGGGATGTTCAGGATGCGGACTATCTGGGGAATGTTATCAGCGCCAATCAGGTTGGGCCGGGGCGGATCATTCCGGCGTATTTTGACGTTAGCGCCTCCACCACCCCGCAATTTGAAGAGCAGTGCAGCAGCCAGTTTACCTACATCGGGCAACCCTTCGATTTTGTTACCGGCAGTGAGCCCGAGTTATCGGTAACCGCCTATAATGCCAAGGGCCAGGTGACCCGTAATTATTCCGACAGCTTGTGGCAGTTAAATCCTGGTAGCAGTGGGTTGAGCGCCATCAGTTTTGCTGATAACTCTGCTTATAGCGGCGTACTGAATATCCTTAACGCGGGGGATATGCCGGTAATCAACGACCACACGGATTACGACGGCGAAGGGAAGATTACCGTGCTCAATACTCAGGTTAGCTACAGTAAAATTGCCACCCCGTCGGCAGGCGCAGGCAATGGCTCACCATTTACCGCCGATGCAGCGATGACATTTGCCGCGTCGTTCCTTACCGATGCTGACGGGGTGTGCTACCAAACCGCTTATCCGGGCAGTTGTGAGGCATTCAGTTTCGGCTCAATTCAGGGCACGGATCTTCGCTATGGCCGGTTACGCATTGAAAATACTTTTGGCCCGGAAACCGAAACCCTGAGGGCCCCGCTCGTCACGGAATATTACGATAACGGTAACTGGATGATTAACGTGCAGGACAGCTGTACTGCATTAAGTTTGTCGCAGAGCAGTGGTCAGGTGTCGATAGCCAGCGCTTCCGAGGGGAATGATGAACAGGATATTACCCGTTACCTTCCATCCATTAGCAGCACAGGCGTGTTATCCGCGGGTAAAAGTCCGGACTCTATGATTAATCTGGGGCCGGCCATGCAGAACGGTGTAGCGCTGCGTGGTGCGGTCATAATAACCCTGGAGCCGGGAGCAACCGGCGCCGACTGGGCCGGGTATCTCAACATTGACTGGGACGGCGACGGTGATATCGACACCGATGACAAACCCAGTGGTGAGGCCTTCTTTGGTATTTACCGTGGCAACGACCGCACTATACACATTCGGGAAGGCTACTAAACCATCGCTGGCAGGTCGGTAGACACAACCTGGTATAAGCATAAATACCTGCCACCATGTTAAAGCTTGTATAATAGTTGAACGCTGTGCAGGTCCTATGGTCAAAGCGACAGGCAAATCAGGGCAATGGCTGGTTTTTTTCGGTTTAGTCAGGGAGTTTACTTGCTCAAAATAGCCCCCATTGTTAAAGTGTGCGGATAGTTGTTAAATCACGTCCAGCCGCCTTATTCCCGCACTTCACGGCGCAGTGACAGGTGCTTATTACAGGAAATACCACTTCATGTTTAAAAAACTTCGAGGCATGTTCTCTAACGATCTGTCCATCGACCTCGGAACAGCCAATACATTGATCTATGTAAAAGATCAGGGCATCGTGCTGAATGAACCCTCCGTTGTTGCTATCCGCCAGGAACGTGCTGCCGGCCCTAAAAGTGTTGCCGCCGTAGGTGCCGAAGCTAAGCGCATGCTGGGCAGAACGCCGGGTAACATTCGCGCCATCCGGCCAATGAAAGATGGTGTTATCGCCGATTTCTACGTAACCGAAAAAATGCTCCAGCACTTCATTAAGCAAGTGCACGACAATAACTTCCTGCGCCCCAGTCCTCGTGTACTGGTGTGTGTGCCCTGTGGTTCTACCCAGGTTGAGCGTCGCGCAATCAAAGAGTCGGCACTCGGTGCCGGTGCCCGTGAAGTGTATCTGATTGATGAGCCTATGGCGGCGGCCATCGGTGCTGGCTTACCCGTATCCGAAGCAACCGGTTCAATGGTGGTTGATATTGGTGGTGGTACCACCGAAGTGGCGATTATTTCACTTAACGGTGTGGTCTATTCCTCTTCCGTGCGTATTGGTGGTGATAAGTTCGATGAAGCTATTATCAACTATATCCGCCGTAACTTTGGTTCACTGATTGGTGAAGCCACGGCAGAGCGCATTAAACACGAAATTGGCGCCGCCTATCCGGGTGAAGAAGTTCGCGAAATTGAAGTTCGTGGTCGTAACCTCGCCGAAGGGGTACCACGGGGCTTTATTCTTAACTCAAATGAAATTCTGGAAGCATTACAAGAGCCACTAACCGGTATCGTATCGGCAGTCATGGTGGCCCTTGAGCAGTCACCGCCAGAATTAGCCTCTGATATTTCAGAGCGCGGCATGGTGCTCACCGGTGGTGGCGCATTGCTTAAAGATCTCGACCGACTCCTGATGGAAGAAACCGGTATCCCGGTGGTAATAGCAGATGATCCGCTTACCTGTGTGGCGCGTGGCGGGGGCAAAGCCTTCGACATGATAGACATGCACGGTGGGGATTTGTTTAGCTACGAGTAAATAGACAAGGCAACCTTCTCAGGTTGCCTTCTTGCATTATGGATACAATATTTACCCGTGGTCCCTCACTCAATATCCGGCTGGCATTAGCTTTGGCAATGTCGGTGATGTTGATCGTACTCGACTTTAAGCTCGACGCGTTTTCGACCACCCGGGTATTTCTGAACTCCCTGGTCAGCCCGGTTCAGTACCTTGCTAATTTACCCGGTCAGTTGCTCAATGCCAGCGCTCAACGCCTGACCTCGCAACAGGCTCTTATAGAAGAAAACGAACAACTCACCAATCGCCTGCTGTTGCAAAACGAGAAGCTGCAGCGGTTTGAGGCGCTGGAGCAGGAAAACATAGAACTGCGTCGTTTGCTCGACGCGCCGGTGCGTCAGAATATGCGTAAGATGGTGGCTGAGTTAATGGCGGTGGATAACACCCCTTACAGCCAGCAAATCGTCGTCAACAAAGGCGCGATAGACGGTGTCTACCTGGGCCAGTCTATTCTGGATGAACGAGGCATTGTCGGTCAGGTGATGGAGGTAGGCACCACTAACAGTCGTGTGCTGTTGATCAGTGATGTCACCCATTCCATCCCGGTGCGCTCAATCCGCAATAACAGCCGCTTTATTGCCTCAGGCAGTGGCGCCATCGATGAGTTGTATCTTACCCACGTGGCGCACAGTGCCGATATCCGCGAAGGCGATGTACTAGTGTCCTCCGGGCTGGGAGAGGTGTTTCCGGAAGGCTATCCGGTGGCAGAAGTGACTCAGGTGATTCGTGATGAATCACGCCCTTTTGCGCAGGTAACCATTGCGCCGCAAGCCCGCTTAAATCGCCTCAAGTATCTGTTATTACTGTGGCCACAAACCACCTCTGAGCCTGACGAGCAGGCACCGGAGGCAGCAGATGATTAAGGTGCGTCATTACACCATAGCTATCACATTGTTGATTGCCATGGTATTTCAGATTATCCCGGTACCGGTACAGGTTGATTTATACCGGCCCGACTGGGTACTGATTGTACTGTCTTACTGGGTAATGGCTTTACCGCACCGAGCTAACGTGGGGGTAGCCTTTACCAGCGGTCTGGCACTGGACATCCTGCTTGGCACCGCCATGGGGGTACACAGTTTCGCCCTGAGTATCTCTATTTATGTATTAGCGGCCAATTATCAGCGCCTGCGTAATTACTCGGTGTGGCAGCAAGCGGTGATTATTGGCGTGGTATCGGCGCTGTACCATTCCTTATTGTTCTGGTTACTCCGCCTACTGACCGACGTTACCTTTCGTTTTGAGGAGCTCTGGCCGGTGCTCACCTCGATGGCACTGTGGCCCTGGATTTTCTGGTTATTACGTAAAGTCAGACGGCAACTGAGGATCACATGAGTCAGCTTCGAAAACTGGTGCTGGCCTCAGCCTCCCCGCGCCGCGCAGAACTATTAGCTCAGGTTGGGGTCGAATTTAGTGTCAGACCTGCGGATTTGGATGAGTCGCCATTAGCCGGAGAACCGCCCGAAACACTGGTAAAGCGTCTGGCGGCCGAGAAGGCAAAAGCCGCTGCAAAGGTGCATAATGACACTGATGGTTGCGTGGTGCTGGCTTCTGACACTGTTGTGGTGCTGAATAACCAGGCGTTAGGGAAGCCTGCCGGTTTTACCGATGCGGCGGCTATGCTGAGTGCATTAAGCGACCGCACGCATCAGGTGATGACGGCAGTCAGCCTGCTTGATGAGTCCAGGCAAAAAACCATCTGCGTGACAACCCGGGTGCATTTTGGCCCTTTGTCGGCAACACAAATTGCCCGTTACTGGGCAACCGGAGAACCCGCCGACAAAGCCGGGGCTTACGGTATTCAGGGAATTGCCGGCCAGTTTGTTAAGTCGATTGAAGGCAGTTACAGCGCCGTAGTGGGATTACCGTTGTATGAAACCGTACAACTACTGCAAGAGTTTGGAGTGATTGAATGAGTGCAGAACTACTGATTAACGTTACACCGTCAGAGTCACGTGTTGCGCTGATAGAAAATGGTATTCTGCAGGAAGTCCATGTGGAACGTCACACCAAACGCGGTTTGGTGGGCAATATTTACCGCGGCAAAGTGAGCCGGGTGTTACCCGGTATGCAGGCGGCCTTTGTGGACATCGGGCTGGATAAAGCGGCATTTTTGCACGCATCGGATATTGTTATTCATAACGAGGTCGTCGGCGAAGTCTCTACCAGTCATATTGAAAAGCATGATATCCGCGACCTGGTTCGCGACGGTCAGGATATTGTGGTGCAGGTGGTGAAAGACCCCATTGGCACCAAAGGCGCACGGCTTACCACGGATATTACCATTCCATCACGTTATCTGGTGTTTATGCCCAGTGTAACCCATGTCGGGGTGTCGCAGCGCATTGAAGATGAAACCGAGCGCGAACGCTTAAAAGAGCTGGTGGCCGAGTTTTGTGACGAGGAAGGCGGGTTTATTCTGCGCACCGCTGCCGAAGGCGTTAGCCAGCCGGAATTGAAAGCCGATGCCGCCTTTTTGCGCCGCCTATGGAGCAAAATTCAGCAGCGCATGAAGAAGCGCCGTTCCCATGTCTTGTACGAAGATTTACCTCTGGCTCGCCGGGTACTGCGGGATTTTGTCGGTACTGAATTGGATCGCATCCGAATTGACTCTAACCTGTCTCACCACGAACTGGGACAGTTCACCAAAGAATACGTGCCGGAGATGCATTCTAAGCTTGAGTATTACCCAGGCGATAGGCCCATCTTTGACCTCTACGACGTTGAAAACGAGATGCAACGGGCGCTGGAGCGTCGCGTGGATCTTAAATCCGGTGGTTATCTGATTATCGATCAAACCGAAGCCATGACTACCATCGACATCAATACCGGTGCGTTTGTTGGTCATCGTAATCTCGAAGAAACCATTTTCAACACCAATATCGAAGCAACACTGGCTATTGCCCGTCAGCTAAGACTGCGTAATCTTGGTGGTATGATCCTTATCGATTTTATTGATATGACCAATAACGACCACAAACGCCGGGTACTCAACAGCCTGGAAGCAGCAACCAGTAAAGATAGGGCTAAAATCAATATTCATGGCTTTACCTCGCTTGGGCTGGTGGAAATGACCCGCAAACGAACCCGTGAAAGCCTCGAGCATATTTTGTGTGGTGATTGCCCGGTTTGCAAAGGACGCGGCACGGTTAAAACCATTGAAACCATTTGCTTTGAGATCATGCGTGAAATAGTCAGGGTAAACCGTGCTTACGATGCCGATATGTTTGTGGTTTACGCGTCGCCCACCGTGGCCGATTATTTGTTGGGAGAGGAGTCTCACATGTTGGCCGAACTGGAAGTATTCGTTTCGAAACAAATAAAAGTACAAACAGAAACCTTATACAACCAGGATAAGTACGATGTGGTAATGATGTGAACCGACCCCTCTCTGTTGCCGCTTACATTGTTAAAAAACTGTGGCTGTTATGCGCCATTGTACTGGTACTGTTTGCTGTTTTACTTAGTGCTCTGCGCTATACCCTGCCTTATCTTGACGAAGAAAAACAACTCATTGAGGATTACCTGAGTGCCCAGTACGGCATTCAGCTGACTATAGACAGCCTGTCTGCAGCCTGGCAAGGCACTGGCCCGAGCATAGTGCTCAATGGCGTAGAGTTTCAACAAAACGATCTGTCACCGGTAGAGCTCAAACTTGAACAGGTTTATGTGGAAGTGGATTTCTGGCAATCCCTGCAACAACGGGAGCTATCGTCCAAACGTTTCGATTTGGTTGGTTTGCACGCCCGGATCGATACCCAGCGCATGGAAAAGGGCGGTGAAGGGGACTTCCCGATTGTAGAGGCGCTACGCAGCCTGTTTCTTGATCAATTGCAAAGTTTCTCGCTGCTACATGGCGAGGTAACGTTGGTCACTCCGGCCGAAGAAGAGATTATTGAATTATCCCAGTTGTACTGGGTTAACCGCGACAGTCGCCACCAGGGCCGGGGCGAGATTCGGGTGCAGGGGATCGCCAATAATTCGGCTGCTTTTGTACTCGATTTGCATGGTGGCAAATCAGACTTGTCTGGCACCCTTTATGTAAAAGGGGAGTCACTGGATATTTCTCCTTGGGTCAGCGCCTTGTTACCCACCCGCTCTCCGGTAGAGCGCAGTCGTGGCAACTTTGAAGTCTGGGCGAGCCTGCAAAATAATCAAATCGATGCCGTCCAGGTGGAATTTGATGACAGTGATATCGCCTGGCGACTGGCCGGGGAGAATAATATTCTGCAATCGCAGATCCTTGGTGGCAGTATCCAGGCTTTGCCAGCGGCGGATGGCTGGTCAGTCAGGGTCGATCAGTTAATTCTGCAAGCCGACAATAATACGCTGGTCACCGATCTGGTCGGGCGCCTGAATGGCGAGGGGGATTTAACCATCAATACGGTTAAGCCTATCTCACTGGCCCCTATCATGGCCCTGGCACCGTTGTTTACTGAAGGCAACAGCGGGCAACTGGTTAAACGGCTTAACCCAACGGCTGAGCTGGCCACTTTACAGTTGCAATGGCAGCAAAAAGCCCTGTCGGTGGCGGCAAAGATCTTTGATATGCACTGGAATCAGAGCGGCAAGGTGCCGGGACTGAGTGCCATTGACGGCGAATTTTTCTGGCACCACGACCATGGTGTACTCGAACTGGAAGCCAGTAACTCAGAGCTCAGTATTAATAACCTGTTACCGCAAAACCTGACCCTCGATAAAGTCCGCGGGCGCGCCTATTTTTACCCGGAGAGTAAGGGCGACTGGGTACTTAGCCTGCAAAACATGCAGGTGGAAAGTGAGTTATTAAGCTTTACCCAGGATATCCGCTATCAGTTTGGCAGTGGTGTACTGAGTGCCGCCATGGACATTGAGCGCATGGCGTTAGCCGACGTGCCGGGACTCTTTCCGGCTGCTTATATGGGCGAGGGAACGGTTAATTACCTGCGACGGGCCTTCAGCGGCGGTGGTCAGGTACAAAATGCCGGCGTATTGTGGTTTGGCAATCCGACCCACTTTCCCTTTGCCGACGGGCAGGGCGTATTTCAGGCCCGGGTAGATGTTGCCGACGCCGGATTTACTTTTGCGCAGGACTGGCCGGCGCTGGCCGATCTTAATATGCGGTTGATGTTTGAAAATGAATCATTAATCATGACCAGCCCGGCCAGTCAGTTGATGGACATCGAACTGTCAGATTTGTACGCCCGTATTCCACGCCTTAGTGGCTCTTCAGTGCTGACCATTGACGCAAAAGGGCAAGGCTCGGGTGAGCAGGTAGCCGCACTGATGCGTAACTCGGGATTAAAGGATTCACTGGGTAAAATTCTTAGCCAGGATGTGGTGGTTAGCGGGGCGGTTGCCAGTGAGGTAAAGCTGGAAATTCCCCTGAACGGCAAGAATGTAAAAGCCACAGGCGTAGCCCGGCTTGACGGTAACCAGGTTAACGTTAACAGCCTGGATCTTAAGTTTGACCGGGCCAGTGGTGAAGTGGGCTTTGCTAATGCCAATATTTCGATTAACGGTTTGACGGCTTCGCTGTTTGGTCAGCCGGTGGCGGTAGCGCTGGCCGGAAATCAACTCAGTGATGAGTATTTACTGGATATTGAGCTAAGCGGGAACTGGGCTGCGCAGCCGTTAATCGAAAAGGTTAATCCGGCATTTGCCGACTATCTTGGCGGCGATGCGCAGTGGCGAACTGATGTATCGGTATCGCTGGGCAAGAGTGGCTTTCAGTATAATGCCACCATGACCAGCGAGCTGGCTGGCGTTGAATCGCGTTTACCTGCACCGTTTTACAAAGATGCGATGACGGTAAAAGAACTCATGGTGTTGGTCGACGGCGATCAGGATGCATCAGACATTACCCTGAGTGTGGGTAATGATATTAATTTCTCCGGCGTGCTGCCCCATGATACCAAGCAGTTTGCCGGTGCTCACCTGGCCCTGGGCAACAGCGATATTGTTGGACTTGGTACAGGGTTTAGTATTTCTGCGGCCATGCCGGAAGTCGATGTCGCCCGTTGGTATCACGTTATTGATTTACTGATTGGCGGGCTTTCGTCAGATCCAGGCCAAACCGCGACGGCCACGCAGCAGCCGGGCTACTTCTCTTTACCCCAAAGAATATTCGTCGAAGCGGAAAACCTGATTGTGGCTGGCCAGACGCTTACTGATGTAACCATTTCGGCGCGCCAGCAGAGTAATAACTGGTCGCTTAACGTGCTCTCCTCCCAGGCTAAAGCCGAAGTAAAATTGTTTGATGCGTGGCTCGAGCAGGGGATAGAAATTGATGCTGATTTTATCCGTCTTGCCGAGTGGCAAACCGATGACAGTAAACAGGAAAAGGTAGAATACGATTACCAGCCAGATGCGCTGCCGCCTATTCGTTTTCATTGTGATGCCTGTAACCTGCTCGACAGAGACTTCGGCACGGTGGACTTAGAGGTTACCCGCACCGACAACGGCATGGTGATCAATCGCTTTGATGCGACCAACGATTTCGGTGAGTTGCGGGCGTCCGGCAGTTGGTTAACTACTGGCGATAATACTTCAGTAACCCACTTTGAAGGCGACATTAACAGTCACAATATAGGCGGTATGTTGTCAGAGTTAGGCGTTAACTCCGGCATAAAGGACTCTAAGGCGAGCATTGATTTTGTGCTTAACTGGGATAACTCGCCGTTTAATTTTGCCATGGAATCGTTAAACGGTAGCGTGCAAACCGAACTCACCGATGGCTACCTTACCCAGGTGAGCGATAAAGGCTCACGTATCTTTACCCTGTTCAGTCTTAACTCACTGGTCAGAAAACTCAGTCTCGATTTTCGTGATGTGTTTGCCCAGGGCTTTTTCTATGATGATATCAAGGGTAGCCTGGAGATTGTTAACGGGGTCGCTAATACAACCGACACCGTAATCGACGGTGGCGCCGGCGAGATTGAAATCAAGGGCTATACCGATCTGGCCAATAAGACACTGAATTACAACGTTAGCTTTGCGCCCAACGTGACCGGCAACCTGCCTTTCCTTGTGTACTTTATGGTGAATCCGCCAACGGCACTGGCGGCACTGGCACTGGATCAGGTATTGACCTCAGCCAAGGTGATCTCTAATGTGAATTATCACATTACCGGCACCATCGATAACCCGGAACTGGAAGAAGTCGGTCGCGATAGCACCGACATTGAGCTGCCGGCGCAACGTCAGCCAGCGCCGTCCGAAGGTATCGATAATGAGCCGGTAGAACCCGCAGAGTCAAAGGAGCCTGTAGATGCAGACAGTTAATCTAGCCGCCCTGCAAATGACATCCGGTCCGGATGTTGATGCGAATCTGGATTTTGTTGAAGCCCAACTGGCAGAAGCCGCATTACCCGCCCATACTGTGGTAGTGCTCCCCGAATGTTTTGCCTGTTTTGGTACCCGTGACGGTTTTTTACTGACTATCGCCGAGTCACCCGGTGAAGGGGCCATACAAGCCCGACTGGCTAAGATTGCGGCCCGATTCGAATGTTACCTGGTGGCCGGGACGATTCCGGCAACTTGTGACGACGCGCAGAAATTTACCGCTTCCTGCTTTGTGTTTGGTCCGGATGGTAAGACGCTCGACTGCTATCAGAAGATCCATTTATTTGATGCCGCCGTGGCCGATAACACCAAAGCCTATAAAGAATCAAAGTACACGCAGGCGGGTGAGCGGGTAGTAGTGATTGATACTCCGCATGGGCGAATCGGCGTTGCAGTGTGTTATGATGTGCGCTTTCCCGGCTTGTTCGACGCCATGGGCGATATTGATGTACTGGTGTTACCCGCTGCATTTACTCAGGTTACCGGTGCTGCCCACTGGCATACGCTATTGCGTGCCAGAGCGATTGAAAAGCAATGTTTCGTAGTGGCCGCCAATCAAACCGGCACCCATGAAAATGGCCGTGAAACCTACGGCCACAGCGTGATATATTCGCCCTGGGGAGATTTGCTGGCAGAGCGGGAAACCGCAACAGGCATTGTGCAGCATACCGTGTCTCTGACGGACATCAAAAAATACCGACAAGCCATGCCATTGGCTCAACACAATCGTTTCAGGAGTCACTTTGATAAATCAAGTTGAAACTAATTTGCTGGCTGATTCAGGGTTATCCCGACAATCGCTGGATACCGCACTTGCTTCGATTCATTCTCATCAAACCGATTACGCCGACCTGTATTTCCAATCCAGCCAACATGAAAGCTGGGTAATGGAAGACGGCATTATTAAAGAAGGCAGCTTCAATCTGGAACGTGGTGTAGGCGTGCGCGCTGTAAGTGGCGAGAAGACCGGCTTTGCGTACTCTGACGAAATCAGTGTGGAAGCGATTACCAAGGCGTGTACCGCGGCCCGCAGCATTGCGCCTGCTGGTGGCCAGGTCAATGTTGGTACCTTAAGCGATATCACGCCGGCGCCACGGTACGCGGCTGATAACCCTATCCTGGCCATGGCTGAGGCGGAAAAAATTGCCTTGCTGAAAGCCGTAGACGGCTATATCCGCAAACAGGACAGCAGTATTAATCAGGTAGTCGTGTCACTCAGCGGCGTGTATGAAGAGGTGCTGGTGGCTGGCAGCGATGGTACGCTGGCTACTGATATTCGCCCTTTGGTGCGTCTTAACTGCTCAGTGCTGATGGAAAATGGTGACCGCCGTGAACGCGGTAGTGCCGGTGCCGGTGGCCGACACACCTATGCATTCTTTACCCGCCAGGAAGATGGCCGCCCGTTTTACGAACAAATTGCCGATGATGCACTACATATGGCCCGAGTGAATATGCAGGCAATCGCCTCACCAGCTGGCCTGATGCCCGTAGTGCTTGGCAGTGGCTGGCCGGGTGTCTTGTTGCACGAAGCGGTTGGTCATGGCCTTGAGGGCGATTTTAACCGCAAGGGCGCTTCTACCTTTGCCGGCCGCATGGGCCAGCAGGTGGCCGCTAAAGGTGTTACAGTGGTAGATGACGGTACCCTGGATAACCGCCGTGGCTCGTTAACGGTTGATGATGAAGGCACACCAACAGCGCATAACGTGCTGATAGAAGACGGTATTCTTACCGGCTACATGCAGGACAAAATGAATGCCCGTCTGATGGGCGTTAAACCTACCGGGAATGGTCGCCGTGAGTCCTATGCCCATTTACCGATGCCGAGGATGACCAACACTTACATGCTGGGCGGTCAGTACACGCCGGATGAAATTATCAGCTCGATTGATAAAGGCATTTACGCGCCTAATTTTGCCGGCGGACAGGTGGATATTACTTCCGGTAAGTTTGTGTTCTCCAGTGCAGAAGCCTATTTAATCGAAAACGGTAAAATAACCGCGCCGGTGAAAGGTGCTACGCTGATTGGCAATGGCCCGGAAGTGATGCAAAAGATCTCCATGATCGGCAACGATGTGGCGCTGGATCGTGGCGTTGGGGTATGCGGTAAGGATGGCCAGAGCGTGCCGGTAGGCGTGGGTCAGCCCACCTTAAAAATAGACGAGCTAACCGTCGGCGGGACCAGTTAATCCTGGTCCAGCATATGTTCTTTAAGATATTGAAATAACTCGCGATAAGCTTTTGGTGGCGCATTTTTACTGCGCTCCTTAGCGATAGAGCGATGGAACTGCCGGAGTTTTTGGCGCTCCAGATTCGGGTGCTCATCGAGGACCTCCTGGATGGCATCGTCGCCGCGGTCGGCAATCGCATCGCGGGTTTTTTCTAATTTGTGGAAGCGTGCATTTTGCGCCTGGTGCTGGTGTTGCAACTTGGCCAGGGCTTCTTCAATAGGTGTTAAATCGCGACTGCGCATTAACTTACCAATAAACTGTAACTGGCGGCGAAAGCCATCTTTTTTACGGTTTATTCTGCGGGCCAGTGTTACGGCATCGGCCAGTTCATCATCCATCGGGATGGTTTTGATATGCGCGTCAGACAAATTTACGAGTTGCTCGCCAACCTGCTGACGTAAGGCAGACAGGCGTTTAAGCTCAGATTTACTAACGAATTCATCGTGCTCGGGATAGCTGTCGTCGTTATCCCAATTCGCGTCATCGTGCTGACTTGGGTCGTTCATTGGACTCTCGTTTATTACTGATAATGGTGAATTGTAGCCATGAACAACGGACATTTATAGCGAAACTTCTATGCAGATCGAACAACAACTAGCAGAAATTCAATCGAAAGTGGCTGATACGCTTAAGTTAGCGCTGAAAAAAGGCGCTACACAAGCCGAGGCCAGCATGTCGAAGGTTGAGGGAATTTCGGTTTCCTCTCGCTTACGGGAAGTGGAAAATATTGAGTTTACCAACGATGGTGGTCTGGGGATCAGCGTTTATGTAGGTAAGCATAAGGGCAGCGCCTCAACGGCTGACCTTAGCATGGAAGCCCTGGCGCTGGCGGTTGAAAAAGCCGTGGATATTGCTAAGTATACCAGTGAGGACCCTTGTACCGGACTGGCGGATGCTGAGTTAATTGCTACTGAATTTCCCGATTTAGATCTCTATCACCCGGTTCCACTGGATCCTCAGAAAGCTATTAAGACTGCTGTGGCAGCTGAGTCGGCAGCACTGGATTATGATCCCCGGATCACCAATTCCGACGGGGCCAGCTATAACGCCAATATGGGCATGCGGGTGTACGGTAACACCCACGGAATTAACGCCGGGTATACCAGCAGTCGCTACAGCCTGAGTTGTATGGTGATCGCCAGTGACAACGACGATATGCAACGCGACTATGCCTATACGGTTAGCCGGGATGCCAGCAAGCTGGACTCAGCCGAAGCGGTAGGACTGGAAGCGGCACAGTGCACAGTGGCTCGCCTTGGCGCACAGAAAATTAAAACCGCTACCGTACCGGTGTTAATTGATAAGCAACTGGCCTCCAGTTTGTTTGGCCATTACGTTGGTGCTATCAGCGGCGGCTCGTTATACCGCCGGTCTTCTTTCCTGCTCGACAAGCTCGGCAGCCAGGTATTCCCCGAGTGGCTGAATATTGTTGAACGCCCTCACCTAAAAGGCGGACTGGCCAGCAGTAACTTTGATCACGAAGGTGTGGCCACCAAAGACATGACTATCGTCGATGGCGGTAAATTATCCACCTACCTGTATACCAGCTACTCAGCCCGCAAACTTAACACCGTGACTAATGGTCATGCCGGTGGCATTCATAACTGGATTGTCAGTGATTCCGGTCAGTCAGACGCAGAGCTGCTGAAAACCATGGGCACAGGCTTGTACGTTACTGAAATGATGGGGCAGGGCGTTAACATCGTAACCGGTGATTATTCCCGTGGTGCTGCCGGTTTCTGGGTGGAAAACGGGGTGATTCAATACCCGGTACATGAAGTCACAATTGCCGGTACTTTGCAGGAAATGTTCGCCAATATTGTTGCCATTGGTGCCGAACGTGATGCACGGGGAAGTGTTAGTACCGGAGCAGTGTTGCTCGAAAAAATGAAAATTGCCGGGGCTTAGTCTCAGGTTTTGTTGTCGGCATCCTTTACACTTTAACAAAGCTGGGCTGCTCTCTTTGTCGTAATGTATTACAAAACAAGGGGTTAACTTTATGGTTTGCAATTTGCATCAGCCGGGCCAGTCTAATTTATAATGAAAAATTGAATACAATGAAAATGTTAAGTCGTATTAGTGGTCTCGTTTTATGTGCTTATGCTGCATCTGGCTTTGCCTCGGTAGAAAACGTTGGTACTTACAACTTAATATTGAAAAACGATCTGAGCACGTCCAGCGATATTGAGGGGCGGATCATGATTGGTGGCGATATCAATGGCGCATCGACAGACGTAGGTAGCCGTATTCCTGCCGACCCGGTGGTTGATGCAGTGACCGTGGTGGGCGATATTAACGCTCCCAGCCTCAAGGCGCTCAATGGTAACGTGGTGTATGGCGGTAACGCTAATCCAGCCAACATCGATGTGCAGGATCACGACGCTGCGCTGATCAAGGAAGACCAACTGATATTACAGACTCGCTTCGATGCAATCTATCAAAGCGTGATTGATGACAGCGATTATTACCAGACGCTGGCCGCAAACGGTACGTTTAATACCTCAGACATGAACAAAAAACTGTTTGAATCATCCAGTAGCGACGATTTACTGGTGTTTAATATTAGCGGTAGCGATTTACAAAGCGGTGGCCTTGAGTTTGGCTTTACGCCAAGCGTACCAATGATCATCAATGTATCCGGTAGCGGCACACTGAATATCAATGCAAAAGCACAGGGCAACTTCGACAAGAACACGGTTTCGCCACTGGTACTGTGGAACTTCTACGACTACACCGGTCTGAATTTTAATGGTGATGGCTGGAATGGCTCAGTATTGGCGCCTTACGCTGATATCACCAGCTACACAGGAAGCCTTGATGGTGGTATTGCCGCGCTGTCTTATACAGGTGGTGTAGAAGTGCATAATAAACTCTTTACCTACGAACCCCCGCAGGACGAACAAACGCCGGTTTCAGCGCCTTCCGCCGCAGTTTTGTTGTTTGGCGGAGTGCTGTTAGTGATGCGTAAGCGTCGTAAGCTCGCTGCGTAATGAATTCCCCGGGCTCATCCGTCAGATACGGGTGAGCTATTGTCTGCCGGATCCTTTCAGATGTTTCAGGTTAACCGCTAGTGTGTTGTATTAACGTGACCGGGCGTTTATTTATCGCTGCTTTGTGTTGGTGTAGTTTTTTCGCTCAGGGGCTGGCGCAAAGTCAGCAAGCCGAAGCTGTAGTGATTGACTGCGAGAAAGCAGAGTTTGCCTATCTTGATGGTAATTCCGAAGAAGCGCTGATTTACCTCAAGCGATGCCGCCAGCAACTCCCCGATTACCTCCCTGCGCTCACCCTGCTGGGCAAAATACAAACTGAGTATGGTCGTTATAACCTGGCAGTGGATACCTTCCAGCAGGCCCTGGAGCAAGGGGCTGATGCTGAACTCTTTGCCCGGGAATGGTCACGGTCACTGATTGCAGCAAGGCAGTTTGAATCGTTAATCAGCTTCACTGGTTTTAAGGCGTTTACGCCAGCTATGCGTGCAGATTGGCTGAAACAGCGTGCAGTGGCGTGTCGGGAAACTAGCAATGACAACTGCGCCAGGGAAAGTTACGCCGCTCTGAAGTTGTTGGGGGATGAGCTCGCTGCCGCCCTGGGATTTGCTGAGCTGGCGATTAAAAACAAAGCCTGGCAGGACGGGGAAAAACAACTCAGGTTAGCGGCCTCTTTGGCACGCAACGATATACGGGTACTGCTTGCCAGCGGGCGCTTAATGCTTTATCAACAGCGTTTTGACGAGGCGTTAGCTTTTGTGGATAAGGCGTCGGTGCTTGCACCACAGGATCCGCTGGTGTTACGCACGCTGGTAGATGTTTATCTGGCAGCCAATCAACGCGAAGAAGCGGCCAACACGCTGGATCTTATCCTTAGCCTGACACCAGAAGATCCGTTCGCCATGTTGGTACGCAACAGTCTGAAGCCAAATGACAAATACGCTGAAATCCTCGCAACTTATAAAGCGCGTATCGAGCAAATGGATAAAACCACTAAGGCGAATGATCAGACCCTGTTCTATCTGGAAGGCTTAGTTGCATATCAGTCAGGGAGTTACGAACAAGCCCTCAAGGCATTCACTTTTTTAGTCAAAGAGCGTGCCTTTTATCCGCAGACATTAACGCTGCTGGCCAGATCGCATGTTGCGCTAAAGCAACCCGGGCAGGCGATTGGCCTGCTGGAACCGGAGCAGGATACATTGCTGGCAGAAGCACCAGAGTCCATGGCACTGCTGATTGAACTGTTTATAGAAGACGGTAAGATATTTAAAGCGCTGCCGGCCTGGAGAAGTTTTGCCAACCGGTATCCACAGCGCCTGGAAACCGGTTTGCTGGAAGTTAAAATCCTGTTTGCCCGGGGGATGCAGGCCCCTGCAATGCAAAGGCTCGAACAATTGCGGCAAAGTTTTCCTGAGTCAGAAGAAGTAGCCCGCGTATCAGCAGTGGCCCTGAGTTTCGCCGGCGATTACTCACAAGCACTAAGACTGGTAGAACAGCAGTTACAACACTCAGCACAGTCACCGGTCTGGTATAATTTTAAAGGTACTCTGCATCTGATGTCGGGAGATGCTGCTAATGCCAGAATGGCATTTGAAAATGCGCTGAGCCGTGATCCCAACATGGTACCGGCCCGGGCCAACCTGGCCTGGCTGGATTTTTACCAGGGCAATAAAAGCACAGCTTTGCAAAAGGTTGAGGAACTGGCGACGCAATATCCTGGACAGCTGCCATTGCAACAGATGTATGCTGGCATGTTACTTTCGTCTGGCCAGGCAGAATTGGCCAAAGAACGCTATGAAAGCCTGTATAAACAAGACAGTAACGAGCGCTCAGTGATTGAAAGCCTGATAGCTGTCTATCAACAGGAGGGTAACACGGCGGGTGCCATCAAAATGCTTTCCCGGCTTATTGACCTGGAGCATGATACTGCCAGAAACCTGCTTCGACGAGCGCAGCTGTATGTGTCTCAACAAGAGTCAAATCGGGCTGACCTGGATCTTTACAAAGCGCTGCCACTGAGCAACGGTAATGCAACGTTGTTGCTGGGGATTGCTAATATAAGCATTCAGTCCGGTAATCAGCGTCTGGCAATTAAATCATTGCAACAAGCCCGGCATATTAATCCTGATGACCCCTTACCTCCAATAAAACTGGCCGAGATATACCTTAATCATAATCAGACTGAGGAGGCTGATAAGGTACTTCAGGCAGCCTCAGATTTTAACCATATCCCTGAATTATGGTTGTTAAAAGGACGCCTTGCAGAACAGCAGGGACGGGCCGTTAAGGCCGGTGATTATTACCATCATGCCTTGCGGTTAAATCCTGAATTTGAACTTGCCTATGCCAAACTATACGCTTTAACCCGGTTTGATATTGGCAAAGAAGCTTTCGAAGAGGCCCTTCAAAAGCGGGTGGCTGCAGCGCCTGAGGCGGTATTCAGCCGCAGTTTACTGGGCCAGTATTATTATTATGAACAGCAGTTTAAACAAGCCGTACCTCACTATGAACAGCTCTACCTGACAGCTGCAGAGGATAGTAAGAAAGCGGGCTACGCGCGCCGTCTCGCCCAGCTATATTTTCATTTTGAGCCGCAAAAAGCTATTGAGTATGTAGCCATTGCTGAAGCGATTAACCCGGCAGATCCTTTTATACTGGCGTTAAAAGGCTGGGGACTGGTGCAGCGTAATCATATGGAAAGCGGCCTTAAACTGTTACGAGAGGCATATACCCGCAATGGTCAGGATGCCGACACACAATATTTTCTTGCTTATACCCTCAATGCGCTGGGTATGCGTGAAGAAGCCCGTAAATTTCTTACGCCGTTGGCAGACACACAGGCGCCATCAACCTATCCCCAGGAGATTCAGCAATTACATCAGTTGCTAATGACTGAACCCGATTAAGCTATTCAAACAAAGTTATGCTGAGGGAGTGTTACGAAAGAATTATGTAGTAAATCGCAGACACTAAAACAACAGCAACAAGCTAGTGCCTGTGCTGTTGTCCCAGTACGTAAATGAGCGCTTTGGGTGTTTTAGCTGTCTACCGAACCACAGAAGCGATAGCCTTCACCATGAATGGTGACAATCAATTCTTCTTCGTTTGGCTCTGACTCAAAATGCTTACGAATACGGCGGATGGTCACATCCACAGTACGGTCGTTCGGACGCAGTTCTCGGCCGGTCATTTCCATAATCAGCTGTTCACGGGTAAGGATCTTACCTGGGTTGCTCAAAAACAGATGTAAAGCACGGAACTCACTGCGTGGCAGGCGGAACTCATTGCCGCTAGGCGCAATCAGAGAGCGGCTGTCGCCATCTAATGTCCAGCCATTAAAGCTCACCCGGCTTGGTAAATCATCGTCTTCAGTGCTGCTGGTGGTTCGGCTCAGCAGGTTACGTGCGCGGATGGTCAGTTCACGCGGGTTGAAAGGTTTAGTGAGATAATCATCTGCACCAATTTCCAGACCCAGAATACGATCCACATCGTTGTCACGGCCGGTTAAGAAAATCAGGCCAATATTTTTTCGGTCGCGCACTTCACGAGCCAGAATCAATCCGTTCTTACCAGGCAGGTTAATGTCCATGATAACCAGATTGATTGTGTGATTTTCAAAAAAATCATGCATTTGTTCGCCGTTTTCGGCTTCGAAAACGTTATACCCTTCGGCTTCAAACAAACTCTTCAATGTGGTTCGGGTGACCACTTCATCTTCTACTATTAATATGTTGGGCGTCTGCATGTTCACACTCTATTTACAAAAATTAGTACTCTGTACAAAGTTTATCAGATTTTTATTGTTATCGATCTTTTTATCTTGCAAATTAATTGCCACTTTCGTAAAAATACGCTCGCGGGCAGGTTAAGTCCAAGAAAAAATGCGTTAAATAACGGTTTTATGGTTTTTTTACTATTACTGGGAACGTTAGCGTAAATTCAACGCCGTTTCCTTCTTCGCTTTCTAACTTTATATTGCCATTAAGCGCCTGAGTTACCAAGTTAAATACTAAATGCATCCCTAATCCGGAGCCACCCTGGCCACGTTTTGTTGTAACAAAGGGATCAAAAATACGTTTCCTGATGCCTGCAGGTATACCACTTCCATTGTCCTTGTAAATTATTTTCAGTTTTTGGTCATCCGTCAACCTAGCTATGACGTCAATTTTGCCGTTTTCAACCGTTTCGAAGGCATGGATCAGTGAATTCATGATTAAATTAATCAAAATCTGATTTAACGGGCCTGCTTTGCACATTACATTTAAGGTTTCAGCACAATCAATATTAATTGTATGTGTTACCTTTTTCAGACGCGGACGCAACGACATCAGGGTTTCTTCAATCAACTGCTTCACATTCACTTCCCGGGCCTCTTCGCTGGTTTGATCCACAGCAACTTGCTTAAAGCTCGAAATTAACTGCGCGGCGCGGTCGAGATTGCGATAAATAATATTGAGATTTTCCCGGCTCTCATTAATAAAACGATCCATGGCACTGGCTTTAAGTGTTTTATCTTTAAACTGCTGGTCGATAACCGCGAGTCGGTCGAGCATCATGGTTGAGGCGGTAATACCCAGTCCAATGGGGGTATTTACTTCGTGAGCCACGCCTGCCACCATATCACCAAGTGACGCCATTTTTTCGTTTTCAACAATCTGGCGCTGAAACTGATGCAGTTTCTCAAGGGTTTGGATGAGTTCTGTATTGGCGCTTTTGAGGGCGATAGTTCGCTGGTTTACCTCTTCTTCCAGACGGCTGTTAAGGGTTTGCAGTTGCCGCTCAGCTTGCTGTTGTTTGCTAATGTATTCTTCAACCCGCGACAGTAAAATGTTGATGGAATCAAGCATATGGTCGTACTCGCGGACATTACTGGCAGAGAATCTGAGGGAGTAATCCCGACTGCGCGCAACCTTCTGCAACATCAGGTTGGTGTCCTGAATCGGATTTGCCAGCATCTGCCCATATTTGAGTGCAACCAGCAAGGCGGCAATGACAATTAACATTATTGTAGCCAGCTGTACCATTCGGGTGCTGCTGATGTAAGCGAAAAACGATTCCGACGACATTCGCAGATAAACGTAACCAAGGGTTTGTTCTGCGACATTAATGGGGCGAATGATTTCTATAACCTGGTTATCTTCGTCTATGCGGGCAGTAAAGTAGCGCGCCATATCACTTATTTTACTCTTGGCAGCAGAGCTGGTTGATTTGGTATACAGCGCAAGCATTTGTGGCGTCTCTCCGTTAACCATTGCACTGTATATATGAGCGTTTAATACGTCCGGAAATGAATTAAGGCCTTGCAGTATATTGGCCAACTGATCGCTGCGGGTCATTTCCTCGTCGATATCGGTGGGGGTGATAGCCATGATAGGACGAACGTTGCTGGCAACCATGTCAGCCAGTGAACGCACGTTCTGTAACAGTTGTTCTTTTACCTCGGCGTGTTGCAGGTAGTTGGTCACCAGGGTCGATAGCAACATAGCGCTACCCGACACGACAATAACAAGCCATATCATGATACTTTTGATCGAAAGTCTGGCGGCCGACAGCGACATGAGAAGGTTAACTAAGCCCACAAAGATTGATAATTTAATAGTGGCCCATAAAGGCCAAAAAATAAAGTATTGCGGGGGGTTAAAGGTGTTGTTTTATGCTATTGCAGGGCACTTTTCAGGGCTGGACCGGCAATTCGTTTTGCACCCACTCTGGTGGCGAAATTTCCAGTAAGCGGAAAAGTGCTAACGGTGGCAACGCATACTCGCGGGCTATCGCGGTAAATGCGTCTTGCTGACGGTTGGCTGGCAGATCTGTCAGGTCGGTTAAACACAGGCACACCATATTGCCTTTAGTAATGGCCAGTGAAGGGATCTCAACCCGGGCTACCCGATACAGGGTATGAGGACAATAGGACTGTCGCTCTGGTGCCTGAATACACTCTTCGGGCACATTCGCCCAACCAGCGGCGCTTATTGAACACCCCATTGCCAGCAGAAATGACGCCTTCAGTCGCATTATTCGATACTCTGATAAAGCGCCAGGTACTGCTCTGCTGCGGCTTGCCACGTAAAGCGGGTGTGCATGCCCCGTTGCTGCATGGCGCGGAAAGCCACCGGACATTCATAGTAAGCTAGTAATGCTCGACGAATACAGCTTAGTAATGCCTCGCCGCTGGGCTGATCAAACACAAAGCCGGTTGCGGTATCAGGCGCGTATTCCGGATCGAGCACGGTATCTTTGAGGCCGCCGACCGCGCGCACAACAGGCACTGTTCCGTAGGCCAGACTGTACATCTGGTTAAGACCGCAAGGCTCAAACTGAGAAGGCATTAAAAAGAAATCTGCACCAGCTTCAATCAGGTGGGCATGTTCGGTACTAAAACCATTAATAAAAGAGAACTGCTGGGGATGTTGCTCGGCAAACTCGCCAAGATCCTGGCAAACCCTGGGATCACCGGTGCCAATAATTACCAGTTGCAGCTTGTGACGAATAAGGCGGTCGAGGATGGGAATAAGATAACCAAATCCTTTTTGTTCGGTAAGGCGACATACCATTCCAAACACCGGTACGTCAGGTTCTGCCGGCAAGCTGGATTTACGTTGCAGGGCCTGCTTACATTCCGCCTTGCCAGTAACATCATCCGGGTTGAAGTGGGCCGGAATATAAGGGTCAGTCATCGGATCCCACTGGCTGTAATCACAGCCATTTAAAATACCGGATAAGTCGTTGCTACGCTGCATAAGCCGGTCGTGCAGGCCATGACTTCCCAAATCGGTAAGTAACTCAGAAGCGTAGTTAGGACTTACGGTTGTAATCTTATCAGCGCATTCAATGGCGGATTGTAAAAAGTTGATGTAGCCGCCATGGACCTGCTCAAAGATAGCCGGATGGTGGCGCAGGTACGGAATTTCTTCTATCCGGTGCACCCCCTGAAACGCGGCATTGTGAATGGTAAATACCGAACGCGTGTTGCTGAAATAGCCGCTGCAATCGCTACGCATCAAAAAGGGCAACATGGCGGTATGCCAGTCGTGACAATGGACGATATCCGGCGTTATGCCCAGCGCCTGAATAGCACTTAATACCGCACCACAAAAGAAACTGAACCGCTCGCCATTATCGTTATAGGCCTCATAAGAACTGTTATACAGACCTTCCCGGTCGAAGTATTCCGGGTAGTCAATAAAGTAAACGTCGATACCGTGCCAGTTAAGCTGACGAACGGCGTAATGGTAAACTTTACTCTCGGCAAACAAGGTTTGACTACTACAGGCTTCAGACAGTGAGAATTGCTCGGCGATCGCCCGGTAATAGGGCATGAATACGCTAACAGTATGCTCGGGCGATTTCAGTGCCAGAGGCAGCGCTTTGCCCACATCGGCCAGGCCACCGGTTTTGACCAGCTCTTCAACTTCAGAAATCGCAAAAACAATGTTCACACTACTCTCCAGCGTTTAATTTAATGCTTTACACAAATTATCACACAAGACCGGGTTTTAAACGCTAACTTTGTGCAAAATACACAGAAAAGCGATTGTCCTGGGTAAGTAATGAGGGGCTTGAAAACTGTTCCGAGAGCAATTCTGCATAAGGTAAAAAGCGGTTAGCGACCAAATAGAGTTTCCCTTTTGGCTGCAGATGTTGCCGGGTAGCCTGAATAAATTCACGGCTGATGCGATAATCGGTTTTCACGCCAGTATGAAATGGCGGGTTTGTTACAACCGTATGGTACTTAGCGCTAACACCTTGCAGTGTGTCGGTAGCGATAATAACGCCTTGTTGATTATTTTCATGCAGCGTGTGGGCGCAGCACCACAGCGCCAGCGCACTGACATCGAGTAGCTCAACACGGGCTTTACTGCCGGTACTTAACAGGTAGCTGGCGATAACCCCGGCACCACAGGCAAAATCGAGAACCTTGCCGGACAGCGAGGAGGGCAGTTTATCCAGCAACATGGCCGTGCCTGCATCCAGCTCTCGATGACTGAATACGCCGGGTAAAGAACATACGGTCCACTCTATACCGTTTCGGCTGTAGGTGTCGCGGCTCATATAGTCGTTAAGCGTAAACGGAGCAGGCGTCTGGTTGATATGACAGGTTAACCAGCTGCAATGACGGGCAGAGTCAATTTTGTCTACATCACCATACGACTGAATAGTTTTACCGGCACTTTTAATACCGCCACGATTTTCGCCAATCACGTGTACCCGGTTACCTTCGCCAACCAGCGCAGCCGCCATGGCCATCAGCATCGCCAGATGGGCTTTGGCTTTGGGCATAAAAATCAACACATCGGTGATGCCTTCCACATCATCTGCTACGGGAGCAAAGGTATGTGTGTGATTGCCAGAGGTGGTGGTAAGGGCAAAATTAGCGTTATTGCTAATCAGGTCGCGACTGTCAAAACGGGCCGCTTCAGTGCGCCGCGCACACTGTTTAAATACATCGTAATACTGATGCAAAACGAAGAGTTTCACCTCATTTAAGGTACTGAAGAGCGCTGCATCGTCGGGATTAATAACCAGCCAGTTGCCCTGTTCAAACTGCTCCTCGTTACGCAGTATTAACTGGCTTTGCGGTGACAGGCTCATGCTGTGCGCTCGTAAATCAGATCCCAAACGCCATGGCCAAGTTTCTGGCCGCGGACCTCAAACTTAGTGGTTGGGCGGTAATCAGGGCGGGGTACGTAATTACCTTCGGCAGCGGTGTTAGTGTAACCGGCTGCGGCGTTCATCACCTCGGCCATGTGCTCGGCGTAGGGCTCCCAGTCTGTGGCCATGTGGAACGTGCCGCCAACTGCCAGCTTGGTGCGAACTAATTCTGCAAATTCGGGTTGCACAATGCGACGTTTGTGGTGGCGCTTTTTATGCCACGGGTCGGGGAAAAACAACTGCAGGCGATGCAGGCTGGCATCGGGGATCATGTTTTTAAGTACTTCAACGGCATCATGTTCCATAACGCGCAGATTCTCTACGCCCAGTTCGCCGGCATCTGCCAGGCAAGCACCAACACCCGGACGGTGCACTTCAATACCAATAAAGTTAAGTTCCGGGGCTTCATGGGCCATGGTGACCAGCGACTTACCCATGCCGAAACCGATTTCAACGACTACCGGTGCATCACGGCCAAATACGGCAGCAAGATCCAGCGGCGCGTTTTGGTATTTTATACCTTTGGTTGGCCAGAATTCTTCCAGCGCACGGCCCTGGGCTTTGGTTAAGCGCCCTTCGCGCTTCACAAAACTCTTTACTTTACTGATATATACGCCGGCCGCTTCGGCTTCGGCCTGGGAATTAAATTTTGCCATGATAGTCTGTCACCTGTTAATTGCCGCGGCATTATCCACGACGCGTACAAAATTGCAACGGTCTGGCGTGCAGCCACGACGGGTCGCTGGTTGTATGATAGCGTAAACCCAGCTCAAACGAATGGAAACTCACCTAATGTCAGCTCACTTTTGCCCCCAATGTGGCCAGCAGACTTTTGCCAGTCATGACAACAACTGTTACCAGTGCAGCTACTGCCAGTTTGAAGTGTTTCGTAATGTGGCTGCAGCGGTAGGCGGGATGCTGGTGTATCAGCAGCACGTGTTGCTGGTAAAACGCAGTAAAGCCCCGGCCGCCGGTGAATGGGACTTACCGGGTGGGTTTGTGAATCCCGATGAGTCTGCTGAACAGGCACTGCGCCGGGAGTGCGAGGAGGAAACGGGTATCGACCCCGGCGAGTCATTGCAATACCTGGGGGCCTGGCCGAATCAATACCCGTATAAAACACTGGTATATCCCACTATGGATATTTTTTTCGCTGCCGAGTTACCCAGCAAGCCTGCCTGCGAAGTGGATAACAGTGAGGTGAGTGGCTTTTGCTGGCGGCCATTATCCGCCTGCGCTGAGCTCAAGCTAGCGTTTCCTTCCGCACAGCTGGCCTTGCAGCGCTACCTTAGCTCACGCCAGGAGTTCATTTAGCAGCGCCGCCACATTCGCCGGTTGTTCCAGCATCATCATGTGGCCGCTGTCTTCAACCGGGAGCAGCCGGGCACCGGTGATTTGTTGGTGGGCGGTTTGCATAGCCGGGAATGTTGCCACTGCGTCCTGACGGGCGGCAATTAAATTTACCGGGCAGTTGAGCTGGCCGAGCTTGGCGGTGAGGTCTTTTCTGGGTGTGGTGCTTTGTACATGCGCCCGTAATGTCGCCGTGCCTAAATCGCTGGCCATATCGGTGAGTATTGGCAGTATCTCATCACTGTGTTCTGGTAGCATCATGTTAGCCAGATAGGCTTTAGCCGTGATATCCACTTTGCCGCCTTTTAACTGCTCCAGCAGGGTTTTACGCCGTTTTAATTCTCGTTCCGACAAACCGGTAGGGGCGTAGCCCATCAGCGTTAGCGAGGCGACTTTATCCGGATAGGTAAGCGCCCACAGGGCAGCGATATAGGCCCCCATGGAATAACCAATCAGGTGGTTTTTACCGTCCGGGTCGGTGCGGTCGCTGGTGAGCGCTAACATTTCTTCTAAACTATTTGCCCACTGCAGCGGTACATATGCACGGGCAGAAAGACTGAGTTGCTTCCAGACGGGCAGCCACACACGCTCATCACATAGGGTACCGGGTAAAAAAACGTATCGCATGAAACGCTCCTGGGAAAAAGTTGGTCAGAGCCTATCAGGCTCTACGGGATTGGTGCAATCACTGTTACACTGCGCCGCAGTAATTGGGAGTAAAAAGTTGTGAATTCATTTTCTACACGGGTATTAAACTGGTTTGACGAACATGGTCGTAAGCATCTTCCCTGGCAACAGGCCATTTCTGCTTACCGGGTTTGGGTGTCTGAGATCATGCTGCAACAAACGCAGGTGACAACGGTGCTCCCGTATTTTGAGCGCTTTATGGCGCGTTTCCCCACCGTGATAGAGTTGGCCGAGGCGCCGCAGGACGACGTGCTACATCTGTGGACGGGCCTGGGGTATTACGCCAGAGCACGTAATCTCCACAAAGCGGCGCAGCAAATTGCTACACAATATAATGGCGAGTTTCCGCCTACTCTGGATGAGGTAGTAGCGCTGCCGGGTATTGGCCGTTCCACGGCGGGGGCCATTTTATCCATCGCCTGCGGGCAGTCACACCCTATACTCGACGGTAACGTTAAGCGTGTACTGGCTCGTTATTATGCCGTAGAAGGCTGGCCCGGCAAACGCCAGGTAGAAGAACAGCTGTGGCAGTATGCTACGCAGAATACACCGGATAAGCGCACTAATCATTACACCCAGGCCATGATGGATTTAGGCGCGATGATTTGTACCCGGAGCAAACCGGCCTGCGATCGCTGCCCGTTACAAAGCGACTGTATTGCCTATGCTCAGGGTAACCAAGCCGATTACCCAGGCAAAAAGCCGAAGAAGACTCTGCCAGTAAAAAGCACCGTGATGTGGATCCCGTTTTATCAGGGCAGTGTGCTACTCAGGCAACGCCCGGCAACGGGCATCTGGGGCGGGCTCTGGAGTTTTATCGAAAGCGAAGATGCTGATACCGTGCCAAAGGATGTTGCGCAGTTCATCGGTGGCGATTTCGATGCACAGCTACTTACGCCCTTCAGGCACACCTTTAGCCACTATCATTTAGATATTCAGCCTAAGCTGTTACATTGCGAGTCTTTAAGCGCGTTGATTGCCGAGGCTGGTGTCAGTTGGGTGTCGTTGCATAAACCATTGCAACTGGGCGTGCCTACGCCGGTAAAAAGACTTCTAACTGATTTAACCAACCAGTTATAATCACAACAAATTCATGCGGAGAATAACAATGCCCAGAACGGTACATTGTGCACACTATGATAAAGAAGCGGACGGACTCGATTTCCAGCTTTACCCGGGCGAACTGGGTAAGCGTATTTTTGACAGCATTTCGAAAGAGGCCTGGGCCGAATGGCAGAAAAAGCAAACCATGCTGATTAACGAAAAAAAGCTCAATATGATGGAACCCACCGATCGTAAGTTCCTGGAAGAACAGATGGAAGCCTTTCTGTTTGAAGGGAAAGAACCGACGATTGAAGGCTACGTTCCACCCAATAAGTCGTGATTTTGCGCAGATTGCGCAAAGAACGCGCAGTTGATTAAAATATTCAAAAAAGGGGTTGACTTAAAAGCGCGAAACTCGTTAAATACGCACCCACAGCGAGACAGCAACACTCATCGCTAACCAGTTTTAGCCTCGATAGCTCAGTTGGTAGAGCAGCGGATTGAAAAGTGCAAGCTTTATCAGTCGATTTTACCAAGCTAAGCTGTTAGGATAAGAGATACAAAGTTAGTAAGCACTTCGATTTAGCTTGCAAAGTTTTGCAAAGAAAAATTAAAGCTTACACTGCACAGTTTTATGTGCCTCGATAGCTCAGTTGGTAGAGCAGCGGATTGAAAATCCGCGTGTCCCTGGTTCGATCCCGGGTCGAGGCACCATTCATACAAAAGCTCTGATCAGAAATGGTCGGAGCTTTTTTGTTTCAGATAAGTCTCACCAAGTGTAAATAACGATTATAAGATTAACGTACATGGAATTCTTATAACGTTAAGTAGTTTTCTTCAAAGCATCGTGCAGTTTAAGTTTGGATTGTTCAAGAATTCTTAGTGTCCTTTCCTTAACTTTTCCTGTTAGTGATTTATTACTTCCATCTTTGAACCTAACGTTCAATACCTTTATAGATAGCTCTGAACTATTATCCATTTTGGTAATAAATTCTGGAAAATCGTAAGAAACATAACATGAACCAGAACAATCATCGTAATCGAAGCTGTAAGAGGCTTCTACTTTGTATACCTTAATGAATTTATGAAAACTCTTGTTTTTGATAAAAAATGTTGAATGTAATTCTTTGCCTTGAAGAAGTAGATTGGATATTTTTTCCTGCATCCATGCAATGTCCTCGGGCAAAGTTTCCGTTTCGTCCGGACAAAATCCTAAATCCCTAGTATCTTTAAAATAAAGTTCGTTTACTGTGTGATTTTTACTGAGATGATTTAAGAAAGTAACTCTATTTTCATTGGTGAAATCATTAAACCTAATTTTTCTTATTTGCTCATCATTATTTACGTGACCGGCCGTTTTCAGCCTTTTTACAATTTCTTTCGAAATGCTCGAGGCAACTTCTTTTGTTTCGGTGGAAGTATGAGATAAGCTAATATTAATATCTACTTCATCGTCTTTCTTGCTGAACCTGACTTTACCGGAGAATTGCTTAGTATTTTTATCCCAGCTTTTAGTGTGGTCGGTTCGTTCTATTGTGAAATCAAGTTCAACTTCATCTTGGTTATTGCTGACGAAATTGGGAATTCCAATGAGTTCAAAGTTTGAAAATGGCTTTTTAACTAATTGGTGAATTTCATCGCTGCTTGGAACTATTGAAAGTAAATCTATTTCTCCTGGATTACACTTAATCGTTTGGGTGAGGGCTTTTGGCTCTTCCTCGATTTCATTGATATTTTGATAAAGTTCCACCAGTTCACTTGGCGTAATTCCGCTTCTGACTAAAAGAGGAATAGTTGTAGCTTTGTCATCATCAAGAGTAAAAATACCACGGTTTCTTAATATGCTCCGCAAATCTGATTTACTGATGTTACCATCCGTTAAAAAATCACGGAGAGCATCGCCATAAGGTAAAATGTTTTTTACATTACTCATTTGCTAGGCCTCTGAAATCAGAATTAAAGGAACTAACATTGATGCGTAAGTTTTTTTCTTCAGCATGAATAGTACTTCTAACAGATTCGACCACATCTTTATGTTCTAGCTCATTATAGTCTGGGAATAACAAGTTAAATTCCTTAGTGAACTCTTGAGAAACGTCACTAACAAAATTCATCAAACGCTCTAGATTTTCTTTGGAAAAGTTATCTCTTATCACTACACAAAAAATAGTGCTTTGATCAGTTTTATTGATTAATCGAAATGGCAGTATATCCGCAGTTAAATATTCAACAGGCAATATTTGACCATATCGTTTTAATTGTGTGTCAACATAGTTGGCAGCACTGAAAGAATAGTGAAAATTTACATCATGACTGACATAGTTATTCTTTACGAAAGTTATTGAATCGTAGATAAAAGCAGCTCTAGAATTATCAACTACGTGTATTGCTGAAAATACATAGCTTTTGTCAATAACGATGTTAGCAACTTTACTAATAACATCTTGGTCTGAGTCTTTGTTATTAGTCAACCAAAATAACACCCCAACATCATTAGCTCTTTTTACTCCGGTTCCGTTAAATGTGACTATCGTAGAATTTCTTACATCAGATTTTGAATAACACTCAATGCTATGAGCTAGATCTTTGAAGTGTTCTTTAAATTTCGCGTTGGGGGAATTGGGATATGCTTTGGAGGTAAATTTAACAGAGCAACATACATTATCTAAAGTGAAATCTTGCAACTGTGAACGTGCCGAGTAAAGGAAGTCTAGTCCGTGAGTTTGGCGCGGAGAATCTTTTTTGAGTTCATGCTTTTTAGAGTATTTGCATTGGACTTGAATGCCTGAGCGAACTCCTCCCCAGCCTATTAAAGCGAGAAGCTCTTTTACAAGAGCTTCTCCGTGCTCACCAACTTTCTTAGAGAATTCACCCATCGCACTTCCTTTTACTTTCGAGTCAAAATCTATTGTTAGAATAGAGCTAGGTTTATGTTAATTCAATGAAATAATTGTCTACTTGTGAATTCATTAAGGTCATAGGCCCTCGATAGATCAATATTGACTGTTCTACTAGTAGTTTACTTATTCAGACAAATTAACCTTATAAGGAGAAAGAGCAATCCAGTAATGCATAAAGTTACCTTCCCATATCTGGTATATATCCAGCGCGACTTCAATCGGAAACAGGCCATGCAGGTTTTGAAATACACCAGCCTGAAAATCAAAATCGAGGTCTTTTGCCAGTTCTGCAAACGGACCGATACCAACAAAAGTAAAATCGGTGATATAGCAGAAGTGCCATGAGTCCCCGTGTTTCTCTAGTCGCATTTCGACTGGATGAAAACCTCCGTCCTCTGCTGAGTAAGTGGGATCACGAAAGTTGATGGTGATGCTATCGCCTGTTATTTGGTGTTGAGTTAACAATTCGGCAATGGCATTGGTGAATCGTTCGGATACCGGCAGCGCCAGTTCTTTATATTGAATGTTCATGATATCGGCCTTTCTAATGTGTTGTGAGAAAAGACCTGTAAGTACTTACCCTGCCGAGAATACTAATTTAATGACATACACATATAAGGAATTCAGGTATGTCACTTCAACTAAACTTCTCTAATATCACCACGCCCCTTGATAGCCGCTTTACACAGTTTTTGTCTGCATTGTTCCGGCAAGAGTGCGCGGATGATGCTGAACACATGGAACTGGTTTGCCAGTTTCCAGACCTTGAGGATGACATTAGCGATATTTTCCTCCTCCACACACGCGCAGCCGAAGGCTCAACACACCTGATTGAGAAACTCTATTGCATTAGAGAAACCAAGCAGGGGCGTTCTGTCTGGGCCTATGTCGGTAGCGGTAATTGTCTAGGCTCACCACTTATTGTGCACCATTGCGAGGAGCCCAAGTCTATGGATGAGGTATTGCACTACTGGCAAAGCAGGATGCTGGCTGACATCAACAATCAAAACATTGATATCGACGTTAACCTAGCGGCGATAGAAGAAGCGAATAAAGTTGCTTTGCATCTCGCTAGTTGATGTACTTACAGGTTTCTAACGGCAGGTCTGTGGACATGTATAAGGTCACGCCACAGACCTGTTTTACTTATGCCTTTTTATTGGCCACTGGTTTAGTTGGTGCTTTCTTTGTTGTCGGTGGTGACAGTAAAAAGGTATCCAGTTCACCTTTTTCGGTAGCCTTGATAATGGTGTCGATGAGCTCAGGCAACTTGGCTTTGTCACCAACATCAATGGCATGTTTATCCTTTTGTAGTTCAATCGACTTGTTATTCACTTTAATTTCAAGGTAGTAGTGACCGTCACTGTCGTAATACCACGGCCTAACGGTAACTTGGCGGCGTTGCTTTTTGCGCTCTCCGGTAACAGGGTCTTTAACCATCTTTTCGCGGTACGCCTCAAACGGACGTTTTTCTATCATGCAGGTTGCCAGCTCTTGTTGCTGTTCCAGCTTTTCAATTAGCTTCATGCGTTTACCAATGACCGGAGGTTTAGGCTCAATTTTAGGACGAGCGATAACCTTGAGCGTACTCAATACAGATGTAGTCATAATGTTTACCTTTTTGGTTAGTGAGGGCGGATAAAGCCCATTGGGGTTTGTGGTTGTTTACGTTGGTTTTCCTCTGCCAACATCGTGATAGCAGAGAGTCGGTGGTTCTGTTTTGGTCTAAATTGTTTGCGCCTTGCCAGTATGGCGAAGTCACCTGGCGTTAGATGCTTTAATGTGGATAAGCGTTGCTGCTCTTCCAAATTCAACCGTTTGATACCAAGTACTTGCCGGTATAAGGCACAGACTTGTTCCGGTTTCAGGTAAGTACATTCAAGCTTAAAATCGAAGCGCCGAATTACTGCTTTATCTAACCGGCTATCAAAGTTGGTGGCCGCAAACAGCGGTTGCGTAAAACATTCAATTTGCGTCAGGAATTCGTTCACTAATTGCAGTTCATGGTGCGCCGTTAATGCCTCTCGACTGACCAATAAGCTATCCACCTCATCGAGAAGAATTACCTTTTCTTCGATGTGTGCGCGGTGAAAGAGTTCTGCTACGTTTTGTTCGCTTTCGCCTACCCACTTGCTCAGCACGTCGGAACACTTCACACGAATAAGGTCGCGCTGATTGGTTTCGGTGAGGTAATGTGCAAAAGCGGTCTTTCCTGTGCCGGGTGGTCCGGATAACAATACGCGAGCAGGTTTGTTGTGCTTTAGCGCGAAACTGACTTCATCCAGATAACTTGCGGGTTGCTTCAGATTAAGCAGTGATGCATCAAAATCTAACTCACCTTGATACTGTGCTTTGCTGTCCCACAGTCCAGATGCGTGTAATGTGCTTTCAATAACGTCATGTATCGTATTCTCAGCGTCTATACGCGCTACGTTCAGTGTTTTCGCAACATGTGTGGCATTTGCTATCAGTGCCGGTGAAACATTGTTGATACGCGTTATATTGCGCTTACAGCGTTCTGACAGTCCCAGGCCTTTGAAAAGACGTTTGCATACATGCTGAATATCCTCTGGTCTAGGTGATGGCACCTCAGCAACCAACTTAAACCGGCGAATGAAACTTGGCTCCAAGCACTGCACATGATTGGTGATCCAGATACACGGTATGGCGTTATGCTCAATTAACCGCTGCAAGTATTCCTTGCTATAGTGATTGTCCGCCAATTCAAAGAGATGTTCACATTCATCAATCAATAGCACCGCATTACTGGGGGCGTTGAGTAAAGCATTGAGCAATGATAAATGCCGTAGTCTGTCCTTACAGGGATAGCGTGAATCCAACGCTTCATCAGGATTTTGCTTTACCATGCCTGTCGAGCGGACCTCATAAAGTTTACAGTCACAATGCTTGGCTAAGCTTCTGGCTAATTCGGTTTTACCAGAGCCTGATATACCATGAAGCAAGACGCTGGTGCCGACCTGTGCTTTCCTCATTGCCGATGACAGGTAATCACCTAAAAGTGCGGTATTCACCTGAGGAAAGTCACCGAGTGCAAACTGCGCCTTTTCACTGGGTTGCAATAATGGTTCGATTAACTGCTCTCTCGAATGCAATTTGTTTGTAAGCAGGTTAAGCAACATTGGTTGCGGTAATTCACTGCCATCGATAACACCGAAGTCTTTGTCATTCAGCAAACCAAACTGCATCAAACTTTCAGCAATAGCATTGAAATCCGATACCTTGAGGCCAGTCATATCCAACAATATACTGTTTAATCCGGTATAGCTGTCTTGGATATCCAGCATGTTCACCACACTTTGAAACCACGGGTTTGCCTGACATAGCAATGCAAACTGAATCAGTTTGTCTGCACCTCTCGGCAAGTTGAGAAGCTTGCGGATAAAGGTGCAGTTATCACTGAATACCTTGGTGGTTTTTGGATGCCGGTCGTCAATGCTCAACAAGGCAACGAGTGCCTTTTTAGTAAGTTTCGACGCCGATTTGGACGTGGGTTGTCCTCGTAAATAGGTTAAGACCTCTGGATTGATAAAATCATCATCAATACCTACCGCATAACCTAAAAGCCGCTTAACCCACTGGCAGGTCAGATATTGCAACAAGTGAGGATTGTTTAATTGCCGTTTCAACATACCATGCCTCACTTCTGCTTATAGCTGAGTTGAGAAGCCGCCTTTTGCATCACTTGTTGGTCGCGCTTGTCATACATAATAGTGGTGGCAATATCGGCATGACCTGCCATCTGGCGTACTGTATTTAAATCGACATTCTGCTCCAGTAACCGTGTGATAAAAGTTCGGCGCAAATCATGGGGTGACACACCGTCTACGCCAATGGCGGCAAGTGATTTACGGATAAGCGAATAGATAAAGCTCGACGATAATTTACTGTCATGCTGGATATGACCACCCCGCACAATACGCACAAAAAGGTAACCCTCACCATCTCCGCGTACCTTAAGCCAATCCAGCAAACCCTTTGCAGTCCATTCAGGTAGGTATACCGTTCTACTTTTATTCCCTTTGCCTTTTTCGATATGTAACGTATTCGTTTCTGCCGAAAAGTCACAGAATCGAAGCGCCACCAATTCACTTCGGCGCAATCCTGAACCAAGTAAAATAGTCACAATTGCTGCGTTTCGTTTGCCGGTAGCTGACTTATCAGTATTCAGGTGTTTGAATAGTTTATTGACCTGCTGAGCCGTTAACGGTGTGCCTTTGTGGCTACCGTGTTTAACCTTTGTGATAGCTTGCAGTTGTATTACCTGTGCCTCTGGCACAATACCTGTCATGACTGCCACTTTCACGATATTGCGAATGGCTGTCATCGCACGGTTAATTGAGCGAGCTGACCAACCTTTTGTTAACAGCATCGCCTTGATATGGCTGGCCTGTTGATAGTCAATATGATGAAACCTTTCTTGCCGTTCGTGTTCAGGCCAATCAAGCATGGCTGCAATACTGTTAAGCTGTGAGGCAATGGAACGCTGACTATTAGGCGCAAGACGCCCCATATACAGCGTGTAAGGACATGCTGCATCCATTGAATTGCTCCGAATTTATATGATTTTTGATAAAAATGAGGGATTTGCTTGGATAAGCTATTTACAAGCTAACAGAGGATTTAAGGCAGGAAAACGGCTGTTTTGTACCGAGATAGACAAGATGTCTGGTAGGTTGTGGAGCCCTAATTGAATAGCCCCACAACATCTAAGTCAGTTTTAAGAGTGCTCAACTTCAGGATAAACTAGCTCTCCTTTGGTTAACGAGTTCAGAGTTGCGGATTTTTCAATTACTTCCTCTTTTGCAAGGTCTAAGTAACAGGCTAAAAAAGGAGAATCGGTTGGTAGTAAAAACTGTGCAATATTTACAATTTTTTGAACTGTTTCTAAATCATAATTCTCTATAAGATTAGCCATTCGTTGTATGCTTGCTAAATCGACGCTATAGGGAGATATATCACAATAAATGGCAAGCAGCCCCTGTGCTTCAGACAGTTTAACCAAGCGTTTTAATGTTTCTTCATCGAATACATGCCCCAGGTCATTAAGAGATAGACTCTTATCGTTTTTATCTCCATTTGTGAAAGTGTATCTGAGGGAGGTAAGAAATACCTTGGTAGCACTTTCAACCAAACATTCTATAGGGTTGTTTTTAAATTCTGGGCAAACGGGGGCCGGAATTCCTTTTAGCCACGCCAAAATGTCATTGTCATATCTATTGAATACTCTCATAAGTAAGTACCTCAAACATTTTTAAAATTACAACATGAGTAGAAAGCTAAATCTACTCGTTCATGGTGTGGCGCCACGAAGTACATATTGGCATATATTTTATATAAAACAATTCCTTAGAGTTAACTTGGTGACAGGGCTGAGGTAAGTAAATTTCAGTCCTGAGTTATCGCGAATTGCCGTTTCAGGACTACCTCTTATGGGTTTGATTTTCTGCCTTTTTAAATTGATTTAGGAGGGAGGCCAGTAGAGTTTTATGTCGTTTGCTAATTTTCGGTAAGGATACTCTTAGCGTATTCCTAATAAGGGCTTGTAATAAAATCCGATTATCACCTACCGTTAACGCTGATAATATCTTTGGATATTTGTGAATCGCTAATTTTAATGCCAAAGGCTCTGGTAGTTGAGTAAAAATCTCAGGTGAGATGAAATCAACAGCATGCATTGCGAACGGCGCATCAGATAGAGCGTTGTATTTTAGTGGCTCATCACCAGCTGTATAGCGCCATTTACTTTCGTAGCGAGTTGCTACAACAATGCTGTTGAGCAATTCGGATTGATTCTTTTCATTCACTTTTTTCTTGCGGAGATTAGAGATGAATTTACATACCGGGCTGTAGAGGACATCTGAATCTTCACCTAAATTTTTCTTTCTCAAGTAGTAGATTGACTCGGTTGGAATGTTGTCTGTTAATGTAGTTTTAGGATATGTCTGAAATGACGAGGATTCAGCATCAATGTTTAGCATAAAGCTTGGTATTCCGTGCCATTGGCTACCTATATCGTGACATAGTAGAATCGACTCATCTATTGCTTTTCTTGCTTCATCATCAAATGCTTCAAATAGCCATTTCATAACTCTGTAAACATGGTTTAACCGCACTAGATTAGGACAAAAAGAGATGCGGCAATGCTGGTAAATACTATTCTTGAATTGAGGTATGTTTACAAATGAAAGTGTGAATACCTGGTGCTTTTTTCTCGATATTTCAAAGTTGTACCTGTAATGCTTGAACGCGCCATTTGAGTCTCTATAGCTGTTAACCTCATTCACTGCCCAACCATCAAGCATTACTTTAGATTCTAGTTCTTTGGCAATCTTGGTTGCACGCGTTTTACTGATGTTGAATGACGCTGCATAATTGTCGTGGTCTAGTTCAAACAATCGATCGCCATCTATATATCGATAAAACATATCAACCTGATGCCGAATGAATGACGGATCTGTCACCAAGCTATTTAATATAGTCAGCCTTTGTTTATAGTCTTGTGAGAGGTAAAAGTCATGCAAGGCATTGGAGTGTGATTTACCTATGCTGATACTAGAGTTATTTCGTGTGATTAGCTTACACCTATTGATTTGATGTATGTACTTATTGATTGTTCTAGTTGTCTTATTAGTTAATGTATTAGATGTATTACTGTTAGACACGTGACCTCCGTTTTTCAGCTCTCAATCAAAAATTATGATTTCCTCCTGTAGATTTACAGTTTTTTATTTATAGCTTTGTAAGCGATGAATGGTATCCGTCCGGTGATCCCCACATTCAAATTCTGAAATAGCTACGGCATGGTGTCCTTTTTAAAGTAAGCGATCAATTTAGACCGTCTTCCCCAGACAGAACCACTCCGTAAAATAGTCCCCGTAGATTTTACTTACGGAGATTTAATTGATGGCAACAAAAAGACGTACACGCGAGCAATGGCAGGAATT
>Ga0213832_1000145_pt1 | contig 106822 bp, 88 predicted proteins | sample SWATP13_FD_161660 | JGI IMG/M metagenome (GOLD analysis project Ga0213832, IMG submission 161660) | Coastal seawater microbial communities from Marineland, Florida, United States - SWA TP1 #3 | ecosystem: Environmental > Aquatic > Marine > Coastal | place: USA: Florida | collected 2016-08-06 | reverse complement strand
CAAGGTAAATTCGTTTGGCCTGCTGCCCAATCCGGTGCAGTGCATTTAACACACGCCCAATTATCCTTACTGCTGGAAGGGGTGGATTGGCGACCGCCTGCCCATCGAAATGCCCCTAAAAATGCGGAGCAATAGACAACAAAAGAGCGTTAAATCAGTGTGTTAATGTGAGTTTGCTGGTATAATGACCAGCATGAAAACGAAGACGCACACCTTGCTGAAGTGGCGTAATATTTAGGGTGTCTTCTCGTATAAATAGCGCGTCATCCGGCCGGATTTGATTTCCTCTTTAAAGTCACTGCTTGTCAATCTGAATTGGATGAAGTTTTCTGAGACACACAAGGTGTCATGAATATCACCGGGCAGGAAAACTCTGCAATCACCCGGCTTCATATTTTCTTTTCCTCTGGCCACCAGGTGTGTTCGCCCTTTTGCGGTCGTTACTTTCTTGTACGTGTTCATTTCCATTTCACCAGACTGTACCGCATAAAAAACCCAACCAGCTCCATGATCATGGGGCACTCTGTAGGTCCCATATTTCTCAGAATGAGCAAGTAAAATGAAACCATGCCTTTGATCAGAATAAAGCACCTGGGCGGCAGGTTTTTGTTTTACTATTTGGTCAAGCCATTCTTCTTTCTCTGTAGTCTTCGTCAACTCAACCAATAAGTCACGCACTCGTGTGGTAGTTTCAGAATTCAGTCCGGTCCAACAGGCTTTAATTTCATTCGTTACTCTAGCCAAACTATTGTTCACTATGTTTCCCTCTTTGCTGTATAAAGAAGGACACCATACAACTTCAAGTTAAGTTCAAGTCAAGCCGTCTGACAAACCGCATTACTCACACTTCATAGTTAACCGAGTTTTTCAGTAATCGTGATTATTATTAATGAATCAGCCGACCTAGCGGACTTTGTTCCAGAGGTTTTGATTTTTCTTAAACGAAAAATAATCTGCCGGTTCCCAGAAGGCAGGGATCAAGTCGTCAACGGCTTCCGGCGAAAAGTTACCAGACAACTGACTCATAATTTCCATGAGTCGCTCCCGACCGATCCGCATTAACTTTTTGCGATTAGCCGGGAAAAACAGGTTGCTCGACTTTTTGATGACTTCGTCGCTACCAGAGCTGATGTAAGAGAGGTTTCTGGTTACCGGCCGCCCTACCGGCTCGGCAGGATGGGGCGGATTCAACCGCGTCACAATAGCGCATTCGTACTGTTCACGGTCGACGCCCTTTTCATTACGAGGAATATAGGTCACCCCAAAACCAAGGGGGAAATACCCTACAATCTGCACAAACGCCCTGGCTAACTCAGCGTTAAGTGCGCCCTTCTTAGCCAGCTGTTCGATAAACACATAGCCTTTAGGCAGGTTTTTCTTAGAAAAATCCGGTTTGGTTGATAACACAATAGACGTGTAGATTTGCGGTATTTTAATCAGCTCCCCGACCCCGTTTTTCGACAAATAGGTATCTTTCATCAGGGTCTGCATAAACCCATTGAGGGCCGTATGGCGCTGCACAAAACGGTCCCGCTCAGCCTTGTCGTTACCAATATAGCGCGGCAGCCCCAAACCATTTTTCAGATATTCCAGGGTTTGCGTAAAGTTAATTTTGAGTAGCTGTTTTCGGGTAGGCTCATCGAGCACGCGAAACTCATCGAGTTTATTATCGTCACCATGCAAAATCGTAAGCGCCTCTGATGACTGTAAACCAATGTCCTGGAGCAAGGCGCAACTGATAATAGGGAGCGCCACTTCTTCCTGCCACTTTTCATAATTTTCATGGTCACCCTTAAACCGTAACACCGAGTCTTTCACATGACGCAGATAACGGTTGCCCTGCACATCCATGTCCTGCACCTTATCCACCAACCGCAAGGCCAGAACCGCTTTATAAAGTGGTTTTAAACGCTGATGCAGGCTCGCAAAATTGCGCTCTGGTCCGCGCGTAATAAGCATCAGGGTACCCAGAAATTTGGAGCTTAACATCTGGGTATCTTCAAAACTTTCGCCTTCGCACAGGGCAATCACCTTAAGGGCCACAGAATGGAGTCGATCTATACGCTGATGGCGCAGATCCTCGTGCGCTGCGGATAACTCTTTTATCTGTTTGCGCAGAAGCTCGGCTTTCGCCTGACCTTTTTTCTGCTGTTCTGCACGGGCCAGTTGCTTTTGTAGCTCCTCAATCGCTGACTGCTGTGCATACACTTCTGCGAAGTATCGTTTGGCGTCACCGTATACCGATTCCTGACGATCGTCTTTAGGGTGCACCTCTTCGATGAGCTGTTTTACCTGCAGAGTATAGTTATTGTCAGGGTGTTCAAACTTACTCACTGTAAACCTTATTATAGTGTTTTGGCTTTCAACATGGCGGTTGTGGCGCGTGAATGCCACCGTTAATCATTTACAGCTCCCTGTACAGATGAGAAACATCATCCGTGTACCGTATGTTATCGCAAGACAAACGGAATTTAGGTATTTATATTGATACTCACAGTATACTAAAGGTGAAGATTTTTGCCCGAGATGGATGGCCGGATGAGAGATCTGAATTCTCACCAAATGTTGTGTTTTTTCAGCTCTAAAGAATGAAGTTTATCCGCGCCGAGCATAGAGAGTACCTGCATGGCAGGTTCGGCAGATGGCGGTGGCTTCGCCACCGGCTTAATCAATATCAAGCGGCTCAGGTGAAAGTATAACGCCGGTGCTGTCGGCATACAGATGGTCTTCCGGCAGAAAGGTTACCCCACCAAAATTAACCGGCACATCAATATCACCAGTGCCCTGGCTATCGGCGTTCACCGGAATAGAATTAACCGCCAGAATACCCAGGTCAAAATCTGACAGGCTGTCGACTTCGCGCACACAGCCGTAGCACACTACGCCTTCCCAGTTATTTTCTACTGCCAGTTGCGCAGATTCAGCATCAAACAACGCGCGGCGCAGCGAGCCACCACCGTCGATTAATAGTACTTTGCCATCGCCCGGTTCGGTGAGAACCCGGTCGATTAATTCCCTGTCTTCAAAACACTTCACGGTGGTAATTTCTCCACCAAAGGAATACCGACCGCCATAACTGGTGAAAATGGGATCGACCACGTCCACGTTATCGGCGAATAAATCACATAACTCAGAAGTGTTATAGTCCATGTTTGTACCCTGTTGGTAAGCTAGGTTTTCGGTTTTTAGCATAGCACTCTAACACTGATATCGCCTAGCGCAGAAATTGATTTTACTCACAAAAAGTTTGATTTCGCTCTGTCCTTCCGCCATTACCCGCCGCTGTCATAAACCTTTAGCAAAACTGTCACTTGTGTTTCACGAACACTTTTTAATCTGATAGCGTTGAAGAAAAGGAGCCGCGTGGGATGGGCCTGAAAAATTTAACCAAATACGATACTGCAATCTTTCACTGGTTGTACGATCTGACCAAGCACCGCGATTGTCGGTCTATTGTCTGGTTGTCACGCACCGGTGACGGCTATCTGTATTTTGTTATTGGCCTGTTGCTGATGTGCTTCGAGCCGGAGCACGGTGAAATTTTTCTTTACACCGCGCTGATGGCCTATGGTCTGGAACTGCCCCTTTATGTGGTATTAAAAAAGGCCTTCAAACGCCCACGCCCATGTGATTTTCTGGCTAACCTGACGGCCCACGTAACGCCGTCCGACAAATTTAGTTTGCCATCGGGTCACACCGCTGCCGCCTGGTTAATGGCCACCATCATCGCGTTTTACTACCCCTCTTTCGCACTGCTTGCCTACACCTGGGCGAGCCTGATTGGCTTGTCCCGCATATTGCTGGGCGTGCACTACCCTACAGATGTCATTGCTGGTGCCTTACTGGGCCTCACCATTGCCCAATTGAGTCTGACAATTCTGGTTTAACATGAAAATACTCTACGGCGTACAAGGTACCGGCAACGGTCACATTGCCCGTGCCCGCATTATGGCTGCGGCCATGGCAGAGCGTGATGACATTGAAGTGGATTTTATTTTTTCTGGTCGCGCGGCGGATGACTATTTCGACATGGAATGTTTTGGTGAGTACCGCACCTTCAGCGGCCTGACTTTTGCCACCCGCAAAGGTCAGGTCAGTCAGTGGGAAACACTTAAGAACGCCAGACCACTGCAATTATACCGGGATATTCAGCAACTCGATGTGTCGGGCTACGATCTGTTACTGAACGATTTTGAGCCAGTAACTGCCTGGGCAGCCAGACGTCAGGGATTAACTTCGATATCAGTGAGTCATCAGGCAGCCTTCAGTCACGATATTCCCCGTGCCAGTGAACACTTTACCGATAAGCTTATCATGCGCAGCTTTGCGCCTACCGATATCCAGTTAGGCGTTCACTGGTTTCACTTTGAAAAACCCATAGTGCCGCCGTTTATTACGGATAAACCAGCGCCGCACCCAACCAACAGTCACACGCTGGTATATCTGCCCTTTGAAGAGCTCGACGATATTCAGTTGTTGCTGGAACCGCTCACCGAGCAGCACTTTGTGTGTTTTCACCCCAAGGTGAAACAGCAACACACGCAGGGACATATTGACTGGCACCCGCCTTCCAAGCCGGGCTTCCGCCATGCCCTGCAACACTGTTCGGGCGTGATCAGCAACGGTGGTTTTGAACTGGCCAGTGAATCACTGCAACTGAAAAAGAAGCTGCTGGTAAAACCCCTGAACGGCCAGTTTGAACAACTCTCCAATCTGAAAACCCTGATGTCACTGGGCCTTTGTCAGCCCCTTTACCAACTCGATACGGATACCGTGGAAGAGTGGTTGCTGGAGCCTGCCAGTGAAGGATTGCAGTTCCCCGACGATCCAACGCCTATGCTCGACTGGATTGTGGCCGGCGACTGGCACAATACCAAACCACTGTGCGAAGCGCTGTGGAAACAGGTAAATTTTGGTCCAAAGACCCGTGAACGATTGATGTCACTTGCATTTTAATCTCCCTCTGCGATGATATCGGCACTTTTTATTTGCGGAGTGAGTGCGTGGCAAAACGTGTTGCATTATTACTGGTGTTGTTACTGAGTATTTCGGCCTGTGGATACCGCGGCGCCCTATATTTACCAGAGCAACCGCCAGCCAGTGATAGTGAACCTGCCGACGGCTCGACTCCTGATGCACCCGGAGATTCTCGCTAGTGGACCACTTCAGTTACAAAAACCAATCGCTGCACGCTGAAGACATTGACGTAAAGGCGCTGGCCGCCCAGTACGGCACCCCGTTATACGTGTATTCACGTGCCACCCTGGAGCGTCACTGGCACGCCTTCAATGATGCGCTGGGTGATCATCCCCACCTGATTTGCTACGCAGTAAAAGCTAACTCCAATATTGGTGTGCTCAGTGTGCTGGCTAAACTGGGCTCTGGTTTTGATATCGTTTCAGGCGGTGAACTGGCCCGTGTAATTGAAGCCGGCGGCGATATGAGCAAGGTGGTGTTCTCCGGCGTGGGTAAAACCCCACAAGAAATCGAATTTGCCCTGCAACAAGGTATTCACTGTTTTAACGTGGAATCGGAGCCGGAGCTTGAGCGTATCAATGCGGTAGCCGGTAAGCTGGGCAAAAAAGCGCCTATCTCGCTGCGAATTAACCCCGACGTGGATGCTAAGACTCACCCGTACATTTCAACCGGTTTAAAGGCCAATAAATTTGGCATTGCCCGAGAGCGTGCCGTAGAGGTATACAGCCTGGCGGCCAGCCTGGAACATCTAAACGTGGTTGGTATGGACTGCCATATTGGTTCACAGCTTACCGAAACCGGCCCGTTTGTGGATGCGCTGGACCGCTTGCTGGAACTGGTGGATGAACTGTCGGCCAAGGGCATTGAAATCAACCACCTCGACGTTGGTGGTGGTTTGGGTGTTACCTATAAAGATGAAACACCGCCGCACCCGAAAGAGTACGCAAAAGCCATTGCGGCAAAAATGGCTGGCCGCGAGCATCTAACGCTAATCATGGAGCCGGGGCGCGCTATTGCCGCGAACGCCGGGATCATGCTCACCAAGGTAGAATTTGTCAAAGAGGGTGAGGAAAAGAGCTTCGCTATTGTAGATGCGGCCATGAATGACCTCATTCGCCCGTCGCTCTACTCGGCCTGGATGTCAATTATTCCGGTCGACGAAAACCCGACTCATAAATCTCACGTTTATGACGTTGTGGGCCCCATCTGCGAAACCGGTGATTTCATTGGTAAAGACCGCGAGCTGGCGATTGCCCCGGGCGACCTACTGGCCGTGCGTAGCGCCGGTGCTTACGGGTTTGTAATGGCTTCTAACTACAATACCCGCTGCCGCCCGGCAGAGTTACTGGTAGATAAAAGCGATGTTCATGTGGTCAGAGAAAGAGAAAATCTAAAAGATCTCTGGAAAGGTGAGCATAAAGTTACGTAAACTAGAGCTAATCTTATAAGTCCTGTTGCGCTAAACCCGTTGTTGTTAGTTGGGTTATTGTGATGAACACTGCATCACCTGCTCTGCCATAACAACACCGGGTGCCATAATAAATAGTCTGCAACACTTAAATAAACAGGCCCTGGATGCTGGTAAACTTTTCTAAAATGCACGGTCTTGGCAATGACTTCATGGTTATTGACAACGTGACCCAAAATATTTTTTTCTCGCCGGAAAAGATCCAGCAGCTTGCCGACCGCAATTTTGGCATTGGTTTCGACCAGCTTCTGATGGTTGAGCCGCCCTACGATCCGGACCAGGATTTTCATTACCGTATATTTAATGCCGATGGCTCAGAGGTGTCGCAGTGCGGTAATGGCGCGCGCTGTTTTGCGCGCTTTGTAAAGCTCAAAGGCTTAATCAACCGCAACAAGATTCTGGTGAGCACCAAAGCTGGCAAGATGATCCTGTATCTTGAGAAAGACGGTCAGGTAACGGTCAATATGGGGGTACCAAATTTTACCCCGGCAGAGATCCCGTTAAAGGCCAACAAAGAAGAAAAAACCTATATTATCCGTGCCGACGATAACACCCATTTTTGTGGAGCGGTCTCTATGGGTAACCCCCATTGTGTGCTGGAAGTGGACAACACCGAAAGTGCCGATGTAGACACAATCGGTCCGCAACTGGAGCGCCACGAACGCTTCCCTGAAGGCGTTAACGTGGGCTTTATGCAGATTTTGTCGGGTGAACATATTCGTCTTCGAGTGTTTGAGCGAGGTGCCGGAGAAACCCTGGCATGTGGCAGCGGTGCATGCGCAGCAGTTGCAATAGGACAAATACAAGGTAAATTAGGAAAAGACGTTCGGGTGGATTTACCTGGCGGACGCTTACGCATCCGCTGGCAAGGGCCAGGAAGCCCATTAAAAATGACCGGACCGGCTGAGCATGTATACGACGGAACAATAAATATATGAATGAACTATCAGGTCAGGCCAATACAACACTGCAGTTTGATACCGACTTTCCTGAGGTAGGCGAGTTGACTGCCGAACAAGTGAGTCAGTACCTGGTCGAGAATCCTGATTTTTTTATTCAGCATCCGAGTATTTTAGAAGCGCTGCAAATCCCCCACCTGCAAAAAGGCAGCGTGTCACTGGTAGAATTGCAAAGTGAGCAGCTGCGCAAAAAAGTGCGTCTGCTTAACTATAAGCTCAGTCAGCTGATTGGCATCGCCAAGCAAAACGAAAAAATTTACCGCGCCTACGCCGATTTAAACCTGCGCCTGTTAACCTGCAAAGATGTGGGCGAAATGCTACTTAAACTGCAGGAAACCCTGCAGGATGAACTGGGACTGGCGAGTGTGGAACTCAAGCTGTTTAGTGGCGCCAATGCACTACCGGAATTACAGCAACGGTTGTTCATGGAAAAACGCTTTAAACAGGGTCCTTACTTCTTTGGCCGCCTCAGTCAGCATGAAAAACAGCTGATGTTTGGCAACGAAGTAGCTGAGTCTGTGGCTTTGATCCTGCTCGGCGAGCACCGCAACTTAGGCGTACTGGCCGTTGGCAGTCGCAATGCCGACCACTTTACCCCCGATATGGACACCCTGTTGTTAAACCAGCTTCGCGAAGTCCTCAATGTGGTTCTGCCCGAGAAACTGCGTTACTGATGAATGCATCGGCAGCCAACACTCCTGCATCGCTGGCGCCGGACTGCGAACACTGGCTGAACAAGTTTATTGATTACCTGCGTTATGAACGCGGCCTGTCTGATCACACGATTAAAAATTACGCCCGTCAGCTTGAACAGATCGCGCTTAGTCTGGAGTTGGCGAGCTGGCAGCAACTGGACCAGGCCGCCGTAAAAAAAGCCGTTGCCATTGCCCGCAAACAAAATCTCGGCGCTCGCAGCACTGCGCTGCGCTTATCCGCACTGCGCACATTCTGTAAATACCTGTTACGCCATCAGGTTATCAATAGTGACCCGGTAGAAGGTATTTCTGCCCCCAAAGCAGAGAAGCCCCTGCCTAAGCAGATGTCGGTGGACGATATGTCTGCCTTGCTGAATGAGTCAGATGATGAAGAGATTGTGATCCGTGACCAGGCCATGTTTGAACTGATGTACGGTTGTGGTTTACGCCTCAGTGAGCTTACCTCACTGGAGCTTAAGCACATTACCAGCGACCGTCAGTTACGCGTAACAGGTAAAGGCAACAAGCAACGCCTGCTGCCCATTGGTCGCAAAGCCTGGGAGGCCTTGCAGCGCTGGCTGGCCATTCGCAGTCATTGGGGCGCGGCCCTTGATAACGCCGTGTTTATCAGCCGCCAGAAGCGGCGGATATCCAATCGTCAGGTGGGTAACCGCCTTACGGAAATGGCGCGGCGGCAAACCCTTAACCAGCGCATCAACCCGCATAAATTGCGCCACTCTTTTGCTACCCATGTGCTCGAGTCGAGCAGTGATTTACGCGCAGTACAAGAGTTATTAGGCCACGCTAACCTGTCGACCACTCAGGTATACACTCACCTGGACTTTCAACATTTAGCCAAAGTGTATGATACAGCCCACCCTCGCGCCCGTAAGAAGAAAGATTAAACAGCCAGTCAGGAATTTTTGATGCAATGTTACCGCCCGGTCTCGCCGGTTAAAGCCATGACCTTTGATTTAGACGACACCCTGTACGATAACGAACCTATTATTGCCAGCGCTACACAGGCTCTGAACAACCGAATTGCCGAGCTTTACCCGGCCACTGCTGCCCTGCCCGCCTCACAATGGGCTGCAATAAAGCGCGATCTGATTAAAGGCAACCGGGGATTAGCGTCGGACATGGGCCGATTACGCTACGAAGCCCTGTATCAAGGATTAGCTGAAGAGCAGTTGCACGATGACCAGCGCCACCAGGCGGCACAATCCTTATTTGATTATTTTTATCATGCCCGCAGCGACTTTGCTGTGACTGATGAAGTCAGACAGGTACTGGCCGCGCTGGCCGCAAAAGTCCCGTTAATCGCCATTACCAATGGCAATGTAGACACGGTACAAATAGGTATTGATGAGTTTTTCACTGCCACCTATCACGCCAGTCTGAGCAGGCCCAGCAAACCCCACCGCCATATGTTTGATGAGGCGGCAAATACTTTAGGTCTCGCTCCGCAAGCAATCCTTCACGTGGGCGATAACCTCGAAAAAGACGTGCTCGGCGCACACCGGGCAGGCTTACAAACCGCCTGGATTGCAGTAAACCGGCCTATGGACTTACGTTACGAAGACGTGAGTGTACTACCCAGTGTTCATCTGCACAGCCTGGCAGAACTACTGTGGTTTGTTGCCTGACAATATTTACAACATCTAATCAGACTCAATCGGAAATTACCATGCAAATCATTCAGCACAGCGAAGACCTGGCCACAGCCACCGGCACCATGCGCAACTATATTTATCGCCCGGTCGGTAAACAGCGCTATCCGACCATCGTTTTTTACTCTGAAATATTTCAGCACACCGCGCCCATCGCTCGCTCGGCAGCGATCATGGCAAGCCACGGTTTTGTGGTTATTGTGCCGGAAGTCTTCCACGAGCTGAATCCTATTGGTACGGTACTTGGCTATGATGATGAGGGCAAAGACAAAGGCAATAACGACAAATGGCAAAAACCGTTAACCAGTTACGACTCAGACCTCGATGCCATTATCGAGCATTGCAAAACTGCCGCCTATTGCACTGGCGCCGTTGGAGCCATGGGCGTTTGCCTGGGTGGCCACCTGGCTTACCGCGCGGCGATTAACCCGGCGGTGGCCAGTGCCTTTTGCCTGTATGCCACCGATATTCACAGCAATACCCTGCCTGCCAGCGATGCAGATCAAAGTTTCAACCGCATGGCCGACATTCAGGGCGAAGTGTATTTTGTGTGGGGTAAACAAGACCCCCACGTGCCCGCCGAAGGGCGTCTGAAGATTTATCAGCAATGCCTGGCCAGCGGCCTCAATTACCAGTGGCAGGAAGTGAACGCCGTGCACGCCTTTATGCGCGATGAGGGCGAGCGTTATGACGGCGCACTGGCGTTACAGATGTACCAGCAAGCCGTGCAGTTTTTTCAGCGCACCTTGCATATTTAGGTAATTTCCAGTCATAACCGGTGCCTATTCTGGTACCGGCTCATCGGGTTTCTCCGGCCTTCTCTCCATGGCTGAGCTTTTGAAACAACCAGCCAATCCCAACCAGACTTAAGCCCAACCCGATAAACGAGACCGCGCGATAAAGCCCTTCAAGATGGGCCATATCAACCAGAAATGCTTTGAGGATCACCAGAGCCAACACACCAAAGCCGATATTACGAAATTGCAGTTGGGCCTTATACTGGCTAAAAAATATCATGGCAGTGGCCAGTAACAACCAGACAATTGAATAGGTGTATAGCTCAGCCTGCTCGAAGCCCCCGCTTAACTTAAGTGCGCCCCCGTTATAGGCGCCGCGGATTACACCATTGATATAAAAGCAACTTAGTATTCCACTCAGTGCATAAAGAAAAGGTCGCGACCTGACTGGTGTGAAACCCAGCCGCGCAACAACTAGCAGGATGACAGCCGGGATAGCCCACAATATCAGTAACCAGTTAAATAGCAGTGCGCTACCCGTGTCGACGGACTCAATAAATGGATTACTGAGCACAGAAATATCAAAATGAAGCAATCCGGCCCCCACCGCCAGTAACAAACCAAACCCCTGATAAAGTCGAGTAGCTTTAAGGGCTAACCTGGCACGCCACCAGTAAACAGCCGACAGAATAAGCCAGTTTAGAGCCAACAGAGCTGCTTCTCTGAAGCTCAGATCGGTAAAGTCAGGATAGCGCCCTACCAGCCAGAAAGTGGTTTCGGTGGTCACAAAGAGGGCCAGTACATGCAAAAAGGCCCCTTCTAGCCAGCGCTTAAACTCTTGTGACTCGTTGTAGGCGCGACTAAACCACAAAATGCCCAGCACCAGCGGATAGATCACCAGCGTCCAGTGCACGCCTAGTATTTGTTGCCCGGCATAGGTATCCAACCACGGTGCAAAGGTGAGTCGCACTGCCACGACCATAAGAGCCGTCTTAAACAACCAGTCTGGTAGGTGCACCCTGAGCTTCCAGCTCAGGTAGCACATAACAGCAATCTGAATGGCAATAGCCAGGGTTAGGGTGGCGGCTTCAAGCAACATGGTCATGCACAGGGTAATCGATGTATTAGCCAGGATACTCAAGGAAACCAGCACTAGAGTGTTGGTTACCCGGCTGGCGATAACAGAACTGCCAACTGCAATCGCCGCCAGTTGAATTGCCCAAACCGGGTAAAGCAACGCACTGGCCTCGGCTGCTGCCAATGCGTAACTTAATGCAAACATACTCATCGGGCCGAGCACTAACAGCAATAAATACGCCGGTCGTTGCCATAACCGGTACATCAGGCCACTGTATGCCAGTGTTGCCCAGGCTGCCAACTGGGCAAACAAGTAGTTATCCTGAAACGGGAACAGATTGTCAGAGTAATCCTGGGGACCAGGCATTCGGATAAACACAAATAGCAGAAATCCAAGTCCCAGGAAGGCCCAGCTATCCAGCGCACTATACCGGGCTGGAATCACCCAAAACAGAGCACATAGCACCACCGCGCTGATTACCAGGTGATGTGGTGAGCCCTGTGCAGCGAGGAACCCGGCCAGCGCCAACACGGGCAGCACAACACCAAGGTGTTCTTTGCGAGGCATCAGCAACGTTCTGACTGGCAGGATTTTGGTCATGGTAGCGCGCAAACTCCATCCCATCAGATCGGATAAAACAAATAAATAAGCACTCACCAGGGTAAACAATAACAGTGCATAGAAGTGACTTTGACCGGCCATTAAAGTTGCCATGACCAACCAGCCAAAATTGGCGAGAAAACTCAGCCACCATAAACGCGATTGGCGAACGCTTTGCGAAATCCAGATAGCAGAAGCTGAAACGAAAGCCGTATAAAGTAATAATGCTGCCACATTCCCGGAGTCAGTATTAACCAAAGCCGGCACCGCATAAGCGCCTGTCACGCCTATCCAGGCCAACAACGGGCCAAACCTTAATGCCAAGGTCGCTGAAACAAGGGATACAATGGCCAACAAGCCAAAGGCCAGTTGCGCCTGGATAAAATCGTAGTAGTCGTAAGCCACCAGCACCATCGCAAAGCAGGTAATAACACCGCCACTGGCAAGCGCCGCACAAACATACGGAGAGTGAATATGGAAACGCTCGCGGCGACGAAAGAGATAGTCTGCCGCGACTACCAAACTCACGCCGAACACGGTACCCAGGATCACTCTGAGCTGTGGAGATAACAATCCGGCTTCAATGGAATAGCGGGCCAGAAATATGCCGCCCATGGCCAGTACCAGACCGCCAAGCCACAGCAAGCTATTGCCCTTGATAAACTGGTCAAAATTAAACGAACCGCCCTTTTGGGTAGCCGACGGCGATTTGGTTTTTTCGGACATGCTTTTGGAAACGGCTGCTGAGAATGGTTTTACAGGACTTGCAGAAGCCTTTATCGGGCTTGCAACAGTCTCGGGAAGGCGGTCTTCCTGACCGGCATTTGCTTCAGACGGTTCATTAGACTCCGAAGCGCTCCGGTGACTGGATATTAAACTGTTCAGGCGGCCAATCTGGCGCGCCTGTAAGTTGATGTGCTCATGCAGAACTTTGATCTCTCGCCTGAGCTCATTAAGGGTCGAGCGGTTACTAAAAGAGAGTATCGCGCCGGTAATTAGAAACAATCCAATAAACACCACCAGTATCAACCAGTCCATGTTAGCTCCCTTTCGTCACTTATTATTGTTTAGGCTTATCCTTTATTGGCTAAACATGCTTGATTTGATGAAGTGAGTCAAACCCAAATCACTGGAGTTAAAGGCGCAGGCGGGATAATCAGAACCGGGCTCACAAGTTAGCTCTAAAAGACGGCCAGGTAATTTTTAAACAACTTGGTAGGGGCGATCCCGGAAGTTTATTCAGACCTACACTTAAAGGTTATATCTAAAACGCCATCCTGTTGAGGGGCTCCCGGATAACACCATGCGTTTCCGGGACTGCAAAAAGCAAATGCTTTTTGCAGGTCTCCGGGATTTTAAAACGGTAGAAAAATTAAACGTCGCCGAGAGGGGCGACCCCGGATATTGCGATGCAATTCCGGGGTTCTAAAACGCTATAGCGTTTTAGAACATTGCGTTGGCGAGGGATTTTTGTACGCCCTGGGCGGTCTCAGATTTCAGTTCAAACTCAAGCGGTGTGGATTGCCCAGAAACATAGATCTTAAGTTCTGCGTCGAGGTCGAAATGACCAGCAGTTTCTACCTTAAACTGGGTGATCGCTTTATATGGAATGGAGTGGTAATCCACTTTGCGACCGGTCATGCCCTGCTTGTCGATAAACATAAACCGGTTACTGGTAAAGACAATTAAATCCCTCACCAGTTTGTAAGCACTTACAACCCTTTCACTGTCGCCTAATATTGGTGCCAGCTCTTCCTGAACCTCAGCTACATCTACTTCACTGGCATTGCCCATAAGTGCGTCGAGTAAGCCCATAAATCCTCCGATAATGTAAAATCACAAGCTAAACTATCGCTAACTTGGTGTCAGAATACAAGTTTTCCAGCGGCTCAGGGTACCCCAGCGCAAAGCCCTGACCGTAATTTACCCCCAATCCAACTAGCGCATCACGGGTAGCTTCGTCTACCACAAATTCAGCAATAGTTTGTTTATTCATGCTGTGGGCAATATTGTTAATGGATTTTACCGTCTCATAGTCAATTTTATTACTGGCCATGTTGCGTACAAAAGAGCCATCAATTTTAACGTAATCCACATCCAGGTTTTTTAGATACGTAAACGACGACATACCCGCACCGAAATCATCCAGAGCAAAACGGCACCCCAGACTTCTCAGCTCGCTGACAAACCATTTTGCGGCGGTTAAATTGGTGACGGCCGACGTTTCGGTTATCTCAAAACACAATTTTTCGGTGGGAATATTCAGGTACTGGATCCTGTGACAAATTCGCCTCAACGTTTTTTCATCACTGAGTGTTACGCCTGAGAGATTGATTGCAATTTTATCCACCCGCTGACAAATAGCAGGGTGCTTTTGTAAAAACCGGAGTGTATTTTCAACCACCCACCAGTCTATTTTATTCATTATGCCGTGTTGTTCGGCCAGCGGAATAAATAGTCCCGGGCTAATAAATTCGCCATCGTCACCGATTAAACGTAACAATACCTCGCCATGAATCATTTCCTGCTGCCCCTCAAGGCTGACGATAGGCTGGAAAAATAGCTCAAAACCGTCATGTTCCAAGGCTTGCTGCAGCAGTTGAAGCACTTTACTCTCATTTTGATCCACTGCTTGCTGTGCTTCCGATAAGGTAAATACGCAATACCGGTTGCGCCCAAGCGATTTCGCTTTATAGCAGGCATTGTCGGCCGCTTTAATTAAGGCCGCAGCGGTATACCCTGGCTCATCAATTTCAATTACGCCAATACTGGCTCCTACAAAAAAGGTCTTGTCGTCAGCAATAAAGCGGTAAGCCGATACCTGCTGCAAGAGCCTGTCGAGCTTATCCAGCACATCGTTTAAACTGCAATCGCGAAAAATCATGCAGAACTCGTCGCCGCCAATGCGCGCCAACAAATCGCTTTCTCCAACGAAATCACCAAACAAACAGGCGATTTCTTTGAGTAGCCGGTCGCCCGCGGGGTGACCACACTAGTTTAAAGCGGTCCATATCGATAAAACACATTACGGCTGATGCGGCGTGTTTGTCGATAGACTTAATTAACTCCCCCAAATACTGGTCGAAGGCGTACCGGTTCATTAATCCGGTCAGTTGATCGTGATTCGCCTGGTAAGCCACCTGTTCCTGCAGCGCGTATTCAGCCGTAATGTCCCGGGCAATACCCTCAATAGCAATTAACTTACCGTGACGGTCGAACACGCCGTTGTCGGCGAACTCGATTACCCGCGTATCGCCGCTAACCGTTTTAAATTGTAATTTATATAATGGCGGATTGACGCCCTGCTTTACCAAAGGTTCGATGTAGCCTCTTAACGTCTCGTTAGAAGCATCGGTTAAATATACCTGCTGCAAACAAAAGTCATCAGGCTCGATATCCAGAATCGACTTCACCCCGTTACTCACGTAAACAAAAGTTTGGTTGGGGGTTTTGGTGTATACGAAATGACGGTAGAGGCCATCTATCAGACGGCGGTATTTTTCTTCACTTTGTTGCAATTCACGCTGGGCCTTAAAGCGCTCAGTCACATCTCTTACTGTTACAGCGATGTCTTTACCCGCTCGTACAATTTGTATTTTGACCCATGTGGGCACAACAAATGAACTGTTTACCTCAATGTATTCTTCATATGGCTCGTCGGTTTCCACGACATTGTCAACTTCAGCGAGAATATGAGACAGTTTAAAAACCGCCAGTTGCTGAGACAATGATTTGTGGCAAAGCTCGCTGGCGGACGCATTAAATAACTGTTGGGCGATTTTGTTGGACTCAACCAGAAAGTACTCATTGCCCCGGCGCTGATAAATCAGCAACGCATCCAGTGCTGCCTCGCTGGCCGTTTTAAAACGTAACTGACTAATATCCAGATGCATTGTGCTTTTGAGTAGCTTAAACAGTACCACCGTAGCCAGTAACGACATGATCATGCCCACAATGGTTACCCAAATCCCGCCACTTGGCGTATGCTCGTTGGATTTAAGGCGCAGTGACCAGGCATTATCAAACAACGTAAAAGCAGCACTTGCCATGATTTCATTCTGCGTTGTTTTAAAACCGGGGATGCCACTAATAACCTTCGATTCTGCAGCATCGACCAGTTGCGACAGGTAATGCTGCTCTACCAACTGACCACTGGCTATAGTCAGCCAACTCTGGATGTCAAAAGTTGCCAGCACATAACCTAGGTGAGGCTCATGAGAACTGATCAAACGCCCGTAAAGTAAAAAGGGCTCACCCTGCTCGTTTCGCACAAGCTCGCTATGAAACGTGTCGCGATGCATCCCGGCCAGTAACTCAGAGTGGGGAAATGGCTGACCAATCAGTGACTCATCCCAAAAGTCGGCATGCTGGTAGGTGGGTTTGACTATCCATTTGACTTTCCCGGTGCCGTCCATATAGGTTAAGCTACTGTAACCCCGCTGGATCCCAAGTAAATTGATAGCCTGAACGTTAAACCAGTCAATAAAATTTGGCTGCATAACCGGCCAGTTTTGCATCAGGGAATATAATGCCTGATGGCGTTCGGCAGCCAGTGAGTGAAAGTTGGTTACCACCTGAGACGCAAAGCTCTGCGCTTTGGCACGCTCGATGGCCTGTTCATTATTTTGAAAGTAAGTGCCAACCGACACAAAAAATAGAGCGAGTAAGACAAACAGGATGGCAGGTGTTAAATAGATACGATGTTGAACCTGTTTGGGAATAAATTTTAGTTTCAAAAATACAGCAGAGCTTCGAGTGTACTCGGGCGAAGTTAAACTAATATGACACTCAGATGTGACTAATCACCAGGCGCAGGTAACAGCGCAGGATGCGTTGATAAAAGGAAACGATTTTGACAGATACGAATAATACGGTGACTTTTGATGATATCCATCAGGCCTCCTTACGCCTGATTGGTAAAGTGAATCGCACACCGTTACTGGAGTCTGCCCGCCTTAACCAATGGCTGGGACAGCGCATTTTATTTAAAACCGAATGCCTGCAAACTACTGGTGCCTTTAAGCTGCGCGGCGCTACTAACTTCATTGCCAGTTTGCAGGAGCAAGGCAATATTCCCCGCCATATCGTTGCAAATAGCTCAGGCAACCATGCCCAGGCTGTGGCCTATGCAGCCTCACAAGCGGGTATCCCGGTAACAATTTTCTCCACGGAAAACATCTCCGAGGTAAAAGCAGCGGCAACCGAAGATTATGGCGCAGAGTTACGCCTGTACGCCACTCGCCCGGAAGCGGATGAAGCGGTAAAACAAGCGGCAAAACAGGAAGGCGTAGTGTGGATCCCGCCATTTAATCATCCGTTAATTGTGGCCGGTCAGGGCACCGCTACCCTGGAGGCTATCCAGGATGCTGATCAGGTGGATGCCGTATTCGCTCCCTGTGGCGGTGGCGGCTTGCTAAGCGGCAGTTTGCTGGCTACCCGCCAGTTGGCTCCTCATGCCAAAGTGATTGGTGCAGAGCCGCTTGTTGCGAATGATGCTGCGCGCTCTTTACAGTCTGGCGTAATTGAATCCCTTAGCGGGCCTGTTTCAACTTTGGCCGATGGCGCTGCAACGCCCTCTGTAGGTGATGTGACCTTCCCGATATTACAGCAACTCGACGACTTTTATGAAGTCAATGAACAGCAAATAGCTTACTGGACCCAGTGGATACAGCATTTGCTAAAATTACACGTAGAGCCCACCAGCGCCATGAGTATGGCCGCCGTTGCCGCCTGGGCGGCAAATTCGCCAAGTGGGCAAACCGCGGTGGTTATCCTCTCTGGTGGCAATATTAGTAAAGCCACCATGGCTAAGGTCTGGGATACCGACTATTTATTACAGCCTCCTATCATTGAATAACAGCAAACAGAATAAAACTATGAATAAAAAATCATTGCTCACCCGCTCTGCTACCTTGCTCCTTTCTGTCGGCATCAGCCTGTCGCTTAGTGCCGCCACCCTGGTCACTAATGTGAAAGGCTACACCCTCAACGAACAAGGTAAACTTATCCAGTTTAAGCGCATGCTGGTTGATGACAACGGTAAGGTAGTCAGCCTGGATCCCAACAAAGTGCCGGCAGGCACTACTAAACTGGACGGCCACGACAAAGTACTGTTGCCGGGCCTGATTGATGCTCACGGCCATTTACTGGGTCTGGGCGGTAACCTGCTGGAAGTCGACCTGCGCGAAAGTGGTACTATGCAGGAAGCGGCGCAGTGGGTAGCGCAATATGCCATGGGCCATGCAGACCAGGAATGGATTAAAGGCCGGGGCTGGAATCAGGAACTCTGGAGCGACCGCTCTTTTCCCAATGCAGAAGTACTCGATGATGTTATCAGCAATAAGCCGGTTTGGTTAACCCGGGTCGACGGCCATGCCGCCTGGGTAAACACTAAAGCGCTGGAACTGGCAGGCATCACTAACGATACTCCCGATCCCACCGGCGGCCAGATTATTCGCGATGAAAACGGCCAGGCCACCGGCGTACTGATTGATAACGCCATGGATCTGGTTGCTGAGGTTATGCCCAAACAAAGCAGCAAATTATACCAGGCGCAGTTAAATGCAGCAGGTGAGCACTTACTATCTGTGGGTATTACCGCCATGCACGATGCCGGCATTGGCCATCACGTATATGATTTTTACCTGGCACGGGCAGCCGAGCAAAACCTGCCGGTACGCATTTACGCTATGTTAAGCGCGACCGACCCTACCCTGCCTGATATGCTGGATACCGGCATTATTCGCAGCAGCGACGACTTCCTGTTTATCCGCAGTGTTAAAGCCTATGGTGACGGCGCGCTGGGCAGCCGTGGCGCAGCACTGATTAAACCTTACAGCGACGCCCCCCACCAGCACGGCTTACTGCTCACCCAACCGGAAGACTTTCCAAAGATCTTCCAGCAAGTGTTAGGCGCAGGCTTTCAACTGAACTTTCACGCCATTGGCGACCGCGCCAATCAGATGGTGTTGGATGAATTTGAACGCACCTTCAGCTCCACAGGAGGCCAAGAGCTGCGAAACCGTGTAGAGCATGCCCAGGTCATTGCAGTAGAAGATCTATCGCGTTTTGCCGAGTTAAAGGTATTACCGTCCATGCAGCCTACCCACGCCACCAGTGATAAAAACATGGCCGAAGACCGCTTAGGCAAAGATCGTATGGAAGGCGCTTACGCCTGGAAAACGTTAATCGACAGCGGCATTCCATTACCTCTGGGTTCAGACTTTCCGGTAGAACTGGCCAATCCATTTTATGGCCTGCACGCAGCGGTTACCCGTCAGGACAGAAATAACCAACCTGTGGCAGGCTGGTACCCGGAACAGGCGTTGACCATAGAACAAGCGTTTAAAGGCTTCACGCTGGACGCCGCCTACGCCGCCCACATGGAAGACGCCCTGGGTACCCTAACACCAGGCAAATGGGCCGATTTTATTCTGGTCGATCAGGATATTTTTGAAGTGCCGGCCCAGGACATCTGGAAAACCCAGGTTATTCAAACCTGGGTGGCCGGTGAGAAAGTGTTCGACGCGAACACCTCTGGCGAATAATCTCTAAATACCTGCGGCCTCTGGCCGCAGGCTTTGCCATTTTCACTACTCGTTTACTTTACTGTTTAAAACTGCCTCAAACAGCCCCTCGCGAAGTATATTGATAAAAGTACAAGATTCTAGTAGGTTACATGTTAATAACTTGTTAACTGTTGTGAGTACTATGAAAAGGAACTTCGTATTATTGGTTGCGCTGCTGTCTTTCCTTAGCGGCTGTGGTAGTGAGGATGAAGAGCAACAGGTGCAGCCTGATAGAACAGCACCTGTATTAATATTGCTAGGTGATGACCCTTATCAGGTTCCATTAAATAGCACATTCGATGATCCCGGCGCCTCAGCCACAGACAATGTGGATGGAGCGGTTGATGTCAGCATAACAAGTAATGTAGACACTTCTCTCCCCGGCTCATACACTATTGAATACTCAGCCACTGACTCGTCGGGAAATACAGCAACTGTTACCAGAACAGTTGTTGTCGTCGAAGCACTGAATATTGAAGTAACCAGTATTACTTCCGCGCCCGCGTTTTATGTTGAAATCGCTTACGACAAGGCGACATCAGGTAAAATTAACCAACCCATTGAGTTTACTGCCCATACGACCAATAACACCTACGATTTAACCTCTTACAACTGGACGTTTGGCGATGGCGACACAGAAAGTGGCGAGGTCATCAGTAAAACGTTTACCGAACCTGGTGTTTATGAGGTAGCGCTCGAGGTTACCGATGCCAATGCAAACACCGTTTCAGTATCAGTAGCTATCAATGTATTTGACGATAACAATAGCAGCCTTAATGGATTGGCTGGCATCTATCCTGGAGATATAGATGGTAACGAACTATTAGAATCAACAGATTTTACGCTACTTGAAAATCACTTGTCAGGCGTAAGCTCGTTGCAATCTGACTATCAGTATCTGGTTGCTGACGTTAACTTCGATGGCGATATTACCGATACTGATCGAACTTTATTGGCAGCCATGCTAGGCGAAAACTGGCCATCCTATTTGTCAGCAGACGAAGCACTTCCCGGCAGTTCACTGCTTATTATGCATGATGCTTTGTTAGACCCTCTCACTTCTGTAGAAGTCCAAATTGGTGATGACGATCCCATTGCACTTGAGCGCGTTATTTTGGGATACGGCGCTTTTGTGGTCCCAATTAACCTTGATGAATTTTACTTTAAAAACTTCACGCAAAAAAATACAAATATAAAGCTATTGTCGAACAATGAGTTAATCGAAACCTTTAGTTTCACAATCCTAAAACCAGAACCTCTGACTGAACCATATACTGGCTTAAAAGAAGCAGTAGAACAATTTGATGAAGCCCTGGATTTAGTTAATCAGGAACTCAGTGCAGTGCTTACACAAAGCACTATCTCAGAAGACAGTAAGACGTCTATTATGCGTCTAATGGATGTTGTGTCCACAGATATGCTGCAGTATCAATCTGAAATGCTGGAAGTATTGAATGCAATAGATAACGACTCCTTAACCTACATAGAACAGCTGGCAATGAATAACAGCAGAGCAATTAATCTTGACGGCTTAGGTCACTATTCTGCACCTGATGCAGTAAACCAATTTGCAAAAGTCCGTACCAGTGAAGCCTCTTGCAGTTTACCGGACCGGGTTGATGGATTAATCAGGGCAGTAGATACCCGTGTAGCTAATGAGGAAATTTTTAAGCCAACTTCAGACGCGTTAGGTTACAGTTGCGATACTTTATTACTTGCTGCAACAGATCCCAGATATACTGTGGCACTGGCTCCAATAGCCTTCAAATGTAAGGCTGTGTCCGCGGCTATCAGCTCTACTTTAACAGTACTGGAAGTCATTACTGATACGGTTCCCACTTTGCAACCAGGCTTGACGTTTAAGTCGGAACTCGAAACCATTGAGCAATATCAGCAGTCTGGGATCTCTACAAAATTAAGAGTTAAGAATGACGTTTGTGCCTCCGCAAATCAGGGCACGGCTAAAATTCTGGACACTGTGGAGGAGAAGCTTATCAGCCTGATAATGGGCAAGTTAATCGCCGGGGCAGCCTTCGACAACATAAAGGCCCTCCCTCTCGTAAAGCGCAAGATGTTCCGGGCTGACGTTATTGATACGCTAAGAGGGTTTGTTTCTGATGCTTTGTCTCCAATCACGGATGAACTGACTAATCAACTTAATGAGTTTAAGTCAGAGTTTTGTGGGATAGTTATCAATTCTAAGGTTGATTACCCTACTTGTAACCTGGAACAGTTTTCTATCTTCAACACATTACCGGCCGGGTCACTTGATAAGGAACAAGAGGTTTATATCGGTCCTTCTTTCATCGAATGTTTTGACTTACTGGGTACCGATGATGACATATCAATATTTGGCGCGTTCCACTCCGAACAGGCTGAGTATTCAGGCTCAAAAGACCTTTTAATATCTTGCCCGGCTTTATCAGGGTCGGTCGATATTTCACTGAGGGTCACTTACAATGAAAATACTGAATATTGCCAGAATGAGCGTCCGGTTGGCAGTGTGGAAACGTATACCGAAACCTGGACATTTAATCCAGATAATGGCACGGTGAACGTATCATATGGCGGCGAATCGATTGTTGCCAGTTATGACAGTACCACCTCATCTGTTTCAGGGAATGATAATGACTCAACAGGAGTCTGGGAATGGGACGCAACTTATGCTGCTGAACAAAGTTATCAGTCTCAGGGGGCGTACACAGTCTTCCTCGGAGATGGGGAAGATAGCATTATCACCGATGAAGGCACTTGTCGTTGGTATTGGGATATGACAGCCCGGTTTAACCACTAAATTAACAGGCATATGCGAACAGACGATGGTATATTATAACGCTTCGTCTGTTACCGTCTTGTTCCGCCACAACAACCAGCGCGGGAAGCCAACTAAAAAGCACACAAAGGTTACGTAACCCAGTATGCTCACCATCGGGCTATACAGGGCATAACTTAACACCTGGGCTTGTGCAGGATTACCAGGCGAATAAACAACTGTCAGGTTATCGCCTTCTTCGATTAAACCCATACCAGCATAAATATGCGCATTGACGTATATCCGGTATGTTTCTCCCGCTACCTGATACCGAACCGTAATCTCATGTAATTCAGATTCACGCGGAGAACCTGTTCCCCGGATTTGCTCGATATAAACCTGCTTATCCACCACAGTACCACTGGCGAAATTACCATTAATAAAACCGGTAAGCACGCTGCCGCTTAACAGCAGCATGGTAAACAGGCAAAGCCAGCCGGTTGCCAGGGTATATTTCAGGTGTTTTCTTTTTTGCGTAGTACTCAATATCGTAACCTCCCTGAGTGGTGCCGGACTGATCTGACCGGAAATCCCACAATGCGATGGTGAAATACTGTATAGTGATCGCCGTTTTTTAGCTAACAGGAATCAATATGTCTTTAAGTGTAAACAGCTATTTCGACGATAACGTTAAATCTATCGCTTTTGAATCAGCCAACGGCCCGTGTACTTCAGGGGTGATGCTGCCTGGTGAATATGTATTCTCTACCAGTAAAGATGAATTGATGAAAGTTGTTGAAGGTGAGCTGGTTGTTAAACTGCCTGGCGCGGAAGAATTTTTATCATTTAAAACCGGTAGCGAATTTAATGTCGCGGCGAATCAGTCGTTTGACGTTAAAGTTAGCACCACCACAGCTTACCTGTGCTTCTATAGCTAAGGCTGAGTTTATTCAGCGAGCCGGTCAAGGCTCGCTGGCTTTTCCGCGCAAACAGAACACTTCTAATTAATAGAGTGTCTTAATCCACTTCTCTTCGGTAATAAAGCTCCAGTCCCACTTAGAGTATTCTTCAGGTAAGCCTTTCTCTACCGCTTGGTCCACCGATAATCCTGCCGTTTTTTGTTCTTCCACCCAGGTTTTGGTGGCTTTGATCATCGCCAGAAAGTTTTCGTAATCCGCTTTGTTGGCGAGTGGACCATGGCCTGGGATGATTTTAGTCTCGCCATCGATTTTCCCCAGCAGGGTTTCAACCGCCCAGATATACCCCTCTACGGTACCACCAGCACCTAAGTCGATATAGGGGAAGCGTTCGTTAAAGAACAGGTCACCAGTGTGTAACACGTTGGCCTCTTCAAACCACACCACACTGTCGCCATCGGTGTGGCCGTTAGCTAAGTGAAACACGGTGAGGGTCTCATCGTTGAAGTGGATTTTAATTCCGTCATCAAATGTCACTACCGGCAAGGCAGCTTTGCCGATAGAGTCATCATTGGCCAGGCGGATACGCACGTTTTCGTGGGCAAAGATGGTGGCCCCTTTATTATCATGAAAAAAAGCATTACTGCCGGTATGGTCGCCATGATAATGGGTGTTGATCACATAGCTCGGTGTATCAGTTGCAATATCTCCCAATGCAGCACTGATTTTGGGTGCCAGGGGTGCAAACTGATCGTCAATGATCAGTACGCCATCGTCGCCCGCAGATACCCCGATATTACCGCCAGCGCCCTGTAGCATGTAAGCACTACCGTTTAGTGGCGTGACACTAATCGAAACATCAGCGAAACGATCCTGAGCTGTACTCTGTGATGCACAAAATAGTAGCGCCGCCCCAAGCGTGCTGGAAATAAATGTTTTCATTTTATTTGGTTACCTGTCGTTAACGTATAGTGGTTGGCTGAAATTCCATTCTGCCATTTATAAGCTGTTACAGACAAATAGGTTCACTCATGGGGCCGGATTGCCACTTATGAAGTTGCTTCAACAGCCTTTTCGCCCAAGAAACGAAAGCGCTCTACGCTGCGGCCGTTTACTTTTACTTCCTCAGTAAACATGGAAAGCGGTCTTACCCACAAGCCTCTTTCACCATAAAGAGGGCGGTAGACCACCAGATGGGTTTCATCTTCTGAGTGTGTTGCCACACCAATCACTTCGTAATTGTTGCCTTTGTAATGTTGGTAAATTCCCGGGCTTATCATTAAATACTTCCTTTAGGTGATGCGCACAGTCAGTTTGTTAGTCTAGTTCAGGATCCTTTGCTCTGCTAACTCATCGGCGCAGTTAGCTGCCGGCAGATTTAAGACTCCTCAAACGGTAAATCCAACTGTTTGTTTTCGTCTTTTTCTGCCTGTTACAGAGCATGTATAGCATTTTAGTAAAACAAGACGCCCTGTGGTAGTTAACTCGTTCGGGCGCTTGTCAGTTATGGAGTGTTAATGCTGGCGGGATTGATTTTTAACTGCAATCAACGTGATTAAACCAAACAACAGCGTTAACAGTGAACCAGGCGCTGGTACAGTGCTGGTGATGGTGTAGTCGATTTCCAATAGTGGCTCATATGCAGAGTCCACACCATACATCTCAGACGGTGATGTAAATGTCCAGTCTCCCGCGGCAATCAGCAGCGACAAGTAACCATCATCGTAGTAACTTGTCTGGATACCGGGGTCCAAATCGAGTGCCACAGCAGGCTGATAGCCATCAATGGTGGACAGAAAATACGACGAAGCCATATTCAGCAAACTGCCAAAAGGTGCTGCTGCATAAAAATCATCATAGGTAATGGACGCTTCGTCCCAGTTGTCATAGGTTGTTCCCATAACCCAAAAAGGATTTCCACCATAACTGTCGGACGTTTCACCAATGGTTAACGACACACTGTTGATCATCATCGAATCACCACCGCCAAGCAGGGAATACAAACTGGTTAAATCAAACCCCAACAGGCCATCGGCGGTGTAATAGGACTCATAGTACACATCAAGCGTACTGTTTCGTCCTGAAGCGTAATTCCCTATATACCCGTAGTCATCATCCCACGCCGAATATAGCGTGGTTGCATGGCTTGCATAAATTGAAATTGTTGCCGCATTTAGCGACATACTATTACTTACAAATGCAAAAATGACTAACAATCTAAATAAATATTTCATAGACTTTCCTTAGTTTATAGAACTGGCTGTTTGTCCTGAGTTCAACAAAAACGCTAAGAGTGAACCGCCTTGCACTCTGGTAAACAATACAAACTACCGGGTACTCCTTTTTGCCCTTAATACTAGTTTGCGAGGATAGCTTAAGTTAATCTGAGCATTTTTTCACCAGCAAATATGCATCATTATTACTCAATCTGTAAATTGGTTTAATCGAGACGTATTTTTTGGGGTCAGAAATTAAGTGCCGCCTGTCTCAAACGGTAAATCCAACTGTTTGTTTTCGTCTTTTTCTGCCAGGCCTACCTGTAAACCCACCAGCCTTATGCCCCGACCATTGCTGCGCTGATACGCTTCCTGCAACAAGGGTTTAAAAGCACTGCGGTGAACACTGGGGTAGCGGTGTTCTGCTGAAGTCAGCTGAAAATCACTAAACTTTAACTTTACGCCCAGTGTCCGAATATTAGGCGGCCGGCCACCATTGTGTTTTTGCTGATGGGCGGTGAGTCTTTCCTGTAGCGTAGTATACAACTTATCGATAATTTCATCACACGCCTCTACCGTCTGAATATCTTCGCTTAACGTACGCTCGACGCCTACTGACTTGCGTATCCGATTGGTTTGCACGGGTCGCTCATCAATGCCATGAGCTCTGTCCCAGATAACCTGACCAAACTTACCAAAGCGCTTTTGCAACTCTGTTATCGGGTAGGCTCTTACATCTGCGCAGGTATGCAATCCCAACTGATTGAGCTTTTGCACAGTTACCTGGCCCACCCCGGGGATCTTTTTAAGCGACATGGCTTTAACAAATTCATCCAGCTGATCTGGCGTAACCACACACAGGCCATTGGGTTTGTTTTCGTCGCTGGCAACCTTAGCAACAAACTTACAGGGCGCCACACCGGCTGATGCCGTAAGGTTGAGCTCGCTGGCGATACGCTGGCGAATTTCCTCGGCTATGCGGGTAGCACTGCCCTTAAACAACGACGAGCCGGTAACATCCAGATAGGCTTCATCCAAAGACAAAGGTTCAATCAGGTCGGTGTAATCTGCAAATATGGCCCTTATCTTTTGTGACTCTTCCTGATAAACGGTCATGCGCCCTTTAACCAGCTTTAAATTGGGGCACAGTTTTAAGGCATAGGCCGACGCCATGGCAGAGCGCACACCAAATTTACGTGCCGGATAATTGCAGGTAGCTATCACCCCACGGCGCTCGCTACTGCCACCAATAGCAATAGGAATATTACGCAGCGACGGGTTGTCCCGCATTTCAACTGCTGCGTAAAAGCAATCCATATCCACGTGTATTATCTTGCGCATGCCAGCAACTTTATTTCAGCCTGTTGGGGCAACCGTTTACTTTGGGTCTTCATGGTAGTGAGATAATACTGTATATTTAACCAGCCATCCAGTTTCACTTGCGGCTTTTGGCCTGTCTGCGTTTGGCATCTACGACTAATAGCGCATATAGCATTGTAAACAGATTGTTAACAACAATTGACTTCCTGACGAATTGGTTCAGTACTTTAGACTAGCTACAAACCAAGACCTGCGTACAAGCTCACGTTAACATTCTGATTATTCGTGTAAAAACTGACAACACATTTGTAAATGCAGGGATAATAAACAAACAATCAATTAACAAATAAGGCTTTTTATTTTCTCTAGGATGGTGATTCATCCGATTCTCATTACCTTATTTGGAGTCAGTACACATGAGTAACAGTACCACCGTGGACGGCAAGGCTGATTTGTCCGGGACAGCCTCACCGCCGCAGTCTTCAGATTACAGCAAAAAACATAAACCCAGCTCCGCCTTTAACGGCAGGGATGAGTACCTGGAGCATGAACTGCAGATCATGTCACCACGGCGCTGGCGGCCTAACCTGCCGTTGCGTGACTACCGGTTCGAGTGGGAAGACACCATTCCGGCAATGGCCGGCACTATCGGTAAGGTTGTTATGGTGGGGGCGATTGCGGCGACCTTTGCCGGCCCTTTAGGGCTCGGAGACGGCTTCGTGCTGGAGAATGTGCGCTACGAGCTAATCCTGGTCGCTTTCTTCATTGTGTTGTTTTCAGGGTTTATCTTGCCAACGGCTAACCTGGCCGGTACCCACGGGCCGTTAATTCCGCTTATTCCCATTGTGGTAGCAGCAGGTGGCCACCCTATGGCGTTTGGTCTGCTGATTGGCGTGTTTGGCTTCTTGCTTGCGGTCAGTAAAGGCGGCAGTCTGCTTGCCCGGCTCACCAGTAAAGGGGTGTGCGGCGGCCTGTTGCTGTACCTCGGCTTTATTGGCACTACCTCCCAGGTAAAGAAACTGTTTGCCTGGGCAGAAGGCATCGATATGGCCCACATCGCCTTTATTGTTATTGCCTGTACCATTGTACTCTATGCTTTACTCGAACATTGGAAAAAGCGCTGGCTAGCAGTCCCTCTAAGTTGCGTGCTGGGTGGCGGTGTGGCTTTTTTGCTGGGCGCACCGTTTGAGTTTAACACGGCCCCTGGCTTCCCTAATATGAGTCCTTCCTATTGGTGGGGTGAGAATACCGGCTGGATGCTCGGCTTACCCACTTTTGAAAGCTTTGTGGTGGTATTGCCTTTTGCCGTGCTGGCAGTAGCTATGTGGTCACCGGATTTTCTTGGCCATCAGGTGTTTCAGAAAATCAGCTATCCGCCAAAAACGGAAAAAGTGCAGATGAATATCGACGATACCATGGTCAGCGCATCGGCGCGGCAAATGGTGGGCTCCGTGATGGGCGGTGCAAACTTTACTTCTTCCTGGGGCACTTACATTGTACCAGCTGCCATTGCCAAACGCCCTATTCCTGCCGGGGCTCTGCTAACCGCTTTATTCTGCGTAATCGCAGGTATTTGGGGTTACCCCATGGATTTGGCTATCTGGGAGCCTGTGCTGTGTGTAGCATTGATTGTGGGGGTATTTATTCCGCTGCTAGAAGCAGGCATGGAAATGACCCGTGAAGGTAAAACCACGCAGTCAGCGGCGATTGTGGTGTTCTCATCGGCATTGGTTAATCCGGCTTTTGGCTGGTCACTCACCATGCTGCTGGATAATCTTGGCCTCATCGGCTGTAAAGAGCGTAGTGCAGAACTTTCCAGCATGAGCCGTTGGATTGTGCCCGGCATTATGTTTGGCGTACTGACTACGGTGATGGCCTTGGTTGGATTACTGCCAGGCCTGCCGGCCATTTTACCCGGTTTTTAATCGTGGTAGCGAATAGCTAACCAAACACAAAAAAGCCCCGCTCAGCAATGGCTGGCGGGGCTTTTCTATTATCTTACGCGTTAGATAATGCGGTCTTTATCCCACTCTTTTAACTTTTCCTGACGGGCCTGTTCTTTCTCCATACGCGCTTTCTTACGGTCGCAGGGCTCCGGGCAATCGCAGGCTTTTTCGATACCCAGGGCGCCTAACCCCCCACAGCTACCCGAGATACTTTTCTTTTGCATGATGTAGCCAATTGCCATGGCGCTTACCATCACTAAAAAGAAAGCAAAAGCTAATATAAAAGTACTCATTGTTTAACCAACCTCAGCGCTTAGCGCATTAATAAACCGTTACCAGCTCTTCGAAAGCCGGACTGGTATATTCTTCAAAATCCTTGTCTTTCCGACGGATAATAAATACCGCAATGTCATTAGCTTCGGCCACTTCGATGGCATCTTCCCATCCCATAACATTGAATGCAGTGGCCAGGCCGTCTGCTGTCATTGACGACGAGTGAACAACCGTTACCGCTACCGTATTGTGTTGAATAGGCTTACCGGTACGCGGATCGATAAGATGTGAATAGCGCGTACCATCCTGCTCATAGTAATTGCGATAATCGCCCGATGTGGCAATGGCGTTTTCACCTATCGAGACCACTTTTTGCACGGCTCGTTGATTCGACACCGGCTTTTCAATCGCTATCAGCCAGGGTGAGCCGTCGCCCTTCTCGCCTTTAACGCGCATCTCACCACCAATCTCTACCAGGTAGTCATGAATGCCGTTTTCCTCCAGCAGGTCGGCGACCACATCCACACCATAACCTTTAGCTATGGTCGATAAATCAACATACAACTGCGGATGGCCTTTCACCAGCGCATTACCTTGTACCTGTAATTTATCCAGGCCAACATACTCTCTCACTGCTGCAACATCCTCTTCGCCGGGGATGGTTTCAGGGCGCATGGTAGGGCCGAACCCCCAAAGGTTTACCAGCGGTCCTACGGTAACGTCGAGTACGCCGTTGCTCAGCTCTCCTAACCGTAGCGCTTCGTTTACCACCAGTAAGGTTTCATCTGATACCGTAAACGGCTCAGCAAAACGGTACTGGTTAAAACGGGACAGCTCTGAGGTTGGATCGTAGGTCGACATTAACTTGTTAACCTGCACCAGTCGCTTATCAATAGCGCTTTTAATGGCGGCTTCGTCCACACCCGCCACTTCCGGAAACTTCACATTGTAGGTCGTCCCCATTGTCTGACCTAAAACATGCTCAACTTTTACCGCTGGCTGCCTGGAGCAGGCAGTCATTAGTAAGACCACCATAACCAGCAAAAATTTCATTTGTGTCACGTTCGTCCCCTCTGGACACTACTGCAATATCAACTTAATTATACAAGCATAATAAAAAAGGGGCTAACAGCCCCTTTTATTATTTTACGCTAATGGCTTAGCCACCGAAGTCATCCAGCAGGATGTTTTCGTCTTCTACGCCAAGGTCTTTCAACATGTTGATAACCGCAGCGTTCATCATAGGTGGTCCACACATGTAGAACTCACAATCTTCTGGTGCAGGGTGGTCTTTCAGGTAGTTTTCCAGCAGTACATTGTGGATGAAACCTGTGTAACCGTCCCAGTTGTCTTCTGGCTGAGGATCAGACAGTGCAACGTGCCATTGGAAGTTGTCGTTCTCTTCCTGCAACATATCGAAATCTTCTACATAGAACATCTCGCGCAGTGAACGGGCACCATACCAGAAGCTGATCTTACGGTCAGTCTTAATACGACGCAGCTGGTCGAAGATATGCGAACGCATTGGCGCCATACCAGCACCACCACCAACGAATACCATTTCGGCATCAGTGTCTTTCGCGAAGAACTCACCAAATGGACCAGAGATAGTGGCTTTATCACCTTCCTTCAGGCTCCAGATGTACGATGACATCTTACCAGCCGGCAGGCTCAGATTATTTGGCGGCGGCGAAGCAATACGCACGTTCAGCATGATAATGCCTTCTTCTTCCGGGTAGTTCGCCATTGAGTACGCACGAATGGTTTCTTCATCTACTTTTGATTCGATGTCGAAGAAGCCAAAGCGCTCCCAGTCACCACGATACTCTTCTGGTACATCAAAGTCTTTATACTTAACGTGATGCGGTGGAGCTTCGATCTGAATATAACCACCGGCACGGAAAGGTACGCTTTCGCCGTTAGGAATTTTAAGCTTAAGCTCTTTGATGAAGGTTGCTTTGTTATCGTTAGAGATAACTTCACAATCCCACTTTTTAATACCAAAGATTTCTTCTTCCAGCTCAATTTCCATGTCTTGCTTAACAGATACCTGGCAAGACAGACGGCAGCCTTCGCGTGCTTCACGCTTGGTGATGTGGTCAAGCTCGGTAGGCAGAATTTCACCACCACCTTCTTTTACGTCAACACGGCACTGTCCGCAAGAACCGCCGCCACCACAGGCTGATGATACGAAGATACCCGCATCGGCTAATGCACCCAGCAGTTTACCGCCCGGCGCAGTTTTAATGTCCTTCTCAGGATCATTGTTGATTCTGATAGTGACGTCGCCTGATGGTACCAGCTTCGACTTGGCAAACATGATAATAAATACCAGCGCCAGTACGATGATGATAAACATCCCTACGCCAAGAAAAATTTCGATTTGATTCATAGTTTCTGCTCCCTAGCGTCGATTACAGCTGTACACCAGTGAAGGACTGGAAACCCAGCGCCATCAGACCAGCAATCATGAAAACAGAACCCAGACCACGGATACCGTCTGGCATGTCAGCATATTTCAGCTTCTCTCGCACAGCAGCCAGTAACACAATAGCCAGAGCCCAGCCCATACCACTACCAACACCGTAAACAATACTTTCGGTAAAGTTGTACTCACGCTGTACTGCGAAAGCTACACCACCGAAAATTGCACAGTTAACCGTGATAAGCGGCAGGAAGATACCCAGGGCGTTATAAAGTGCCGGGAAGAACTTATCCAGACTCATTTCCAGGATCTGAACCAGTGCTGCAATAACACCGATAAAGGTCAGGAAGTTCAGGAAGCTCAGGTCCGCATCAGGGAAACCAGCCCAGGCTAATGCACCCGGTGCCAGAATGTTTACGTAAATAATCTGGTTCACCGGTACCGAAATACCCAGTACCACGATTACCGCAACACCCAGGCCCATTGCTGTTTTTACTTTCTTAGATACGGCCAGAAAGGTACACATACCCAGGAACAGCGATAACGCCATGTTCTCAACAAAAATTGAGCGAACAAATAATGATAAATAATGTTCCACGAAATTTACTCCTTAGGCTCAACTTGTTCCGGGCGAATAGTACGGATAACCCATACCAGACCACCGATTAAGAAGAACGAGCTGAACGGCAGAATCAGCAGACCGTTAGCCTGATACCAGCCACCGTTTTGAATCAGCGGCAGGATTTCGAAGCCAAGGATAGTGCCGAAACCAAACAACTCTTTAATGATACCCACAATAATCAATACAAATGAGTAACCCAGACCGTTACCGATGCCGTCTAAGAATGACATCAGCGGTGGGCTCTTCATTGCATAGGCTTCTGCGCGGCCCATTACGATACAGTTGGTAATAATCAGACCAACGAATACCGACAGTTGTTTTGATACCTCATAGGAGTATGCCTTGAGGATTTGATCCACAACGATTACCAGCGACGCGATGATCGTCATCTGAATGATGATCCGCACGCTGCTTGGGATCTGATTTCGAATTAACGAGATAAACAGGTTAGAGAATGCTACTACGCTGGTCAGTGCCAACGACATTACTAACGCCGTTTCAAGTTTGGTAGTAATCGCAAGTGCAGAACAAATCCCCAGGATTTGAAGTGCAATTGGGTTACTGTCTAAGATCGGTCCAAACAGGACCTTCTTCATTTCTTTAGTATCAGCCATGATAATAACCCCTTACGAACGCCAGGCTTGTTTTTTAAGGAACGGGCCAAAGCCGTTTTCGCCAACCCAGTACTGAATGGTGTTGTTTACACCATTACTGGTTAGCGTTGCGCCAGACAGCGCATCCACTGCATACGGGTTGTCTTCACCGGCCGCTTTTTTCACTTCCAGTGCAACATCGCCGTCTTTATACAGCTTTTTGCCATCCCACTTTGCCTGCCATTGTGGGTTTTGTACTTCACCACCCAGTCCCGGCGTTTCTTTTTGCTGATAGTAAATCAGCTCACGAACGGTTTTACCGTCTGAGTCAACCGCCAGGAAACCATACATCAGGTCCCACAGGCCGCTGCCGTGAACCGGCAGAATGACACGGCTAACATCACCGGCGTCATCGCGTACCAGGTAAACTGATGCCACTTCTGCGCGACGCTGAAAACCAACATTGCTGTTTTCAACTTTGATGCTGCTATCCGGCTCTTTAGCCGCTTTATACATATCGTAGTCGTCAGACGGCGCTTCAACAAATTCACCTGTGCTCAGGTCAACAAAGCGCTGTTCAACAAACTCGTTATAAGTTGCCAGGATGTCACCGTTTGCTTGTTCCAGCAGACCTGCCGCTTGCAGTATGTTAGACATCTTGTCTTTCTTAGCGTTGGTTTGCTGAATATCACGCAGGCCAACGGCCGCGCCCGATACAATAATTGAACAAACTAAACAAACTGCCAGTACAACGCCGACCGTTTTTCCTAAAGATTCTTTTTTAGCCGACACGAGCTATCCTCCGCTTGATATTGCTTTGAGCGACAAAGTAGTCGAATAGTGGCGCCCACAGGTTGGCAAACAGAATTGCCAGCATGACACCCTCTGGGAATGCAGGGTTAAGTACGCGGATCAACACGGTCATAAAGCCGATAAAGAAACCGTACGCCCATTTGCCCTGGTTGGTAAACGACGCAGACACAGGGTCTGTTGCCATAAAGAACATACCAAAGGCCAAACCACCCACTACAAAGTGCCAGTGCGCCGGCATGGCGAACATCGGGTTGGTATCACTGCCAATCAGGTTAAGCAGGGTTGCAAAGAACGCGACGCCCAGTGCAACACCGGCAACGATTCGCCAGCTTGCGATACGCATGTAAATAATAAACAGACCGCCCAGCATAATCGCCAGCGCAGAAACTTCACCGGCAGAACCAGGAATAAAGCCCATGAACGCGTCCATCCACGCGTTGGTGTCGGCATAGTTTAATGAACCAGATGCACCTTCACTCAGTGAAGTCGCACCTGAATAACCGTCTGCAGCTACCCATACGCGGTCACCAGAGATTTGCGCCGGATACGCGAAGTACAGGAACGCACGACCAGACAGTGCCGGATTCAGGAAGTTACGGCCAGTACCACCAAAGATTTCTTTCGCGATAACCACACCGAAGGTGATACCCAGAGCAACCTGCCACAGCGGAATAGTCGCTGGTAGCGTTAGTGCAAACAGTACTGACGTTACGAAGAAGCCTTCATTCACTTCGTGCTTACGCACTGAGGCAAACAGCACTTCCCAGAAGCCACCAACGGCAAACGTAACAGCATAAATAGGCAGCCAGAAACAAGCGCCGTAGAACATCAGTCCTAGTGTGCCTGAATTAGTCAGGTCTCCGCCCAAGGCAGAAAACAAGCCTGCCTGCCAGGTGTCGGGCAACGTGCCTGCACCAGCAGCAATGGCTTCCTGAGCCTGGAAACCAATGTTGTACATACCAAAGAACATGGCTGGGAAGGTAGCCATCCACACCATGATCATGATGCGTTTCAGGTCGATACTGTCACGCACGTGCGTACCAGCTTTGTTTACGTGACCAGGCGTGTAGAAAATAGTCGCGGCTGCTTCATACAGTGCATACCATTTTTCGTACTTTCCACCGGGCTCGAAGTTCGGTTCGATTTTTTCTAAATACGCTTTTAAGCCCATGAATTAACCCTCTTTCTCAATGGTGGTCAAACAATCGCGCAGTATGGAACCGTAAGTGTATTTGCCGGGGCACACATAGGTACACAGCGCCAAATCTTCCTCGTCCAGTTCCAGACAGCCCAGAGTTTGAGCACTGTCAGTATCACCAGAAATTAAATCCCGTAATAATAACGTTGGTAGGATATCCAAAGGCATCACACGCTCGTAGTTACCAATTGGTACCATCGAACGCTCTGAGCCGTTAGTGGTAGTGGTCATGTCGAACTGCTTGCTACCACTGAAGTGACCGGTGTAAGCACGGGTTACTGAGTGTTTATCGGAGCCAGGGGTTAACCAGCCAAACAAGACTTTCTCTTTACCTTCAAGTAACAGAGAAACCTGTAAGTGAAAACGCCCCAAGAAGCCGTGTACGCCCTGTGCGGTAGTACCGTTAAGTACCGAACCGGAAACCACGCGAACGTCGCCTTCTTTCTTCTCGCTGGCAGTCAGTTCTGTGAGGTCTGCACCAACAACAGTACGCACCAGGCGAGGATTTTTCGCTGCCGGACCGCCGATTGCCACAACACGACTGTTGTCCAGTTCACCGCTGGTCAGTGTTTTACCAATGGCAATAACGTCCTGGTAGTTTACTGTCCATACGGATTTTTTGGCGCCTACCGGATCCAGATAATGTACGTGTGTACCAGCCAGACCAGCAGGGTGCGGACCGTCAAACTCAGCGGGTTCTGCTTTGCTGTCGCCAGCAGATACATTTGCGCCGGCCTTCTTACAAAGATAAACCTTGCCGCCGGATAAAATGCTAAGCGCTTTTAAGCCGTTAGCAAAATCTTCCTGACGCTCAGCGATAACCACCGCCGGGTCAGCTGCTAACGGGTTAGTGTCCATCGCGTTAACAAAAATTGAGCTTGGGGTAGAACCCAGCGCCGGAGACTTACTGAACGGGCGTGTACGAAGTGTCGTCCACAGACCAGTGTCTACCAGCACCTGCTCAAGTTTTTCACGCGCAGTTGACGTAATCTGATCAGCAGCAATGGCTTCGAAGGTTTCCGCTTCGTTACCTTCCTGCTTTACAACAACTGATTGTAAAACACGTTTAGCACCACGGTTTACTTCTACCACTTCACCTGCAACCGGAGCAGTAAATTTAACGCCAGGATTCTTTTTATCTTCAAAAATCAGCTGACCTTTCTTTACTTTGTCTCCAACCTGCACGTGCATGGTAGGACGCATACCCACATATTCTTCTCCCAGTATGGCAGCCCGAGACACCGTCAGACCATCCTGGATCTGTTGTGTCGGAGCTCCCGATATAGGGAGGTCGAGACCTTTTTTGATTTTTATCATACGTAATCGCACTACTCTAATAGAAATACCCTTTTGAATTTGCAGCGCTCCGGCAAGCCTGCCAACAGAGCCTCAATTCAAAAACGTACTTCATACAAACAGTAAAATTTGGTTATTTAAAACCGTAACAAAGCTACAAAGCTTCGTTTCCACTTCGCAAAAATGCAATCCAGCTGAATTGTTATTGTTGTTAGAAAGTGTCGTGGTTTTTATTGTGTCGGGCGCTTGCTGTATCGCCCATTGTCACGACCAGGTGCAGGATCCTGAACAAGGTCCTCCACTTAATTTCGGAATTTTAGCATCAACATAGCAACTTACGCTACGTTGATTAGAGATAAACGCTAATTTTTATCCCAATTATCTGTACAACTAACCTACCACATTAGTCTTATATCTAATCACAGAGGCCACTCTGTCTGGCTTGCAATGCCCGGCGTACTGAATAATGCCGACCTACGGCTATGCACTAAAGTATTAACCAATCGCCATAATAAAGCCGTCATAAAGACGGCTTATATCAATTATTAGTTGGTATTACCAATTAACCAAAGGATCCACATCGGCCTCATAATCGACGCCTGACACGTCGAAGCCGAACAGTTTTAAAAACTCATGATGGTAACCGGCATAATCGCTCAGCTCATGGAAATTCTCCTGGGTTACCTGATCCCACAACGCTTTAATTTTAGCCTGGGTCGCATCATTGGTTTCTTTACCGTCCATACGGTAGCGATTTTGCTCATCCAGTGTGGCACTTTCGCCGTACAGGCACTCTGTGTAAAGGCCAGCAATCTGTTCGATACACCCTTCGTGAGTGCCTTCTTCTTTCATTACCTGATAGATCAAAGAAATATACAGCGGCATTACCGGAATCGCCGAGCTGGCCTGAGTCACCAGCGCCTTAAGCGATGATACATGTGCATCAACCCGCAAATCAGCATGGGCAGAATTAATCGCCATGGCGGCACGATCGAGATCTTCTTTGGCTTTACCAATTGTTGCCGAACCGTAGATAGGCCAGGTCAGTTCCTTACCAATGTAAGTATAGGCAGTGGTTTTACACCCTTGCGCAAGCACGCCCGCGTCGGCCAGCGCATTAAGCCATAATTCCCAGTCTTCACCGCCCATTACCTTTACGGTATCGGCAATTTCTTGTTCGGTCGCCGGCTCCAGTGATACTTCGTGAATTTTGTCTTTGTCGGTATCGTAAGTTTTAGTGGTATACGCCTGACCAACTGGCTTCAGGGTAGACTTGTAAGTTTCACCCGTGGCCGGATCGGTGCGACGAGGCGACGCAAGACTGTAAATCACCAAATCCACCTGACCGAGATCGGCCTTGATTTTGTCGATAACCTGCGCTTTTAATTCGTTCGAGAAAGCATCACCGTTAATGGTTTCGGCATACAGATTGGCAGCCTTCGCCTGCTCATGAAACGCTGCAGTGTTATACCAGCCGGCAGTCGCCGTTTTACGCTCTGTAGGCGGCTTTTCGAAGCATACGCCCAGCGTGTCGGCACCATAACCAAACGCCGAAGTAATCCGCGACGCCAGGCCATAACCGGTAGAGCAACCAATAACCAGTACTTTTTTAGGCCCGTCACCGAGCTCGCCAAGACCTTTAATATATTGGATCTGTTCTGCAACAACTGCAGCACAACCCAGTGGGTGTGCATTTGTACAAATGAAGCCTCGAATTTTGGGCTTGATAACCATAGTGACTCTATCCTTTCTTATTTTAGCGCATATTGTAAATGACCGGCGATTGATAACAACTCTGAACAGCTGGAGTAAGCCTAATGCTATTTTCGCCGATTGCAAATCACTCCTCAATGCCCGAGACTAAAATAGCAAAAAGCCCGCAACCGCGGGCTTTCTTAAGCGACAGGTCATTGCTTAAGCAATGACGTCGAGCAGCTCGATATCAAATACCAGCGTGCTGTATGGTGCAATCGCGCCACCTGCGCCCTGCTCACCGTATGCCAGGTTGTGCGGCACATATAAACGCCACTTAGACCCGACCGGCATAATTTGCAGCGCTTCGGTCCAGCCTTTGATTACGCCACCTACCGGGAATTCTGCCGGCTGGCCACGGTCGTAAGAGCTGTCGAACACAGAGCCGTCGATCAACGTGCCGTGGTAATGAGCGCGAATAGTGCTCTCTGCAGTAGGTACTTCACCGTCGCCGGCACTCACTACTTCGTACTGCAGACCAGACTCAGTTACCTGAACTTCTTCACGCTTGGCGTTTTCAGCCAGGAATTTTTCGCCTTCTTCAATCGCAGCTTTGTGTTGCTCAGCTTTAGCTGCCTGCATACGCTCATGAATTTCACCAAACGCGGCACGCAGAGCATCGTTGTCAACCTGTGGAGCCTGACCAGTGAATGCATCTTTTAACCCTGCTACAACAGAGTCCAGATCCAGTCCGTCAAATGGATTTGATTGTAATTGCTGACCCATTTGGAAACCAATTCCGTAACTAGCCTGGGTTTCTACTGTTTTAAATAAATCTGACACAGTGTCTCCTGAAATAAAATTACACTTTTTGCGCAATTATCAATCAAAACCCGTAGTATTCTGAAAATTTTTATTACGCTTCGATTTTTCGCTGGCATAGTGTAACACAGCCAGATAATCCGTGCCCGCGACATTGTTCCGACCGGTTTGAAGAGCCCGTTTTAAAGGGCTGTTAGATAAAAAGCTATTAGACAATTTAACTAAGAGACAGTATGTTGATAGCACTGTTTTTTTGGAGGACGCCATGCAATCACATTATGACGCGCAGTTGAAAGATACTGTTCGCTATTTGGGAAAAACGCTGGGACAAACAATCAAAGCTCAGCTGGGAAATGACTGGTTAGAAAAAATAGAGAAAGTTCGCCTTGACGGCCGTGCATCGTTTAAGGGTGATACAGATTGCAGTAAAAATCTGAAAGAAACTTTCAAAACCATGTCCGACAGCGAATTACTGGTAGTAGCCAGAGCATTCGCTCAGTTTCTTAACCTGGGCAATATCGCCGAACAGGAATACAACGCCGGCCTGGATGTCGACGCATCCATCGACTCGCTCTTTTCACACCTCGATAAGGCGGAACTGAGTGCGCTTGAAGTGGAAGAAGCGGTGGCAAAGCTGGACATCGATCTGGTGCTTACCGCTCACCCTACCGAAGTATTCCGTCGCACCCTTATTCACAAGCACAAAGAGTTGGCGTATTGCTTAAAGAGCATTCACCACGAGCAATTAAGTGACACTGAACGTAAACGTTTGGAAACCCGCATTGCCGACTTAATCAGCCAGGCCTGGCACACCGAAGAAATTCGTTCGGTACGCCCTACCCCGGTTGACGAGGCACGCTGGGGCTTCTCAGTTATCGAAAACTCTCTGTGGGATGCGGTTCCTGAGTTTCTGCGCGACTTAGATGAGCGCTTACAGCAGGACTACAACGTTAGTTTGCCAATCGATGCAGCGCCGATTCATTTTAGTTCGTGGATGGGCGGTGACCGTGACGGTAACCCGTTTGTTACAGCCAAGGTCACCGAAGAAGTCTTACTGCTGGCGCGTCGCCGTGCCGCTAAACTGCTGACTATCGATCTTGATCGCCTGCAGGTTGAGCTGTCGATGAACGACTGTAATGACGAACTAAAAGATGCGGTTGGCGAACAATACGAGCCATACCGCGCTCTTTTACGCCCGCTGGTGAAACGTTGCGCCGATACCCGCGATGGTATTTACGATTTCTTTAATGGTCGTCCTTATGATTCCAGCGAGTGGATTGCGTCTAACGATGAACTGTTAGAGCCACTGCTGATGTGTTACCGCTCACTGTGTGAGTCAGGCCTGGAAGTCACTGCCAACGGCATGCTGCTCGACACTATCCGCCGCGTTAAATGTTTTGGTGTGCATCTGCTACGCCTGGACGTGCGTCAGGACTCTCAGCGTCACGCTGATGTGCTAAGCGAAGTAACTCGCTATCTTGGTCTAGGCGACTACGCACACTGGAGCGAGGCCGACAAACAAGCCTTCCTGCTCCGTGAGCTAAGCTCCAAACGCCCGTTATTCCCACGTTGTTGGGAACCTTCAGATGATGTTCAGGAAGTATTGGATACCTGTAAGGTGATTGCCAGCCACAGCAAGCATGGCTTTGGTATCTATACCATTTCCATGGCGAGTGAAGCGTCTGATGTTATGGCCGTACAGTTACTGCTGCAGGAAATGGGCGTTGACTGGCCAATGCCAGTCGCGCCGTTATTTGAAACCCTCGACGATTTGAATAACTCACCAACCGTGATGCGTAAATTATTGAGCATCGACTGGTACCGGGGTTATATCCAGGGTAAGCAGTTTGTCATGATTGGTTATTCTGACTCAGCCAAAGATGCCGGCGCCATTGCCGCAGGCTGGGCACAGTATGAGTCTCAGGAAGCGCTGGTTGCGCTGGCTGAGGAATTCGACATTAAGCTAACCCTGTTCCATGGTCGCGGCGGTACCATTGGCCGTGGTGGCCTGCCGGCCCATGCCGCTATTCATTCGCAACCGCCGGGTTCACTGGACGGTGGTTTCCGGGTAACCGAACAGGGTGAAACCATCCGTTATAAGTTTGGTATGCCGTTACTGGCTAAACGCAGCCTGGGTATCTACACCAGTGCGATTATAGAAGCCATGTTGTTCCCACCACCGGCCCCTAAGGACGAGTGGCGTGAACTGATGAAAGCCATGGCCGCTAAGGGCCGGGATTTCTATCGTGGCGTAGTCCGCCAGGATCCGGAGTTTGTGCCTTACTTCAGAGTGGCTACACCTGAACAGGAACTGGGTAAATTACCGTTAGGGAGTCGTCCAGCCAAACGTAAGCCAACCGGCGGTATCGAAAGCCTGCGTGCTATTCCATGGATTTTCGCCTGGGCGCAAACCCGACTGGTACTGCCAGCCTGGTTAGGTAGCATGAAAGCCATTGAAGCGGTTCGTCAGGAAGGTAACCACGAGAAGCTACAGGAAATGCGTGAGAACTGGCCTTTCTTCCAATCGCGTTTATCCATGCTTGATATGGTCTTCCAGAAAGCCGATCCGCGGATCAGTGCAGAATACGATGCCCGCCTGGTGCCCGATGAACTGAAGCACTTTGGTGAAGCGCTGCGCACCGAGCTGCAGGAAGCCATCAAGCTGCAGTTAGATATCAACGGTCAGGCCGATATCATGGAAGCTGATCCGCAAGGTAAAGAGTCGATGAATATTCGTGCTCAGTACCTTGAGCCTCTGCACTTCCTGCAAATCGAGTTGCTATCGCGTCTGCGTCAGTTAGAAGAAGACGAGCACGATGCCACGCTGGATAAAGCTATGATGGTTGCCATCAGTGGTATTGCTATTGGTATGCGAAATACCGGTTAAATCTCCCGCAGGCCAATCACAAACAAAGCCCGGATACGTTATCCGGGCTTTTTTATAACTCTAACAAAAAAGCCGCTCGATTGAGCGGCTTCTACATACGATGTTAAGCTTGCTTAGCCGTTTACGAAATCAACACCCAGTTTGATGTCGCCACGCAGGCCTTCCAGCATATCTTCTTTTGCTTTCTGTTCGAAAGCACTCAGTTCGCCGTAAGACAGAATTTCTTCAACACCGTTTGGCCCTAAACGTACAGGGTGAGAGAAGAACGCTGCGTCGTCGCTGTCATCAGTTTGTACATAAGTGTACTCAACAACGTTGTCGCCTTGCATAGCGGCAACCAGAGACAGACAGAAACGTGCAGCCGCCTGACCCATAGACAGTGTAGCAGAACCGCCGCCCGCTTTAGCTTCAACTACTTCAGTACCCGCATTCTGGATGCGAGTAGTAAGAGAAGCAACTTCGTCGTCAGAGAAGTCTACGCCTTCAACCTGAGACAGCAGAGGCAGAATAGTGGTGCCTGAGTGGCCGCCGATAACCGGTACGTGAGTATTAGCCGGATCCAGATCTTTCAGCTCAGCAACAAAAGTTTCTGCACGGATTACGTCCAGAGTGGTTACACCGAACAGTTTGTTCTTGTCGTAAACGCCTTTTGCTTTCAGTGTTTCAGCAGCGATAGCAACGGTGGTGTTTACCGGATTAGTGATGATACAGGTACAAGCAGAAGGACAGTTATCAGCAATGCCTTCAACCAGTGCTTTAACGATACCAGCGTTGATATTGAACAGGTCTGAACGATCCATACCAGGCTTACGAGGTACACCTGCTGGAATTAATACTACGTCACAACCCGTTAAAGCTTCTGCCAGGTCGTCTTTACCGTGACCGGTAACTTTCACTGCAGTGGGGATGTGGCTTAAATCTACGGCTACACCAGGAACAACTGGCGCAACGTCATACAAAGCTAACTCAGAACCTGCTGGCAGTTGTGTTTTTAACAACAGTGACAGCGCCTGACCAATACCACCGGCAGCACCTAACACGGCTACTTTCATACCATTTCTCCTCATGGAAAGAATCACGTTTAATAACGGCCGAACACCTTAAAGGATGTCAGCCTTAAACTCAATCACCTATTAGTCGTATGACAGGTGAATGGGCGATTTATCAGGTTATATTCAACATAAATGCATACTTATGCATCTATGTTGCTTTTTCATGCAAATCAGGGCACAATAACAGGTTTTAAAACCGTTAGAGAGTAAGAGCTACTGCGGCCCTGAACCTTTCGCGGGAAAGAGTATACACCAAGCTGGCAGGTTAGCCGAATCGATTAGCGATTAATGCATAACCTGCACGGCCAACATCATAATATTACTAATAAACGTCAGGAACTAAATGGCAAATCAGAAGCAGGAAGAGCTCATCCGGGCATTCAAAGACATTCTTAAAGCTGAAAGTTACGGCTCCCAGGGGGAAATTGTTGACGGGCTGAAAAACCAGGGCTTCAATAATATTAGTCAGAGTAAAATTTCACGTATGCTGAGTAAGTTTGGCGCGGTTCGCACCCGTAATGCCCGTGGTGATATGGTTTACTGCCTGCCGCCGGAACTGGGCATGCCAACGGCGAAAAGCCCGCTTAAACAACTGGTTCTGGATATTGTGCATAATAATGTGATGGTCATTATTCGCACCAGCCCCGGGGCTGCGCAGCTCATTGCCCGTTTGCTGGACTCACTCAGTAAAAAAGATGGCGTACTTGGCACCATAGCCGGTGACGACACCATTTTTATCGCCCCGGCCGATGTCACCAAAATTGAAAACCTGCGCCAGCGCGTAGAGGATTTATTCGATAACGTCTAAACACCGCACTACTGTTAAAGCTTGTGTTGATTACAGCGCTTAAAACAAAAAACCCCGCAGATGCGGGGTTTTTTATGCTTAGTAGTAACTGCTTAGAAGCGGTAGCTGATACCTACACGAACTTCCCACAGTGACGCAGAAGTAGACCAGCTTTCACGTTGGTCAGCGCCCAGGAACTCTTCGTAAACATATTGACCGTCTTCGTTAACGCTAGCCTCAACTACTGACTCAGAAACGAAGTTACCTTGTTTCAGTACACCCCAGTCATCGTTTAACAGGTTACCCAGGTTTTCGATAACGAAGAATGCTGATGCACGGTGATCTTCAGCAAACGCAGGCAGTTCCTGGCTTACACGAACATCAACTTTAGTCCACCAGTCGCCGTTAGTACCGTTACGAGACGCAATTTTACCGCGGCCCAGACCTTCTGATGAGATGAATGCATTGAACGCATCCAGGTCAAAATCAGGACCGTAAATTACGCTGGCATCATCAACAGTTGGTACGTACAGTAGCTGACGACCGCCACCAGTGTTGTCATCGCCATAGTAACCATCGATGTCTTCACCGAAGGTATAGCTCATGCCACGGCCTTCGTTAGCTGATGCAAACACGTTGAAACGCGTTGTATAGCCGTCGATAAACTCATGCTTATAACCTACGCGCAAAGTGAAACGATGCGGAATGTTATAGTTAGAAGTTGCCGCACCAGGGTTGTTAGGATCACTGGTTGCAAAGTTAACAAAGTTAGAGTAAGCAACTGAACTGGTCATTGGGTTAACGTCAGTAGAATCGTTATAGGCATAAGCTACGCTTACGTCCAAACCGAACTCGTACTCTTTAGACACAGCTAGTGACAATGTAGTCGCATCACCTGAATCACCATCAACGTTGGTTAACAGGAAGGTGCTGTTAGAGCCGTCATAACGCGGACGACCATCCGGACCATAACCAATAATCTCACGAGAAGGCTCGATGTAAGTCGCTGCATCTTTCTTATCAGTGTAAAGAATATCAGCTTGTACCAGGTAATCGCCAGGCGCCAGGTAGGTTAAACCTAAAGCGTACTTCCACTCAGTAGGTACTTCAAAGTTAGGATCTACAGCAACTACGTTGTTAGCAGAACCATTCGTTGGAGCATCTTCTACAAAATCATACAGTGCTTGTGGAATGCCGTAACCAGGTGAAGCACCATTTACTAATGGCGTATTGAACAGATCTACTGGCAGACCGCCAAAGTCAACGTCCTGTTGCCAAGGCGCTACAGTGGTTGCTACCTGAATAACACCGTCGTTAGAATATGCGTTAGATACCCAAACATTCGGGTTACCACCAGAGTACAGACCGAAACCACCGTGTAGTTCCATATCGTCAGTCAGCACGTAGTTAAAGCCTACACGTGGCTGCCACAGGTCGATACCGTCAAGGTTACCAGTGTTAGTCAGGCCCTGACCATTGTTGTAGTCAGCATACTCCGCTTCAAAAGCTTCATTGTAACGTGGACGGTCGTCAGAAGACCATTTGTCATAACGTAAACCAAACAGTAAGGTCAGGTCGTCATTCACATACCAGTCGTCCTGTAAGTAGAACGTAGTAGTGGCAAAGCTAAAGCTTGCTGCAACGTCATTCGGGTCGTTAGTACCCGCCGCGTTGTTATAGAAAATACGACCAGCCAGACCGTTGCGGAAGTCATCGATAGAGTTAAAGCGATATTCACCGCGAGACTGCTGCACGAACAGGTTAAACACGTCTAAGTCTTCATATTCGATACCACCGGTGATGGTGTGATCGCCTAACAGATAAGTACCTGCCAGTTTAAAGGTTGTGTTATCCCAGTTCAGGTCATTTGACTGACGAGAATCATCAGGACCAAGGTAAACAACAGTGTCACCCAGGTTAATTTGCATTTCACTGAAGCCGGTCGCCGCATCTACAGAGATCTGACGGTTATCCAGTTTAGTTTTACCAATACGAAGTTCAGTCGAGAAATCTGACGTCCAGTCTGAGTAAACAGAAGCTGTAATAGTTTCGATTTCTGCGCCACGCTCATAGAAGTGACCGTCGAAAGACAGACGAGATGTGCCGGTATCAGACTCAGAAATATTGAAACCATCGTTCCAGTTATAAGTGAAGGCTGCACGATGATCTTCGTTGATGTTCCAGTCTAATTTGATCAGTAACTTTTCATCTTCAACTGGAGAAGAGCCTTTAAAGCCGCCTGGATCGTAACCGTAAACCGTCTGAGAGATTTCAGTAATTTCGGCAAGTTGTTCCGCAGTTGCGCGAGCCAGACCAGCGTACTCATGCAGACGCACACCTTCTTTCTTCTCGTAAGCACCGAATAAGAACAGCTTGTCGCTGATCAGTGGCAGACCTACTGTGAAACCATAACGTTTTTCAGTGTAGTTACCGTTGTCGATGTCGTTACCTTCGATTGAATCGCCTTTAAACGAGTCAGAAGTGAAATCGTAAAAAGCAGAACCGTGAACTTCGTTAGTACCAGACTTGGTTACCGCATTGATGTTACACGCTGTAAAACCGCCGTACTCTACATCAAAAGGCGCTAATTCTACTGCTACCTGCTCAATTGCATCGTATGAGAACGGGATGCTTTCAGTTGGGTAACCGTTTGAGTTAAGACCAAAGTTATCGTTCAGACGCATACCGTCCAGCGTTAAGCTGTTAAAACGAGGTGATGCACCGGCACACTGAATGCCGTCTGAGAAAGTTTCGTCGATATAAACACGTGGGTCGGCACGAACCAGGTCTTTAATATCACGGTTGATAGCAGGCGCGTTTTGCAGATCTTCAAGACTGAAGTTTGAAGAAGGGCCTTTCTGACCGAATGCAATAGAAGCAATTTGTGAAGCAGTTACTTCGATGCGCTCAACGTCAGCTTGTGCACCCAGTGCAAAATTGTTCAGGTTTAAACCGCTGTCCAGAGACAGATAAACATCTGAAATAGTAGCATCTTCGAAAGTGTCAGAATCCATTACGATTTCGTATGGACCACCAACACGCAGACCAGACAGGTTAAACTGACCGTTAGCGTTAGCAGTTACTGTTTTAATGCTTCCGGTTGGAACGTGCTTAACAGTAATTACTGTACCCGCTGCAGGAGCGCCCTGTGGACCAACTACGCGACCAGTGATTTCTGAAGATGTCTGCTGTGCCATAGCGGCAGTAGACAGACCAACAGACATCGCTACCGCAATCGCTACGCGATTAAGCTTCGATTTTGTCATCATTAGTGTGTTTCCCATTTATTTTCATAAGGCGTTTGTATTACCCCCGTTAACAAGAGATAGAACAGCAACCTGTTGCTTCCGGCAGTAAAGGCAATTTTTATATTCGGTCACCATAGCCGTTATTGGTGACAGTTCCGTTTTTCTGAAACAGCGTAAATCGGGCCGAGATTGTTCATTATTATTGTTTCAGCAATATGACAAATTCGCTCTGGTTGAACTACTTAAAAAGTTGACAACGCTTATTATTTTTATATTTTCCTGAACGAACGGTCAGTTAATTACCGTAATTATTAGAACTCCCGGCCCTGCTCACAAGCCCAGCTATATTCTTCGCATAACCACAATGAATAAACAGCGTTTAAGCAAATTCAAAGTTACTTAATGAATAATTCATTTTTTCAGTCACTTACACTCTCAAAATAAACTTACTTATTGCATTAAATAAGTTTAACTGTTCAAATTGGACAAATAAGTAAAACTAACTCTAAAACACTTTGCACCGATTACGACTGAATTCAACAACACGATGGCTGATTGTTGCTGCTATTTTTATTTGTAGTGGCGTGGTTGGCTTTGTGCAAAATTCACAAAAAATAAATGATATTTCACCGCAAACTACCAGCAAGTTGCAGTGCGATACGCCGTTGTCGCAAAACAGCAAAGTCTTTAACGTGTACCTTACTGAGCAATCTATAGCTGAAAAAGCCCTGCCATTACTATGTGCTAATAATGTAGTGCAACGTCAGTTTGGCGATGTAAAAGTGATTATCGGTCGTAACGACTTTGATACCTTCCGGTTTGTTAATCACGGCGTGCCGGAACTCACCCTGGTTAAAAGTAACGTGGTAGACGCCTTCGGCGCCGACCGCATCTATCACTACGATAGCATTGCTGCTCATCCCGATTACAGCGCGTATTTTATCGCCCTGCGTGAAAAACCGGCGCTCAGCAAAGAATATTTGTTGGGCAAACGCATCGGTATACTCGACTATCCAAGCAGTCGTTCTGGGCATATTGTCCCCAAAACGGTGTTGCAGCGTTTAGGCCTGAACGATTCTAACATCAAGCTTTATTACTACAATTCGCATCAGGAACTCCGCCGCGCACTGATGGCCGGAGAGGTGGATATTATCTCCAGCTACTGGGGTAAAGCGGATGAGCAAACGTTGTCACGTAATTACATTACATCACTGGAAAACAGCGTGCCCGGTATGCGCTGGTATTTAAAGATGCAGGATAACAACACGGATTTACGCTGTGCTATTCAGCAGGTTATCACCGAGATATCCAATAACCACCCACGTAAGTACTACCGCGATGTGGTGCTAATTAACGAGTGTAATTCAAATGAAAACCTATGATATTACACCCAACGACTGGCTGAAGGGCGCTCTTGTCACCCTTTTACTGTTTGTTATCTTTCAGCTTGGTGCTCTGCTGGGCCAGACCGGTGCCCGGTTATATGCCGAGCATGAGGCTGTCGATAAAATCAAAGCGCGCATCAGCCTGGATTTGCAGTTTCTGGATGTGGGGAACCAAACCTTAAGAACGCCGCCAAATCAGGATACACTCAAAGATTACCTTAACCGCATCAATACTATTCTCAGCGAACAACAAACCGGCGTGTGGCTGGTGTCATTGCAGTCGGTAACTGCCAATGCAGAGGGCCAGCCTGAAAATGCCCGCTTAACTCAACTTGTACTGGAAAATTCCGAACAAACCGTCAACCTACAGCTGGCTACCAAACCGCTTTATCGTTATCTGTCATTCAGCCCGTTAGCACTGCTGGCAGCCCTGTTGGTCTCACCGGCATTTGTGAAGGTGCGAACCAGCCAACGCCGCGCAATAAAAGCAGCCACGTTAGCGCAAGCGGTGCCAATTGTTAAGATTACGCCTAAGTTAACTGTTAACCTCAACGAGAAAACCCTGGGCAATGGTGTTAACGATGTCACTGTGCAGCTACAAAATAAACCGTTATGCTTTTATACGGCTTTGTTGCACTATTGCATTGAAAATCCAAACGCGATACTACTTCACCACAAAGACATCCCGCCTGAACTGACCCACCTGGCCAGTAAGGTGTTTACGCGCCTGATGGAATTAGGTCATACCAAACGCAAACGACCAGACTTTAACGCTAACCTGGATAAAACGTTGAGTGAGATCCGCGCCGCCCTCGATGAGGTATTTGCCGGCTTCAGTGAAGAGAAAACCCGGTATTATCCGCCGCGCGCCCAGGGTGAAGGTTCACGTTCAAAGCAACACTCCTATGCTCTGCCGCTACTGCATGCCAGCGACATTGATATTATTGGTGAATAACAGGATTTGTAACCAGGCCTGTACAGCATTGGTGTGAACCCCTGATGACAGACAGTTTGCAAGCCGGGCAAACAATGGTAACCTGAACAAATGGTCAGCATTATAATGCAAAGACTCACCATTTGCCGGGATGTCAAAACACCCCCGAACGGCGCTATCTGATTTAAAGCCTATACTGCGGGATTGATTCGCGCGGTGCATTTGCGTATCTTTGCTATAACTAAAAATACGTAATTCCCACTATGCAAACACCCCTGATTATTGCTATTTCCGGTGCTTCTGGCTCTGGTAAGTCGTTGTTTACGCAGAACCTAATTAATGCTTTTTCTGAGCAAGGTCGGCCGGTACAAATCCTCCGCGAGGACCATTATTACCGCGCTCAGGACCATTTACCCATGGAGGCACGGGAAAAAAACAACTACGACCATCCTAACGCCTTTGAGCACGAATTATTAAAAGCTCATCTGGGTGCTTTGCGCAACGGCGAGCCCATTGACTACCCGCATTACTGCTTTAAAACCCACACCCGGTTACCCAATACCGAGCGGTTACAGCCTGCGCCAGTCGTGATCCTAGAAGGCATTATGCTGCTTGCCAGAGTAGAGTTACTGCCTCTATACGATGTTAAAATCTTTATCGACACGCCGCTCGATATCTGCCTGATGCGCCGCATGATGCGGGATGTTAAGGAGCGCGGGCGGACCATGGATTCAGTCGCAAAGCAGTACGAAAAAACGGTAAAACCCATGTATCACCAGTTCATTGAACCCAGCCGTTTTACTGCCGACGTAGTGGTAACCCAGGGTGGCAAAAACCAGATTGCGCTGGACGTAATAAAATCACATATACAACAAGCTATTAAGTAAAGGATTACCCCATGATAAGTTTACTGGGCGTCGCCCTGCTGTTATGTATTGCATTCGCTTTATCAAGTAATCGACGTTCCATAAACTGGCGTACCGTGGGTGGCGCGTTTGCCATTCAGGCCGCGGTGGGCGCGTTTATTCTATATTTTGAGCCCGGTATTCAGCTGTTACTGAAAACCACCGAGTTTGTGCAGAACATTATCGACTACAGTCAGGCGGGTATCGATTTTGTGTTTGGCCCCATTGGTAACAAGTCACTGGGCTTTATTTTCGCCTTTAATGTACTGCCCGTTATCATCTTTTTCTCTTCATTGATTGCCGTGCTTTATCACCTCAAAGTGATGAACATTATTATTCGCCTGATCGGTGGTCTGCTGGAGAAAGCCCTGAAAACCAGTCGGCCGGAGTCGATGTCGGCAGCGGCCAATATTTTTGTAGGTCAGACCGAAGCACCACTGGTGGTACGGCCGTATATCCCCAACATGACCCGCTCTGAGTTGTTTGCCATTATGGTCGGCGGACTCGCTTCCATTGCCGGCTCGGTAATGGCTGGTTATGCCGGCATGGGCGTCGAGCTTAAATATCTGCTGGCTGCCAGCTTTATGGCTGCCCCGGGTGGCCTTCTAATGGCTAAAATAATGCAGCCGGAAACCTCAGAGCCGCACAACGAGTTGGAGAAAACCGAAGAAGAGAAAACCCACTATGCCAACGTGTTCGACGCCGCCGCCAGTGGCGCAGCTTCCGGTTTGCAGCTTGCTCTGAACGTTGGCGCGATGTTGCTGGCTTTTGTGGCCCTGATTGCCATGCTGAATGGCATTATTGGCTGGGCTGGCGGTCTGGTTGGTTTTGACAACCTCACCATTCAGCAAATTCTCGGCTTCCTGTTGCAGCCTCTGGCCTGGACACTGGGTGTGCCCTGGTCTGAAGCGCAGATTGCCGGTAGCTTTATTGGCCAGAAGATAGTGGTTAACGAATTTATTGCCTACCTGGATTTTATTGCAGCACAACCTGAGCTGTCTCCAATCAGTCAGGCAATTATTACGTTTGCTTTATGTGGTTTTGCTAACCTCTCATCCATTGCTATTTTAATGGGCGGTATCGGCGCCATGGCCCCCACCCGGCGTAAAGAAATCGCTCAGTTGGGGCTTAAGGCGGTTTTTGCTGCTACCTTATCCAACCTGATGAGCGCAGCGCTGGCCGGTTTTTATCTGACACTGGGCTAAACTTTCGGCCGTAATCAATCCGGCTTGATATGTATCAAGCCGCTGGCATTTGCAGTGCCGCAAAGCCACATTATACTTTGTAAAATCAGAACGACAGGAAACCCTATGAACTTAGTTGCCGTAGATTATCAGGCAGATAACGCTGCCGAGTTATTCGCAAAATCGCTGCATGAAACCGGTTTTGGCGTATTAAAAAATCACCCTATTAAAAAACAACTGGTAGAAGATATCTACACAGCCTGGCAGGCCTTCTTCGACAGCGAAGAAAAGTTCGATTACACCTACAATAAAGGCACGCAGGACGGTTATTTTTCCAAATCGGTATCCGAAGTTGCCAAAGGCTTTAAGAAAAAAGACATCAAGGAATATTTCCACTACTACCCATGGGGCATGTGCCCGCCGGAATTAAAGCAGCAGCTGGCAGATTATTACGCCAAAACCACCAGCCTGGCAGCTGAATTACTTAGCTGGGTCGAAGACAATGCTCCAGAGGACGTAAAAGCCAACTTTAACGAGCCATTACCACAAATGATTGATGGCAGTGAGCAAACCCTGCTACGCGTGCTGCACTATCCACCACTGGACGGCAATGAAGAGCCGGATGCAATCCGTGCAGCGGCTCACGGCGATATAAACCTGCTAACCGTGCTTCCAGCCGCTAACGAGCCGGGCCTGCAGGTGCAGCGTAAAGACGGCTCCTGGATGGATGTTCCCTGTGACTTCGGTACACTGATTGTGAACATTGGCGATATGCTACAGGAAGCCAGTGGCGGTTATTACCCATCTACCATCCACCGGGTGATTAACCCTGACGGTGCGGATATGACTAAGTCACGTATATCCCTGCCGCTGTTCCTGCACCCGCGTCCGGACGTTAAACTGTCTGACCGCTACACTGCCGAGGCGTATTTACAGGAACGGCTGCGCGAGCTGGGCGTCATTTAACATTTTGCAAGCATATAGCAGCGGAGCAATAGCTCCGCTTTTTTATGTCTGCTCGTCAGCTTTAGCACACAAAGCATCCAGCTTTTGCAGGTATTGCCAGGCAATAGCAACCGTTTCACCATAGAACGATTGATTTACCCTGGAGGCGGTATCCCTGGGCGTGTGATAGTAATTATGCCTGCCCACACCCAGAAACAAAAAGGGGATGCCTTGTTCCGCAAAGGCGGCGTGATCGCTTACCTTACGGCGGTCTGCCAGACTGGGGTAGCGGCCGACACGACGTTTTTCATCGGTGGCAATCATCGGCATGTTGCTGGCCAGTTCAATATCCTTGATAAGGCCATTAAACGCCGCATGGCTGAGATTGCCACTCACCAAGACTTCCTTGCGGCCGCCCGGTTGCGAGAGCATATCGAGGTTAAGGTTCACAAAAATCGACTTAGCCGCCACCACGTTAGACGACACAAAGGCTCTTGCGCCAAGTAAGCCATGCTCTTCGGCATCCGACGCTAAAAATACCTGATGACACTGTCGCTCGCTTTGCTGACTTTGCGCAGCAAGATACAACATCGCCGCCACGCCACTGGCGTTATCATCGGCTCCGTTAAAAATTCGCCTTCCTTTACGGCCAATATGGTCGTAGTGAGCACTTACAACGATATACCGATCCAGAGTGCCTGTGAGCTGACCCACCACATTGGTGCCTGCCAACGGCTTCTTTTTACGAACCGCCGAAAAAGGCTGACCGTAATCCTTTAGTGCCGGCAGTGGTTCGATGCCAATGTCGGCATAGCGCTGAATCAGGAATTCGCGGCTACGCTTTGACCCTTTACTACCCACTTCACGGCCTTCCATCGAATCATCGGCCAATACCTTAAGATCCTGCATCCACACCGGCTCACTAGCGCCCGCTAGTGCACACCACCCGATCCCACAAAATACGATTAGCAGGGAGAACTTCATTACAGCTGTTCCTCGGAATAATGACTCAGCACAGCCAGCTTAGCAGCATAGCGCTGTCGATCAGCCAGCAATTCGGCAAGCTTGATGGCACGCTCCAGAAAGGTTTGAGCATCCTCGGTTTCCCCGGTTGCCAACGCTGTTTTACCCAGGGCAAACAGGATTAAATGATTTGACCTGTCTAACCGGTAAGCCCGGCGGTAATAATTATGGGCAAGGGTAAAATCGCCTTCATCGAAGGCTTCATCACCGCGGATCAGGTGGTAATAAGGATTATTGACCCTCAGTTGATGCACTTCTTTGGCCAGCTCATTGGCCTGGGAGTCACGGCCGGTCAGGCGATACAAAATCGCCAGATTCTCTCTGGCCGTCAGATTTCGGATATCAAGCTGAAGTACTTTCTGATAAGCCTCTTCGGCGTAGCGATAATGCGCGGTAAAGCGGTACAGCACCCCCAGGTTGATCCACGCAGCGGTAAACTGCTCGTCCTGCTTGAGAGCCGCACTGAGATAACGAAATGCCACCGGGAAATTGCCGTATACCAGCGCATTGGCGCCCTTGTTGTTGTAAAACATCGACAGCGCGCGGTTTACCGACATGGTCTCCGATTTAAATTGCTGGCCCTGCATGCGGGCATCAAAATCAACCAGTCTTGGCGTGGCGAACAGATCCCGCTTGTCGGTGAGCAGTACATTGACGTGGCCGTTGAGTAAACTAAAGCCTTGCTTACGCGACCAGTACTCGGGAATAAACACATCCTGTAAGCTTGCATCAAGCCCCAATCCTTTGGCCAGCGCATAGGTCATCAAAGTAAGCGACAAACAGTTGGCCTGACGGTTTTTAAAGGTGTCTGCAACGGTTGAATTAGCATCGCTGAAGTAACTTAAACCAAGCTGTTGTTCGGCAAACAAGCTGTTAATCAGTTCTTCTAAAGGCGTGGTTTGCTGCTGTTCGGCCGTCACTTTGATTCTGGTTAAAAACCGCTTGGCCTCTTCAGGCAGCGTGAGGATTTGGGCTGGCGACTCAATATTTACCGACCTGGCAGCCGGAAATGCGTCGCTATAAACCGGGTGTAAATAGTTACCGGTATCGGGCTCGGTACTGGCGCATCCGCCAAGCAAGATGAAGCTGCTAAGTACGACAACCAATGCATAAACTTTCATAGGCAGGCCGCTCCATTACAATGGGTACTGTAAGCTTAGCCCAAATTACATATTTTTAACATTTTTTAAACACTTTAATCCGTTACTTTTCGGCAGGGATAACTTATGCTGAAAGCGTTGATTATTTATACAGCAAGTCCTCATCTTATCGACCGGCGAGGAAATAAAGGGAGTCACATGAAACGGGTGGTATTCAATCAAAAGGGCGGCGTTGGCAAATCAACCATCAGCACCAATCTCGCAGCAGAAAGTGCCTTAAGAGGATATAAAACCCTGTTGGTCGACTTAGATGCTCAGGGTAACAGCACCCACTATGCGGGCATCGATATCGGCGAAGATACTCTCACCGTGGCCGACATGTTTAAGCAAATTGTCGGCTGGTTTTCCAAGCCCCAGCCGCCCACCGCATTTGTGCAGGAGACGGCTTTCGAAAATCTTTATGTCTTGCCGGCAGACCCAACCCTCGCCACTATCGAGCGGGAACTCGAATCACGCTACAAGATGTTCAAATTGCGCGAAACCCTCGAAGCGTTAAGCGAAGAATTTGAACGCATTTATATTGATACCCCGCCCAATTTTAATTTTTACTCCAAAGCGGCCCTGATTGCTGCCGATGAGTTTCTGGTGCCGTTTGATTGCGATCATTTCTCCGCTCAGGCCATTGAGCGTTTGCTCGAAAATGTTATGGAAATTAAAGAAGACCATAACCAGTCACTGGCATTATCCGGCGTGGTGATCAACCAGTATAACGCCCAGGCCAAGCTGCCAGCCGCGCTGATCGGTGAGTTACAGGAAAAAGGCCTGCCTTTGTTTGAAACCCGCCTGAGTAGCTCGGTGAAAGTCAAAGAATCGCATTCCCATCGCACACCACTACCGTTTTTAATGCCCAGCCATAAGGTAACCAAGCAAATTGCGGCGTTATTCGATGAGGTAGAAGGCAGTTAATGGTGGCAGGCTAACTAAACTGTTGCGGTCTGAGTAAAGTCCAGTAACAGGGTGGCGCCTAAGCCAAGAAAAATCAGCCCGACCAGTTGTTCCTGACGCACCGCAATCCGTGGGTTCTTTGCCATCCAGCGCCCCAGTTGATGAGACAGTTGCACCACCAGCAAGTCACAACATAACGCGATGGCACTGAATAATAACCCCAGGACAAGCAAATCGGTGATCAACACATCACCCGTTGCACGGGTAAATTGCGGCAGAAAGGCAATAAAAAACAGCGCGGTTTTGGGGTTACTCAGCTCTACCAGCAAGCTTCTGGAAACAATCCGCCGGGTTGATGCCTGAACCGGCTTGCGCAAATGGGGCGCTGCGGCAAAACGTAACGCAGTAACACCAAGATAAATCAGATACAACGCACCCAGCACTTTTATCACCGTAAAGATCACAGGTACATACGCTATCAGCGCCGCCAGCCCAAACGCGGTGGCAATTGCATAACTTGAGGACCCTACTCCCATACCCAGTGCTGCAGCGGTGCCGCCGGTACGGCCCGAGCCCAGCGTGCAAGCCATAATGTAAAGATTAGAAGGGCCCGGCGACAAACTGATAATGAGCGTTGCTACCACAAAGGCCATAAGGGTATCAGGCGTTAAGGTCATGACATAAGTAACTTATTATTTTGAAAAATGAAATGTATCAGGCGAATACGTTATAGTTTACCAACAGATTCAGCCAAGAGGAGTGTTCGATGTTCACCCTGTATCAATATTTACACTGCCCGTTTTGCGTACGCGCCGATATGGTCGCCAACTATACCGGTGTTCCTCACAAGAAGGTACTGCTACTTAACGACGACGATGAAACCTGCCATCATCTGATTGGTAAAAAGATGGTGCCGATATTACATCTCGACGACGGCAGCGCAATGGGTGAAAGCCTGGATATCGTGGATAAAATCTTGTCTCTGTCGCCCGCAGATAAACAATTACAGCCTGCGCAACAAGCTGAAAAAGTTACCGCACTGCTAAGCGAATACAGCAGCGATATGAACGGTTTACTGTTCCCGCGCAATATCCTTATCGACCAACCGGAGTTTGCCTCGGCTTCGGCCCGTGACTATTTTCAAGCGAAAAAAGAAAAAGTGATTGCCAAAACCTTTGCCGAAGCCATGTTGCTGTCAGAACACTATATTGCCCGGGTGAATGACATGCTCAGCAAACTGCCTCCACTGAAGGCCTCTGCCAGCCTGAGCATGGATGATGTGCTTATCTTTCCGTTTCTGCGTAACCTGACCATGGTAAAAGGCCTTGAATGGCCGCAACCGGTGAAGCAGTATGTCAATGACATTGCCGCACTTACCGATATTCACCTTTACTGGCAGCAAGCCGTTTAATCCTTAAAAGTTAATCTTTTACGGGCCCATGGGCCCGTTTTCCCAGTGACCGTAGCAAAATCTAGCGAAACCTTAAACTCTAACTATACTTTACTCCATACGAAGGGAAATCGTTCCGCATAGTCCCCTCAAACACCGGTTTTATAAGCCATTTTAACCAAGTTATTTCTGCGTTGTGTAGTCCAGAGTAAATTCTCACGAGCAAGCTATGAAAGGATTGGTACGTTTATCGATAGTAAACCTGACGTTACTGTGTATTGGCCTGATTGGAGGCTTAATGCTGGTAATGACCGGCATTGCGGTTAACAAGAGTCTGACCCAGTTACATCAGGCTGAACTGGAAACCAGGATAGTAGAACTGGTCGATACGGTTGAGAAAATTGCTCATAATCACGCGGTTGAACGCGGACTCACTGCGGGTTTTTTAGGCTCTGGCAGTGAGCAGGCGCGGGCAAAAGTTCTCGACCAACGGCAAAAAGCCAATGCTTCGGTCGATGCGCTACGTCAGCTTGCAAATCAGGACTGGCCTGACTCACTCAACATCCAACACCAACTCAGCAATCTGTTTACTTTTCTGGACAACAAGCAAACCATCCAACAACAAGTCGACAGGCGTGAAGGCCGCAAGGCTTTCGGTTATTACAGCAAGGTGAACCGTATGGCGCTTGACACCGCCAACACGCTGGTGCTCAACATTGCTAACAGCGATGTGAGCAATACCATTGCGCACGCCCTGACCTACGCATGGCTTAAGGAACGTCTGGGACAATTGCGCGGCAAAATTAATGGCGTACTGGCCAGCCAGGCCATCACGCCACTATTGGCCGATGACCTGGCTGAATATCACGACAGCATTGACTACCTTATTACGGTGCAAAAAAATGCCTTAAACGGCCAGGAGCTGGCTGACTTCAATGCCGTTACCGGCTCCTCTCAAAAAGTATTTATGGATGAGGTTTACCGCGCTTTAGTCACTGAATCAGTGGATTTTTCACAACTTCCGGCCGCTGCCGACTGGTTTGGTCAGGCCACAGCCCAGATTGGCTTGGTGAAAGGGTTGCTGGACAACACCTGGTTAGCGGTGAAAACCACTGCAGAGGCTGAATACCAGGCAGAACTCACCAGCCTGATCGTGCTGGTTTCAGTCACCGGAGCGGTATTTGCTGTGGTGATCCTGTTGGTAGTCAGCCTGGTGAAAACCCTCAACTCCCAGCTGTCTACACTGACTCACAGGCTCAACGAAATCTCCCGCAGTGGCGACCTCACCATAAATGTAACGCTTAACAGCGAAAATGAACTTGGCGTTATTTCCAGAGCGGTTAATCAAACCTTGCTGGCGATCCGCGACTTGATTACGGGATTGGCTAAATCGGTAAGTACCAGTACCCGACTTGGCGACAGCGTAGCCGAATCGGCCGAGACTATTCACAGCGAATCAGAGCAAACTCAGCAGCGCGCCATGAGTATAGCGACCGCCATAGAGCAAATGACTCAAACCAGCAAAGAGATTGCTCAGTCAGCCTTCAAAACACTGGAATCGAGTCAGGCTCTGGATAAGCTGGCTGACGAGGCTACTCAGGCCAACAACACCATTAAAACGTCGATTCACAACCTGACAGTACAAATGCAGGATGTGGAAAACAGCGCTAAAACCATGGGTGAACATTTAAGCGAAATCAGCGGTATTCTCGACACCATCAATACTCTCTCTGATCAAACCAACCTGCTGGCGCTGAATGCCGCTATTGAGGCAGCCCGGGCCGGTGAGCACGGCAGAGGCTTTGCGGTGGTAGCCGACGAAGTGAGGCAACTGGCCACGGCCAGTCGTGGTTCCTCTGATAAAATATCATCGCTACTCGATACGCTGGCACAAGTAAGCAACACCGTGATTAACGGCGTAAGCCAGAGCGCAGAAGCCGCCCGCACTTCACTGAACTTGACTGAGAAAGGTGAACGCACCGCCAGCACCGTGCGCGATAGCGCTGGCAACGTAGAGATTCAGGCGAATGCGATGTCGGCCGCCTCCGAGCAGCAGTCAGTCACTTCAGATCAAATTGCCAAGGATGTGGTTGCGGTACAGGACGCCGCCACCCATCAGGTGTCCATTGCCGACGAGCTGAAAGCACTGACAACCGACCTGCAAACCAACAATGCACTGCTTGAGCGGACCATGGCCAATTTTAAGTATTAGGTTAGTGTATGCTTTGTGACATACTGAGAATGATAACAACAATAAGGATGAAACATGCGAAAACTGATTGTATTACTCACACTTACAGGTATAGCTGCCTGTAGCGGTGAGGCGCCTGTTAGCTCAGACACTACGGCTTCACAGAGCCAGCAACCACCGGTTGAAACCGCCAGTTACAATGTACTGTTTGGCGGTACCGATGTGGGCGATATGACCATCAGCCAGTCCGGCACGCTGATCGATATCCGCTATGGGTTTAGCAATAACGGCCGTGGCGCCAGCAGCGAAGAAACCCTGCTACTTTCTGAAGCAGGTTTGCCTATCAGCTGGAAAATCACCGGTAAGACAACCTTTGGCAATCAGGTCAATGAAACCTACGAAGTAAAAGACGGCCAGGCCAGTTGGACTTCTGCCGCAGGCAGTGGCGAAGCCGATGCCAGCAACAAGCCCATATATATTGCCCAGAACCCCAGCCCTTATGCTCTGTACACCTATGCAAAAACGGTGCTTGACGCCGGTGGTGAGCCCTACCCCGCCTTACCGGCCGGTCAGGTAACTGTTACGCCGAAAGAATCCCTTACCTTACAGGGTAAAGACGGCAAGCTGGCCGTTACCCTGTATGCCGTTGGCGGTATCAACCTTAACCCGAGTTATATTTTACTTGATGAACAACAACAGTACGTAGGCACCGTATCACCACGTTTTGCACTGTTAAAAGCAGGCTTTGAGGATGAAGACAGTCGCCTGCGCGAACTAACGGCCACTCTTAATACTCAGCGCTACGAAGACATCGCAAGTAACGTCACCCATGAATATGAACAACCGGTGCGGATTAACAATGTGCGCATTTTCGATCCGAAGTCACTTAGTCTGACCGATCCGGTATCGGTGGTCATGACCGGCGATACCATTACCGCTATCGAAGACGTTCGTTCAGCTCCCAGCGATGATGAAGTATTTATCGAGGGCGAAGGCGGTACACTGGTAGCAGGCCTTTACGATATGCACGGCCACGTGGGCGATAATCAGGCCATCATGAATGTGATGGCCGGGGTTACCGGCATTCGCGATATGGGTAACGAAGACGACGTACTGTCGGACCTGATAGATAAGATTGACCGCGGCGTACTGATTGGCCCGACCATCACCAAAAGCGGCTTTATTGAAGGCGTAAGTGAATTCAGCGCAGCAACCGGAGAACTTGCAGACAGTAAGGAAAAAGCGCTGGAACTGGTCAGAAACTACGCCGAAAAAGGTTACTGGCAAATTAAAATTTACAACTCAATGAACGGTGACTGGGTTGAAGATATGGCAGCAGAAGCCCACCGGCTGGGTATGCGGGTAGCAGGCCATGTACCGGCATTTTATCGTGCCGACCAGATGATTGAGGCAGGTTATGATGAACTGACTCATATTAATCAGATCATGCTGGGCTGGGTGCTGGGGCCGGAGGAGGACACCCGTACTCTGTTCAGAATTACCGGCATGAAGCGCTTTGTTGATTTAGACCTTAACAGCGATAAAGTGCAGCACACATTAAAGCTGATGGCCGACAACAACATCGCCCACGACCCCACCGCCGTGATCCACGAATACGCCATGACAGGCCGTAACGGTATTACCAACTTTGCGGTGCGCGATTATATCGATCACATGCCTATCAGCGTACAGCGTTCGGCCAAATCTGCCATGCTTAATGTGGCTGATGAAGCCGAGGATGAAGCTTACCTTGCCGCCTACCAGAAAATTCTCGACACCCTGGCGTTAATGCACGAGCGTGGCATTCTGTTAGTGCCCGGCACGGATATGGGCGGCGCTTTTTACCTGCATCGTGAACTGGAGCTGTTTGAAAAAATTGGTATGACGGCAGCCGAAGCGCTAAGGCGTGGTTCCTACGATATGGCGCAATATCTGGGGCATACAGAGCGCGGCTCTATTGAAGTGGGTAAACAGGCCGACTTTTTCCTGGTTCCCGGTGACCCGACCGAGGACCTGAAAGCCATAAAAACCATCGCCATGGTTGCCACTCAGGGACGCATTTACTTTCCCACCGAGGTTTATCCTTCGTTTGGCATACAGCCATTTACCGAGGTACCTGAGGTGCATATTCCCGATTAAACCGGGTCGACTTTAACCCGTTAACAAACATTTACAGTTTTGCTTCCGCCAGTACTTTAATAACTGGCGGAATGCTTTATGTTTAACATTGGCATAATACCAATCCGGGCGATATTCAACGCTAATAAAAAGATTAAGGATGACATTCATGACAGTAATCAAGCACCTCACCAAAAGCCTGAAACTAGGCGTTGGTGTGCTGGCTCTCAGCGGTTTATGTATAACTGCTGCGTTTGCCAAAGACGACATTAACATCGACTACGAGAAATTTACCACCGATAACGGCCTCACCGTTATTGTTCATGAAGACCGCAAAGCGCCGGTAGTAGCGGTAGCGGTGTGGTACAAAGTGGGCTCTAAGGATGAGCCGGAGGGCAAATCAGGTTTTGCTCACCTATTTGAGCACCTGATGTTCAACGGCTCTGAAAACTATGACGATGAATGGTTCGGACCGTTGCAGGAAGCCGGGGCAACCGGCCTGAACGGGACCACAAACTTTGACCGCACCAACTATTTCCAGACCGTTCCAACGCCAGCTCTGGAGCGTATATTATGGATGGAATCCGACCGCATGGGGCATTTGCTCGGTGCGGTAACCCAGGATAAGCTCGACGAGCAACGAGGCGTTGTGCAAAACGAAAAACGCCAGGGCGAAGATCAGCCCTACGGCACCTTGTTTAATCATGTGGTTGAAGCCCTGTTTCCCAGCGGCCACCCGTACAATCATACCGTAATTGGTTCTATGGAAGACCTCAACTCGGCCTCACTCGACGATGTAAAAGCCTGGTTTAATCAGTATTACGGACCAAACAATGCCATATTAGTACTCAGTGGTGATATAAACGCCGCCGAAGCCAAACCTCTGGTCGACAAATATTTTGGGGATATTGAGCCTGGCCCGGCGCTGGCTAAGTGGCAATCATGGGTGCCAGAGCGTAAGGCAAACACTCGCCAGGTAGTGCAGGATAAGGTTCCGCAAACCCGTATCTACCGTTTGTGGGTATCGCCTGAAAATACCAGCCCTACCGCCACAGACCTGTTCATTGCCGCAAGTGTATTAGGCGATGGCAAGAATTCACGGATGTATAAAGAGCTGGTTTACGATCAGCAAATCGCTACCAATGCCTCTGTATTTAATTATGAACTGCAGATGGCTTCCATTTTTGGTGTCAGCGTAGACGTAAAAGCCGGCGAGGAGCCGGCTAAAGTTGAACGCGAAATGGATAAAATTATTGCCGAATTTTTACGAAAAGGCCCCAGCAGTGATGAGGTAGAGCTGGTATCCACCAAGCGTCGTGCGTCGATTATTCGTGGCCTTGAGGAAGTTGGCGGCTTTGGCGGTAAGGCCGACACCTTGGCGACCGGTGAATACATTGCTGGCGATCCCAATTACTTCAAAACCGAATTGGAAGAACTGGCTGATTCCACACCTAAAAAAGTTAAGGCGGCAGCCCAGCAATGGCTGGGAGATGGCTGGCATCAGATTACCTTTGTGCCATTCGAAGAGCATACAGCCAAAGCGGAAGGCGTTGACCGCAGTACTGGCCTGCCATCGATCGATGCAGAAACTCAGCTAAGCTTCCCACAAGTTACGGAAACCGAGTTATCGAATGGCATTAAAGTGGTTTTCGCGCAGCGCTCTACAGTGCCGCTAGTGAATGTAGCAGTGCAGTTTGATGCCGGATATGCGGCAGATGCAGGCGGTAAACTGGGCCTTGCCAGCTTTACCACCCGTATGCTGGATGAAGGTGCCGGTGACTATGACGCACTGGAGCTGGCAGCCGAGCTGGAGCAACTGGGTACTAACTTAAACAGTGGCTCTAATCTCGACACGACTACCGTCAGTATGTCGATGCTGAAGGAAAATATGAAGCCATCGCTGGCTTTACTCGGTGATATCCTTAAAGATCCATCCTTTGACAAGGAAGAAATTGAGCGCCAGCGTGCACTTATTTTAAGTAATATTGCTCAGCAAAAGACCCGTCCGGTAAGTATTGCCCTGACTCTGCTGCCACCGCTTATTTACGGTGACGACCATGCCTACGGTATTCCGTTTACCGGTACTGGTACGGCTGAAGATGTACAGGCAGTGACTCGCAGCGATCTGGTTACTTTTAAAAACACCTGGTTGCGCCCGGATAATGCCACTATCTTCGTGGTTGGTGACACCACCTTAAACGAGATTAAGCCGGCACTTGAAAAAGAGTTTGGTAAGTGGAAAGTGTCGGGTAGTAAAGGCAGTAAGCAAATCGCTCAGGCCGAACTACCAGAACAGGGTCAGGCGATTATTATTGACCGCCCGGGGTCGCAACAGTCGCTGATTCTGGCTGCCCATCTAGCGCCGCCCACAGGTATCGACAACAACATTGCCATTGAGGCGATGAACCTGACCTTAGGCGGTGCGTTTACTGCCCGGGTAAATATGAACCTGCGTGAAGATAAAGGCTGGTCCTACGGCGCTTATACCTTCCTGCAGGATGCCCGTGGTCAGCGTCCCTTTATGGTGTATGCACCGGTTCAGACCGACCAGACCGGCCCGTCTTTACTTGAGCTTAAAAAAGAGCTGAATGGTTACTTAGGCGATAAGCCGCCGATGGCGATGGAGCTGGAACGTGCGCGTCTGGATGAAGTACGCTCGCTACCGGGGCAGTTTGAAACTGCTGGTTCGGTGCTGGGCAGCCTGCTTTCCAGTAGCCGTTTTAACCGCCAGTATAACTACCCGGAAACCCTGGTAGAAAAATACAACGGCCTCACCTTAGACGACCTTAATAAAGCGGCAGCACAGGTCATTCATCCGGATAAGCTAACCTGGCTTATCATTGGTGATGCCGAGAAAATTAAAGCTGAAGTGGAAGCCGCTGGCCTTGGTCCGGTTTCGGTACAGAGCATGAACAGCCTGTAAACCCATTCGCCAGCGGCGTCTGCCGCTGGCACTATTTCATCTTCCAGGCACATGTTCAACGTAAAGAACAGCGCATCATCGGGCTCAACACTCACAATCTGTAACCGTTTAGTAATGCACAATCGACTATGTCTCTGCTAATCTGCCAACAGGTTTACCGTATAAGGAGATACTTATGGCTAAAAGCAAACTTCTCATGCTGGCCGTGGCAGTATTGTTGCTTGCTGGCTGTGCCGATCAAATGACCTTTGAGCAGGCGCAACAGGCCGATAAAGTGGGCTTTTTTCATGGCTTATGGCACGGGCTAATCATTATTTTTTCCTGGCTCGCCTCATTGATATTCGATGACGTGGCAATCTATGCCATTTATAACAATGGCGGATGGTATGATTTCGGCTTTGTACTCGGGGTGGGCGGCCTGAGCTTTAGCTCTGGTTTATTTAACAGCTCAGAATCCTAAACGGGTGATTTGCGCCTTAGCGATTTTTGATGCATTGCTAAATAATACTTTTTAAGCAGTTCAGCGTAGTGATTAAACAGCAGTGCAGGGATTTCACCATCAGCATTGTTTGCCGTTACGTATTTTGTAGTAGGATGCGTATAACTCATTAAATAAAGGGAAGCGTAATGAAAAAAGTTCTTATCGTTTTATTGGTACTGATTGCTGCCGTTGTGGGTGGTGTGGTGTATCTCGCCAGTGGTGCCAATGAATTTATCCGCTCGCAAATAGAAACCCAGGGAACTAAGTATTTAGCCACCCCGGTGAGCGTGGCTTCGGTAGATTTATCTTTCAGTGAGGGCCGGTTGACCATAACCGATATCGACGTAGAAAACCCGGATGGTTTTAGCGACGAAGATGCCATGAGCCTCACCAGCATCACTCTGGACTTAGGCAGCTCAACCGAAGAACCTTACCGTATTCAGGAAGTCACCGTTGACGGCCCGGAAATTCTGTATGAACTGGATAGCAGCGGCCAGGGCAACCTGATAGTGCTTAAGAACAACCTGACCGCTAACCTGCCTGAAGGCGGCAACGAACAACCAGCCGATCCTGCATCACCGAGTCCGAAGCTGATTGTCGATCAGGTTACCGTTAGCAACGCTAAATTAGTGCTGAATTTTGAAAACCTCGACACCGGGGAATTTGAACTTGATAAAAAGGCTTATGAAGTGACCTTGCCCACCTTTAGCGCTGGTTCGATTGGTAAGCCCGACGGTTTACCTGCCGACCAGGTGGGTGCCGCTATTGTGCAACAAATGCTGGATAACGCCATTAAACAAGCGAAAGCCGAAGCGAAGAAAGTGGTAGCCGATAAAGCCAAAGAAAAGCTTGATGAAGAAAAAGACAAGTTACTGGAAAAAGGCAAAGACAAACTTAAAGATCTGTTCAACTAGCAGTTTTCCTGCTGTTGAGTAAATCGTGACGGACGTCCCAGACGTCCGTCGCTTACCAGGTCAGCTACATGTGCTGTTCAATGGCCACTTCAACACTTTCGGTTACGTCAGACCCTTCGATAGTCAGCCACATCTGACCGTCCTGCACGGTAACCTGAATTTGCATTGAGCGTTGAACAACCTTTTCCAGCGTGGAAGCCAGCGTTTCGGGCACCGTAAACACCGACAGGTTTTTGCGGGTGTGCAGCTTATTTTGTTCCTTTGTCCACCAGGCATCAAAGCTGTTATCGGCGTAGGAATAAATCATCATCTGCTGGCTTTGATTACAACCTTTCTTAATACGTTGTTCTGAGGGTTGCCCTAATTCAATCCACAACTCAATCTCATCACTGAAGTTCTTTTGCCACAGATCCGGCTCGTCATCATCAGATAACCCCTTAGTGAACTGCAGTCGCTCATGAGCATTCACAATGAACGCTATGATACGCAGCATCATACGCGCATCGTTTTCAGAGGGATGCCGGGCAATGGTCAGGTTGTGGTCGTTGTAATAGTTGCGGTCCATATCGGTGATCGACAGGTCCGCTTTAAAAATGGTTGCTTTAAGTGCCATGGTGATCCTGAAAAGTGAACAATATGAACGGCAGTAGGCGTAAAAATAATTGTCGCCGGACAACGAGGCGCTATATTAGCAGCTATTTTGCCAGGGCGTACGTTACGCGGATTAAAATATACTGAAATCGCGTTTGATTGCGCATTGCTTCGCTTACGGATGAACGACGAAAATCTGTGATTTTCGGCTGGGTAATGAGTGACCGTTATGCCAGTGGCATAACGCAGCACGAAGAACGACACGCCCGGATGGCGTGGCTGGACGATGCTACAAGGATGTAACGCACATATGAATTATTAGCGGGAACTTTATTAACTAAACAGTCATTAACAGGTTTTGTCCTGCAAGATTTTTATATCGGGAGCTTGAATTTATTTAGAAATAGGAAATTTAAAACGTCTTTCGAGGAATGGTGCCCAGGGGCGGACTTGAACCGCCACGACCGTGAGGTCACTAGCACCTGAAGCTAGCGTGTCTACCAATTTCACCACCTGGGCCTTTGCGTTTAGCTCGTTGCTCAACGCGGGCGGAAAGATACGCTCTTGGGCTAATCTTGTCAATCACTTATTCGAACTTTTTCCTAAATTTTTGCATCCGACCGCCTGAGTGTGGGCAATGTCCTGCAAACTCATTTTTCCGCCGGGGTCCATGCTGTAATATTGCGCAAACCAGAGCTGCAAAGTTGCCATCGCATCATCAAGGGCATTGTGGGCCGGTGCCAGCGGTAAATTTAATCGCTGGCGGCAAACGGTCAAAGTGGCGCTGTTGGGCGGCAGCACCTCATGCTGCTTTTGCAACTGATACACCGCCAGCTTTAGCGTATCAAGTGTAACCACCTCTGGCAGATACATAGCATTAGCGGCCAGCACTTTATCTAGCACGGCCAAGTCCAGTCCGGCGTTATGAAATACCCAGACATGCGTTTGCGCATAGGGAATCAGTTGCTCAAGCGCTTCTTTAATATGCGCTCCCTGAGCAATTTCCTCGGCGGTCAGGCCATGAATAACCGGGCTTTGCTCCAGATCGCCGGATGCCCTGACCACCGCATAATAGCAGTTGCTCAAATCGATACTGCCTGCCCTCCCTTCGGACCAGCCAATCGAGGTTATCTTGGCTTTCTGAGGGTCCAGTGAGGTTAGTTCCAGATCCACAGCCAGTAAGGGAACATCCCTGAGCAGTTGGTGTTTACGGTTTTCTGGTAACGCTGAGCCGCCGCTCAGCCACTGCTGTATGCGCCGCCAGATAGAAGGCTGTTGCTGGGCGGGCATCTCAGGACATGCCCCCGGAGAACTTCATAACAGCGGCCTGTTGAGCTCGCTCTATGGCCTGAAAGGCCGCTTTCAGCTGGTGCTTTTCAATCGACGACAAATCGCTCACCGACACCAGGTTATTGGTGACTTTATTGTGCAGTTGATGACGCCAGCGCAAGCGGTTTAAAAACAGCCAGATATCCCGCAGATTATCAGCATCACGGCTAGACAAGCCAGCCCCCGCAGGAAGCGCAGCGAGCCGACCCAGGGTAGATGGCATGGTCAGGCCGTTTGCCAGCGCATAAAGCCGCACCAGGTTATTAATAATGGCAATTGCCCGCACTTTCAGGTCAATGGCGTCTTTAACAGTATAGCCCTTTTCATAGGTAAATTTCTTAAACATCGACAAAGGTACCGAGGCATCATTGGCCTGGCGGGCCAGCGCAGCCAAAAACATCGGCTGTTTTAATAAAGGCACCCGGGCCATCTGCATTTTTCTGAATAAATCCACATCCCCGGCTGCCGCCCTGGCATCCAGGAAAATATTAAAATACATGATGGCTTTATTGGTAGGCTGAGCTACCCAACCTTTAGCTTCATATACTGCGGCATCGAGCGATAGCCTGAGAGCCGGGTTACTGGCCATAATATTGCCCGGGCACAGTTTTATGCCGCACTTGCCAAGCCCGTTACATACATACTCGGCCATACCAGCAAAATACTCGGCTTCCTGCTGATTAGGCTCACGCTCCAGCAATAAGCCGTTGTCCTGATCTGAGCCCATGGTCTGATCTTCCCGGGCCTGCGAACCATACACTATCCACGCATAATCAAGCGGCGCCGGGCCGTGCTGCTGCTGATAATAACTAATCAGCTTGCGGGTCATGATATCGGTGGCTTGTGCCAGTACTTTACCGGCAATATCAAAGTCGCCGGGGCGCTTGGCATGGGTAGCAAAATAATGGGGCATTTGCCATGACAAGCGGGTAAGCTCGTAAAGGTTTTCAGCCTTGGAAAGCTCGCCAATAACAAACAACACATTCCCCTTTTGATGCCGTATCACGTCGGATGCGGTAACCATCCCCACCGGCTCCCGGGTGGTGCGATCGATTACCGGTAAGTGATGGATATTACGCTCTGTCATCAGCGCCATGGCATCAAACATCGTGCGGTTTTGAATAATCATGGCCGGTTTTTCTGTCATAATCGATTTAACCGGCAGGCCAACATCCAGGCCTGTGGCCACTACCCGGTTACGTAAATCACGGTCGGTCACGATGCCAGCCAGTTTGTCATTCTCAGTAATCAGTAGCGACGACACATTACTTTCAGACATCATCTCGGCAGCCTGCTGAACAGACAGGCTTATGTCTACTTTTACCGGTGCACGTTCAATCACTTCAGACAGGGCTTTATACAGCCACATGGAGTTTGAGTCCTGTACCGCCTGATTTTGCAGGGCCTCACTTTTGGTGCCCTGGAAGAAGTTGGCGATTTCCGGCATCTCCAGGGCTTTTTTAAACGCGGCTTCACTAAACGAATACACCAGCCCCGGCGAGTCTACTTCTACCTCCAATGGGTAGGTCACGCCATCAATCAGGGCGTGAAAGCCAAAGTAGTCGCCTTCACTTAAATGCCGCTGTGGTCCGTCACTGTCTTTCACCGAGAACTGGCCGCTCTGAATAAGAAACAGACGGCCGGCATTTTCTTTAAGTAACGCGTCCTGATTTTCCTTAGCCAGATAGATAAGCCGCGCTTTCTGGGCCAGCTCTTCGCGCCATTCATTTTTCAGTTGGTCAAAGGGTGCTGAGGTTTTCAGAAAATCGATAACTTGCTGTGGCGTGGTACTCATAGGCTGTCCCCGGTCGCGTTTTTCTCTCTTAATAGATACAGCATAGCGGGTTTTAGCCAGTGACAAACTGTGCCAGATCAACCCTGTTTATGCCTGAATTGCCTGATTGAAAAGCCACTCAGGGATAATAAAGAAGGCCCACCATCAGGTGAGCCTTTAGCGTTCTTACTGTTATTGTTATTAGTGAGCCGAGGCTTCACCTGCACCTTTCGGGAAGCGGATACTTTCAACCATTTCCTGAATTTCCTGAGGTGCTTCATCAGTCATTTTGAATACACCGTAAGCGACTGCGAAGTTCACCAGCATACCCAGGGTACCAATACCCTCAGGTGAAATACCGAACCACCAGTTTGCAGGCACGTTGGCCGCCGGATTCACAAACTTGAAGTAGATGATGTAGGCGGCGGTAAACGCGATACCCGAGATCATACCTGCCACAGCACCTTTATCATTCATACGCTTGCTAAAGATACCCATAATGATGGCCGGGAAGAAGCTCGAGGCCGCAAGACCGAACGCGAAGGCGACCACCTGCGCAACGAATCCTGGCGGGTTAATACCAAAGTAACCGGCAATAACAATCGCCACACCGGCTGCCAGTCGGGCGTAGCCCAGTTCAGCTTTATCGGAGATGTTTGGCGCAAAGTTACGTTTCAGTAAGTCGTGCGATACCGAGGTAGAGATTACCAGCAGCAGACCTGCTGAAGTAGACAGTGCCGCGGCCACACCACCGGCTGCCACCAGTGCGATTACCCAGGCCGGCAGATTGGCGATCTCAGGGTTAGCCAGTACCATGATGTCACGGTCAACTTTTACTTCGTTGGCGCTGTTAGGGTCGGTAATACTGCCCGCAGCATAGTACATGTTGCCATCGCCATTCTTATCGTTGAATTCGATAAGGCCGGTTTTTTCCCAGTTTTTAATCCAGGTAGGCGCTTCGGCATAAGGCGTACCCGCCAGATCCGGACCATTGATGGTTTCAATCATGTTTACGCGGCCGAATGAAGCCAGTGCCGGTGCAGTGGTATACAGGATAGCGATGAAGACCAGCGCCCAACCCGCACTCTTACGTGCATCACGCACTTTAGGTACCGTAAAGAAACGTACGATTACGTGAGGCAGACCCGCAGTACCCACCATCAGAGCGAAGGTGATAAAGAATACGTCAATCGTGCTCTTCGTACCGGTGGTATATTCAGCAAATCCAAGCGCAACGGATATCTGGTCGAGTTTTTCAAGCATGTACATCCCGGACCCGTCAGCCAGCGTCGCACCGAAGGCAGTTTGTGGCAGAATGTGGCCGGTCACCATTACAGAGATAAATACACAAGGTACTAAGTAAGCAAAAATCAGTACGCAGTACTGGGCAACCTGGGTGTAAGTAATGCCTTTCATACCGCCTAATACGGTGTAGAAGAATACGATTGCCATACCGATAACCACACCGGTTACGATATCAACTTCCAGGAAGCGGCTGAATACCACGCCAACACCACGCATCTGACCGGCAACGTAAGTAAAGCTTACGAAAATGGCACAGAATACTGCTACAGTACGTGCGGTTTGTGAGTAGTAGCGATCACCAATGAAATCCGGTACAGTGAATTTACCGAACTTACGTAAGTAAGGTGCAAGACATAACGCCAGCAGTACGTAACCACCGGTCCAGCCCATCAGGTAAACAGCGCCGTCGTACCCCATAAAGGAAATCAGACCGGCCATAGAGATAAATGATGCGGCTGACATCCAGTCCGCAGCGGTTGCCATACCGTTAAGGACAGGTGGAACACCACCGCCGGCAACATAGAAGTCGTTGGTTGAACCAGCGCGGGCCCAGATCGCGATAGCAATATACAGGGCAAACGAGGCGCCAACGATGATAAAGGTTAATAATTGTACATCCATTGGATTACTCCTCGTCTACGCCGTATTTTTTGTCTAAAGCGTTCATTTTGGCCATATACACAAAAATGAGTACCACAAACACGTATATTGCACCTTGCTGTGCAAACCAGAATCCCAGCTTAAAGCCAAAGAATTGGATTTCGTTTAGCACGTCTACTAAAAGAATGCCGCAGCCAAAAGACACGACAAACCAGACTACTAACAATTTGGCGAGGATGGAGAGATTCTCCTTCCAATACGCCGTTTTGTCGTCATCACTTTTAAATGCCATCTTTCCGTCCTCATCAACAGGTTAATTCGATGTTCTATTTTTACATTTTCCTAACGGAGAGCTTCTCAGGCGACTTTAGCGCTTACCCTGGCAATCCCAAACCGCCAAAATCGCCTAAAAACCGCATAATTAGGAGCTTCGGATATACTCTAGACGGGCATGTCAATTCAAGAAATGAGACCATGGTCGTAGGTCAGGTCTTAGGGGGTTGGTTATAATGCAATCAGATTTGTTAAAAACCTGTTAGGACAAGGCATGACGTTCGGTTGGGTTTCGCTCGCACTCGTATATTTATTTTTATTATTTTATATCGCCAGTTGGGGAGATAAGAATTCTCCCACCGCCAGATGGATAACCTCACACCCGGTGATTTACTCGCTGGCACTGGCTATTTATTGTACCGCCTGGACCTTTTTTGGTGCGGTGGGTCAGGCGACCCGCGATACCTGGATTTACCTGCCTATCCTGCTCGGGCCGGTACTGGTGTACATTCTGGGTTACCGGTTTATCTACAAACTGACCCTGGTCAGCAAAAAACAACATATTAATACCATTGCCGACTTTATTGCTTCCCGCTACGGCAAACGCCAGGCGGTTGCGCTGTTGGTTACCATTATCGCTTTGATGGCTACTATTCCCTATATTGCCCTGCAGTTAAAAGCGATAGGCGCAACCTTTAAGTTGTTAACCAACCAGCCTAACAGCCAGTTTATTATTGTCCTGGCGACGGCCTTTATTGCCCTGTTTGCGATTTATTTTGGTACCAAACAAACCGACGTTACCGAGTACCGTCGCGGCTTAATTCTGGCTATTTCCTTTGAGTCATCCATAAAATTGCTAGCGTTGGTTCTTGTTGCCATCGTCGGCTATCAGGCCTGGTATGAGCAGGAAACCCGGCCTATCCTGGAAGATTTTTTAACCACAGAGGCACTCTCTCAGTTTACCTCGTTTACCTTTTTTGCTCAGGTGATCATGGCTGCCGCTGCAGTTATCTGTCTGCCCCGTCAGTTCCATGTGGCAATTGTTGATAACCTAAGCCTGAATCACCTGAAAACAGCGCGTTGGTTATTCCCCCTGTATCTGGCCATTACCGCTGCGGTGATCCCGATTATTGCCATGGCCGGTCAGTCAGTTTTTGCTGACAACCCCATTGAGCCCGATACTTACGTGTTATCGCTGGCCATTTTCTCGGAGTCTTTTTTACTGCAGGTTATTGTGTTCGTTGGCGGCTTGTCAGCCGCCACGGCGATGATCATTGTTGCCACACTAACGCTCAGTACTATGCTAACTAACGACGTGGTGCTGCCGCGCTTACTGGCGGTAAAACAACATTCCTCCGCTTACGGAGACTACGGTAAACGTATTCGGCTCATCCGCCGGGTGATTATAGGCATTATTCTGTTACTGGCCTTTTTATACCACCAGCAAATGACCGGCAGTCGCTCGCTGCATTCCATTGGGTTGATTGCCTTTTCACTGGTTATTCAGTTAATGCCAGCGGTAATTGGTGGCCTGTACTGGAAGCGCGGCCACGCACATGGTGTATACGCGGGCCTGGTAGTCGGGCTTATTACCTGGGTGTTATGGCTGGTATTACCCATCGTCAACAATTCCGCCACTGACTTTGAACAAAGTGAATTACTCAGTCAGGGGGCTATCATCAGCCTGATCGCCAATGCCCTGGCCTATGGCCTGTTTTCGTGGTTTGCGCCGGCCCGATTGATCGACAGGATCCAGGCCGAAGCCTTTGTCTCCCCTGCGGAAGTGCGTAATACGCCGCTCAAGAATCAGAGCGTTAACGTTACTATTGCCGACCTTATCACCCTGCTCTCCACCTTTATGGGCACCGGGCGCTGTAAGCAGTTGGTCAATGAATATCAGCAGCTTCATCACACTACCATCGAAAGTTCTCAGGTGCCGGATGACGCCTTTATGGCCTTCTGCGAAAGGGCACTCGGCGGTGTCATTGGTGCATCCAGCGCCAAAGCGCTGATCGACAGTGTATTACGGGGTAAAAAGCTCGACTTTACCGAGGTCATTAACTTCTTTGACGACACCACCCAGGCGATGCAATTTAATATGACTGCGCTGCTGACCTCGCTGGAAAATATGGATCAGGGTATCAGCGTCATTGATAAACACCTTAACCTGGTAGCCTGGAATAAACAGTACGCCACACTGTATACCTACCCGGAAGACTTTTTAGTGGTGGGCATGCCCATAGAAAAGCTCATTCGCTACAATGCTGAACGGGGCGAGTTTGGGGTAAACGATATCGAGGGTGAAATCGAAAAACGTCTGGAGCATTTGCGTTCCGGTACACCTCACCGGTTTACCCGCCAGCGCAGCGACGGCCGGGTTATCGAGATGGTGGGTAACCCGCTGCCGGGTGGTGGCTTTGTAACCAGTTTTAATGACATTACCGGGCACGTGGAAATTCAGCAGGCGCTGGAAGAGTCTAATATTGACCTTGAGCTGCGAATTAAAAAGCGTACCGAAGAAGTGCACTCAATTAACGCCGAATTACGTCTTGAGATCGAGCGCCGGCGCGGCGTAGAAAAAGAACTTATCCGCGCCCGCAAACAGGCCGAAGATGCCAATGCCAGTAAAACCCGCTTCCTGGCGCTGGCCAGCCACGATGTATTGCAGCCGCTGAACGCTGCCAAGCTTTATGTTTCTGCCTTGCAGGAAGCCAGCTTGCCCGAAGCGGTAAACAACATTGTCAATAAACTCAACCACTCAGTGACCTCCAGTGAAGCGCTGATTGCCACGCTGTTGGATATCTCCCGATTAGATCAGGGCGAACTCAAACCCAACCCGGAAGCAGTGAACATTAAGGATTTATGTGATCCCATCGTGGATGAACTATCCATGCGCGCCAGGGACAAAGGCCTTACTCTGCGCACCCGTATACTGGACTGCTGGGTATATGCCGATAAAACCTTTCTGTATCGAATTATCCAGAACCTGCTGTCCAATGCAGTAAAATACACCGATTCGGGTAAAGTGCTGTTCTCTACCCGTAAGCGTGCAGACAAGTTGTTGATTGAAATCCGTGATACCGGTATCGGAATTTCTAAAGAACAACAGGCGTTAATCTTCAGCGATTTCTATCGCACCAACGAAAGCTCTGAGCATGGTATCGGGTTGGGCCTGGGTGTGGTGCGACGACTTAGTCAGCAAATGCAATGCAAAGTACATGTTGAGTCTGAAGTGGGGCGCGGCAGTTGCTTTTCGCTAAGCTTCCCAATAACTCAGCCGCAAGCCTTGAAAAATACTTCACTGGCTAATCCCACGGCGTCGTTTCGTGGTTTACGCGTATTGTGCGTCGATGACCAGCAGGAAAACCTCGATGCGATGCAAACGCTGTTAGAAAAATGGGGCGTGAGTACCGTACTGGCCGACAACTGGGATGATGCTATCACCCAGGCCGACATATTCTCGCCGCAAATTTTACTGATGGACTACCAGTTAGGTCGCGACGTCAATGGTCTGGACTTAATTGATGCCATTCGCCAACACCTTTACATCGTTATTCCGGCCTCACTAGTTACCGCAACTCATGACGAGGACCTGGTTACCCGTTGCAAGGAGCAGGGCGTGAATTATTTGAGCAAACCAATCAAACCGGCCAAGCTCAGAGCATTGCTCAAAAGTATGACGCGGCACATCAAACAGGCGCACTAACAAGACCGCAGAATGTTAGCCGGAGGCTGGCAGTTGGGCAGTTGTAATTATTGGAGAAGCAAGACAACCAGATGAGATGAAATCCTCAAACAAGTGAGAAGTGTTTTATAATGGGTGTCATAGTCCGTCAGCACGAAGTTGTCAGGTGACTTGTTTACTGGCTTGCATAGGCTAACAGCTTTCTCTAGTATAACAGTAACTTAAGCATGCTCAGTGAAACCTGTGCCTCACTCTTTACGTGTTCCGATAACCAATGTCTTCGCAGAAGGCGGATTCTGCGCCCGCTTGTATCTGGGCTCACACCATAAGCCCGTTCACCTTATTCTCGACACTGGTAGCAGTAGTCTGGTGGTAGAACATGAGGTATATGACGCCCACAACGACAAGGCGCGTATCACGACCTCACTGGTTCAGGCAATCACTTATGGTAAAGGCGGCTGGTATGGCCCACTGATAAAAACCCGTGTCGGACTGGGTCTTGCAGGTCATGCCCTGGCTATTAATGATGCGCCGGTAGCGATTGTTTCGCGAGAACGTACCGACAGCTTCTTACAGGCTGATGGTATCCTTGGACTTGCGTACTGCGGACTGAATCATGCTGTGGATATGCAGCCTTTTTTGCAAAAGTTGGGGTTACCAGACAATAGTAGCTACCCCTATTTCTTGCAACATCATGACGATAACGTGAGTGAGTTTAAAAAGTTTATCAAGCAGTACCCACCCACCACCGTAACGCCATATTTCACCGATTTGGAACAAGAAGGTGTGGTTGCTAATCAATTTGGTTTATTAACACATCGCTCCAGTATTTATCATCCCAAACAGTATTCATTGCATGATGAATTAGTGTCACACCATAACAACCATGGCTTGTTTGTGCTGGGTGCACCGCATGTGCATGTGGATTTATACCAGCCGCCTTTAATAACGGTAGCAGTGCACGACGACAAGTATTACAACGTTGAGCTTGCCGGTGTACAGGTAGGAAATAGTCCGCTCATTCCAGCGCCAGCACTGGCAGAAAAAGACGTAGCAGCATTCAGAACCAATGCCATCGTCGATAGTGGTGCCTGCGCCATTGTGTTACCTGAAATTTTGTTTGAACAGGTAAAAGCGCAATTTAAGGCTATTAACCCTGAATTTGAGCATGTCTTATCGGCATTTGGCGAGTACACCGGCAATGAAACAGGGATTGACGCCAAGCAAGTCGACCTTTGCCAATGGCCGGATATTCACTTCTATTTCCTCGACGAGCAACAGCAAACCGTAACATTGACCATGTCGCCTGATACCTACTGGCAAGTGAATGCACCAGCGCATGGGCAGATAAGCTTTAAAATTTGTACGTTAACCGGATGGCCTAATCAGGTCATTTTAGGATTGCCGCTACTGAACAACTATTACACCATTTTTGACCGCGATGCAGGAGAAAAAGGCGTGGTGCGTTTTGCCAAACCCAGAGCGCTTTGCAACGAAGTCAGACAATCCATCAAGCATGCTTTTACAGGCAAAGATAACAACCTATAAGGTCAATCATGGAACAGAATAAAACCGGCAGTATCGTGTGTGTTGGTGTTGGTATGACGCTAGGTTCGCACATTTCCCCTTTATCTCGCAGTCACATAGAGCAGGCTGATGTGGTGTTTTGCAGCGTCTCAGACAGTTATGTAGAACTGTGGATTAAAGAAATGAACTCAAACGTGCGTAGTTTGCAGTCTCTTTATGCCCAGGGAAAAGACCGGCGCCAGACCTACCGCGAAATGGTGGAAGTCATGATAAGGGAAGTTCGTGCAGGTAAGAAGGTCGTAGGCGCATTTTATGGCCATCCGGGGGTGTTTGCCCTGGCTCCGCATAAAGTGATTGAGGTTGCACGCAACGAAGGTTTTCATGCCCACATGGAGCCAGGCATTTCCGCTGAAGATTGTCTTTATGCAGACCTCGGTATCGATCCAGGTACCTTTGGGTGCCAGCATTATGAAGCAAGTCAGTTTATGCTGTATGCGCGGCAATTTGATACCACTGCTTACTTAGTTTTATGGCAAATTGGTAGCGTGGGCGACCGTAAATTAGAAAAATTTGATACAGAAAATAAATACCGGAGTGTCCTGAAACAGGTGTTAGCCAGACATTACCCAGATTCACATGAACTGATTATTTATGAAGCAGCGGTGTTGCCAGTTGACCAGGCCAGACTAGAAAAAGTGACACTTGGAATGTTAGATAAAGTCAAAGTCCATCAGCATTCGACGCTTGTGATACCTCCGTATGGCGAGAGAAAAAGAGACCTGGAAACCTTACAATTGTTGGAAGAGCTTAATTAGTCATGGATTTTGAATCTGAGCGGTTTGGTTGCAGGCTAATGACTGACGATGATGAACAACAATTCATCGCACTCTATCAGGATCCAAAAGTCATGCGAAAAGTGGGGCAGCCCTTTACGCATAAGCAAGCATCAAAAGCATTTTGCCAAACACTGAAACTCAATAACAGTGACGAATTAAAACAGCGATTTTGGGCAGTGATCAATAAACAAACACACCTCTGTGTTGGGTTTGTGATGTTGAAATGGCATTTGGCTCCCTGCAAGGGTACAGAAATAGGAATAATGCTCGAACGGCGCGCTAATGGTGGCAACGCAGGGTTGGAGATCGTAAAAAGCCTGGTGACATTTGCGGAAAATAATTTGAGAATTAAAACATTGGTTGCTGACGTGAATCCGTCTCATCATGCAGCAATTAAAATATTACTTAAAACCGGATTTCGGCAGATTTCAGAACACCAGAATTTAACTTGTTTTGAACGGATTTCTTAGCAGGACAACCTGAGCCGTGTTCTACTACAATAAATTTTTATTTTAAATTCATAGGTTTTTGTTAAGCTTCTTTTCGTTTACATTTTATTTAACTTTAGAGAGGGATTATGAGCGCAATACAACTTTTGGAACAGCTAGGAGCGAACGCGTCTTTACAAACAGAAGAAGCGAAACGTGCATTGTTAGCCTTGATAGAAAAAAATGAAATACATGGCCAAAAAAACGAAAAAATGTGGTGCATGATGTTCCCTGAAGACGAACAGGGAGAAGATGACGATAAAGATAAAGATAAAGATAAAGATAAAGATAAAGATGAAAACGAAAAAAACGGAAACAAGCCTGACATAAGCGCTCATTAAGCTTATGCGTCAGTTCGTTTCACTCATTTTCATCGTTCTTTTGAGCAGCGGCGTTGCCGCCGCAGACAATGATATAAGTGCCATGTTAGCGCTGGCCGATGAAGTGAAAACAAAAAAGCCAGCTCAATTTGTCGAAATGCTTGATGAAGTATCACAGCGTTTAGACGAAATGAATACCGAAGAATTAAACTGGTACAAATACCTGGATGGTTTTCGTCTCGGTTTTTCAGGAAAACCTGATGCCGCTTTAGCTAATTATGATGAGGTAATTGCTGCTACTGAGAATGTTAATTTATTAGCCCGGGCTATTTCTGCCAAGGTAAATATCTATGCGATTACCCGGGATATTGCGAACGGTTATACAGAAATTCAAAATCTAATGGCCATCATCGACGACGTTGATGCAGACGCACGACTCAATATCTACGTGATTTTATCGATATTTTATAATCAAATTGGCGATTACGAATCGGCCCTTTCAAGCGCAGACTATGTCATTAATAACCCGCAGATAGAACGCACCGCCTGTTTTGCTAAAACCACCAGAAACGAAGCTTTAATAAATCTTGGTATTGCAGATAGCGTTACAAGTTTTGACGAAGCGATTGTTTATTGTGAGAGCGCTCAAGAGCTGATTCCGACAGCTTTCAACGTTTTGCATAAATCCAGTTATTTGATAACCACTGGCGCAGAGCAAGACGCTTTGAGGTTACTGGAAACCAGGAAGCCGCTATTCGAGAAAACGCAGTATCCGATTTCTATGTCAGCCTATCATGCGCAGTTGGCTGAGCTTTTGATTCACCAAAGTGAATTAGAAGAGGCTAAAAAGCATGCTGAAATTGCATTAAGTTTTACTACGAGTACTGGTTTAACAAAGCCTAAGATTCAGGCAACTCAAGTTTTATCCGCCTATTACGAGCAGCAAGGTGATCTGCAAGAAGCTCTGGCGTATGCCAGAAAGTCAGCAGAAATCGAAAAAGCCTATCTGGACGACATTAAAGTCAACCAGCTCGCCATCCAAAAAGCTAAAAATGAAATGCTGGAAAAAGAAAGTCAGATAAAGCTGCTGGATAAAGAAAACGATCTTCTTAAGATCCAGGCTGCCCTCAATCGTGAACAACAGGATTACAATCAATTAGCTATCATAGGCTTGATGCTCATAGTAACGACTGGGCTTATCTGGATTATTTACAGTCGGAAAATGACTCATCAACTACGCAAACTGGCGCATTTTGATGGTTTAACGAAAATTCCGAATCGCCGTCATTTTACCCAGCTTGGTGAAGCAGCAATCAGTTATCACCAGAAAACGTCTCAACCAATCTCGTTTATTATCTTTGATTTAGACCTGTTTAAGCGTGTTAACGACGATTATGGTCATGCTGTGGGTGATTGGGCGTTAAAAGCCGCAGCGAGGACAGCGCTTTCCATCGGCCGAAAACAGGATATTGTCGGTCGCTTGGGCGGTGAAGAGTTTGCCCTGATTCTGCCCGGCTGCGATAAGTCTAAGGCGATTAAAGTAGCAAATGATTGTCGTGAGGCCATTGCCCGCATAGATACGTCGGAAACAGGCCATAAATTCGATATTACAGCCAGTTTTGGTGTCACTGACTCCCATCAAAGCGGCTATAAGTTTGATCAGCTGTACGCGAATGCGGATGCGGCGTTGTATATAAGTAAGGATAATGGGCGTAACTGTGCTTATACGTTTGATCGAGCCCCTGTTATGACAGATAGCGAAATCTTTTCTAAAGCAGGCGCTGTTTAAATACAGCGCCCTGAGTATGCCTGAGCCGATGCATGAACAGACCACAGAACCGCAATGAACGATAAGCCAGCTGGAACAACCCAGCACAAATACCACCAGCAGACGTACCAGCGATGAGCTGCGCCGAAAATAGTGCGATATTGTTCCTTGTTGCCAAACCTTTGCAGTTTAGCAAGCACGTCAGTCAACAATCGTTTGGGTTGCGCTAAGGGCTATACAACAAACTCTTCGTCATCGTATGCTATGGTTAACAATCATGTGATAGTGTTTTAACAGCACAACATTTATCACCGTGACGACAAATTTAATTCGTTTTACATTCTTTCCACACAAGGCAAAGTATGCCGTTTTTTGCCGTAACCAATACTAGGCTCAATCATGCGAATCGCAATACTTTCAAGAAACCCAAAGCTTTACTCTACCAGCCGTTTAAAAGAGGCAGGCGAACTTCGAGGCCATACTGTGGATGTGGTCGACACGATGCACTGTTACATGGATATCACCAGTAGCAATCCGTCTGTTCGCTACAATGGTAAAAAGCTTCCGGTTTATGATGCAGTGATCCCACGTATTGGCGCATCGGTCAGTTTTTACGGGACTTCCGTTGTGCGTCAGTTCGAGATGATGGGCACATACAGCATCAACGAGTCGGTAGCCATAAGCCGCTCGCGAGACAAGCTTCGTTCACTCCAACTACTCTCCCGTAAGGGTATTGGTATGCCGCGCACCGGCTTTGCCCACCACCCGGACAAAGTGGATGACGTCATTAAGAACGTAGGTGGTGCGCCCGTGGTGATTAAGTTACTGGAAGGTACCCAGGGTATCGGCGTAGTACTGGCCGAAACACAAAAAACAGCTGAAGCTATGATTGAGGCCTTTATGGGCCTGAATGCCAGTATTTTGGTGCAAGAATATATTAAAGAAGCCGGCGGCTCCGACATCCGTTGTTTTGTGGTTGGCGGCAAGGTTATTGCGGCAATGAAGCGTCAGGCTGCCCCTGGAGAGTTTCGTTCTAATCTGCACCGCGGCGGATCAGCCAGTTTGGTCAGACTGTCACCAGCAGAAAGAAAAACCGCTGTCGATGCGGCAAAAACCATGGGGTTAAATTGCTGTGGTGTCGACATTCTGCGTTCAGCCCGTGGGCCGGTTGTGATGGAGGTTAACTCCTCTCCCGGTCTGGAGGGAATTGAAAAAGCAACCAACAAAGACGTGGCCAGTATGATTATCGAGTTTATCGAGAATTCAGCAAAGCCACACAGCACTAAGACAAAAGGAAAAGGCTAATGGCAGGCACCGGGCTGGTAATTGGTGGTGAATCTATTTTACCGGGCGAAACCAAACAAATCGCGCTGGATATGCCACCTTTATACACGGCAACCAGTATGAGCATCCCTGTGTTTGTAAAGCGGGGAAAGCGTCCCGGCCCTACGTTGTTTGTCAGTTCGGCAATTCATGGTGACGAACTCAACGGGATCGAAATCGTATCGCGCCTGATTAAATCCCGGTCGATTGAAAAGCTCAAAGGTACGCTTATCGCAGTGCCCATGGTGAATGTTTACGGCGTATTAAACCAGTCCCGCTACCTGCCGGACCGCCGGGATTTGAATCGCAGTTTCCCGGGCAGTAAAAAAGGCAGTCTTGCCGGGCGAATTGCACACCTGTTTTTTAAGGAAGTTGTCAGCAAATGTGATGTGGGCATCGACTTACATACCGGAGCAATTCACCGTAGTAACCTTCCCCAGGTCCGTGCTGACCTGGATGATGAGGAAGTACTGGCCATGGCAAAAGCCTTTGGGGTGCCGGTGCTGCTCAATGCCGATATTCGTGATGGATCATTACGGGCAACCGCCAGCGAAGCAGGCATTAAGATCCTGTTATATGAAGCGGGACAGGCACTTCGTTATGATGAGTTTTCCATAAGAGCCGGTGTTAAAGGCATTATCAACACTATGCGGCACTTGGGAATGCTGAACAAGAGTCGTGCTAAAGGGGTGCCCATTACGCCGTTTATTGCACGGGCAAGTGGCTGGGTAAGAGCGCCTGAAAGCGGCTTTGTGAATCACCTTGCTCAGTTAGGCGATCATGTGGAAAAAGGCGATAAACTGGCCATTGTGGCAGACTCATTTGGTCAGATTCAGGGGCATATACTGAGCCCGGCGGAAGGCGTGGTGATTGGCAAGCAAAATATACCGCTCACCCAGGAAGGAGAAGCGATTTACCACATCGCCTACTTTAAAACCCCGGATTCCGTAGCAGAACAGGTGGAAATGCTGCAGGACAATCTGGTGCCAAACGATTCAACGGTGACAATATAAATGAGCAGAGCACATAAAACCAAACAAATGATTGGCGCGCTGGAGTACGGTAATATGCCAGAGCTGGGGATCACTAACCTGGTAATGCGTGTGGACACCGGCGCGGCAACCTCTTCGCTGCACGTAGACAATATCGAAGAGTTCCAGCGTAACGATGAACGCTGGATCCGGTTTGATATCCATCCAGACATTCACGATGTGGAACGCACGGTAAAATGCGAAAGCAAAGTACTCAGCCAAAAGAAAATTAAGAGTTCCACGGCTGATCGGCAGCGGCGCTACGTCATCAATACGCGCCTGCAGATGGGCACCCGATCATGGAAAATTAAGCTCACGTTAACCGACCGGTCCGAAATGACTTATCTGATGCTGTTAGGCAGACAAGCCATGGAAGGAAAATTTTACGTGGACCCTGAATATGAGTTTATCCTGCCGACGCAGCCCTGACGACGCATACCGACATCAACCAGTTTAATACCGAATCACAGTCCGGAAGCTCGCACCAGCTTCCGGATTAAACTCTGCCCTATGGTATAACAACCCGTCACTGTGCAGGAATGAAACTCATCACCTATACTTAAACGGTGATGATTACACAAGTGTGCAGCCTATGAATAAACTGGCTCTGATAGCCGTTGTTGTACTTGGCATTTATTCTGTAAAGAGTAATGCCAAGGAGGTGATAAGAATACCGACCTTCACCACTGACCACCCGATTATTGAATACCTGCATTTACAACTACAACAGGCCATCAAGGCCACCGAGCAGGACTACGGGAAGGCTGAGGTGATACGTTTAAAAATCCCGGTAGAAGAAGAGCGTCAGTTACGCAACCTAAATCAAAGCATCACGGACATTGCCTGGGCAACCTGCTCGCTACAACGCAATGAGGCTTATCTACCGGTTTTAGTGCCACAGGTAGCAGGATTGTTTGGTCTTCGGGTGAACCTGATACGCGAGGATGACAAGCGTTTTGCAAAGATCGATACTGTCGATGTCCTCAAAGGGCTCTTGGCCGTACAATCCGCAAAATGGCATGATTACGATATCCTGGTGAATAACGGCTTTACCGTGCTTTCATCCGATCGCTTCTCTGCCTACCGGGCAGTAGAGAAAGGTTTGGCCGATTACTACCCCAGAGGGATCGCAGAGGTGACAGGCGAAATGAAAACGGCGCAAACAAAGGCGTTGATTATCGCTCCTGATCACGCTTTACGCTACCCACTGTTGTATTTACTTTACGTTAAAAAAGGCAATACAACGCTGGCGAACAGACTCACCACCGGATTTGAACGCACTATACAAAGCGGGGCTTTTCTGGCGCATCTGGAAAGCCAGCAGTGGTATCAGCAAGCCAGAACCATCCTGCGGGGCAGAACGATTTTTGATCTGCAAAATAGCGGCTCACTGGGTGGGTGTTTGCAAGCAGAGAAACAACATCAAGCCCTGTTACAGGCCCCCTACGACAAGAATTAGTTGATAAAATGAAAAGACAACCAGGGACAAGGTTTATCATCGTCAGCGTACTCGCCAGTTGGTTAATGGTGACTGCATCTTCGTGCCTTGCCCAGCCAGGCGCATTCGACGACGTTACTGAAGTCAATATTCCAACCTTTCAGCCAGGCACCGGTGAATTTTATTTTTACATTAAAACGCTGCTTAGCCTGGCATTAGCACAAACCGATAACCAGTTTGGACCCGTTATCCTGGTGCCTGACTCTGAAGTAGTAGGCCAGGAAGAACAGTTCAGTCAGCTGGCAATGGGCACCACAGACATTAACTGGTCGATTACTACGATTAAGCGAGAGCAGCAGCATATTGCTGTGCGGGTGCCTTTAACCGCCGGTCTGTTTGGCTATCGGGTGCTCCTGGTACGGGCCGCTGATGAACGTTTCGACGCGCCGCCACAGGTTGCCTACCTTAAGGCACTCACCGCAGTGCAAGGCACAGACTGGCCGGATAACAAGGTGCTGAGATTTAATGGCTTTACACTGATAACAGACAGCTACGCAGGTGCCTTTCAACGCCTCACAGAAGGCAGCGCAGATTATTTCCCCAGAGCTGCTCACGAAGTATTTGAAGAGTTGGCGGCGCGGCCAGCAACAGACCTTATTATTGCCAGTCAAATCACACTGCATTACGATAACCCGATGTTTTTCTTTGTGACCAAGAACAAACCTGAGCTGGCTCGCCGATTAGAAAAAGGGTTAGCAATACTTGCCGCTAATGGCGACTTGTCCCGCCTGCTTACTTCTCAGCATTTCTATATCAGGGCCCGTAACATGCTTGCAGACAGAGCCCTTATCAGACTGGAGAATCCATTGCTATCCGATGCGACCAAAGCGGCAACATTACGCTACAACAGCCCGCTTGAGCACTTATTTTAAGAGACTATTTGCCCGGCGTGGCCGGCGGCTCCAATTCCAGCTGTGAAGCGATCAGAACCGCCTGGGTACGGTTGTTGATACCCAGCTTCTTAAAGATTGCGGTAACGTGAGCTTTTACGGTGGCCTCGGCGATATCGAGGTTATAGCCGATTTGCTTGTTAAGCAGGCCATCGCGCATATAGCAAAGTACTTTGTACTGCGAAGGTGTGAGACTCGACACTTTATCCGCCAGTTCTGAGAATTCTTCATCCACATCTTCGATTTTTTCGCTGATTGACTCGGGCAGCCAGATGTCGCCGTCGAGGATCACTTCCACGGCTTTGGCAATATTATCAGCACTGGTGGTTTTAGGAATAAAACCGAGTGCGCCTACCCCCACAATTTTAGAAATAATGGTGGCATCTTCGGTGCCGGAAACCACGGCGACGGGTAAATCAGGATAAAGTTTGCGGATATGCAATAAGCCGAACAAATCGTTGCTGCCCGGCATATGCAAATCCAGTAACAACAGGTCGACATCCTCTTTTTCGAGCATGTCGACCGTGGTGGTGAGATCACCAGCTTCTAAAATGGTTAGATCTGGCAACGACAATGACAACGCTCCCTTTAGCGCATCGCGGTATAAAGGGTGATCGTCGGCAATCAGCAGCGTTATCATTGTTACTCCGGTTACTTGTTAAGACGCTCCTCTATGAGTGTATCAACAACCGACGGATCCGCCAACGTCGACGTGTCGCCTAATTGCTCGTGCTCATTGGCTGCAATCTTACGCAGAATACGACGCATGATTTTGCCTGAACGGGTTTTCGGCAGACCGCGTGACCATTGGATCATATCCGGTGTCGCGATTGGGCTCAGTTCAGTACGTACCCAGGCGCGGATTTCTTTAGTCAGCTCGTCATCCGGCTCAACACCTTCATTTGGCGTGATATATACATAGATGCCCTGACCTTTAATGTCATGCGGATACCCCACCACCGCAGCTTCTGCCACTTTAGGGTGAGCAACCAGCGCACTTTCGATTTCTGCGGTACCTAAACGGTGGCCAGATACATTGAGAACGTCATCTACGCGGCCAGTGATCCAGTAGTAACCGTCTTCATCACGACGGGCACCATCGCCGGTAAAGTAAACGCCTTTATAAGCACTGAAGTAGGTATTAATGAAACGCTCGTGGTCGCCATAAACAGTACGAGCCTGACTTGGCCAGCTTTCTTTAATCACCAGGTTACCTTCGTTAGCGCCTTCCAGTTCTTTACCTTCAGCATCAAACAGTGCCGGCTCAATACCGAACATCGGACGTGAGGCTGAACCCGGCTTAAGCGGTGTAGCACCGGGCAATGGTGTAATCATCATGCCGCCGGTTTCGGTTTGCCACCAGGTATCCATAATCGGGCAACGACTTTCACCAATAACACGGTAGTACCACTCCCAGGCTTCCGGGTTGATTGGCTCACCTACCGACCCTAACAGGCGCAGTGAAGACAAATCGCAGCCTTCTACCGGCGCGTCACCGTGAGCCATCAGCGCGCGAATAGCGGTAGGCGCAGTATACAGAGAGTTAACTTTGTATTTTTCAACCACCTGGGCAATACGACGTACGTCCGGGTAAGTGGGTACACCTTCAAAAAATACCTGCGTAGCACCGTTAATCAGTGGGCCGTAGGTCATGTAGCTGTGACCGGTGATCCAACCCACATCGGCGGTACACCAGTAAATATCGTCTTCGCGATAATCGAAGGCATATTTAAAGGTCATTGCGGTATATAACAGGTATCCGCCGGTGGTGTGAACCACACCTTTAGGGGTACCGGTAGAGCCTGAGGTGTACAGAATAAACAGCGGATCTTCGGCGTTCATCACTTCTGGCTCGCACTGCGCAGAGCAGTCTTCTACCAGCGCGTCCCACCACACGTCAACACTGTCATCAAAGGCCACATCGCCGCCTGTTAACTTGTGTACGATAACGTTAGTGATAGAAGGACAGGCATCATTGGCCAGTGCGCGGTCAACGTTTGCTTTAAGCGGCACACTGCGGCCGGCACGACGGCCTTCGTCACAGGTGATCACAACCTTGGCGCTGCTGTCGTTAATGCGATCCGCAATAGCGTTTGGCGAGAAACCACCAAAGATGACTGAGTGCACCGCACCAATGCGCGCGCACGCCAGCATGGCATAAGCCGCCTGCGGTACCATCGGCATATAAATAGCAACGCGGTCGCCTTTTTTAACGCCCAGTTTTTTCAGGCCATTAGCCAGTTTACACACCTCATAGTGGAGCTGTTGGAAACTAATTTCATCACTGTCTTCAGGCGAGTCACCTTCCCAGAAAATGGCCGTTTTCTTTGCGTTTTCAGCCAGGTGGCGATCAATACAGTTATAGCTGGCGTTTATCTCGCCATCTTCGAACCATTTAATTGAGACGTCATCGGCGCCGAAGTGAGTATTTTTTACTTTTGTAGGCTTGGTATACCAATCCAGCGTGCTGGCATGTTCGCCCCAGAACCCTTCAGGATCTTCAACCGACTTCTTGTACATCTCGAAGTATTGCTCTTCAGTCAGGTGCGTAGATGCTTTGATGTCCTCTGGAACCGGGTATATCTTGCTGGCAGTCATTTGATGTGCCTCCAAATTTTTAATAAAAAGCAGTGATATTGTTGATAGATCAATGTAGCCGTTCCTGACCAAAGAAAAATGCGACTTTGGTCTTACCGGGTGCGAAAATTCTATTTACTTACCATGTGTTACGACTTTCGTCTTATAGACCATCCGCTTATTTGCAATTGGTCTAAACTCATCCAAATTATTATTCGTTAACTGTATTTTTACACTTTTTTTACCAATCATCCAATTCCTGGACAAATGGGACGAGAAACATGAAAACCACTATGAAAACAATTACCCGCGCAGTATCACTGGCTGTAGCTGGCTTTGCGATGGCTTCTGCCAACGCGGCTACTATCGGCTCTACCGACGTTAAATACACCGGCTACATCAAAGTAGATGGCATCTACAGTGACTACTCTAACGGCGAAGGCCACCCGCTTAACCGGGATTTTTACGTGCCTTCCACTATTGCAGTTGGCGCTTCGGATGATGACATTGGCGGCCGCTTCGACGGTCACGCCAGACAATCACGCTTTCGTTTAACCACTAATACGCCGGTAGATGGTGGTGACAGCATCACAGGTGTGCTGGAATTTGATTTTATGGTAACCAAAGGTGACTACGATAACGAGCGAATTTCTAACTCTTATCTGCCTCGTATGCGTCACGCATTCTTAAAATACAAAAACTGGCTGGTAGGTCAAACCTGGACCACCTTTATGGATGTGGGTGCATTACCCGAGTCTCTGGACTTTATTGGTACCACCGACGGTATTACTTTCGGTCGTCAGGTGATGGTGCGTTATTCACAAAACGGTTTTGATTTTGCACTGGAAAACCCTGAAACCACCGTAGTGGGTGTGGGTGCGACAGATGACAACTCCGTACCGGATGTCATTGCTGCCTATACCCATAAAGCCGACTGGGGTCACGTTAAGGTTGCCGGTATCTTCCGCCAGTTATCTTATGAAGTTGGCGGTATTGATGCCTCTGACACTGGCATGGGCGTTTCGATTACGTCTAAAGTGAAGTTAAGCGATACCGACGACCTGCGCTTTACGTTCTTCACTGGTAGCGGCCTGGGCCGTTATGCCGCGCTGAACGCTGCTCAGGGTGCGGTATATAACGAAGATACAGGTAGCCTGGATGCCATTGACTCTACCGGTTACGGTGTGGCTTACCGCCATATGTGGACCGATAAAGCACGCTCCAGCATCATGTTCTCAGCCTTTGATGCCGACGCCGAGCAAGTTACTGAAGTGACCATGGGTGATTACACGGATAAGACCTATAGTGCGCGCGTGAATTATATTTATTCGATGAGTAAAACCATGACAGTGGGGGCCGAATATGCCTACGCAAAGCGCGAAACCGATGCCGGTCTTGAAGGTGATATGAGCCGCGTGCAATTTTCTGCGAAGTACGCTTTTTAAGACTACACTTACTAAGGGCAGCGTATGCGCGTTGCCCGTTGTGTTCAGTTGTTCCCAAGTTGGCCACATTGATTGTGGCCTTTTTTATGGCAACTTAAATCCCGACAACAGTAAAAAGCCAAAAGGCAACGCAAAAAATACACTCAGAATATACACCAGGCCCAGGACTTTTTGTTTAGCAACCCGGTTAGCCAGCAAACCAGACAACACCGGTGGAATTTCCCTTAGCCAGGGCAATCCAAAAATTAACAGCACGGCCAGCAGGTTATAGACAAAATGCACCAACGCTATTTGTAGAGCGGGCTCTGCCATCAACCCGCCGACCCCGAGTGCCGCAATAATAGCAGTAATGCAGGTACCGATATTCGCGCCCAGGGTAAATGGATAGATATCTCTGGCGGTGAGCACTCCACTGCCCACTAATGGCACCATGAGCGACGTAGTGGTTGACGAAGACTGCACCAGCACCGTTACCGCCGTGCCGGACGCTATGCCGGAAACCGGCCCTCTGCCAATACTGCTGTACAGCATAGTTTTGGCCCGGCCGACCATCAGCGCTTTCATAATCTTACCCAGATAGGTAATGGAAATGATGATCAGACATATACCCGCCACGATCATCAGCGCGCCGGCATAACCCGAGGATAAACCAGACAACATCGACTCCAGTTGCTGACTAACCGGTGAGGTAACCGCTTTAATAGGATTAAACCCACCCACTTCCAGCACCTCGTCGCTGTGCATCCAGCTCACCAGAACACCACTGATTCTTTCCAGCAGGTTAAACATGATTTCCAGTGGCAGGAAGATAATCACCGACATCAGATTGAAAATGTCATGAATTGTGGCGGCCTGGAAAGCTTTGCGGTATTCATCGGCATTTTTGATATGGCCCATGCTAACGATGGTATTGGTAATACTGGTGCCCACATTCGCTCCCATCATCATGGGCACGGCCAGGGTTATCGGTAACCCGCCGGCAACCATCGCCACGATAATCGAGGTAACGGTACTGGAAGACTGAATCAGAGCCGTCGCGAGAATACCAATAATCAAGCCGGTAATGGGATTTTCAGCAAACTGAAATAGCGACTCCGCGTGACCGGCGGTCATCGCCTGAAAGCCATTGCCGATCACCGATACTGCAACCAGCATCAGATATATCAGCCCAAGCAGTATCGCCCACTGATGACGGTTGGGTTGAGGTGCAGCGCCCGCCTGGCTGCCTAATGGAAGTGATGTTGTCGACATAAACTGAAGGTGGAAAGTAAACCAAACTCCAGTCTATGGACTTTAGATGACAAATCGATGAAGGTGCACCACACCCTAGAAAGGCATGGGGTAGCGCTTGATCACCTGGTTGATTTGTTTTTTGGTGTCTTCTGACAGGTCTATTTCAAACGCTTCGATATTTTCTTTAAGCTGGGTCACACTGGTTGCGCCAATAATGGTAGAGGTAACACCCGGTACTTGTTTACACCACGCCAGCGCCAGTTGTGCAGGCGTTATTTTAGCGCGCTCAGCAATTTCCATATAGCGCGACGTCGCCTCATGCGCATCGGTGGTATTTCTGAATAATCCCTGGCGCTGCACGAAGGTCCAGCGACTGCCCTTCGGACGCTCGTCATTCTGATACTTACCGGTAAGCATCCCCGTTGCCAATGGCGACCAGGGCAGGTAAGCAATGTTCTCAAATACGCAGGTCTCAATCAGATACGGCCAGTCTTTTAAATGTAACAGGCTAAACTCATTCTGAATGGAAACCGGTTTGGGCACGCCCATTTCCTGACACAGGTTTAAAAACGTATGGATCCCCCAAGGCGTATCATCAGAAAGCCCCCAGTGTCGGATTTTACCGGCATCAATGGCCTCACCAATGCCTTTAACTATGTCTCGCATGCCGTCGCGTTCGCGCTCAACATCAGTATCCAAAGGGTTAGTGCGCCACGGCCAGTGTTTGGCAAAATGTGGCGAGGTACGGTTTGGCCAGTGCAACTGATACACATCCACGTAATCTGTTTTGAGTCGTTGCAGGGATTCATCCAGCGCCATCGCAATCGTCTTGCTACTAATCGGGCTGGCATCACGAATGTAAGCCAGCCCACTGCCAGCAATCTTAGTCATCAGCACCAGCTTGTCTCGTTTATGCTGGTTGGCTGCCAGCCAGTTACCAATAAATCGCTCGGTATCAGCATAGGTCGCTTCGTTAGGCGGAATAGGATACATTTCGGCGGTATCGATAAAATTAATACCGTAATCCACGGCGTAATCCAACTGGTCGTTGGCATCCTGCTGGGTGTTTTGAATACCAAAAGTCATGGTGCCCAGACAAATTTCAGATACCTGTAAATCACTGCTACCTAGTTGATTAAATTGCATTGCTGCCCTCTTATAAAATGTTATGGCGCAACTTTATGAGACTCCCGGTTAGCGGATTCCAGTTTTTCCAGTCGCCGTTCAATTTGTCGGCGACTCTCAACCATTTCATTGGCCAGTGCAGCCAGCGAACGAAACTCCGAAAATCCCAGTTGCTTTGGATCTATACGTTGATATTGCCGTTTACAGCGATAAAAAAACAGTACGAAGTTAGCAAAAGACCGATGAAAGTTGGCAAAACTTTTGATTAACAGCAAAATGACTGCGACAGACGTCAGCAGCGCAATAACCATACTGTATACAGCAGCTTGTTCCTGGTGAGCAGTCAGTACGGGCTGTAAAGCGCTGTTAAGTGCGGCCAGATCACTTTCTGCCTGATGAGCCAGTTCACGAAACTCGCCCCGTAACCCTTGTTGCTCATTAATACCAATTTGCGCTTTTATACCAGCCAACTGGTTTAGCTGCGCCCGGAATTCGACCAGCATTTCGCCGGTGTCTCCCGGTACGGATTCATTTTCAAGTAGCCGGCTCAGAAGCTGTTGAAGCGCATCCAATGTGTCGCGTCTGGCAGTTAACTGATAATCAGCGGCCAGATAAGTGGCCTGCCCCACCAAAGGTAAATTCAGCTTTTCGGCAGCACCATTCAGTTGCATCGATAAGTGCCGTAATCTGCCACTTATTCCCGTATCTGCATCCAGCCCATAAAGCACCAGTAGCTCTGCCAGCTTATAAAACTGTTGGGCATATCGTTCCGTATTGATAGCGATGTCACTGATAAGTGATGCGGGTAATTCAAATTGCTCTACGACTTCATTCAGGGTATTAACCGTATTCATAAAAATCTGATGCTGCTCCCTGAACAGTTCGAGGTATCGGCGATCACGGCGTAATAAAAAGTCTTTTTCGTGACGTCGAAGCTGCAACAAATCCTGTTGCAATTGTTGCAGGGCTACATTCTGGGCATTCAGGTGACTGAGCCGCTGCCCAAAGTAATGCTGATTAACGGTCATCAGCCCCATTCCCAGCACACAGAGAATCGTCATCAACAGTAAACGAGATTTAATTGAATCCCACTTCATCGCTTCACCAACCGGATCAAATAAACGCAGACGCTAAGCCATCTGTATGACAGTGACATGACGAAACTGTCATCTAGGGTGAAACCCCTATATCAGTTCAACTTTTATCCAGCCAAACTAACTGTGTAATCCGCATCCACTCGCGGCGTCAACAAATGCAGGAGTTTGACATGAAAAAATTTACCCTCTCTACCATAGCCGCAACAATGCTTAGCATTTCGGCAACCCCCGCTCTGGCTGACGCCTACATTGGCGAGCAGATGCAAAACACTTTAACCCAACTCGATATCACGTCATCAGTTATGGCGGTTGTCACTTATGATCAGCTCGAACCACTGGCAGAGTCACAATTAAACCAACTACTGAATCTCGGGATAACCGAAGGTGTCCAGTTTAAGTCACTGCCAATTATCGGCGTGTTGGCAACCAAAGCCCAGATAGAAGCGATTGCCGGACTGGAAGGCGTACGCTCGGTATTCGCGAACCGCGAGATGTCTTTATACAACGCAGATGCTCGCCAAATCACCGGTGTTGCCGATCTGCAAGGCGCCGAATTCAGCAGTCGTAATAGCCTTGAATACACGGGTAAAGGCGTGACTATCATGGTTAATGACTCTGGTGTGGATGCTTCCCACCAGGACCATTTTTTTGGTGATACTGTTGTGGAAAATGTGCAGGCCCTGACCCATGCATCTGCAATTTCTTTAACCGGTGTAACCGACGGCCTTGTGCTTACCGGTCAAATCAATACTGACACCAATTCCGGCCATGGCACACATGTCGCAGGTACTATTGCTGGCTCAGGCGTAATGTCTGACGGCAAATACGTTGGTGCCGCGCCGGATGCCGATTTGATTGGCTATGGCTCTGGTGGCGCAGTGCTATTGCTGGATACTATTGGTGGTTTCGATTTCGCGATTAATAACCTCTATTCCTACGACAGCCCAATCAAAATTATCAGTAACTCCTGGGGCTCAAGCGGCAAGTATGAGCCGCTGGGCCCGGTTTCAATGGCGACCTACAAAGCCCACAAACTAGGCATCATCAGTGTTTTCGCAGCAGGAAATTCCGGCCCAGGTGAAGACTCACACAACCCGTATGCTCAAATCCCCTGGGGTATTTCTGTTGGTGCTGGTGATAAGTTCGGCAAACTTGCTGACTTTTCTTCCCGTGGTCTGAAAAGTGAAAGCGGTGACTTCACCATGCCTGATGGCAGCGAGTGGAGCTACAGCAATGAGGTGTCTATAGTGGCCCCCGGTGTGGATATTATCTCAACCAGAGCAGTCACAAACCTCGCGGCGAATGGTGGTGATGCTGATCTGAATGCTATTGAAACCGAGTATTTGCCGTTCTATACCATGATTTCCGGCACCAGTATGGCTACGCCACACGTGTCTGGCATTATCGCCCTGATGCTTGAGGCAAACCCGGCTCTGGACAACCTGGCTATTAAAAAATTGCTACAGGAAAGTGCAACCAATATGCCTGGCTATGAACGTTGGGAAGTGGGTGCCGGCTACGTTAATGCCCGCTCAGCAGTTGCGGCAGCACTCGATTATGATATGGATCACAGGGTAACTGTGAACAACCTGGAAGATAAAACCTTTAACGCTAACGCGTTAATCGCTACCTCAGATCGAGTAGAAAATGTTGAGTTATTCTATTCTCCTGTCGGCGAACCTGAAATTGAGTACTTTGAAGTCGACAGTCAAACGGCGGTTGTAAAAGCTTCAGCAAGTACGTTGGCGAACCTGACTAAACTGGTGCTGGTAGCGCCGGATGGCACCGAATACTTCGGTAACCTGACGACTCCGGTATTAACCGAAACAATGCGTGTCAGCGCACCAGCAACGCCTGGCACCTGGGGCATCTATGTTTATGGATTAACCTCACTATCCGGCGTAGAAGCCGATCCGCTTGGCGTTACCAACGGCCCGGGTATTCCCGAGTATTTTGACGTTGCAGTGAATTTTGAAGTCAGCGGTGGCTATGAAGGCATTGATGATATCCAGGGTCATCCACAGCAAGGTGCCATAGAGTTTGCCATCAGCGAACGCCTGATGGACGCGCTGGGTAATAAGTTTAACCCTGACGCGGCCTTAAAACGTAAAGATTTTGCACGCTATGCGGTAATGGGGGGAGCTGTTCGTCAGTATCGAGATTTGTTAAATGAACCACAGCCAGCTCTGGGCAATCTGCCAGGCGCCGAAAAAGCCTATCTGGAAGCCGTTTCAGTAACCGGTGGAGCACTTAAGGATAATTTGCGTGAACAGGATCCTGTACTACTTTCGGCTAAGAATGGTAATGTAGATGCGTTTGGTAAAATGACAAAGTTAGATATGGCCTACTCAATGGTCCAGCTACTTGGTTTACAAAGCATGGCAACTGACTTTGATCCGACAAGTGATATTACCGTTGATTACCGCGGCGAAACCATTGTGTTGTCGGATCAGGATGCTATCCCGGCTGAGCTGAAAGGCTATGTACAGGCCGCTATTAATCTGTCGCTTATCAACGTGGAATTTGATATCGAGCAGGGCGCTTTTGGCCTGGAGCCGACTTTAACAGCAACCTTTACACCGGATGCCAAAATTAGTCGCGTACACTATGCTGTTCTTGCAGGCAGATTGTATGACTACTATCTGAATTAATCGGGCAAAAAGGCACCTCTCCATTTGGAAAGGTGCCATTATTGGTGTATTTTTGAACAGCTAACAAAGGTAAATATTATGAAGTACTCGAAAAGCAAAAGCCTTTCATGGATGTTTACGGCACTGTTAATGCTGTTCACACCATTATCAAACGCACAAATTGTGCAACCACACACTTTAATTTTCAACGACAATGAAATCGATGCCAGCATCACCCTTCCAGGTGCTATTGAAGTCGATGTCAAAATTGAGTTTGAGAATGCTGTTGGCGTTAACCCCGCTAACTTTGACATTTACGCCGAATTACTCTTGCCGACAGACCCTTCCATTACTAATCGTCTGCCATCTGGCTTGGTATCAGCTACTTCGGGCTTTCCGGTAATTGTTACCGTTGCCCCCAAGTCAGATGCCGGCTTTGCTTTTGAGGGGGCTGCTATGGTTGAGTTATATACCAAGGCCCTGCACTTCGCGCCGGATTTGCGCCTTTTCACCTCGCATGCAGGGGATACATTCGAAGATATTACCATGCTCACCGCGGCAGGGAGCATTCGGTCGCGGGGTAATACAGGCCGCTTCTCGGATTTCATGATTTTAGTTGATGCCCGGGCACCTGCAGATGTGATCGAACTGAAACTGAACGACATTGATGACTACATTTATGAGAACTCAGCCAGTATTTCTTCGGTTTTACAACCCAGCATCAGTTTGGCGTTAAGCACACTGGCCAATGACATCACTTTGGGTAATTACACTGCCGCATTACTGATAATTGATGATTTAATTGAGCTGGTCGATAGTACTGATGACGAGGACATGCCGACAATATGGCGCTCGTCAGACGATCTCACCAATGTGAAGGGCGAATTACTGACGAAACTGAACACTTTACGCTTCAGCTTGCGGACTCTGTAGTCGGAGTCAGCCATGCCATTACAGATCGCATTTGGAGATCAGTCAGGGGCAGTTTCTGAGCACCTGTTATTTGAAGGAATAGCCTATAAGTTGGGACGTTCCTCGGCAGCAGATGTGGTTGTTCAACATCCCCAGGTGTCGCGACTGCATGCGACATTATGCAGTGATATGACTGACACCCAGTGGACTCTGGATGATACCAGCAGTACCGGTTGTTATGTCAATGGCAAAGCCGTTAAACACATGACGGTTGAAAAAAATGCAATTGTGCATTTTGGCCCCGTGGCATGTCGGCTGACCTACTTATCACCAGATGACGTTGCCAGGTACGATAGTCAGTATTTCTGGCGCAAGCAGCAGTTACGCCAGCACGAAAAAGCGCTGCATACGACGGTTGCAACGGCCTCCATGCTCGACGTTGCCAGACATTGTCTGTTACAAACCCTGGGTTGTGAGCGTGCCGCCATGTTGCTACTGGATGAAAACGGCGAATTTGAGCAGGCTATTGGCCATGAGCCATGGATGGACAGCAACGATTTTAGTGGCAGCAGAACCGTTATACGCAAGTGTATTCACTCTCGAGAGCCAATAGCAATAGGCGACATTCTGGCAGATGACACTTTCAATGCGCAACAAAGTGTCATTCGTTTTGGTATAAAGGCAGCCCTGTGTGTCCCGATCATCGTCGAGGATGAAGTGGTGGGTGTTTTATACGGTGATAATACCCAGGGACGCCAGTATTTCAGTCAAACAGACGTGAAGTTGACACAAGCTTTAGCAAATATGTTGTCGTTACGTTTGTTATTCCACGCCATAGAACATAATATTTCCTTAGTAAAAGAAACACGTTACGTTTAATCAGCGGGTTAAGCCCCGGATTTCACCTGTTTCAGGCAAATACTAAGGAGTTGGCAGTTGTCGGGTTCGAATCCTGTTTCGGACAATACAGAACTGGAAACGCAACAGTTACACGTTGCGGACATTCTGACGCCCGGCCTTCAGTTGGTAAATCGATTTACCGTAAAACAACAACTTGGTGGTGGCGCACAAGGGCATGTATACCATGTCTTTGATGAACTACTGGAAATCGATACCGCGATTAAACTGCTGCCCGCTACATCCCACAATGCCAGTCTACAACTTGCGCAAATCCGGAAAGAAGTCAATATCGCCAGGCAGTTACAGCACCCTAATATTGTGCGCGTGCATGATGTGTTTAACGAAGACGAGCGACTGTTCTTTACTATGTCGCTGATTAAAGGCGAGCCGTTAATCAAGCGGCTGCAGCGACCTTTGACTCAGGCAGAGTACTCCACCTGGACCGGTCAGCTTCTCGATGCAATAAATATTTGCCAGCAAAGGGGCATTTTTCATGGTGATATCAAGCCCGACAACCTGCTGATTGATGAAGACAATAATCTTATCCTTATTGATTTTGGTATTGGGCAGCAGTCAACCGATAACAGCCAGCAGACCAGTGGGCACAGGGATTATTCTGCACCGGAAGTGTTGCAAGGCGGTGTTAGCAGCCATAATGCAGATCTCTTCAGCGTTGGCAAAGTGCTTGAAAACATACTCGCCAGCCTGGCTCCTCCATCCGGCAGACAGGCGCAGCGCTGGTTAAAAACCCAGCAGCAATTTATTGCTCGTTTAACCCATCCACAGCCAAGTCAACGCCTTACCACGGAGCAAGCCGTCAGTGACTGGCATCAGTTGCAGCTAGAGTCGCCCCAGCAATCCACGAGATGGTTTAAAGTGGTTGCGGCTCTGGGGACTGTCATCGCGATTATCACCCTCTGGATGTTGTCAGCATCGGATCCCGGGATCCCGGATAAAACCCTGCGCACGGGCATTGTGACTACCAGTAACGATGCCCCGCTATCACTGCTGGCAAACCTGCTGACCTATCCTGTTGAGGCATCACGGCAATTAGCCATCGCAGATAAAGCCCCGTTAGATAAACTTATCGTCAATCTGGGACTCAGCCCCCAACAATCCGCTGATGATCGCAGTATTCTGAGCACGACATTAGGACTGGACCTGCTGTTAATACTGGATGCAGCCGAAACCGGACAACAACAGTACCTGGTCTCTGTGGCGGCCGTTTTAATGCCGGCTAACCAGTTATTGTTTGAAACCAGCGCCAGTGTTGGCAAGACTTCTTTAAGTGACGATCTTAGTCAGTTGGGCTATCGCATTACCGATGAGATAGCAGATCACCTGGGAAAGCCAGCGATTGCTCCTGATCTGAGTTATCTGAACGCAATTACAGTAACCGTCGGTCGAAACGAAGATGACTATGCTACTCAGCTTGAAGCCCTGCTTGAGAAAGCGCCGGCGTATCCAGGAGGGTGGTTAAAAGCGGCCGAATTTGCCGCTGACAATGGTGATATTGCAAAGGCGCAACAATACCTCGATACCCTGCAAGCGTTATCTGAAGCCTCTGAATACTGGTTATTGCAAGGTAAAATCCTGGCAGCAGATTTAACCGACGATTTAGCGCTGGCTCTTCAGGCCAGTGAAAGATTACTTTCCCTTTACCCTAATCACATTGATGTGCTGTATCAGGGCGCGCAAATTTATGAATGGGCAGATGAGCCATTAAAAGCAATGGCCTTATACGAACAGGCTTTGGCGATTAATACCAATAATCCACAACTCTGGTTTGAACTCGCCCGGCTGAAAATTATTCAGGGCGATATTAGTCAGGCAATAGCCAACGAACTCACCCAGGCATTGATTGCAGCACGACGCTTAGGCGACACACAGGCGGAAGGATTGGTGTTGAATGCTTTTGGTGTAGCGCATTTGCGGCTGGCGGAGTATGACCAGGCTGAACGTTACTTCAGCGATTCGCTGCAATTGCGGGATGGTGAAACGCAGCCAGCAGCCCGGGCTAACACACTGGCTAACCTGGCCAATGTCGCATCGATAAACGGTCACTTCGATTTAGCCGAGGCATCACTACAGGAAGCATCCGGTTTGTTAAACCAGCTTGGCGACCTGCCTGGTCAGGCCCACGTCTATGACACGCTCGGGTTTATGTATGAAGAGCGGAGCCGATATCAGGCTGCACTGGGCTATTACAAGCGGGCGCTGGATATTCGAACCCAGTTAGGAGAAACCGACACACAGGCCGAAAGCATGTCAAATGTAGCCTATATGAATTTCCTGCTGGGTGACTATTCTCTGGCTGATATCTACTGGAATCAGGCGGTTAATCAATTTAGTCGAATTAATGATCAGGTCCATTTAATGCGAACCTACCAAAACCTGGCTTTGCTGAGCCTGGTAAAAGGTGACAAGCGCACAGCAGCAAGGTACCTGATAAAGGTTGATAGCAACATTACCGCCGAGCAAACCCAGGAAACAATGATAAACCAGCTCTTTTACAGCTATTTAAATTTTTCCCAAGGTGATCTCAGGCAGGCTTTCAGCAATATAAAAAATGCGTCTGATATCGCTGCCGCGACCGCTGACAGCAGGGCTCAAATTGACATTTCTCTGTGGCATGGTGAGATGTGTTTACGGATCACTGACTGGACCTGTGTGGCCGAACAGATAGCTCTCGCGGAGCCTCTGGTTAACGCTGATATGCAAGAGTATGCCACCTTGCTGGGTTGGCTCAGCAACGTGTACGCTGTGGAAGTGACTGATACCAACCCTGATGAAATCGCCAGTTTTATTGAGCAGCTACCCACCATTAATCTGCCTGTTACAGTAGAGCTCAAAATCCTACTTGATCTCTATGAACGCCTGAATATCAATAGCGATAGTATAGTTGCATCCCGTATTGCAAAATTGATCAAACCCACCTTTTATCAAAGTTACATGCACTGGCTGTACCTACGGGCGCCGCAAGATGAAGACGCTCGTCGTACACTTCAGGCTCAGTTGAAGGGACACCCTGAACATTGGCGCAATCATTTATACCTGACACGCTTTACCGACGAACTCTCGCAACAATTACAGCAACAACAATTACAGCTGTGGTTATCAGCGTTACCTGAACAAATTGCCCGCCAGTATAAGGAGCGTTACTTTTGAAAAGCCAGCAATACGATGCTACAACTCGGATTGCCGAAATAGAACGACAACAAAAGGCCCTGAGAGACCGGCTTGACACCGAGCAGGCTAATCTAAGAGAGTTGGCTCGTCGCTTATGGGCCCAACAGGAATCAGAAAAAGCCCGCCTTTCCCGGGAACTGCATGATGGAATCGGCCAATTGCTAACCGGCCTGACCCGCCGCCTGCAAAGTCTCTCTACCGATAATAATGAGTTTCTGGCTCTGACTGAAATTGCTGAGTTAGCACTGGCAGATGTACGACAACTTTCACGGATGATGAGTCCAACGATCCTGGACGATTTAGGCCTCAAGCCTGCATTAAAATGGTTATGCCGCAATCTGCTGGATGCAGAAAATATTGATTATACTTGTGATATAGCCTTAAAAAGTGATATTCCTAAAGAACAGGCAATTTTACTGTTCCGCATTTGCCAGGAAGCCCTGGTGAATGCAGTCAAACACAGTGAAGCCAACCGGATACAAATAAGCCTGCATCAGCATCATCAGATAATACGCCTGGACATTACCGACAACGGCAAGGGTTTTGACACCGCAGCGGTAGAAAAGGGAATTGGTTTGTCCAGCATGGCTGACCGGGCCAGTGCTTTCGATGCTGAATTGCAGTTGGATTCCAAACCGGATTTAGGCACACATATCACGTTAACGGTATCGTTATGACAATAAAAATCGTGCTGGCCGACGATCATGTTCTGATGCGACAGGGACTGGTCCAGGTAATTAATACAGATACCACTATTTCGGTAATCGGTGAATGCGGGGATGGCGTAGAGTTGATTGAGCAGGTCATCCGGCTTAAACCTGATGTGGTGGTGATGGATATCTCCATGCCCAAAATGAGCGGTCTGGTTGCTATCGACAAGCTTCTCTCACAACGCCCTGACTGCCGTATTCTGGTGTTGTCCATGCATAATGAACTGGAATACATAGAAGCAATGCAGGAAGCGGGCGCAAAAGGGTATGTGCTAAAGGAATCTTCCAGTGACATCCTGATTGATGCCATAAAAGCCGTTTATCATGGCAAAACGGCATTTTTAGCCAACAACGCCGATACAGAAAGTAAGCCGCTTCAGCGAACCAGCCCACTAAACGTACTGACCCGCAGAGAGCGAGAAGTATTTTTCCTGGTTGCTGCGGGAAATACCAGTAAACAAATTGCCGGGCTTTTGACCATGAGCCTGAAAACAGCTGAAAATCATCGCAGTAATATTTACAAGAAACTCAATGTGAGTAGCTCAGCAGAATTAATAAGATTGGCCGGCAGAGCCGGCCTGTTGGAGTAGCGATATATTATCTAAACAATCGTTACGGATGCGTCGTTAAAATTGGTTAAATTGAGTCACTGAGAAAGCCGCTTCACCCCGGCTTACCTTATCTGCCGGATTAAATTTAGCATGCAAGGTAGGCTCAAAATCGTAGGGGCCCTGGGTGATATACACTTCCACGTTCATCAGGCCTGCCGCCAGTGCTTGTTGCACATAACCACGCCAGTCAGCAGGAATATCCTGAGCATCCTCCACAACTACCGCCTCACCCAACACAATAGCAACAATATCACTGTCAGGGTCAAAGGCAGCAGCTGCTTCCTGCAGTCCCATACTTTGAACTAAAGAGTACGCCAGCGCAGCTCTGTTTACCGCTTCGTCGGGGTAGAATAAATCACCGCCAGCGTTAACCATAACGCTGTCATCGCTTTGCGTCAGATCGGCCAGTACTTGTCCGCTGGTGGTTGCCGCATTGATGGCCGCATTAAAATCACTGGAGGCGGTATCAAAAAATTGCGTGGTATTGCCAAGCAGAGACTGGCGCAAGTTGGCCGCCAGGCCTAGTGTGTCAGCCAGGTCTTCGCGGGTTAAAGCCGCATCCGGCATAAATCCCTGTGATTTAGAATCCATCAACTGTTCACTGACAACGTATTCAATGAACGATTGCGCCGGATGGCCACTTGCGTCATTAAGCCCGTTAAAGCCCGCGGTTTCCAGAAGCCGGATATTCACATCAATAGTGCTAGGCACGCCTACCCCATTGGTCACACCAAGCGGGTCAACACTGACGCCACTGATACTGCCGATACCACTGGCATAGAGTTTCCACTCTCCCGCCATACCCGGCGCCGATGTACCTACTGCCGAACCTAATACAGGCAGGCCTATTCCAGAGCCGTAACGATTACCTGCCGGATCTTCCAGAACAAATGCGGTAGCTGTTTCGATTGAGGCACTGGCAACCACCAGAGAAACATCACTGCCCACGGTGAAGGTTTCAACCGGTCGCTCTCCCACCGGGACATAAGAAGTCGTTAGTGTAAAGGCATCACCTTCGACAACATTCGCAGAGGCATTAAACTGGCGATTCAGTTTAACGGTATCACCGAATACCTCTTCACCATTCACTACTGCACTGACTGCCGCATGGGCGTTAATATATCCAGCTCCAACTTCCCAGGCCTCAAGTCCGGCCATTGGCGTAGCAGTTTGCTGCACTATACGTTTTACGTCCTCCCATTGCAGGCTTGGATCTGCTTCGAGCATTAATGCAACAATACCTGAAACATGAGGTGCCGCCATAGACGTACCGCTTGATACGGTATAGAACGGCAAATGCTGAGGTTCGATCATTTCAGCGTCATCGGTTGCACTCAGAGCGCCAAGGCTTGAAAGTGAATCACGGGCAGAGATAACATCAACCCCAGGAGCAGTGATGGTAGGACGGTCCTCCCATGTAAACACTTCGCCATCAACAACAACCTCACCGCCCTTACCGCTTACTCCACGAGAACTGAAGTCAGCCAGATTGCCGCTCTTATCACCCGCTGCAACGGTAATGACCCAGGGCGCTTTCTTGAAGTTACCCGTAATTGTAGATTCACCCGAACCTGAATTACCTGCAGAAAACACCGTGATAACACCGCGGTCGGCCAGTTTTTTCGTTGCAATATTGGTAGGATCATCAGGATTAAAGGGCGTGCCTACGTCACCAGTGTTACCAAATGAATTAGAAATCACCCGGATGTTGTAATCGAACTGGTGCGTTAACGCATAATCAAAACCACCAAGAGTATCCAGAATAAATAACGCCGCGCCGGAACCATAACCGATAATATCAGCGCCTGGTGCCACACCCGCGTGCAAACCAGAACTCATAGCACCATTGCCACCAACGGTGCCGGCTACATGTGTACCGTGGCCACCAAGAATATCGGTGTTTGGCACATCTTCCTGGTATGTAATTGGCAAAACACCACTGAAGCTATTGAGGTTGGTTTGTGCCAGTACGTTTTGCACAACATGGTCCGGGAACGCCAGATCGCTGTGTGTACCATCCACACCAGAATCATTAACCACTACGCCAATACCACGACCTGAATAAGGAATGCCGTTATTGCGTAAATCGCGGTCAGCGCGCAGCGCCTGCACACCAGTAATTTGGGTAGATTCGTAATTTTCCAGTACCAGTGCATCGTTGTTCCACACGGAAACCACATCGTCACGCTGATACAGCGCATCGACCTGAGCTTTAGTTGCCAGGACTCCAACGATTGGCAGGTTTTGCATACTTACACCGGTAGAGATGCCCAAAGCTTCGATTGCTGCCAGTTGTTCAGCGCTGGGGGCGCCGTTTGTGTCAAAGCTTACAATCACCTGATGCAATGCCTCTGGTGCGTCGTTTAACAGGTTAGCTAAATCGGTATCGAATGTTTTAGCGGTTACCACTGCGGGTAGTGCCAGCGTGATTGCTGCCGACAGCAGCGTTTTTTTATTAATTAATGTCATTTTATTCACCTTACACAGTTTACCCGCTCAGTATTGGCGAATTGTTGACCCCTCTCTATGGGGGGTTACCCCTACTTTCACCTATCTAAAAACGAAAACAGCTGAACTGGTTTGTTCGCTTGTAACGTTTGACAGGTTTAAAACATCGTTAGCTGATGAAGCAAAAAGGTAAGATGGCTTAAGAGTGGCGCGCGGCCAGGCATGCTTCAAAAAAACCCCCGCAAAAAGCGGGGGTGAGACGAAGAAGGGAACCACAGACTTCTTCAAAACTTTAGCGATGCTTTCTTTTAGTCTTATAGCGCATTGCAAAGATGCTTATCAGTAACAATCCTAATACTCCCGGTGCAGGGACAGTTTCCGACCGTTCCAGAACCAACGAGTTGGTAAGCGTAAACAGCCCTCCGGTGCAGGCTTCACCTGAATCAGAAAAGTAACAGGTATCCGCACTCCCCCAGCCATAAAGACCGGTATAAACAGTGATATCATTTGCAGCCAGTGAAAATCCTTCACCTTCATCATTGCCGAAAATATTATCTACCGTAGTGAAAGAAAAGCTACCCGGGTTTTCAAGATCGTCAATATTGGCGCTGAAGTTAAATTCAGGTCCTTCAAACAAAACCATCAACTCCAGTAACGACTCCGCCACATCGTCATAAACAAAGTAACCGCCTATGTCATGGTTGTCGGTAAAGGTTTCCGTAGAAAAATCATAACGGATAACAGTCGCGTTCACGTTAAAGGTCAGCACGCTTAAAAACAGTAAAACGATAGACTTCATCTGGTACTCCTCGAAACATTCGTTTTATCCCGGTGAGTTAACACTACCGGTTGGCAAATCGCTCTCCTATAGGGAATTACCCCTATCCTTGAGGTTTAAGAGCCAAAAGTTTGCTGAATAAACTTCATTTTGAAGAGGATATTCGCTGCTGAGGAGTGGTATCCTGCTGGCGAAGATACACATTCCACACCGATAGAATAAAGAGAAAAGGCAGTAGGCCTGTGTCGGTAATCAGCTCAAATATCTGGTTTGTCATCCAATTGAGAATATTGATGTAAACCATATAGATACCGTAAGCCTGAAAAGTATGGTACGTAATTATCTTCAGCATAGGTTTACCTGGGTTTTCCGAGCCCTTTACAGGCAGAGGATAAAATTTGAATAGCTGTAGTCTGCCTGATGTCAGACAGTTTTTTAGCTGTAGCAACTACCAGAATTATTGATACCTGTTGGAAACTTGATCTCCGCCCATTAATTGCTCATATTTTATGCAAGCAATAACAAGGAGTCTCTATGAAAAAGGTAACACTCAGTGCTGTGGTAGCCGTGGCGGCTTTACTGGCGGCCTCCGTTTATGCACATCAACATGAATCAGCCCATGAAGAATACCACGCTTCTTTTACTAAGCTTGGTGAGGGCAAGCCCATAATGTATACCGGCAGGCCTATTTACCAACATGTTAAAGCGGGTGATTTACCTTCCGAGATTGGCCTGTTCGAGGAAATTTTACCGGCAAAATCACTGGGTGCGCCGCCTCATACACACACCAATGAAGATGAAATATTTATCGTGTTAGAAGGTGAGGTACATTTTCTCAATGGAACGGATGAGGTGATTGCCGGGCCAGGTACAGTAGCCTCATTACCACGCAATAATCAGCACGGCTTCTGGAACCCCTACGACGAGCCGGCACAGCTACTGGTATTGGTGGCGCCGGGTCACTTTCAGGAGTTTTTTGGCGCTGTAGAAAAAGCGGTTACTGAAGCAAAGGCCAGCACGCCGCAGGAAATCGGTGCAATCATAGGGCAGGAAGCGGCAACGAGAGGCGTAATGATTGATATGTCTGCTCTGCCCCCCTCAGCATTGGCATTATTGCCACCTCCGCCACAATAAATACATCTACAACGTCATCCCCGCACGCTTTTAAGCGGGGACCCCCTTGTATGATATCGTGGGTTAAATACTTCCTTTTCGACGGTATCAATACATCCACCACGTCATCCCCGCACGCTTTTAAGCGGGGACCCCCTTATATGATATGGTGGGTTGAATACTTCCTTTTCAACGGTATCAATACATCCACCGCGTCATCCCCGCACGCTTTTAAGCGGGGACCCCCTTATATGATATGGTGGGTTGAATACTTCTTTTTCGACGGTATCAAAATATCCACCACGTCATCCCCGCACGCTTTTAAGCGGGGACCCCCTTATATGATATGGTGGGTTGAATACTTCCTTTTCAACGGTATCAATACATCCACCGCGTCATCCCCGCACGCTTTTAAGCGGAGACCCCCTTATATGATATGGTGGGTTGAATACTTCCTTTTCGACGGTATCAATACATCCACCACGTCATCCCCGCACGCTTTTAAGCGGGGACCCCCTTGTATGATATCGTGGGTTTGATATAGCTTTCGTGCAGGCACAAAAAAAGGCCACCGAAGTGACCTTTTTGGAATGCAGCTAGCTTCTATTATTCAATAATCTTAGAAACTACGCCTGCACCTACAGTTCTGCCACCTTCACGGATTGCGAAGCGCAGACCTTCGTCCATCGCGATTGGTGCAATCAGTTCAACTTCGAACTTCAGGTTGTCACCAGGCATTACCATTTCAACGCCTTCTGGCAGTTGAACAGCACCGGTTACGTCAGTGGTACGGAAGTAGAACTGTGGACGGTAACCTTTGAAGAATGGAGTGTGACGACCGCCTTCATCTTTAGACAGTACGTATACTTCCGCTTCAAACTTGGTGTGTGGAGTGATTGAACCTGGCTTAGCCAGTACCTGACCACGCTCTACGTCATCACGCTTGGTACCACGTAACAGAACACCAACGTTCTCACCTGCACGACCTTCGTCAAGCAGCTTACGGAACATTTCAACACCGGTACAAGTCGTTTTAGTCGTATCTTTGATACCAACGATTTCTACTTCTTCACCTACTTTAACGATACCTTGCTCAACACGACCAGTTACAACAGTACCACGGCCTGAGATTGAGAATACGTCTTCGATTGGCAGGATGAACGGCTTATCGATGTCACGCTCTGGCTCTGGGATGTATGAATCCAGAGCTTCGCCTAACTCAACAATTTTCGCTTCCCAAGCTGCATCGCCTTCAAGGGCTTTCAGTGCAGAACCCTGGATTACTGGCAGGTCATCACCTGGGAAATCGTACTCTGATAACAGTTCACGTACTTCCATTTCAACCAGCTCAAGCAGCTCTTCGTCATCGACCATGTCACACTTGTTCATGAATACGATGATGTAAGGTACACCTACCTGACGACCAAGCAGGATGTGCTCACGAGTCTGAGGCATAGGGCCGTCAGTCGCAGCAACTACCAGGATCGCGCCGTCCATCTGAGCAGCACCAGTGATCATGTTTTTAACATAGTCAGCGTGTCCAGGACAGTCTACGTGTGCGTAGTGACGACTTGGAGTGTCATACTCTACGTGTGAAGTAGAGATGGTGATACCACGTGCTTTTTCTTCTGGCGCGTTATCGATTTGATCGAATGCTTGCGCAGAACCACCGTAAGTCTTTGCAAGAACAGTAGTGATTGCTGCAGTCAGAGTGGTTTTACCGTGGTCAACGTGGCCGATAGTACCCACGTTTACATGGGGTTTCGA
>Ga0213832_1000144_pt1 | contig 107341 bp, 99 predicted proteins | sample SWATP13_FD_161660 | JGI IMG/M metagenome (GOLD analysis project Ga0213832, IMG submission 161660) | Coastal seawater microbial communities from Marineland, Florida, United States - SWA TP1 #3 | ecosystem: Environmental > Aquatic > Marine > Coastal | place: USA: Florida | collected 2016-08-06 | reverse complement strand
GCTCAAGCGTAACTTTGGCTCGAGTTGGACTAACTTGTTCAATATCTACAAGCCTTGGCTTAAGGAATTCAGTTACAGACCCCTGCATTTTATATCCTCTTAAGTTTCAACTTTACTTAGAGTAAAGTTCAACAATTAACTGTTCGTTAATCTCTGCAGACAAGTCAGAGCGCTCTGGGTTGTTTTTGTAAACACCAGACATTTCTTTGTTATCTACTTCAATCCAAGTCGGTTTTTCACGCTGCTCAGCTAACTCTAGAGCTGCAACGATACGACCTTGCTTCTTCGATTTCTCACGAACAGCAACAACGTCTTCTGCAGACACTTTGTAGGAAGGAATGTTCACTACTTGACCGTTAACAACAATTGACTTGTGGCTAACTAGCTGACGAGCTTCCGCACGAGTACTTGCGTAACCCATACGATAAACAACGTTATCTAAGCGGCTTTCTAAAAGCTGTAACAAGTTTTCACCTGTGTTGCCTTTAAGACGAGCTGCTTCTTTATAGTAGTTACGGAATTGTTTTTCTAAAACACCGTAAATACGACGTACTTTTTGTTTTTCACGAAGCTGCAAACCGTAGTCTGACAAACGCGGCTTACGAGCGCCGTGTTGACCAGGTGCAGTATCGATTTTACATTTTGAATCAATTGCACGTACGCCACTCTTAAGGAACAAATCTGTTCCTTCGCGACGACTAAGCTTTAGCTTAGGACCCAAATATCTTGCCATGATCTTTCTCCACTAACAGTCGTTATACACGACGTTTCTTAGGCGGACGACAACCGTTATGAGGAATAGGTGTAACGTCAGTAATGTTAGTGATCTTGTAACCCACTGCATTTAATGCGCGGATTGCAGATTCACGACCTGGACCTGGGCCCTTGACGAATACTTCAATATTCTTCAAACCGTACTCTTTTGCAGCTTCGCCTGCGCGCTCTGCAGCTACCTGTGCAGCGAATGGAGTAGATTTACGTGAACCACGGAAACCTGAACCACCTGCAGTAGCCCAAGACAATGCATTGCCTTGACGATCGGTTAATGTAACGATTGTGTTGTTGAAAGACGCATGGATATGAGCCATACCATCAGCAACTTGCTTTTTTACCTTTTTACGTGAACGAGTTGGAGCTTTTGCCATTTCTTGCTACCTCGCCTTATTTCGAAATAGGTTTACGTGGACCTTTACGGGTACGCGCATTAGTCTTAGTGCGCTGACCGCGTAGAGGAAGACTGCGACGGTGGCGTAAACCACGGAAACAACCTAAATCCATTAAACGCTTAATGTTAAGTGTAACTTCACGGCGAAGGTCACCTTCTACGGTGTACTTGCCAACTTCTTCACGTAATTTATCTAAATCTGCTTCAGATAAAGTTCCGATTTTCGTATCTTCTGCGATACCAGTCGCTGCACAAATAGCTTGCGCGCGTGTTTTACCGATACCGTAAATCGCTGTTAAAGCGATAACAGAATGTTTACGATCGGAAATGTTAATGCCAGCGATACGGGCCACTAACACATCTCCTATAGTTGTGGGTCAATCGAAAAGCCCGTTAGGATACTCGACCTATGACCATTTGTAAATGTGGGCGAGAAAAATTTCTCGCCCGCTTTTTTATGTCGTATTAACCTTGACGCTGTTTATGCTTAGGGTCAGTACAAATCACACGAACAACACCTGAACGTTTGATTACTTTACAGTTACGACAAATCTTCTTAACGGAAGCACGTACTTTCATTGCTTATACTCCGCAATCTAACGGCTGTAACCTTTCAGGTTCGCTTTATCTAAAGCTTTACCTGCTAGGTTTGCCTTTTTAAGAACAGATTCATATTGATGAGACATCAACAATGTTTGAACCTGAGCCATAAAATCCATGACAACTACTACGATGATCAACAACGAAGTACCGCCAAAGTAAAATTGAACATTCCACGCAATCATCATAAATTCTGGAACTAGACATACAAACGTGATGTACATCGCACCAGCAAGTGTCAAACGTGTCATTACTTTATCTACGTATTTCGACGTTTGTTCACCTGGTCTTATGCCTGGAATGAATGCACCTGAGCGCTTTAAGTTATCAGCTGTTTCACGAGGGTTGAAAACCAACGCTGTGTAGAAGAAACAGAAGAATATTATAGCAGCCGCGTACAACATTACATATAGGGGTTGCCCTGGTGATAACGTTAAGGACACCTGTTGCAAGATATCTGCAACCGCGCCTTCACCGGTACCAAACCAAGCCGCTATTGTACTTGGGAACATGATAATACTGCCAGCAAAAATTGGCGGTATTACGCCAGCCATATTTACCTTAAGCGGTAAATGAGAGCTTTGTGCTTGAAACACTTGGCGACCTTGTTGACGTTTAGCATAGTTTACAACGATACGACGTTGACCACGCTCTACGAATACAACAAAGTAAGTTACAGCAAATACGATAAACGCAATGAACAACAATACCAGCAGGTGCAATTCGCCTTGGCGAGTCTGTTCGGCTGTTGAGCCGATAGCTGATGGTAACCCTGCTACGATACCGGTAAATATCAATATTGAAATACCGTTACCGATACCTCGTTCGGTAATTTGCTCACCTAACCACATCAAGAACATGGTACCAGTAACCAAACTCACTACTGCTGTGAAATAGAAACCTGGACCTGCATTAATAACAAGACCTGGCATCATATTCGGAAGGCTAGTAGCGATACCAAACGACTGGAATGTCGCCAGAACTAGCGTGAAATAACGCGTGTACTGACTGATCTTTTTACGACCAGACTCACCCTCTTTCTTTAGCTCGGCTAAAGAAGGGTGCATAACCGTCAATAACTGCATAATAATCGACGCAGTGATGTACGGCATGATACCAAGCGCTAATACCGAAGCACGTTCAAGTGCACCACCGGAGAACATGTTAAACATTTCTACGATGGTACCTTTTTGTTGCTCGAATAAATCAGCTAATACTGCGGCATCTATCCCAGGAATTGGAACAAAAGAACCCAATCTAAAAACAATGATTGCGCCCAATACAAACCATAAGCGTTGTTTCAACTCGGCGAAGCCGCTTTGTCCGCTTTGTAGGTCTAATCCTGGTTTAGCCATAATATATGTGTCCTTATTCTACTTTTCCGCCAGCTGCTACGATAGCTTCCTGCGCACCTTTAGTAACACGTAGACCAGCTACAGTTACAGAACGAGCGATTTCGCCTGACTTAACAACTTTAACGAAAAGCATGTCTTTCTTCACAAGACCAGCAGCCTTCAACGTTTCAAGAGAAACGATGTCGCCTTCAACTTTTGCGATTTCTGACAATGTTACTTCATCAGTTACCAACGATTTGCGAGAAGTGAAACCGAATTTTGGTAAGCGACGTTGCAAAGGCATTTGACCACCTTCGAAACCTGGCTTAACACTTCCGCCTGAACGAGACTTCTGACCTTTGTGTCCACGACCACCAGTTTTGCCGATACCAGAACCAATACCACGTCCACAACGTTTCTTGTCTGTTTTCGCACCTGGTGCTGGAGATAGAGTATTCAAACGCATCGATTACTCCTCCACTTTAATCATGTATTGAACTTGGTTGATCATACCACGTACACATGGAGTATCTTCTAACTCAACAGTGTGGTTGATACGACGTAAACCCAAGCCACGTAAAGTAGCTTTATGCTTCGGTAAACGACCGATAGAGCTACGAACCTGTGTTACTTTAACTGTTTTCTTAGCCATGGTTTATTACCCCAAGATTTCAGAAACGTTTAGACCACGCTTAGCTGCAACTTGCTCAGGTGACTTCATGCCAGCTAGAGCGTCAACAGTAGCGCGAACTACGTTAATTGGGTTAGTTGAACCGTAACATTTAGATAGTACGTTCTGTACACCTGCTACTTCTAATACTGCACGCATTGCACCACCGGCGATGATACCTGTACCTTCAGAAGCTGGCTGCATGTAAACTTTAGAACCAGAGTGGCGACCCTTGATAGGGTGCTGCAATGTTCCGTTAGTTAACTCAACGCTTACCATGTTACGACGCGCTTTTTCCATTGCCTTTTGAATAGCAGCTGGAACTTCACGCGCTTTACCATAACCGAAACCAACACGGCCATTCTTGTCACCAACAACAGTTAATGCAGTGAACGAGAAAATACGACCACCCTTAACTACTTTTGATACACGATTAACCGCGATTAACTTTTCTTCGAATTCTGTTTGTTTTGCTTCTACATTAGACATGAGCTACTCCTAGAACTGAAGACCGGCTTCGCGAGCAGCGTCTGCTAACGCTTTTACACGGCCGTGATATTTAAAACCGCTACGGTCAAATGATACTTTTTCAACACCATTCTTAACCGCGCGTTCTGCAACTGTTTTACCAACCGCAGCTGCTGCTTCAACGTTACCTGTAGAAGCAACCGCAGAGCGGATGTCTTTTTCTACAGTAGACGCCGCCGCTAACACTTTACCTTCAGGAGAAATTACCTGAGCGTAAGCGTGACGAGGCGTACGGTGCATAACTAAACGAGTAACACCGTTTTCGATAAACGTTCTGCGAGCGCGCTTGGCACGACGTAAACGAGCTGTTTTCTTATCCATCGTCTTACCTTACTTTTTCTTCGCCTCTTTGCGGCGAACGTTTTCATCGCTGTAACGGATACCTTTGCCCTTATACGGCTCTGGTTCACGCCACTTACGAATATTCGCTGCAACTTGACCAACTAGATGTTTACTAGCACCTTTAACCACGATTTCAGTCTGGCTAGGAGCTTCAATAGTCACACCTTCTGGCACTTCAAAATCTACTGGGTGAGAGAAACCTAGTGAAAGGTTAAGTACTTTGCCTTTAACAGCTGCACGGTAACCAACACCATTTAATAATAATTTCTTCTCAAATCCAGCACTAACACCAACAACCATGTTGTTAATGTTTGCACGAGCAGTACCTGCTTGTGCCCACGCGTCAGAAAAACCGTCGCGAGGAAGTGTGCGAACTACATTGTCTTCAACAACTACTTCAACAGCAGGGTTAACGTTAAGTGCTAACTCGCCTACTTTACCTTTAACTTTTACGTCCTGACCTGAAACGCTGATTTCAACACCGGCAGGTACGTTAATAGGTGCTTTTGCTACACGAGACATTCTAGACTCTCCTATTAAGCTACATAGCCGATGATTTCACCGCCGATGCCCGCTTTGCGTGCAGCACGGTCAGTCATCAAACCTTGTGAGGTTGATACGATAGCTACGCCTAAACCACCCATTACTTTAGGTAGGTCGCCAGTCTTCTTATAAATACGAAGACCAGGGCGGCTAACGCGTTTGATAGTTTCAATTACTGCTTTACCTTCGAAGTACTTAAGCGTTACGTTAAGTTCTTTCTTAACGTCACCAGTTACTTCGTAGTCAGCAATGAAACCTTCGCTCTTCAACAATTCAGCTACTGCTGCTTTTACTTTTGATGAAGGCATAGTAACGGAAACCTTGTTAGACATTTGACCGTTACGAACGCGGGTGAACATATCCGCGATAGGATCTTGCATGCTCATCTTTCAATACTCCCAGATTCTTACCAAGAAGCCTTTTTAAGGCCTGGAACTTCACCACGCATAGCTGCTTCACGCAATTTAATACGGCTAAGGCCGAATTTACGTAAGTAACCATGAGGACGACCAGTCACGTTACAACGGTTGCGTTGACGTGAAGGGCTTGAATCACGAGGAAGCTCTTGAAGTTTAAGCACAGCTGCCCAACGGTCTTCATCAGACGTGTTAACGTCTTTGATGATAGCTTTAAGCTCAGAACGTTTTGCAGCAAATTTTTCAACTAACTTAGCACGTTTAACGTCACGCGCTTTCATTGATTGTTTAGCCATAACTCTACACCTTATCCTTTGAATGGGAAGTTGAAAGCAGCTAACAGAGCGTGACCTTCCTCGTTTGAACCCGCAGATGTTGTGATAGTGATATCTAAACCACGTACCTTATCTACTTTGTCAAAATCGATTTCAGGGAAGATGATTTGCTCGCGTACGCCCATGCTATAGTTACCGCGACCGTCGAATGACTTAGGATTTAAGCCACGGAAGTCACGAACACGAGGAAGAGCGATTGTAATTAAACGCTCTAAAAAGTCCCACATACGCTCGCCGCGTAGAGTTACCTTGGCACCGATTGGGTATCCTTCACGGATCTTAAAGCCAGCCACTGACTTACGAGCACGAGTTACAACAGGTTTTTGACCAGCAATTGCTTGCATGTCAGTTGTTGCTGCTTCAAGTACTTTTTTGTCGGCTAGAGCTTCACCCAAACCCATGTTCAGGGTAATTTTCTCAAGTCGAGGGACTTGCATGACAGATGTGTAGCCGAACTTTTTCATTAATTCAGGCACTACGCTGTCTTTATAAGTATCATGCAGTTTCGCCACGTTTTACTCCAAGATTAGATAGTTTTGCCATTAGATTTGAAGATACGAACTTTTTTGCCGTCTTCAAATTTAAAACCTACACGATCTGCTTTCCCAGTTTCTGGGTTCAGAATCGCTACATTTGATACGTTTACTGACGCTTCTTTCTCAACGATGCCACCAGGTTGCTGTAACTGTGGTACAGGCTTTTGGTGTTTCTTGATAAGGTTTACGCCTTCAACTACTACTCGTTCTGTACCGGTGATAACTTTTAAAACTTTACCAGTTTTACCTTTATCTTTACCGGCTATAACGATGACTTCATCATCACGACGAATTTTGCTTGCCATTTTCAGCTCCTTAAATTACTTCAGGTGCCAATGACACGATCTTCATGAACTGTTCACTACGTAATTCACGAGTAACAGGACCAAAGATACGAGTTCCGATTGGCTGCAAGTTGGCGTTCAAAATAACAGCTGCGTTGCTATCGAAACGGATGGCTTGACCATCTGGACGACGAACCGCTGCTTTAGTGCGAACTACCACCGCGTTAAGCACATCACCTTTTTTCACTTTACCGCGAGGAATTGCTTCCTTAACAGTAACTTTAATGATGTCGCCGATACGGGCATAACGTCGGTGAGAGCCACCAAGAACCTTAATACACTGTACGCGACGTGCACCTGAGTTATCAGCTACATCTAACGTAGTTTGCATTTGGATCATGTTTAGTGCTCCACTAATTAAATTTTACTTCAATGTCCTTTCGGACCAGCTGCTTTCTGACCTGATTTATAAACATAAAACAGACCACCCCGTAAAAGGGCGCGCAAGTGTAACTGAACATTGTTGGGATTTCAACCAAAGATTAGTTTTTGTACGATTAATATTCAGTGGGCGCGAATTATCCGCTTTTTCGGTTAATAAACAATCGGGAAAACCCTAAGAGACAATATGTAGACGATGGTTATGAATTCAACCAAATTAGAAAAGATTGAGAGGATTAACTATTGAAGGGCAATAAAAAACCGGAGACTAAGCTCCGGTTTTTTTTAAGCTGACTTTAAAAAATTAAAGTACTTTAGCTTTTTCGATTACGTCTACCAAAGTCCAAGATTTGTTCTTAGAGATTGGAGCACATTCACGGATAGTTACCGTGTCACCGATACCACACTGGTTAGTTTCGTCGTGTGCGTGCAACTTAGTTGTACGTTTAACGAATTTACCGTAGATAGGGTGTTTAACCTTACGTTCGATAGCAACAACAATAGACTTGTCCATCTTGTCGCTAACTACGCGGCCTTGTAATGTACGGATAGTTTCGCTCATTACGCACCTGCCTTAGTTTGTGCAATTACTGTTTTAACACGTGCAATATTGCGACGTACTTCTTTCAGTAAGTGAGTTTGAGCTAGTTGACCTGAAGATTGTTGCATGCGCAAGTTGAATTGCTCACGTAACAGACCTAAAAGTTCTTCTTGTAGCTCAGCTACACTTTTTTCTTTAAGTTCGCTAGCTTTCATTACATCACCGTTCTAGTTACAAAAGTGGTTTTGAATGGCAATTTACGAGCAGCAAGTTTAAATGCTTCGCGTGCCAATTCTTCTTCTACACCGTCCATTTCGTAAAGCATTTTACCAGGTTGAATTTCTGCAACCCAATATTCAACGTTACCTTTACCTTTACCTTGACGAACTTCAAGCGGCTTAGCCGTGATTGGTTTGTCAGGGAATACACGGATCCAAATTTGACCTTGACGTTTAATGTGACGTGTCATTGCACGACGAGCCGCTTCGATTTGACGTGCAGTCATACGACCGCGGCCAGTAGCCTTAAGGCCGAAAGTACCAAAGCTAACCTTGTTACCGTTTTGCGCTAGACCGCGGTTGCGACCTTTGTGCTGTTTACGGAATTTTGTACGTTTTGGTTGTAACATCGTCTACTCCTACTTAGCTTTTTGGCTACGACGCTTCTTCGCTGGTTTAGGTTGCTTAGGCTCTTCTTGAGAGATAGAACCGAAACCACCAAGTACTTCACCTTTAAAGATCCATACTTTAACACCGATGATGCCGTAAGTAGTTAATGCTTCAGAAGTTGCATAGTCGATGTCAGCACGTAAAGTGTGTAGAGGTACACGACCTTCACGATACCATTCTGAACGTGCGATTTCCGCGCCGCCCAAACGACCACTTACTTCAACCTTGATACCTTTAGCACCAACACGCATAGCGTTTTGAACCGCACGCTTCATCGCACGACGGAACATAACACGACGCTCTAGCTGGCTTGAGATGCTGTCAGCTACTAGCTGCGCGTCAAGCTCAGGCTTGCGAATTTCTGCAATGTTGATTTGAGCAGGTACACCTGTCAATTTCGCAACTACGTTACGTAGTTTTTCAACGTCTGCACCTTTCTTGCCGATTACAACACCTGGACGAGCCGTGTGGATTGTAACTTTGATAGATTTAGCAGGACGCTCAATAGTAATTTTTGAAACTGAGGCGTTCTTTAATTCTTTAGTCAAGTATTGACGAACTTTGATGTCGCCATCTAGTTGACCAGCGTATTCTTTTGTATTCGCGTACCAGGTAGCAACCCATGGCTTAGTGATACCTAGGCGAATACCCGTAGGATGTACTTTTTGACCCATTAGTTAATCTCCTAGTCCGCAACTACAACTGTAATGTGAGAAGAGCGCTTTAATACGCGATCTGCACGACCTTTCGCACGAGTTTTGATGCGCTTCATTGTCGGACCTGCGTCAATGAATACTTTCGCAACAGATAGCTCGTCGATGTCTGCACCTTCGTTATGCTCAGCATTGGCGATGGCAGATTCTAAAACCTTCTTCACTAAAACAGCAGCTTTTTTATTGCTGTATGTTAATACGTCTAGCGCTTTGTCTACTGGTAGACCACGGATTTGGTCAGCTACCAAGCGAGCTTTTTGCGGAGACGTACGAGCAAAACGATGTTTAGCTAAAGCTTCCATAACTTACTCCTTATCTCTTCTTAGCTTTCTTGTCAGCCGCGTGACCGCGGTATGTACGAGTAGGTGCAAATTCACCCAACTTATGGCCAACCATTTCGTCAGATACATATACTGGAACGTGTTGACGACCATTATGAACAGCGATGGTCAATCCAATCATATCTGGAATGATCATTGAGCGACGAGACCAAGTTTTAATAGGTTTCTTGTTCCCGCTTTCCAAAGCTGCTTCAACCTTCTTCAGCAAGTGTAGGTCAATAAAAGGACCTTTCTTGAGAGAGCGTGGCATGGTATTACCTCACTAATTATTTATTACGACGACGAACAATGTACTTGTCCGTTGACTTGTTCTTACGAGTCTTAGCACCCTTAGTCGGTTTACCCCAAGGAGTAACCGGGTGACGACCACCAGAAGTACGACCTTCACCACCACCGTGCGGGTGATCAACCGGGTTCATTACAACACCACGGACAGTCGGACGAACACCGCGCCAACGGCTTGCACCAGCTTTACCAAGCTTGCGAAGCATGTGCTCAGCGTTACCTACTTCACCTAAAGTCGCACGACAGTCAGCTAGAACTTTACGCATTTCGCCAGAGCGAAGACGTAGAGTTACATATTGACCTTCTTGCGCCAAGATTTGAACGTACGCGCCAGCAGAACGTGCCATTTGAGCACCTTTACCAGGCTTAAGCTCAACATTGTGCACAGTAGAACCTACAGGCATGTTACGCATAGGCATTGCGTTACCAGCTTTGATTGGTGCTTCAACACCAGACATGATCTGGTCGCCAGCTTTTAGACCTTTAGGAGCAATGATGTACTTACGCTCACCATCTTTATAAAGAACTAAAGCGATATTTGCGCTACGGTTAGGATCGTATTCTAAACGCTCAACTGTGGCTGGAATGCCATCTTTGTTACGTTTGAAGTCAACGATACGGTAGTGTTGCTTATGACCACCACCGATGTGACGTACTGTGATACGACCATTGTTGTTACGACCACCAGATTTAGATTTTTTCTCTAAAAGTGGAGCGTAAGGAGCGCCTTTATGTAAGTCAGGATTAACTACCTTAGTTACATGACGACGACCCGGAGAAGTTGGTTTACATTTTACTAAAGCCATTTTTTATTCTCCGATTACTCTGCCGCTGCTTCTTCAACGTCAAGGGTTTGGCCTTCTGCTAGAGTTACGTAAGCCTTTTTCCAATTCTTACGACGACCCATACGCATACCAGTGCGCTTAGCCTTACCTTTAACGTTAAGAGAGTTAACTTTCTTAACTTCAACTTCAAAAAGCTTTTCTACAGCTGCTTTGATTTCTTCTTTTGTAGCATCTACAGCAACTTTGAAAACTAACGCGTTGTTAGCTTCTTGTGCCAAAGTGGTCTTTTCAGAAACATGTGGAGCTAACAATACTTTTAACAAACGTTCTTCGCTTATCATGCTAGCATCTCCTCAATTTGTTTAACCGCACCAGCAGTTACCAATACTTTATCAAAAGCGATCAAGCTAACTGGGTCGATAGTTGCTGCGTCACGAACGTCAACTTTATATAAGTTACGTGCAGACAAGAACAAGTTCTCAGACACTTCTTCAGTTATGATTAATACGTCTTTTAAGCTCATTTCGTTTAATTTAGCAGCTAGTGCTTTAGTTTTTGGAGTTTCTAATTCGAAATTCTCAACAACTACGAAACGTTCTTGGCGAACAAGTTCAGAAAGGATGCTTTGAATCGCACCACGGTACATTTTCTTGTTCACTTTTTGTGAGTGATCTTGTGGTTTAGCAGCGAAAGTTACGCCGCCTGAACGCCAGATTGGAGAACGGATAGTACCAGCACGGGCACGACCTGTTCCTTTTTGACGCCATGGTTTCTTACCACCACCGCTAACTTCTGAGCGAGTTTTTTGAGCTTTAGAACCCTGACGAGCACCTGCAGCGTATGCAGTTACTACTTGGTGAACTAATGCTTCGTTGAACTCACGTCCGAAAGTAGCTTCTGAAACTTCAACAGCGCCGTTTGCGCCTGCAAAATCTAATTTCATCACTATTCTCCGGATTACGCTTTAACAGCAGGTTTAACGATGACGTTGCCGCCAATTGCACCTGGTACAGCGCCTTTAACTAGAAGTAAGTTACGCTCTGCGTCAACACGAACAACTTCAAGGTTTTGAGTTGTAGTGCGAACGTTACCCATTTGGCCGGCCATCTTCTTACCCTTGAATACACGACCTGGTGTTTGGTTTTGACCAATTGAACCAGGAGCACGGTGAGAGATTGAGTTACCGTGAGTAGCGTCTTGCATCGAGAAGTTATGACGCTTAACACCACCTTGGAAACCTTTACCTTTAGATGTGCCTGTAACGTCAACTAATTTAGTGTCGTTAAATACTTCTACAGTAATTTCATTACCAACTTCGATACCTTCGCCTTCAGATGCAGCTAAGCGGAATTCCCATAAACCACGACCAGCTTCAACACCTGCTTTCGCAAAGTGACCAGCTTCTGCCTTGTTTACTAAATTCGCTTTTTTATCGCCTGCAGTCACCTGTAATGCGCGGTAACCGTCGGTTTCTTCGTTACGGATCTGTGTAACACGGTTAGGTGTTGCTTCGATTACCGTAACAGGTACTGATACGCCATCTTCATTGAAGATACGAGTCATACCTACTTTACGTCCAACTAGACCTATAGTCATTTCGAAACTCCCGATTAACCCAGACTGATCTGAACATCTACACCAGCAGCTAGATCTAAACGCATAAGAGCATCAACAGTTTTTTCTGTTGGCTCAACGATGTCGATTAGACGCTTGTGCGTGCGAATTTCGTATTGATCACGTGCATCTTTGTTCACGTGTGGAGAGATCAATACAGTGAAGCGTTCTTTGCGAGTCGGTAGTGGGATTGGACCACGAACCTGCGCACCTGTACGCTTAGCCGTTTCTACGATTTCTTGTGTTGACGAATCGATTAATCGATGGTCGAACGCTTTCAATCGAATACGAATACGTTGACTGTTCATTTTATTCCTCAAAAAAGAGCATTTTAGAAAGAGCATAAAAAAACACGCATTACCTTTCACTATTTGAAAAATAAGCGTCGTTTCTTTATCTATTTATGGATTCCCTATCGGAACCCCTGTCATTTGGTTAATCAATTGTTAACCTTTCAAACCAATCAAAAGAGCATATTATTTATTGGTTTGCCCATTTATTTGTGCCTAGACACAATTTGGGAGTGCGCATTCTACAGAAGATGATTATTTTTGCAACAGTTTATTTCGTTGTTGGTTGATTTGGTTTTAGGACGCTTTGTCATATCTTTTGGGCTGCTTAGTCATTAATAGTCTTAACCACGACCCAATCTAGCTTTACATACGCTCTTTTGACGCCTATACCCAAACTGTCAGGGTTTACCGTTCTATTAAAGGGGGAAACTATGGACAGACAGATCAAACATTATATTGAGGAACTGAGCAATTCTCGTTTATCGCAAGATGCTCAAAAAACTCAAAACCGTCCTAAGCTTCATTCTGTAAACGCCCACATTCCACTCGATATGTATCATCAACTCGATGCAATAGCGACAGAATATCAGCTTGATGTGGTTGCGTTAACCAGTGATCTTTTAACTTTAGGTATCGCCGAAGCATTAGACGCGATGCCGAAAAAAGATCTCAAACATATGAAGGAGATTCAGTTATTGGCTGAACGAGACGCAAAAAACAGAGAAAGTGAGGTACTCAGTTTTGATGCCGGAGGTACATAAGGTCTAAACGTAAGAACGCGCCAAAACTTGAGTTTTGGCGCGCTTAACATTTTGGATAGGTTTAAAAGTCTTCTATCTCAAATTCGTATAATGGCTGAACACCACTCTCGATTTGTAATTTCAAACTTGCTACTTTTGGAAAAACTCGACTGAAAAAATAACGACCCGTTTTGATCTTCGATGCTTTGAACTCCGCGTTTTCATGGCTTTCAGCGGCAACCATCATTCTGGCCCACATATAACCATACATGACATAACCAAACATATGCAGGTAATCCACGGCCGCAGCACCTAGTTCATTTACATCTTCATTGGCTCTGACCAGTACCATTTCAGTCACAGAACTTAGATTACGAACAGCCTCACCTAACGTTACTAGTTCAGGTAACGCTTCGTTATTTGCGGCAATAAAGTCATTAATTTCTGAAAATAGGTGTTGAGCTGTTTGACCTTTGCTTGCAGCCACCTTACGCCCGATTAAATCCATCGCCTGGATACCGTTTGTCCCTTCGTAAATCTGAGTAATACGGGTATCACGAACCAATTGCTCCTGGCCCCATTCTCTCACATAACCATGACCGCCAAATACTTGTTGCCCTGTTATGCAAGTTTCAAGCGCTGTGTCAGTCAAGAAGGCCTTAGCGATTGGTGTTAACAATTGAGCTCTTGCATCAGCCAATTTTTGCTGTTCTGGTACAGTAGTGTATTTAGCTTCATCCAGTTGTGTGGAAACATAGGTCGCAAAAGCTCTGCCAGCCTCATTCATGGCTTTCATGTTCAATAACATACGGCGTACATCGGCGTGAACGATAATTGGATCGGTTGCACCTTCATGCATTCTAGGACTGCCTTTGCCCTGACCGCGATCTAAAGCATAAGCCAAAGCATTTTGGTAAGAACGTTCCGCTGCGCCTAATCCCTGCAAGCCAACAAAGAGTCGTTCGTAGTTCATCATGGTGAACATGCATGTTAACCCTTTGTTAACTTCTCCCACCAAATAACCTTTTGCACCGTCAAAATTCATGACACACGTTGAACTACCGTGAATACCCATTTTGTGTTCAATGGAGCCGCAACTCACCGCGTTTTTCTCTCCCAATGAGCCATCTGCGTTCACATGGATTTTGGGAACGATGAATAAAGAAATACCGCGAGACCCTTCCGGGGCACCCGGTAACTTAGCCAATACAAGGTGAATAATGTTTTCCGATAAGTCCTGCTCGCCACCTGTAATAAAGATCTTACTGCCAGAAATTTCGTAACTGCCGTCGCTCTGAGGCACTGCTTTTGTCTTTATCAAACCCAAGTCGGTTCCTGCATGTGCTTCGGTCAAGCACATACTGCCCGCCCATACACCGCTGTATAAATTTGGAAGATAAGTTTGTTTCAGTTCTTCGTCAGCATGGGCGCGAATGGCTAAACAGGCGCCAGAAGTTAGTCCTGGGTATAAAGCGAAAGCCAGGTCAGCACTACACATCATTTCTTCGTGCATGCCCGCCAACGACTTAGGCATGCCCATGCCGCCGTACTCGGGATCTCCAGCTAGACCGATCCAGCCTCCTTCCGCTACCACATTAAAAGCTTCTTTATAACTATCCGGGGTTGTGACCACCCCTTCATTCCAGGAAACCCCCGTTTCGTCCGCTTCACGGCTGAAAGGCGCGATAGCCTGCTCGGTAACTTTGGCGCTCTCTTCCAATATAGCTTTTGCCGTTTCAGGCTCAATGGCTTCGCTTAGAACTTCATTTTGAGCCCAAAAGTCCTGGGCCTTAAAAACATCAAATAAAAGAAAGCTCATATCCGTGATGGGGGCTTTATATTGACTCATGGGTTTTCCTCAAATCTTCACCAACTGGTCGGACATCCTACTCCAATACAAAATTAAAACAAACGTTTGAATTAAAATTTTTAGGTTTTTCCTGTTTTGTTTACGTTTTAAGAATAGTCATTGGTCTTTGTTTTTGAGAAATTAACGAGCTTTCAGAAACGTTTTAAAAATGGCCTAAATCTCTCTATTGTTTTAAAATTCACGTTCGAAGATTAATGAAAGTCTCGAGAAGCCACCTCCAAATTTGCAAACTTATCGGTGAGATCAATTAACTTGCCTGCGATTACATGTGTCACTTGCTGTTCCTTTTCTAAAATCCCCTTCACCATCAATACTTTTGAGGTTAAAAAACTCTGCTTTTGCGCTCTAGCCGTTGCCACCCAAACCACCACATTAGTATTGCCTGTATCATCTTCCAATGTGACAAAGGTTACTCCAGATGCCGTGCCCGGACTTTGCCTCCCCGTTACTATTCCCACAACAGTAACGGGAGTCTTATGTTTCACATGGATAAGTTCACTCGCTGGCGTATAACGTCCAACTTGCCCCGCCTCTCGTAATAAGCTAATAGGGTGCTGACTTAGACTTATCCCTGTTGAGGCATAATCTTCAATCAAGTTTTCATAAGCACTCGGATGCACAGAATAATTCTTTTCAGGCTCTGCAACATCTGCAAACAGAGGCAGTTCATGCTCTGTATCCATCATGGCCCAACGACTTTGATAACGATCGCCCGCTATGGCTTTCAAACAGTCCGAACTGGCTAATGCCTGTAATTCATTGCTGGATATGTGTAACTGTTTTAGTTGCGATACATGAGAAAAGGCTTGTTGTTGACGAAACGCTAATAATTTATCAACGGTTACTTGCCGCAATCCTTTAACCACACGAAAGCCTAACCTTAAACCCGCTTTTTGGTTTATGTACTCTAATTTGTGGTCCCAGTCCGACTGATTAATACATACTGGCTTAATAATAACTTGGTGTCGCTGCGCGTCTTGAATGAGCTGAGAAGCCGAATAAAACCCCATAGGCAAGCTGTTTAATAAACCACAATAAAACGCCTCTGGATAATAATGTTTCAACCAAGCCGAGACATAAGCCAAGACCGCAAAACTTGCAGAGTGTGACTCCGGAAAACCGTATTCACCAAAGCCACAAATCTGTTGATATATACGCTCTGCAAATTCCTTGTCGTACCCACGGGATAACATGCCATCAGTGAGCTTTTTCTGAAACTTGGTTAACTCACCCGTTTTTTTCCATCTTGCCATGGCTCGACGCAATTGATCCGCCTCGCCGCCACTAAACCCCGCAGCCACCATGGCCAGTTTGATCACCTGCTCCTGAAAAATAGGTACGCCCATAGTGCGGCTTAATACTTCCTTTACCGCTTCTGATGGATAAGTGATATCTTCAACACCCATCCGGCGCTTTAAATAAGGGTGAACCATCCCGCCTTGTATAGGACCCGGCCTTACAATGGCGATTTGAATAACCAAATCATAATAATTTGCAGGTTTGAGTCTGGGCAACATACTCATCTGCGCTCTGGATTCAATCTGGAAGACCCCCACCGTATCCGCCTGCTGAATTTGCCTATAAACCTTAGGGTCATCCCCCATTTTAGTGATGTCGGCGATCGTCAATGACCGTTGATAATGTGTTTGTATTAAAGCAAAACTTTTACGAATGGCGGTTAACATACCAAGCGCTAACACATCCACCTTTAATAACTCCAGCGTTTCCAAATCGTCCTTATCCCACTGGATCACGGTTCGACCTTCCATCGCTGCATTCTCGACTGGCACCAACTCATACAAAGGGCCAGAAGAAATAATAAACCCTCCAACATGCTGGGACAGGTGGCGAGGAAAACCGCGTATTTGATCCACCAATTGAATGAACTGTTGGGCCTTTAACGAATTAGGATCTAAGCCAAGTTCCACCACCTGCTCTTTCCAACCTTGCTTGCCGTCCCGTCGGTTGATGTTTTTTATAAAAAACTCCAACTGCACTTCATTAAAACCTAACGCCTTACCGACTTCCCTGATGGCACTTTTTAGTCGATAACTCACTACCGTAGCGGCAATCGCCGCATGATTGCGACCGTACTTTTGGTAAATATACTGAAAGACTTCTTCTCGGCGCTGATGTTCAAAATCCACATCAATATCGGGTGGTTCGTTACGTTCTTTGGAAATGAAACGTTCAAATAAAACATTAATTTGTGATGGGTCGACCGCGGTTATTTCCAGGCAATAACACACCACGGAATTGGCGGCTGATCCTCGCCCCTGATATAAAATCTGTTGGGACTTGGCAAACTGTACAATGTCATAAATGGTAATAAAAAAATGCTCATAACCCATTTCCGCTATCAAGCTGAGCTCTTTTTCTATCAGAGCTTCCACTTTATCTGGAACTCCATCACGAAAACGATTGACCTTACCGACTTCCACCAGCTCACGCAGATACTGGCTTGGCGTTTTGCCTTCTGGGATGAGCTCGGAAGGATATTCGTACTTCAACTCTCCTAAATCAAATTGACAACGCTGTGCGATTAACAAGGTTTCAAATAACCAGGACTCCGGATACAACTTCAATAACTTAGGCAAAGGACGTAAACAACGCTCAGCGTTGGAAATCACTTGCCTGCCAAGTTTATCAACTGAAGTCCCTAAACGAGTCGCAGATAACACATGTTGTAATGGCAAACGCTCCGGGTTGTGCATCAACACTTGCCCACAGGCAACAATGGGTAGGAGCAGGCTATCCGCGGTCTGCTGGTATTGCTGAACATAATGGTGCTCACCTTCGGTTAATTGCCGGGTTAAAGCCAACCACAAACGTTGTTTTATGTGTTTGTTTAAACCGATTAACCATCGCCCCCAATGTTCATCCGTTTCTCGTTCACCAGAAGCATGCCATAACACCAAACAATGTTTGAGTGATTTCAAGTCCCATTCAGAGAGCTCATATTCGCCCTTATCACAGCGCCTTCGACTGTTGGTGATCACTCGGCATAACTCCGCATAAGCCTGCCGATTTGGGCATAACAAGGTAAGTTTTAAAGTTTGCTGAAATACGAAATAGGACCCCACAATCAGTTTAATGGGCAAGTCGTCTTGTTTTATCTGGCTATACGCTCGAACGACTCCCGCCACCGAACACTCGTCCGTAATGGCAATGGCGTTATATTTCAATAACGTCGCCTGCAATACCAACTCTTCCGGATGTGACGCACCAGATAAAAATGAAAAATTGCTAAAACAAGATAATTCCGCGTAGCTCATGTCTCTGTGCCTTAAGTCTATTTTTGCTTAAGCAAAATAACCTTGCAAGAACCATTGTTTTTGCGGCGTTCGATACACCCAACATAACCGGCCACTTCTTTCACGAGCGACAAAGTAATCTCGGTGCATATTATATTGATGCCACCAACTGGTTTGTAATCGCTCTGGCCCGTGTAACAAGGTCACTGCCTGAGATAATGGTTTGGCGACGGCCAACATCAAACTGGGTCTGTGCCGCAAGATGCAAGAAGGTGAAACTTCCGCTTTAGTGTCTAACCCAGCTTCCACTAACTGACTAACGAGCTGCGGATGTTGTGCCTGTTGAAACTGCATGGAAAACACCTTGTCCTGCCCAACTTTAGCCTGCAGTAACGCCACCAGCTCATCCTCTGCCATCGTTTCTGTTTTATTTTGAAACAGCTGTCCATTCGGAGCGCTCATGGGGCGTAAGTTTTTGGCCACCATTCGTACCGCAACAACAGGTTCAGACAAAGTCACCGATTCCAACCTTAACTGGATCAGTAACAGCCATTTTTCTGATTTATATTCTCCCCCTGCCGCATTGACTTCCACAGTCAAAAACTCCTGATATCGATACATCAATAACAGAGTCAGCTGTTGAGTAACCAGGTTCCTAAGTTTTAGGTATTGCTGTAACTGAGACAACAAACGTTTTATTGGCTGATGTAAAACCTGAGTTGAGACAATCTCATACATGAGCTCTATATCTGCACTGAACTGTCTCGGCGGCAAATAAAAACAAAGACCGTGTTTAAACTCTCCTTTTAACTTGCCAATATAATTAATCAGCTGAATATCAAAACGTTTTGCCAGTTCTTTTGCAGGGACCGCAATAAGCTGTTTAAGCTGTTTAATGCCAACACGTTTTAAATGCTCGATGGCCTTATTTTCCAAGCCAACTTGCTCGACCCTCAAATTTTCCAAAGCTTGTGACATCACTTCAGATTTGTCTGTGACCTGATCAAAACAACTGTTGGCCAGCACTTTTGCCATTAAAGGACTAATACCTGTGGCAAAGTGATAACGAAACCCCAATTCAGCCAACGTTTGTTTCAGACTACTCCAATACCCTTCCAGCCCTCCATGTAAACGCAACATGGTATCGATGCGCAAAAATAGTCCATGAGGAGAAGACAGAACAATATCGGCCGTAAAACGATACAACAGCTGAGCGATTTCCTTTATTTTCTGCAACTCGAATTCAGGTTTATATTCCAGTACTGACACCTGCCGATACAGACTCACCGCCATGGCAAGCCCCATTTCTGGCCTAATCCCCACATCCAGCGCAACTTGATCGCATTGCACGACTTGATGATGTTTCGATTCAACCAAGATAACGGCTTGTTTATCTTGTTCATCATTCGTCTCCGGCCCATTAGGCATGGTGTTTTGTGATACGCCCAAGCTATCAGACGATGCGTGTAATGCGTCTAATTGCAGGGCATAAAAATCGAGATACAACCACAACATGGTGTTAATGCTTTAACAACTAATGAGTGGCAGACTGAGGGAATGGCAGTACGTTATTCTGCTTCTCGACTGGCACTTCGGTTAAGTCTGGCCATTGTTGGTGCATGGCTATGATCAACTCTTCACTGGCACGACCGCCACGTTGTTTATCAATTCGGACCTGAATGCCTAATGTATTCGCCTGGCAAGTCAAACTCAAAGTCGCGGGGATAGAAAAGCCTTGCTGTTTGGCCTGAGGACGATATAGCAACAAACTGCTTTCTCCCTGCTCCGACGCCAATAACAAACGCCTGGCCTGAGTTACGGATATAGCCTTTTGCCATAACAACACGGCACTGCAACACCCACTTCTTAAACACTGTTCCGCCGCCCATAAAGCCTCTTCTGGCTGGTACAGGTTTAAAATCAAAACTCGGTCGAGTTCAATACTGTTTTTTAATAAAAACTCCGCATTTATTAAATTTGGTGGAGCAATGAACACCACTAAACCCTGACTCTGCTTTTGCACCAGGTAAGGCAGTAACAGGCGTATCTCACCTATGCCAGTTGGTGTTTTTATTTCAAACAAACCCTGCGGTGGTAAGCCCCCCGCTAACGCCTGATCAAACACCTCAAAACCAGTACGAATACGGCCCGCTAGCTGGTCATTTTTCTGACCGTACCATAACAAGCCTTGATTTTGATATTTTGTGAGTTCCAACATAACGCGCACCAAACACTGTACATAAATACAGTATAAGTATTAATACGAATTATGCCAATACTCAGATTGGGATTTTTGCTTAAGCAAAGAGCACTTGCTCGGGAGGCATTTGAAAGGTAAAGAAAAACCGGAGCTAAATTAAATATAACTCCGGCTTTCAATAAAAAGAGACTTAGTTAGCGGTCAACTCCTTCCATAACCGCTGAGACTCAGGGTCACCATTTTTAGATTTAATGTATAAGTTCAACATCTTAAGTTCATGACACTGATACTTATCAGACGGATCCGCAGGCACTTCAATTAATGTCAGTCCTGAGTTTTCAGACACCGCTTGCATCATAGTTTGAGTAAATTCTCCTACGGATTTACAAAGCACACCTTTACCGCCGTAGGCTTTGATCAAAGTAAGCGCATCGAACTCTGGCGTCGAGCAATGATAGATATCCTGTTCCCCAGATTTACCTAAATGATAAATGTCATTCCGCATATAAATAATGATCAGTGGTAACGACTCACGCTGAAAATGAATCAATTCGTTTAACTGAAAGTTAAAACCACCATCACCCGTAATAACCACGGCAACATCAGACAAGTCGTTCTGTTTGATCGTTTTACACACCGCTCTGGCGTAAGGCAAACTAGTGCCCATTGCTGCATACCAAGGGTTAGTTAACCAACTACGCCCCAACCCAGACGCTCTCGTTGTTAAACTATAAGATGCAAAATAAGAATTACCCACTTCAGGTAAGTAAACAAACGGCTTTTCTTCATTATGCTGAATGTGATTAAGTACATTGGTCAGATTATGAAAGTCCAGTTTTTCATCCATCACCATAGGCACCATTTCTTTTACTGGCAATACCAAGTCAAATACTGGAATCTCCGACTTTAATAGGTGCTCAAAAATATTCAGAACGCCTTGCTGGTTCTGTACCGTGCCTTTCACAACCGTCTTGTTATCAAAACTTTCGATGGCATGTGTGCCAGTATTAAATGCCGAATTGGTATCCTGCTGATGAATGCTGGTATCGACTTCCAATACATAATCCACTTCCTGTTCAACAAACTGACGAGTCCGCATATCACTCATTACTCCGTTGTAACAACCGACAAACAGAGGATCGAACTCATCAAAAATACCTTTTGCCAACCAGGTTGTTGCATAAGGAATCGCATGTTTATTACAGAACGTCATCAATTGCTGGCAAAGCACCTTATTCAACTTCACCCCTTCACCAATAAACAGCAAAGGCGTTTTCGCTTCGTTTAGTTTTGTCGTGATTTGCTCAGCAATGAGCTCTGCGCCTTTTAAGATAAAGTTCTCGCGGCTAACGTGAGAAATAGAAGGAGGCAACTGAATCGCTTGAGTCGGGGCAAAAACGATGTCCCTTGGCACTTCAATGAACACAGGCTGTTTATTTAAATAGGCCTCACACACCAGTTGGAAAAAACGCTCACCTGCCATATTCGGCTGACGTTCAGAACGTGCCCCTTGCAAACGCTCTGCCTTCATACCAAGTGCACGAAACGCGTTTAACGCACAATCATATTCCGCAGTCCAGGCCGATGAGGAAGCCACCGTATGGTGAATCGTATGATCAGCGATTTCGGACTCGCCCGGCGCTCCAGAAATAAACACGACTGGCAACTTCTCCGTCACAGCTAATGCCGCGGCACTCGTGCAAGGTAAGCTCCCCACCGTATAAGTGGTTAACGCCACGCCCAAGCCTGTAGCTTCTGCCTGCCCGCAGGCGCTAAACCCAGCATGCATTTCGTTGCTTGAAGGGGATAAAGATAAAGAAGGACTAAGTGCATTAATTAAGTTAGCAGCAAAATCACCACCAACCCCATAAATGTTCTGTCCACCAAAGAAACGCAGAACTTCAGATAACACCTCACCAACGGTCGGTAAGGTATTAGCGTATTGTTCACCAAAATTTTCAGCAAACTTATGTTTAGAAAGGGTCATATTATTCTCCACAGCAAAAAACCAGGACACAAATGCCCACGGCCTTATTTGCTGTAAATAATAATGTGCCTTTTGTCTTCGACATTGAAGCAGATCAATTTATGACCGCAGAAAATCAAACCACACCAACTATTAATAGGTAGTCCCTACCCATTAAGTACTAGTCTCACGCTTGTTTTTCTTCCTGTTCAGATTCACGACCAATTTGCTGCAGTTGTTTTTTCTGAGTTTTGTCAATTTTATGAATATGTTGAATAAAACACTTCACCGGAATGTCGGCTGGCACAGTGATGTAATCAAAATTCGCCATCAAGGTGCTGCCTTTGTATGACACCCCTATGGCTTGAGCAAAATCCAAATCGTAACAAGGACGAGTAAGAGTGATCAGGTAAGGTTCGTTAAATCGACGATATAAAATCAAGTGCTGCTTACCTAAACTACTCCATTGATCAAACTTAAACGACCGAATTCGGTCCACCTCTTCCAGTTGGTGTTTTTCAATGAACTGATTGTAAGCCTCAATTTTCTGTTTTGAACTCATTGAGTTTGTGGCACAGGCCTGCAATAAAAAGCTAAGCATCACCACGAAAAAGATACGTGTCATATTTTGCCCCTCACCCAATTAGAGCGTGTTGGTCTATCTAAAAGTATAAACAATGCACCAGATAAGATTGTTAATAAATGTTATCCGATAAGAAAAATCGGAGTACAGCATATATTATTCAAAGTTAACCTTTCTAACTAAAATACGAACTGTTACCATCCCGCCAAATTTATTCTAGTCTTATTTCAGGTGCCTACATTGTAGGGTAAACGGGAAGACTGGTGGAAATCCAGCGCTGCCCCCGCAACGGTCATTTTTCATTGTTGAACAAAGAAATGAAAATAAGCCCGATACCGACCTGTAATAGATAACCGATTTGCGGTGGGCGAATTCGGCATCAGCGTGCGTTTATTCAAATGCACGTCTATGCCTTTGTTCGTCTCATTTTTGAGATGTCATGTTACGTATTTTTTTGTTAACTCTGTTTATATTCCATGCTAGTTTTGTTGGTGCAGACACAAGTGAGCCCGCAAAACCAAACGACATGGAACATGTCGTGGTTGAACACAATGACATCTTACCTTCACTCAATAAACAAATAATAAACAGGGATGCCATCGCCGCAAGTGCTTCTTCACTCTCTGAGATTTTAGCCAGTTTATCCGCAGTACAGGTTCGAAGAATTGGCGGCTTGGGTAATCCAACTTCCGTTTCCATTCGCGGCTCTACACATCAACAAGTCAACGTAAGAATTGACGGCCAACTCATCAACTCCAGCCAATATGGCGGCTTCGACCTGGATCAGATCCCCTTAGCTTTAGTGGAGTCTATCGAAGTCAGTCAATTTCAAACCGGAGAAACGGGTCCAACGCCTATTGGTGGAGAAATTCGCATTAATACATTTAAAGCCGAAGGCAATCACACAAGCGCAGCCGCTAATTTCGGCTCTTGGGGCCATAGGGAGCTAAACGCCAAACACTCTTGGACATACCAACAACATCAGTTAGTTGCCAGTCTTAATCAATTAAACACGAATAACGATTACACCTATTTAGTGCCACAGAGTTTTGCCAACCCGCAACTATCCGCAACGGAACCGCTTAGAAACAACGCTTTCTCAAAAACATCTTTGTTCATTGCCAATGAGATAGAACGCCTCAACTCTACGACTCGAATGAACATTCAATTTAACAAACAGAATAAAGAACAACCGAATTATCAGAATAACTCTCCCGAGAATACCTCGAATCTAAAAAATCAAAATCTTAGAATTGGTTTAGAACAAGTCTGGCATTCTGGAGCTTCGCCACACCCTCTCTCATTTGAGGCCTACTGGTTTGATAAAAAAGAAAAATACTCCGAGCGTCCAACCGAAAATCGATACGACACTTACGATTACGACAACCATCAGTTTTATATGCAGTTTAAACGTCCGGTTAACATCCAAACGGCAGTTTTGACCCCTTATGCAAATCTTAATCACCAAACATTTGCGTCTTCAACCTGGCTCAGGCAACAACGTCCAGACTGCAATGGCATTCAAAGCTGTGATATTAAAGCACAACAAATACAAATGAACCTGGGAGCACGTTTTGACGGCCAATTGAATTTCCAGCCTATTCAGTATTCAGTGCTGTACAATCATTTGTTTGCACAAAATGAAAATACCCCCCGCTTTCAACCCGACAGCACAACATATACAGATGACTTTGATTACGCGTCTTTCGAAGGTGACCTTAATTACATCCTGGATAAACAACGTTATTCATTACACCTTGCTCAGGGCATACGACCACCTACCCTAAGCGAACTTTTTGGTGACCAAGGGTTATTCAAAGGCAATGAAAATCTGGAAGCAGAAAAAGCCCACTCCATAACATTTAATGCACTCTGGTTGTGGCAAAACCTCTATTTGCAAAACACCCTTTATTACCAAGATATCGACAACACCATAGTCGCCATTTTTAACTCTAGTGGCATAGGTAGTTATACTAACGTGGCTTCCTCTTATTCCTGGGGCTGGTCCGGACAAATGGACTACAAATTAAGTCCAAAACTGTCGTTTTCTGCCAACATAGACTTAATTGACTCAACCACCAGATCAAGGTTTGTCGCTTTTGATAATAAGAAGCTCCCCGGTATCTACCACCAGCAATTTCAACTGCGAGCCAACTACCAATTGACTCCAGAATGGCAAGTCAGTTTCATAACCAAACAACAACGAGAATTGTATTTTGATCGCGCGAACAAAATATCAAATCGTACTAATTTCAACACCAACAGAAATACCACCCGTTTATCACTCTCCTGGCAGCAAAACAACTACGTCGCGAGTATTGTCGTTAACAATCTGTTCGACCAAGCTCATTACGACTTAGCAAATCGCCCCGCACCAGGCCGTAACATTCAATTTAAAATCACCGTTAAGGAGTTCTAATGAAACAGCAACTTAAACTAAGTCTGTTAGCGCTATTTGCTATCAGTTTTGTCACCGCTTGTAATGACAGTGACGACGATAAAAAAGAAGAAACACAACAAGAGCAAGTGCAACAGGAACAACAAGAGCAACAGGAAGAAGTTGTTGAAAAGAAACCAGTTAAGGCTTTTGTTCAAACAGTTGCCCCAGACTATACCTCGTCAGAAGTCGTTCATGTCAGTTACGACGACAAACAAGTGACATCTGGTTACTTCATCAAAGATGCCTCTGATTACAGCCTGGTTTCATATAAGGATGCGGTATATCACTTAGGTCGTTACAGCCTGGATACCATTGATAAATACATGACGGAAACGACAGATGCGGCCGTATGGTCTTATTCAACTCAAGACAGTGAAGACTCAACATCGAGAAACCTGTATACCATGGCGTTTGCGAATGAAGAAAAAGCGTATGTTGTTCGTTACGGCTCACCCAAAGTTTGGATCGTGAACCCTCAAGCGACACAAGCAGAAAACTTCAAAATGGGCGAACTTGACCTATCAGCTTATGGCTCTGAACATTCAGAAAGCACACCACGAGCCGCAGACGCCATCGTTACTGACGGCAAGTTGTATATCGTCATGCAGCGCCTTGATGACAGCTGGGTAGCGAACACCGCTTACGTTGCTGTATTTGATACCACTACTGATGCAGAAATTGAAACCAATGCATCAAGCGACGACGAAGTGATGGGTATTCCTCTAGCAGGCAAAAATCCAAGAGAAAATAGCTTGTTTGTTTTTGAAAACGAAGTATTCGTGAGCTCATACTCACAAGGCAATTTGGATAACAGCAAAATAGAAGCCATCAACACAAATGACTTCTCTAAACGCAATGTAATTACCGCCAGCGATATCGCAGATAACACCACGGGCCAAATTCAACACACGGTAGTTGAGTCAGCCACTAAAGGCTACTTTGTGGCAACTCGCGTGGTGCAATCATACCCGGATCCTTACATGGAAGCATCGACACTTTATCAGTTCAACCCAACAACGGGAGAAATCACAACGGCAAACGTTGCTAACACGGGTGAAGAGGACATCAATTTCATCAGCTACGATTCAGAAGGTCGTTTATGGATGAGCGTTGGCTCTGATTCCACTCCAGGAATCGATGTATTAGATACGAGCTCTAACGAGCTTAGCACAGAGCGATTACTGACAGAATTAACCCCTTCTGCAATCAGTTTCATTCAGGATTAATTATTCTTGTTAAAGAAGGGGCTCTTCAAGCTGTCTCTTGATCACAAGTCAGACTCAAGAGACTTAGCCAATTCATAGCCTTCAAGGATGGTTTGTAATTTGAGCCATCCTTGCCATGTTGTAATATTCGTGTTGCGCTATAAAACGCCTTTTAGCACAATGGTAATAATCAAATATCAGACTCAATTAAACTCATAAGTCACATCTATTAGTTCCAGTACAACTGGAGCAACAACATACCTTCTATCCACGTAACCTATCTAGTTTTACACACATATCATTCAAGCCAATCAACATACGACGGCTAAATCTATGTATTAAATCCGCATTTACAGTCATGAATCGTTCATTTTTAACTGCTGGGATAATGGGCCACTTTTTCCAATTGATTTTTGGCTGAGGCTTGTCGGCCTTTTCATCCGGCATAATGATCACATCAGGTTTCGCCACCAACACGTTTTCCATGCCAATTTGCGGATAATCCGTCAAATTATCTGCAAACACGTTATTTGCTCCACATGTCGTTAATAATTGATGGATCCAAGTGTTTTTGTTCACTGTCATCAAGGGCTCTGACCAGAGTTGGTAAAATGCCGCTATTGAAGGTTTATTTTTGTACTCCTGCTGAATGTTCAACAAGTCACTTTCAAACTTTTTCGCAACTAACTCAGCGCTTTTCTCTAACCCGGTTAACCGACCAAATAATCGTAGTTCATCCGCAACCCCGTCGATATCTTTCGGGTCACTGAATGCCAATGGCAAGCCTAGAGATTGTAAACGTTCTATATCTTCAGCCTTGTTGCCTGTTTTCCAGACAATAATGAGGTCTGGCTCTAGAGCAAGTACCTTTTCAATTTGAACACCGTAATAACCACCAATGCGTGGAATATCCAAAGCTTGTTCTGGGAAGTCAGCGTAATCGACGGTTCCGACGATTCGCTCACCAGCTCCAATGTCATATAAGGACTCCACAATATGTGGTGCCAACGCGATGATACGCTGAGCTGGAATTGATTGTTGGGCGGAAAAGACGTTACTTGCGCCAAATAACAACAAGAATATAAAAACGTTTTTTATCACTATTTTTCCTACTTATTCATTCTGATCTTTCTGCACTAGATTCCCATTTTTATGGGAATGACGCCAACACGGATGTTGGTGTGTCCCCAGTCAAGCTGAGGATGACGCGCGATGTCATGGATGACAAGGAGCGACCGCCCCCAACGTCATCCTCGCGAAGGCGGGGATCCATGTACCTACCTTCACTAGATTCCCATTTTCATGGGAATGACGGTTGGCAACCGTCCCCCTAATAATCAAAACCGACTTGTGCCTTCACGCCTGCATCAAACGCATGTTTTACATTACGTACTTCACTTACCGTATCCGCCAATTCCGTCAATTCTCTATGAGCTCCACGGCCGGTTAATATGACACATTGTTTTTCTGGGCGATTCTTTATGGCTTCCAATACATCCTGTAAGTCGACATAATCGTAGTTCGTCATGTACGTCAACTCATCTAACAAAACCAAATCTATGTTCTCATCCGCCAAATACTCTTTTGCTACTTTCCAGGTTTTTTGCGCCGCGGCCGTATCTGATTCACGATTTTGCGTTTCCCAAGTGAAGCCAGTATCCATATAGGTAAAAGGTACCCCTAACTTTTGCAGTAAGTTGCGTTCGCCACATTCCCAGCCTCCTTTTATAAACTGCACCACCGCCGCTTTTTTATCATGTCCAACACAACGGGCAACCGTTCCAAACCCAGATGTAGACTTACCTTTGCCATTGCCTGTGATCACTTGAAACACACCTTTTTCAATTTGCGCGGCCGCTATTTTTGCATCAACTTGCTCCTTGATCTTCTTCTGGCGCGCTTGGTGTTTTTGTTCTTTGTCTAACTTCTTTTGCTCTTCACTCATAATTCTATTTCCAAAATGTTCTTAATTTTGTTGATATCCAAATGTTGTCGACATACATCTGCTAATTGATTCAGTTGTTGCTCTCTATGACTGTTTATATCTAACTGCTGGGTTAGTTGCATATCGGGGGCGACCCATTCCAGTAAGCCCTTTGTTAATTCTGCTGAATCAAACAAACCATGCACATAAGTTCCCATGATCAAACCATCTTCCGACACAAAGCCATCTGCCCTAGAGCTATCACCTTCTTTTAAATCAAAGGCAGAGTGTTTTAATGCGCGGCCTTCGCTGATACCGCAGTGAATTTCATATCCACTCACTTCACAGTCTGCAAACCTAGCCTTGCCAGTTACTTGTTTGAGTTGCTTTTCACTGGTAAGCCGAGTGGAAAAGTCGGCAAAAGCAAGACCTGTCATTTGGGGATTGGTTGATTCAATGCCTTCAGGGTCAGTCAATTGCTCACCCAACATCTGAAAACCACCACAAATGCCCAATAACTTTCCGCCATAACGGACATGCCTTTGTAATTTGATCAACCAGTTGTTTTCTTTTAGGTGAGATAAATCTGTCATCACACTTTTACTACCAGGCAAAATGACCAAATCACATGGTGGTAAATCATCAAAAATACGTACGTATATAAGGTCAATTTCAGGATGTAATCTCAGGGAGTCAAAGTCGGTGTGATTACTGATATGCGGCAAGACCACAACAGCAATCGTTATTTTCACCTTGGTTGTGACATTTTTAACGTTTATTGCATCTTCCGCATCCAAAGCCAAATCATGCAAATACGGCAACACACCCAATACTGGTTTGCCCGTTTTATCTTCTAACCAATCCAGCCCACCTTGCAACAAGGCGATATCCCCGCGAAAACGGTTGATAACAAACCCTTTTACGCGTTTTTGCTCTGACTCAGATAACAGTGCCAAAGTACCAACGAGATGCGCAAACACGCCTCCTTTGTCGATATCCGCGATAATGATCACCGGGCAATCCACGGCTTCTGCGTAACCCATATTGGCGATGTCATTTTCTCTTAAGTTGATCTCCGCCGGACTGCCCGCACCTTCCACAAACATGACATCAAATTCTGAAGTGAGCCTGTTATGAGAGGCTAATACAGCATCTAACGCGACTTTTTTGTAATCATGATACGAATCCGCTTCCATGTTAGAGAGTGCCTTACCATGCACAATGACCTGAGCGCCTGTGTCTGAATTCGGTTTTAACAGAATAGGATTAAAATCGACCCGGGGTGGCACCCTTGCTGCCACCGCCTGCAAAGCCTGAGCACGACCAATTTCACCACCATCTTCGGTAACAGCGCTATTTAGCGCCATATTTTGCGGTTTAAACGGTGCCACCTGTAGCCCCAAATCAGAAAATACCCGACATAAGCCAGCCACTAACGTGCTTTTTCCTGCATCGGATGTAGTGCCTTGCACCATTAAAACGCTCATGGTTTAACCTCAGAGTTTGCGATGGATTTTAATGTGACTGATAACCCTGCCATAACAAACTCGACTCTATCCGCAACCTGCGTAATATCTTGATGTAACCAGCCTGACTCATCTACAAACTGCCTGGACAATTCCCCCATGGGCACTATGCCATGACCCACTTCATTGCTAACTAAGATCACCACAGCCCCTTGTTCTTTCGCAAAGTGCAGTGAATCCAATAATGCGTTTTTTCTATCACTCCAGGATGTTGTTTGCTCAGAGCATAAATAGTTATTTACCCAAAGCGTCAAGCAATCAACAAGAATACATATGTCCCGTTTTGCAATTTCACGAATCGTTTCGGGTAGAAAAAATGGTTGTTCCAGAGTCGTCCAATGCTCAGGCCTCTGCATTTGGTGGTGAGCAATCCGACTAGACATTTCCGGATCATTCGCTTCTGCCGTTGCTATGTAATAAACGGGCAATTTTGAAGATTGTGCTATTGATTCTGCTAATCGGCTCTTTCCGGAACGGGCTCCGCCTAATACAAAATACAAACGTTCCGTATTCATGTTAAGCCTCCAAGCAATCCTATAACCAACAAATAACACACTATTTCAAAGACTTGTTGTGCAGCACCGAGTACGTCTCCGGTATATCCCTGTATTTGTTGTTTCGTAAAACGGATGAAAGCAAAACGAACAAGAGCAAGGACTAAAAATATTAGAACAGCATCGAATAACGACAACGATAAACCGAGTGTTATAAAAAGAAATGAAACACCAGCTGAAAGAAACAATAAAACAACACTGTCATCTTCCAGACTTTTTGCCACGGGCTTCGTTTTTGTTTCCCCTTCCGATTGCACGTAAGGCATGGATGGGATCAAACTCACCGCAAGAATTCGGCTTAACATATGAGCGACAACTAAACTGAAAACCACAAGTTGCATGCTTTGTTGCGCAATCAGCAATAGTGCCTGAAAGCGAATTAACAGCGATATTACAAGTGCGGTTGCGCCATACGTGCCCACACGGCTGTCTTTCATGATTGACAATTTTTGCTGTTGCAGCCAGCCGCCACCAAATCCATCGGCGGTGTCCGCCAAACCATCCTCATGGAATGCACCGGTTAACATCAAACTAAATGCCATTGTTAACAAGACTGAAAGTTCTAACGGCAAGACAAAAGAGAACCCCCATAACACCAACGCCATCAAACTGGCAATTAACGCGCCCACTAGTGCGAAATATCCGGTAATGCGATTCATCATCTCATCGTCAACGGTTTGTTTAATTTGCACAGGAATGCGCGTCAAAAACACCACCGCCAACTTAAACAATAATAGATGCTGGGCCCAACGAGGATTGCCTTCCATATCAGTTAACCACATCCTCAACATCGGCCTGTTCAAAACTTGCCATGTCATTGTAAAACGCCAGAGATGACTGAATAATGGGTAAACTCAATGCCGCTCCCGTCCCTTCGCCCAGTCTTAACCGCAAATCCAAAAGCCCATCTACGCCCAAGTAATTCAACATGGCTTGGTGCGCTTGTTCCTCACTGACGTGGGCAAAGATCAAATAATCCATGACATTTGGCTCAATGTGTCTCGCCACTAAGGCCGCCGCCGTACAAATAAACCCATCGACAATCACAGGAAGTCGTAATTCAGCCGCCGCCAACATGGCGCCACATATTTGCACTATTTCAAAACCGCCTAACTTGGCCAGCACTTCCAGAGGTTTTGATTTATCGACTTTGTGTTTATCCAGCGCCTGCTGAACCAGGGTTAATTTTCTGTTAAATGTTTCGTCATTTATGCCAGTGCCCTTGCCTACGGTATCTTTTGCAGACAAGCCCATAATGGCGGCCATAATCGCGGATGCTGAGCTGGTATTGCCTATCCCCATCTCACCAAACGCCAACAGGTTACAACCTGATTCATATTTTTCCCTGACAAGCAATTTGGCATATTCAAACCCCGTCATCACCTGTTCAATGTTCATTGCAGCTTCTAGATGAATAGGGTTAGTTCCGCTACCTAACCGATATGTTTTCACACCCGAGCCGGATTCCATTGGTTGCATGATTCCCGAATCAACGACGTCCAGTTGCCAGCCAAGTTGTTTTGTGAACACATTAATAGCCGCGCCACCAGACATGAAATTCAAAACCATTTGTCGGGTAACGTCGCTCGGTGCAATAGAAACCCCATGTTGCGCAATGCCGTGGTCTGCGGCAAATACCAGTAAGCAGGGTTTATTGATTTGCACCTTAGGTAATAGCTGTTCCGCACCTTCGCTATAAACCTGAACTAACTGCTTAGCAATAACTTCTAATTGCCCCAACGCACCAAGAGGTTTGGTTTTAGTATCTATGATCTGTTGAATAGACTGCGCATACACGCCAGCAACGGGTTCAATATTAAACATGAAGAAGACCTATATTCGAGATTGATTTTTACGGCTGTACAATAACGTGAGGAAAAATACGCTACCAATGGCGGCGGTAATAATGCCTATGGGTAACTCCTGATTTGGCAAAACAATTCTGGACAAAATATCCACCCACAACATAAAGATGCCCCCTACCAATGCTGTAACCGCATAACTCCAGCGATGCCCCTGGTTGATGAAAAATCGGACAATATGCGGGATCATCAAACCGACAAATCCAATACCACCACACAGAGCAACGATTGATGCAGTAAGCAGAGAACTTAACAACAACATTAATATTCTCAATTGAGAAACATTAATGCCTAATGTCACCGCACTTTCATCGCCCAATAACAGGGCCGTTAATCGTCGCTGTTGAGCCAACATAAAGACCAAACACACCAAAACAACGCTCACAGGTATCCACAACGAAGACCAATCGGCTCGTGCGAAGCTGCCCAATGTCCAGAACAAGATAGCGGTGACGGCCTGGGGATCACTCCAATACAACAACAAACTGGTAAATGCGCTAAATAAGAAAGACAAAGCAACCCCTGCGAGCAACATGGATTCAACTTGTTGATTTCGACTGAAACCAGCAATTAACAACAAAAGTACTATCGCCAATAATGCGCCTAAAAACGCAGCAACAGACAAGTAAAAGGTTAACGTCACACCGGTTACTGCCATCGCAACAACGACGCCAAACGATGCGCCGGAGGAAATGCCAAATAAATAAGGATCCGCGAGGGGATTTCGGGTCACAGTTTGCAAAATAAGCCCAGCTAGTGCCAAACCGCCACCTGCAACAAAGGCCAAAATACTTCTGGGCATTCGCAACTGCCACACAATGCTGTGTGTCAAAGATGAGTTTTCACCTGCTAAACCGAACAAACTGGCAAATACATCTGCGACGTCTAAATTAGCCGCTCCTATTGTCAAGGCAGCCACCAGACTCAGAAGCAAAAGCAATGTAATAACCAGAATGGTTATAAGCGTGTTAGTCTTCATGACTTTGAGGCCCCTCCGCACTGTTTCCGACATAACCATAAAAATACGTTACCTGAGGTGCCTTATGTTGTGGGTGATGAGACACTTTGGCACAAACATCAAATACGTCTGATAGGTTTTGCTCAGTGATCACTTCAACAGGTTTGCCTTTGGCTGCAATTTTTCCCATATCCAATAGAATGAGTTCGTCACATATTGCACTTGCCAAGTTTAAGTCATGGAAGGAAGCAATGACGGTTATGCCCAGAGATTTGGCCAGTTCCATAATCTGAATTTGATATTTGACATCTAAGTGACTAGTAGGCTCATCTAACACCAATAACTGCGGTCTTTGGACTATAGCTCTGGCGATCATGGCTCTTTGTTTTTCTCCACCAGACAGTGACTCAAACTCGTCAGTCGATTTATGGCTCAAACCCACTTGTTGTATAGCATCTTCCACTATTGACTTATCTTTATCGGAATTCGTAGCAAATAAAGATTGGTGAGGTACCAAACCTAATGCCACAACATCGTACACACGTAATCTAAATTGCTGTGGCGTGTGTTGTAATACCACTGCAACTTCAGTGGCATACTGATTGGCAGAATAAGACCATACGTCCTTATCTCTATACAAAACCTGACCGGAAGAAGGTCGCAGATATCGATAAATGCAACGCAATAACGTCGATTTGCCCGCACCATTAGGCCCCAATACGCCTACAAAACTTCCTTGCACAATATTTAGTGAAACATCAGATAAAACGGCGGTGTTATCAAACGACAATGAAACCTTGTCTATTTGTATGATGGGAGGGTTTGCTTTCTGTTTTTCGTCGGCCAAATCAGCTTTCTCTTGTATTAAAAACTGGGCACAACAAAAACCAAGACTGGAGTGTCTAGTGAACGCATTATTCGAGTATGCCCGCTCGAATGTACAGTTTTTAAAGAAACTTCTTTGGTATCCTGACTCTCAGCATCCCGGCGCGGCCCTTCCCAATGTTTAACAAAAAAATATCAGTGGTTTACAGCGCTGCTCTGATCACAGTTGCGGGTACAGTTGAGGAATCGTTTTGCCTTTTATTCGACAAGTACATCACCCCATTCCCAACGTTTAAAACTGTTGCACATTGATGTATGCTTCAATTTGAAACGGTATCGACACCTTCAATGTCGACTCAAAAATTTCGATATAAGAAGACCATGAGCCTTCTGGACGTCCATTATCCTTTTAATCCGGAAAATAGCAACTCAGATTCACAACATAATTACCGGCCATGGCTGATGAAATTCATCAAAACTCAACTGGATGTGCACGACAGAACCGTACATAACATTAAACTTACTGTGCAAGCTATGACCACTGCTCTCATCAATGACCAGCGCCATGATTTGTTTGATCACACCCGCGTGACTGATCACTAAGATGTTATTTGGCTCAGGGTGATCAATGAGTTGCAACCACCATTTACGGATCCGATGATTAAATTCCGCAAATGTTTCGCCACCAGGTGGTGTCACTTCTTCTGGGTTTTGCCAAAAATGACCAATATTGGGCTCAGATTTCTGCCACAACTCTTCATAACTCAAACCATCCCATTTCCCGAAATTCATCTCTTTAAGCGCATCGTCTACATTTAGATCCAACGACTCTTGCTGGCAAAATTGTTGGGCAAATAAATAGCAACGTTTAAGAGAGGAAGAAAAACACTTAGTTATATTCAGAGGCTCCACGGCAGACAGCATTTGCTGCCAGCCTAATTCAGATAATTCCAAATCAGTGTGACCCGCCAATACACCTGACTTTTCCAACGCTCCGTGGCGTAACAAATAGATATTTACGACTTTCATGATTATCCCATTGCGCTGTATATGAATATTTAATCTATGCAAAAGCCGCAAAATTGCCAAGAATCGTCTAACATTTTAGGCATTTATCGATTTTTTTTATTTAAAGTGTGCTGTTTCTAACAATTAGTGATAGAATCCCGCGGCTTTTTTTTAACCAACCCAATACTGAGATAATAGAGTAGACAATGGCTGACTTATCTAAATATAGAAATATAGGTATCTTCGCTCACGTTGACGCTGGTAAAACAACCACAACTGAGCGTATTTTGAAACTAACCGGTAAAATCCATAAGACTGGTGAAGTACATGACGGTGAGTCAACAACTGACTTCATGGAACAAGAAGCTGAGCGTGGTATTACTATCCAGTCTGCTGCTGTTACTTGTGAATGGAAAAAGCACCGTTTAAACGTAATCGATACTCCTGGACACGTTGACTTCACTGTTGAAGTATATCGTTCTCTTAAAGTACTAGACGGTGGTGTTGGTGTATTCTGTGGTTCTGGTGGTGTTGAGCCTCAGTCAGAAACTAACTGGCGCTACGCGAACGAATCTGAAGTTGCTCGTCTTATCTTCGTAAACAAGTTAGACCGTTTAGGTGCTGACTTCTTCCGTGTTGTTAAGCAAGTTAAAGACGTACTTGCTGCAAACCCACTAGTTATGACTCTACCAATCGGCCGCGAAGACGACTTCGTTGGTGTTGTAGACGTGCTAACTAAACAAGCTTATGTTTGGGATGACACAGGTCTTCCTGAAAACTACGAAATCACTGATGTTCCTGCTGACATGGTTGACCAAGTTGAAGAATACCATGAGATGCTTGTTGAAAGCGCAGTAGAAATGGACGACGACCTAATGGAAGCGTACATGGAAGGTGAAGAACCTTCTATTGAGCAAATCAAAGCTTGTATCCGTAAAGGTACTCGTGAACTAGCGTTCTTCCCAACGTTCTGTGGTTCTGCGTTCAAAAACAAAGGTGTTCAATTAGTACTAGACGCTGTTGTTGATTACCTACCTTCTCCTACAGAAGTAGACCCTCAGCCTCTAACTGATCCAGAAACTGGTGAGCCAACTGGTGAAGTAGCAACTGTATCTGCTGAAGAGCCACTAAAAGCGTTAGCGTTCAAAATCATGGACGACCGTTTCGGTGCATTAACCTTCATCCGTATTTACTCTGGTGTTATGCGTAAAGGTGACACTATCCTTAACTCTGCAACTGGTAAAACAGAGCGTATCGGCCGTATGGTTGAGATGCAGGCAGACGACCGTAACGAGATTTCTGAAGCACAAGCGGGTGACATCTTAGCGGTTGTAGGTATGAAGAACGTTCAAACTGGTCACACGCTATGTGATCCTAAACACGAATGTACTCTTGAAGCGATGATCTTCCCTGAGCCGGTAATCTCTATCGCTGTTAAGCCTAAAGACAAAGGCGGCAACGAGAAGATGGGTATCGCTATCGGTAAGATGGTTGCAGAAGATCCTTCTTTCCAAGTTGAAACTGACGAAGATTCAGGTGAAACCATCCTTAAAGGTATGGGTGAACTTCACTTAGACATCAAAGTTGACATCCTTAAGCGTACTTACGGTGTTGAGTTAGAAGTAGGTCAACCTCAGGTTGCTTACCGTGAAACTATCACAACAGAAATCGAAGATTCTTACACGCATAAGAAACAGTCTGGTGGTTCTGGTCAGTTTGGTAAGATCGACTACCGTATCAAGCCTGGTGAGCAAAACTCTGGCTTCACATTCTCTTCTTCAGTTGTTGGTGGTAACGTTCCTAAGGAATTCTGGCCTGCAGTTGAGAAAGGCTTCAAAGGCATGATGGAAGAAGGCGTTCTAGCTGGTTACCCAGTACTAGACGTTGAAGTTGAACTATTCGACGGTGGTTTCCACGCAGTTGACTCTTCAGCAGTAGCGTTCGAAATCGCAGCGAAAGGTGCATTCCGTCAATCTATCCCGAAAGCGGGTCCTCAACTTCTTGAGCCTGTGATGAAAGTTGACGTTTTCTCTCCAGAAGACAACGTTGGTGACGTAATCGGTGACCTTAACCGTCGTCGTGGTATGATCAAAGACCAAGAAGCTGGTGCAACTGGTGTTCGTGTTAAAGCTGACGTTCCTCTATCTGAAATGTTCGGTTACATCGGTCACTTACGTACTATTACATCCGGTCGTGGTCAATTCTCAATGGAATTCAGCCACTACAATGCATGTCCTCAAAACGTTGCAGACGAAGTAATTGCTAAAGCAAAAGAAGAAAAGAAATAAAGTAGTTTTCTTTGAATCTGTCGCTTCTTGTCATCCATGACACCGCGACATACCTATGTCCTATAGGCAAAAACCGCTGAGTTGTTCAGCGGTTTTTTTATGCCTGAAATTTAGCTGATAAAATTGCTCCATCTCAGTTTATAACCTAGGATTTTCCCTATAGCTTTTTAACAAAAATTAACATAACGTTATGTCCTTGTGCCTTAAAATCACCTAGAGTTTTGCCGTAGTTATGTATTCATATGTTGCGCGCCAACCAATAATAGATAGGAATCAGAATCTCGTTGCGTACGAGCTTCTGTTCAGGGATAACGAAAACAATACGTTTCCAAAAGTGAATCCAGACATAGCTACGTCTAAGATCATTGCGGAAAATGAGCTGACACTTGGGCTGCAACAAATAACCGACGACAAAGTCGCGTTCATAAACTTCCCGACCGATACCTTGATCAATAATTTTCCAGACTTCATCGACCCGGATACCATCTGTATCGAAATTTTAGAAGACGTAGAAGTCACACCTAAGTTAGTCAAAGCCTGCAAAGAGCTTCACGAAAAGGGTTATACTTTTGCGCTGGATGACTACGATTTTCATGAAAAATGGCAACCTTTAATTCCTTTCGCAAAAATTATTAAAGTCGATATCCGGCAAACCAATATTTTGCAGTGTATGCGAATGGTCAGACAGCCAGAATACGAACATGTCGAATGGCTGGCTGAAAAAGTCGAAACCGAGGTGGAATACGTGCAGTTTTCCAGCATTGGCTTCCAATACTTTCAGGGTTATTATTTTGCAGCCCCTGAAATGCTGAAAAAAAACAGAGTTACCATGTCTCAACATCTTGTCGTGGAACTCATTGAGGCGATTAGCGAACCTAACTTGAACTATGACAAGCTGGAAAAATTGTTCGCAAAAGATCTCACTCTCACGTACAAACTTCTGCGTTATCTCAATAAGGCAAATGCTCAGATGGAGCAGGAGATCGAAAGTATTCGCCATGCACTCATTTATCTTGGTGAAGACGAAGTGAAAAAATATTTGTCTTTGTTATTGGTTGCGAACTTAACCTCAGACAAAAACAATGACGTAGTTATGACTTCTCTGCACCGAGCCAAGTTTTGCGAGCTTTTATTGGCTAAACTGTGCGATAAAGGCCTCAGCGACAGCAAAGCCTTTTTGGCCGGCATGTTGTCACAAATTGATGTAATTTTGGGGCATGACCTTGAACATGTACTTAATCTGATCCCCCTACATGCCGATATCAAAGCCGCTCTGCTTAAAGTGGAGTGCAACCGCTCTATCGCCCTCCAACTCATCAAAGCACTTGAAGACAACGATACCGAACAATCAAATTTGTACGCCAATGAGTTAGATATTAAGAAGGCAGATATCAAAGATGTTTACTTAAAAGCCGCACGTTGGGCCAAATCTATAATTTAATTTTTCTATAGCAATAAGCGCACTTCATTGCTGTGTTATCATGCACGCGAATAGAAAAATAGGGTTACAGTGTGTCCGACGTTCAAGCAAAACGACTAAATAAATTTATCAGTGAGTCCGGCTTTTGTTCTCGCAGAGAGGCAGACAAACTCATCGAGCAAAACCGAGTAAAGATCAATGGTCAGATACCGGAGCTTGGCACCAAAGTTCTCCCCGGTGATAAAGTCACCGTAGACGATAAAGCGATTGACGCGAGCCCAGAAAATAAATCCGACCGGGTATATATCGCCTACAACAAGCCAATTGGCATCACCTGTACGACCGAAAAACATGTGAAAGGCAATATCGTTGATGCGATAAAGCATTCAAAACGAATCTTCCCCATAGGCCGCCTGGATAAGCCCTCTGAAGGTTTGATCTTTTTGACTTCTGACGGCGATATCGTGAACAAGATTTTACGTGCGGAAAACGCCCACGAAAAAGAGTACGTGGTTACGGTCGATCAACCCCTCAACAGTCGCTTTAAGTCGCGAATGGAAAAAGGGATCCCCATTTTAGGCACCGTTACTAAACCTTGCAAAGTTAAGATTCTTGGTCCGAAGAAGTTTTCCATCATTTTGACTCAGGGTCTCAATCGCCAAATTCGACGCATGTGTGAATTCATGGGTTATGAAGTGACCAAACTTAAACGCACACGCATAATGAACGTTGATTTAAAAGGTTTGAAAGTAGGCCAATGGCGTGAATTAACTCAGCAAGAAATGAAGCAAATCAACAAGGCCGTTGCAGGCTCAAGCAAAACTGCAAAATCTTAACTTATTCGACAGGAGCCAATGATGGCTGGTAAAGAAACTTCTGTATTTTTAGTCGCAACCAAGGAGCAGGCCTCCGAAATAGTTCAACTAAGCCACTATTCCGCTGAGAGTTTAGGAAGCGAAGGTTTTATTCATTTGTGTAAGGCCCACCAAGTTGGTTTTGTACTGGATACATTTTATAAAGATATAAAAAACATCAAACTGCTGATCATCGATGTGAGCTTATTGGAAGCAGATCTTAGATTTGAAGCTCCGGTTCCAAACATAACAGATGACCAAAGTTTTCCGCATTTATACGGGCCATTAAATACGAATGCCATTGTAGATATCGTCGATGCGGAGCGCTTTAACCAACAAAAAATTCACCCCGATACACTTGCCATGTTAAGGCACTATCGCTTTGAGCGACTGCCAGTCGAAGGCACTCTCTACAAAAGTACATGGCGCTCCGAAAGCAACAATTCGAATGGCGGCCCAGTCGGCACTGCCATGATAGGCATGTACGCCAATGAGCCAGAAAGTGTTTCGTGCTTTCATAAATTGGACTTTGAAGAAGTATGGCACTTTTATGGTGGGGATGCGTTTACTCTTTATTTGTTATATCCGGATGGTAGCTTTGAAGAAGTTGTTATGGGTCCAAATCTGATTAATGGGCAACACATCCAGTATGTTATTCCAGCAGGAGTATGGCAGGCGGGCTGTCTGAACTCGGGCGGGCGATATGCCCTATTTGGATGCACAATGGCGCCTGGCTTTACCGGTTCATGTTTCGAAGCGGGTGTAGCTGATGAACTCATTGCAGCTTACCCATCAAAGGCCGAAGTTATACGAAAACTATCGGTTAATGGCCACGAAAAAATGATGCCCGAAGGATTTGCGAGTTAGTTCTCGCAACGCTAATTAACAAATTGCAAAAACGGCTCTTAGGAGCCGTTTTGCTTTTTCAGTTCTTTTAATATCTGACTTTGTAACAACACTGAACGTCGATTCATGATTAAAATAGATTCCAACAAGGTTTCCATTTTTTCTGTGGTCATTTCCCCTGCTAAAGACGACGTCAACTCTGCCAGCTCTGCATCTGAAACATCCTGCTCTTTTACCTGAGGCGCTTCTTCCACTGGCTGCAACTTAGTGCCCGTTGCCGTATGAGTGATCTTCATGTCTTTGTGTTTATGGTCATCATGGTGATTTAATTCACCTGACACTTCATTGATCACTTGTTTGATGACATCGATATCTACCTTTTGTTTTTCTTCCATGTAGGAGAAAAGCAAAACACGATCTAAAAACGTATTGATTTTACGCGGTATACCGCCGGTAAAGGTATGTACTAGAGTCACGGCGTCAGGTGTGAATAATGGCTCTTTAGTCCAACCCGCCATGCTCATTCGATATACAATGTAATTGGATAATTCTTCTTCTGATAACGGCGTTAAACTCGCCGAAGCAATAACTCGCTGACGGAATTGCTCCATTTGTGGTGCACTTAGAATGTCTTGTAACTCGGACTGACCCAACAAGAAACTCTGAATAATCGCTTTGCCGTCCACCTGAATATTAGACAACATTCTAAGCTCTTCTACCGATTCAATCGGTAAGTTTTGCGCCTCATCTATGATCAAAAGCAAACGACGACCAAGGCTGTTCAATCGTCGCATATAATCCGTTAACTCAGAAATATGAGCCGCTTTTGAATCGCCTTCGGGATGCAAATGGAAAAGTTTGGTAATCGCCACAATCAAATCATCAGGAGACAAGTTAGGTGTCACCAATTGTTTTGCAATAATGTTTTCTTCTTCTAACTGCGAAATCAAATGGTTAGCAATAGTCGTTTTACCCGTACCAACACCACCTGTTATGACAATAAAACCTTCACCTTGGCTAAGGCCGTATTGCAAATAAGATAGTGCTTTCTGGTGACCGGTACTGGCAAAAAAGATCTCAGGATCGGGCGTCAACTGAAATGGCTTCTTGTTTAACCCGAAATACTCCTCGTACATTTACTTTACTCCGTTAACTCAAACACCCTGTTTAAGTTTTTACTTTTCCACCGGCAAGTTTAATGGTTAATACCGGCACCCAAATGAGTGATGCTAATGTAGTAAAAAACAGGCCAGTGATGATCACCGTCCCCATAGGTTGCCACAAGTCACCTCCATACAGAGTAAGTGGTAACAAACCCACAATAGTAGTTAACGAAGTCAAGATCACAGGCGTAAATCGACTGCTGGCCGATTTCACCATGGCATCAAATGCCGCCATTGATTGCGCACGCCCTCGGTTAAAACCGTCAACTACGATAATCGCATCGTTGACCATTATACCGATCAAACTGATTAAGCCAATAAATGCCATCATTGAAAAACTAATGCCCGTCATATACATACCAAACACGCCCCCCGCAAAGGCAATAGGCAGTAAGCTAATAATGATGCCCGGTTGGACAAAACTGTTAAATTGCAAAAATAAGATAACGAAGATACTTAACACCACTAGGATCATGATTTCTGATAATCCACCGAAACTTTGTTTTCTGGCTTCTTCCTCACCCCCTACTTTATAAGTCATGCCATCCGTCCAGGGCAAAGTGTCTAAATAGGCGATTAAATCCTGAGTGATATTAGCTACATTACCACCGGGCAATACATCAGCAGAAACCCGATTCATGCGGCTGCGCTGATAATGGAAAAACGGAGGCTGCATTTTGTTGAGTTCAATGGATGCAATAGAGGTTAATGGGATAAGCTCACCAACATTGTTCGTAATATAGGCACTTTGCAATGCGTTGGTGGTTAAATCCGAACTCTGCAAAATTATGTCGTAACTCTGGCCGTACTTATCATTCATTCGTCCAGCAAAGCTGCCATCAATTAGAGCTCGTATTTGCTCTTCAGCGCCAAACTTATCGATATTAGCCCTCTGCGCTTTAAACTCGTCGATATCAATTTCATACGCAAAACCTGAATTTCCAGAGATATTACGCACATCAAAAACTTTGTCATTCGCTTCCAGATATTGGCGAATTTGCTCGCTACGCTCCGCCAACTGGTCTAAATCATCTCCAACGACTCGAATGGTAATCGGTCGGTCAGTAACCGGTCCCTGTTGAAACTCAAAAACATTAACCTTAGCGCCTTCGTAATTGTCATACTTGTTTCGAATCTTAGTAATTAACGCCTGAACTTTTTCACCGTCGTAACTATCCAGTAAAACCATGATTTGAGAAAAGTTTGCTAGACCTCGGCGGCCTACGTGGTTGTAATAGATGCGTGGGCTTGTACTGCCCACAGTAGACATTACCGCCGTCACATTATCCATTTTTTGAAAGTCTTCACTCAACTTTAATGTTTCTTCCTGAGTTCGAGCAAAAGAGGAATATTGTGGCGTTTCCACATTAACGATCACGATATTCTTCTCTGCTTTTGGAAATAGACTCACGCCAACTTTAGGGAACAGACTTATGCAAGCGCCCGCGACAACGATAAATAACAAAATGACTAAAAACGGCCATTTGAGGCAAAACCCCAAGAAACGGGTATAAACCGTATCCGCAAACATATTCAAATAATGAGACAGCGATAATTTAGAGTGCTTAGACACGCCAAATACACTCATCAATGCAGGTAAAATAACAAGGGCAACAACCAAGGAAGCTAATAATGCAACAGTTACAGACACAGGCAGCGCTCTCATAAAGTCACCCGTGTCACTCTGCAACAAGAGCATAGGCAAAAATGCCAATACCGTGGTTAAGGTACCAGCAACGAGCGGCAAGCCAACTTCCGACAACACCATTTTAACGGTCTGTATGTTCGAGTCGTTTTTACCCTTATGTTTAGCAAATTGCTCGACCACCACCAAAGAGTTATCCACTAACAAACCAAGTGAAACAATGAGCCCGGCAATCGTCATCTGTTGTAAAACAAACCCCATGGCATTAAGCGCCACCAGCGTGATGAAAATAGTAAGAGGCAAGGCAAGGGAGACCCAAAACGATTGTTTCGGTCCCATGAAAAATAACAAGCAGAACAGAATAAGGATCAAACCGTATAAGAGATCGTATAGGAATCCAGTGACCCTTTGTTTTACGCCCTCTTCTTGTTCGAAAGTCGTCATCACGTTAACTTCGGGGTGTATCGCTAGGAAGTCATGTAATTCGGCTTTAACTGCCGCACCAAAGTTAAAAATGTTAGCACCCATTCTTTGTTGCGCCGTTACAAACACCACAGGCTCACCGTTAATGAATGACAGATTATCTGGCTTAAACGGTACCAATGACAGCGACGCCACATCTTCTAATAAAATATGACCTTGTTGATCCGATTTTATGATGGTTTTGGCCAGCTGCTCAAAATTCTCATACTCACCACTTAACGTGACATTAAACCTAACTTCGTTTGTATCAATATATCCAGCGTGATTTGGATCACCCTTTTTCAGTACTTCAGCGGTTATTTGTTGCATAGACAACCTGTGTTCATACAACTTGTTCGGATCCACAGCAATCTGCACAACTAATTTGGGCAAGCCCCAAACTTCAGCCTGTCGAACTATGGGTAAAGACTGCAGTTTTTTCTGTAACTTTTTCGATGTACGCAATAAAGTCTGCCAATCATTATCAGGCGAAGAAACCGCATATTGAATCGCGTTAACGGTGATGGGAGAAGCTTTCATGAAAATGGTGTTTTGCACACCCGATGGAAAACGAGGCTGCACTCTGGTCACCGCGCGAACGACCTCATCAAACCCTTCATCCGCGTCTGAACCATGTAGAAAACGAACCGTAAAGGTAGCAGACCCCTGTTTTATCTCAGTCTCAATCGTTTTAATGTCTTCAACTAACCCCAACGATTGCTCAACGGGCTCAACAACCTTGCTTTCCAGCGAATGCGGAGAGACACCAGGTGCTATGACTTCAACTACACTAATGGGCAACTCAAATTGTGGATCTTCTGCCTTTGGCATACCTAATAAAGAGGTGATGCCTAACAGCACTATCATTAAAATTAATAGACTGAGAAGTCGTATATTATTCGTAAAATATTGCGTAACTGATAACAACACGGTCAGACTCTTACCCTATTTAATTGCGGTTAATCGTGTAAGTTGCTCGGCATTAACGTAGATATATTCCAAATCAAAATCGATGACTCGGAAACGTTTCAAACGATGTTTATTGTTATCATCAACAATCTGAATTAAAGCGGTTTTGTTAAAGTCTACTTTGGCAAACTGATTCGGCACTTTAAAGACAAGCTCAGTCTGTTGTGTAACATGTACATCAAACAATTTACCGATGCTCATATGTTCAGTAGGCGCAATCGAGAGGTCAATTTGAAATAAACCGGTTCTCATATTTGGCGTGGTGGCGATTTGTTTTACTTTGGCTGGCAATGAACGGCCCAGAAGAGTGTCTTGTACGGTCACTTCTTGCCCTAAACGAAACTCAGATAACTCCTGTTCCGTCACCGAAACCTGAATAACCAGATTTTCTGCCACAGGCGCCACGGTTAAAACCATCTGACCCGGTCCAACAAACTCCCCAAGGTCTACATTTCGAGTAAGGACAACTCCGTCATAGGGAGCCACTATGCTGGAAGCATCAAGATATTCACGAACCCGAATGATTCGAGCTTTGAGTTGAGACGAACGAGACTTGTATTGTTCCACTTCACTTGCAGAAACGGCATCTACTTTTGCCAATCGGCTTAACCTTCGCACCTCTTGATTAACAAACGCCTTTTCTGCCAATAATTGATTCAATTCCGACGACAAGTCATCGGTATCTACCGATGCCAACAAGGCTCCTTTTTTAAACTGTTCACCAACATCAACGTTGAGCTTGCTCACTTCCCCTGATGACTTAAAGGAATACTGATAGGTTCGAAAAAAATTGAGCTGGCCCGTTCGGGTAAAGGATTTTACGTAAGGCTCTAATGTGAGATTGATGCTCTCCGCACCAGTTGAGTAAAAAGGGAAAACCATAACCCCCAAAATTAGAAGGCTTGCTATTTTTTTGATCACTTTGTGATCCTCCGGTTAATCTGCTCGGGGCGGCGATTGTTTACAAAATATCCCGGCAACTAGCAAATTTCGTTCCGTGACCATTTCATAACATATTGTTTTGGCAAATTTTTATAGCAATTTTAGGCAACTTCCAACAATTTATCCAATAGGATGGCTAAAAATTAGGGCAAAGCACAAAAGAAAAACAGCAATTTACCCTATCCGGCTAAATTGCTGTTTATGAAAGGTTAGCTGTATCTACAATCTAAGACTTTATGAGCTATTTATTGAAATACAAGCTCTGGCAATTCAATGGTATTTTTAACAAGTGCGTTGCCCATTAAGAAATCGTGAATGGACGTAGTTATGTCTTCATGCGCCATGAATAGGTTATGTCCAGCACCATCAATGGTCAGCACTTCACCATTCTTAAAGTTTTTCGCTAGTTCCAATTGCGACTCATAAAGCGTTCTACCATCCAAGGTCCCTGCTAAGAACAAGGTTCTGATATCAGACGTTACTTCCTGTCGGAACTCATCGCCTAAATCTTTTACAGGAAGTACATCGTTTATGTCTGGAACAGGAAAGTTCGTTGTACGTCCCACCAGTGCAGTTTTAGCTTGCTTCTGCACTAATTCCCAGCGATCTTTGGAGATCCCGGACGCCTTGTCCATTGCCAGAGCCATGGGTTTATAACTGTTACCCATCTGCTTTATGAAAGCGACGTAAGATGCAATTTCTTCAAACTTGCCTTGTTCCATATCTTTGAACATTCTAGGCATGGCAACAACTCGATTTGCATCACGTAGGAAGATGTAACTCAATGCAAATTGAATATCCATCTTGCCAATGCCAACAGTGATGGTCTCACGAGTTCGAAAATCCTTTGTTTTGACAATCACAGGTTCGACTTCCAGTTTGTCTAATACACGTTTGATAGACGCTTCGACGTCAGGGTACTTGTCCTTTGTTGCTTCATTGTTACGTAAGTGACCACTCACTTTTGTAATTAAGCCTTGCACGCGTGATGGCAACTTAACGGTTTGACCTAAGCCTTCTGATGACGCCAGTACCATGTTATCTACGATTTCTGGATGGTATTTTGCCGTGGCAAACGCCAAGTGCGTACCATAACTAATGCCCCAAAGGTTCACCTTATCGACACCTAGTGCTGCAGTAAGGTCAACTAAGTCCTGAGCACTTTGTTTTGTATTGTAACCATCTAGGTCTATGCCTTGGTCCTGCCATTTAGATACACAGGTTTTAATATCTTGCTTCATGGCTTCTATCAAAGGCTGATGGCTGGTAGGTAAACTTAAGTCGATATCCTGACCTTTGCACTCTTCCATGTCGTTTGATAAACCGGTTCCACGCTGATCATACAAAATGACATCTGACACCTCTCTCAATTTCATGAAAAGTGGGAATCGTTGACGTTTTGCCGTGCCAGTGGCTGAGCCACCCGGCCCTCCCGCCAGATAAACTATTGGCGCTTTCGGGTTAGCACTGGTCGTAGGGAATTTTACGTATTTTATCGTGATCATTCTTGAATTTGGATTGAGCCGATTTTCAGGCACTTGAAATTCGCCAATCTGCGCGGCCACTTTTGTCTCTCTTGGACCAACAAACTCATAATCCTGCATCGCCACAGGCGAGGTTAGTTTCGACGTATAAGATGTTTGTCGCTCTACACTTGAACATGCAGTCAATCCAAGCGTACTTATCAATAAACTAGTTACCAATGCTTTTTTCATAATAATTCCCTCTCAGGTCAGTCACAAATAATGAATTCGAGGGCAGAATAAACAGAAAATTCTGAAATGATTGAGAGATTTGCACCAAATGCATTCTCACAACATTAATAACATTTACCTGTACAAATTCTTCGTTATCATGGGCCTATGAAAAAAGTTCACTTGTACATTATCTGTCTGTTCGTTGTTTTATTTATTAGCAATAAAACAAACGCCAGCGTATTTTACCAAGATCTAAGTAAGAACCTGTATGTTAGCTCTGGTAACATCTCTAACTGCCACGATCCCAAGCTAAACCATCAAAGCTGGGCAAAGCTCAAATTAAACCAAATACAAGAGTTCGAACGTTATTGTCTCCGGATTCCCGTGGTTATTGATGAACAAAGTTATCCTTCCCATGTGCAACTGCACCTATATGCACTGGCTTCCAGTCGAGTATTCTGGGATGGCGAGTTTCTTTCTGAATCTGGAACTGTTGGCAACAATGCCTTAGAAGAAACCGCTGGCGCCATGTCGCACAAAATCCCGCTAAGCAGAACGCAACTGGCCGAAGGCGAGCACATATTGTCGATTGACATTTCGACCTTTAGTCACCTTGAAGACATGCACCAGATTTTTTATGCCATTATACTGATTGACGACAATTCACTTGGCCAATTAGAAAGACTGCAGTTACTGATGCCATTATTACTAATGGGTGCCATGTTACTGTTATTTTTGTTTTTCTTGTTGATGTATTGGTTTTACCAAAAAGACGTTAATTTTTTATTCTTCAGCTTATTGTGTTTGTTTTCCGGTACGTTGATTTTTCTCGAGATCCTGAAGTTCCTCTACCCTTATCCCTGGGACTTCCATGTTATTCGACTAAGGATCATGTTTGGTGTCAGCTCGATAACGGCAATATTACTGGTTCTGTATTATCAAAGTTTTTATCAATTTAAAGTAAGAAGCTGGTTACTCGGTTACCTAGTGTTTTCAGTTGTTCTGATCTGGTATCTGGGATTCAGCTATGACGCCAGAAGTGCCAGTTTGTTTTTAATGGCTCTGGCTACGGGCCTAATCATTAATCTTGTCGCGTTTAAAAAAGGTAAAAACCAGGCCAAAAGTAATACCACACTTTTGGTCGCGGCCATTACCCTTTTGTTGGCGGCACCAAACGCATTCATTGATCAATGGTTTGCTGCTTTCTTCTCGTTTATTGCCATTCTCAATTTGTACGCACTAATGATTCGATTTAATCAAGATAGGACCAAAGCCTTAAACTCACTTAAACTGGAAACAGAATTGTTGCGTCGAAACTTACAGCCACATTTCATCATGAATAGTTTGATGTTGATTGTAGAATGGGTGGAAACGCAGCCACAACTTGCGGTGGAATTTATTGAAGCCCTGGCAGAAGAATTTCGCTTACTTAATACATTGTCTCAAAACAAACTGATACCTGTCGATCAGGAGCTAGAGCTCTGCCAACTTCATTGCCAAATCATGTCGAGTCGCTATCAACAACAAGTAACACTAATCACACAAGGCGAAACCTCAGGGATATTTTTACCCCCAGCAATATTGCATACCATAATTGAAAATGCCTTTTCCCATAACCGTATGAAAAATGGCGATAACATAACAATATCCATAACTCACGTAGATAATAATGTTAAGTTAACTGTGATCACCCCCTACCGTGAACAGCACCATTCAGGTACAGGCACCGGTGAATCTTACATTAAGGCGCGATTAGTGGAGCAGTTTGAACAAGCCTGGCAATTCAAATCTGCACCAGATGAGTCAAGCTGGAAAACAGAATTAACTGTGCCGCTGGTTACAAGCATCGAGGATTCAAAATGAAAATCGTCATTGTTGAAGACGAACCCGTAATAGCTGCACGTTTGCAACGGCAGGTAGCTGAAATACTGGCGACCCATGAGCCAGACATCAAATGGTTTGATAATTTTGACGATGCTCAGAGTTTTGTCATGGAAGAACCCTTGGACCTGCTGTTTCTTGACCTTAACTTGCACGGCCGCAGTGGTTTTGATCTGTTAACTACGCTCAGCGCTCAAAGCTTTTTTACGATTATCGTCTCGGCCTACGCAGAACAAGCCATAAAAGCCTTTGAATTTGGCGTGCTGGATTTCATTGCAAAACCGTTTAACAAAACCCGACTTGAACAAGCAATTAATCGCTACTCGCAACAGCAAAAGATTGGACTTAGTAAACAGTTAGCTGTAAAGAAACCTAGTGGTTTACAACTTATTTCATTAGAAGACGTGGCTTTCATAAAAGCCGATGGCCACTACACACAAGTTACTGAGTTATCAGGCCAGCAACATTTGCATGATAAAGCCATCGACAAGTTAACTATGTTGTTGCCAGAGTCCTTCGTACGAATTCACCGTTCGTATGTAGTTAATGCCCAGCATGTTAATGGATTGTCTGCTGCATCCGGTGGTGTATACCGCATCGAACTCAATAACGGAGAACTGTTACCCGTGAGCCGCAGCAAATACAAATCGATCAAACAGCAGCTCATGTTGGAGTAAAAACATCAGAACACTTTGTGCCCTAAACCGTGCACACCGACACAGCGAATCACATAACCCAACTTAAACAAACCAGCGAAAACAATAGTCGATATATGGGCGGCGATTTGCACGGGAATACTAAAGTTCTGTTCAATCACAAAGGAAATGTACAAACACCCTAAAGTTATCATTAAAGTAAATAACATCATCCAGTTACCCAACATAATGCAACGTTGAAAGTTCATCTGCTGATGATCAAACTGGAAACGATTTGATGGAAAAAACTGTGCGTACATAACCCCTCTCAGATAACGCAATTGAGTAATTCACAGTTTTTCTATATCAAATAGAGTACCAAAACCTAAATCACTGATAAACTTAGCTTTTACATAAATCACGAGCCAAAAGAGTCAATTTGACACAGCTAAAACATGAGTCATAATGACACATAAATGTCAAAAAAACCCCAACTTATGAACGTCATTACGCCAACCGCCTTATTAGAACTGTCACTGGAACTCGCCGCTTGCATAACCAGTGATGATAGGTTTAACCAACTATTAGCAACCATTCGAAAAACCATACGTTGCGAAGCGGTTGCCGTCCTTGTCTTTAAACAAGATCATCTCGTGCTTTTGGCTTTACAGGGGTTAAGCAATGAAACCTTGGGACGGCGTTTTTATCTGGAGCAACACCCAAGATTCCAGCAAATTTGCCAATCGGCTACAGCCACTCGATTTTCGGCAGACTGTGACCTGCCTGATCCTTATGACGGACTCTTGCTCGATCGGGAAGGAGATTTACCCGTTCACGCTTGTATGGGTATTCCCTTACAATACAACCAACAATTGATTGGTGTTCTGACATTAGACAGTTTAACTCCAGGCGTGTTTGACGATATTAATCAGCGTACGTTGGATCTCATTGGTTCCATGGCGGCCGTCAGCCTCAACTCAGCGTTGCAAATGGAACAGCTTGAAAAACGCGTGCAACATTCCACACAAGTTGTCGCCGCCATGTCAGATGTTAATGCCATAACGACCCAGCACGAATTGATTGGTCAGAGTCAGGCCATGTTGAAACTAAAACGAGAAATCAGCCTGGTTGCTCCTTCTGAATTTACCGTGTTAATACAGGGCGAAACAGGTACAGGTAAAGAACTCGTCGCCCACAACATTCATACTTTATCCAACCGCAATCAGGCCCCGATTATTTACGTGAACTGCGCCGCTTTACCGGAAAAATTAGTTGAAAGTGAATTATTTGGCCATGTGAAGGGCGCATTTACTGGCGCAGAGAAAAACAGAGCCGGAAAGTTTCAAATAGCCGATGGCGGCACACTCTTTTTAGACGAAATTGGTGAACTGCCCTTGTCAGTGCAAAGCAAATTGTTAAGAGCCTTGCAGAGCAACGAAATTCAAGCGGTTGGACAGGATAAGATCATAAATGTAAACGTTCGGGTTATTGCTGCGACCAACCGGGACTTGGAATCAGAAGTTAACGCAGGGCGTTTTCGTTCAGATCTTTACCATCGTTTAAATGTTTACCCAATCACGGTACCCAAGTTATCAGAACGACTAGGTGACATAGACATCTTAAGTGGCTTTTTCTTAGAAAAACTAAAACGCAAACTTGGTTTGGGCCAACTAAAATTATCGAACCAAACCTTACCAATATTAAACGACTACCACTGGCCAGGTAATGTTCGAGAACTTGAACACGTTATCAGCCGTGCAGCCTTAACTGCAAGTGGCCGAACACAAGACAAACGTATGGTTCAGATAAAGGTTAACGATTTGGAGTCTTTATCAACGAATAATCTACAGCAGGTAGATACCAAATCAACTCAAGAAGAAACGAATCAAAAAGAAACAAATCAAGTTCGTAACTTTCGCCAGGAAGTGGACAATTTTCAACGAAATCTGATCCATCAATCTTTGACAGAGCGTAACGGCAATTGGACCGCAACTGCCAAAGCACTTCAAATGGACAGAGCGAATCTCAATAGACTGGCGAAACGTTTGAATATCTCCGTAGATAAGGTGGTTAAATAAGCTGGGATTGCTCCCTTTTTAATCAGAACTTTTTATCTGGCAGTCGAAAATGTGCCAATCTTAGCCTTTACGTTTATGATTAACGCAACAATCTCAGAACAAAAAAACGTCATTCCCGAGGAGCTTCAAGCGACATCTGGAACCTCCGACAGACCACTGTACAAGTTACAGGCAATTGGTCAGTTGTTAATTGCAGCAACTGACTCTCGCACTACCCACTTAGAAAAACGATACGTATTCCTCTGACATCAAGTTGATTATTTACTACTGACTAATCGAGTCGCCAAACCCAAAAAGATAACCCCCAACAGACCATCTATTTGGCGACCTAAACTGAGCTTTGCCCCAATCAGTTCACCCATTTTGCTGAATGTAATAGAAAAAGAGCAATTAACTAAGAAGGTAAAAGCGCTTAATAAAATTCCAAGAGTCAGAATTTGGGTTGAAAGCGAGGCAGTTCCGGAAGTAAATTGCGGTAAAAACAGACTGAAAAACAACAATGCCTTTGGATTAAGTAAATTATTTAAAAATCCCTTATTCATTAAACTAAGGTTAGTGGCGTCTTCGCTGTTGTTTGTGCCGGTAACTTGCTGGTTTGTGCGATACCAGCTAATTAACATTTTTACGCCTAAATAACTCAAGTAAAGCGCACCTACAATCTTTATCAGATACGCAAAAAATGGCATAGATTGCATCAGTTTCCCTAAACCAAACGCCACAAGAAGAGTTTGCAAAAGACCCGCTAGAAAAATCCCGATAGATATCATTAATCCCGCTTTAAAGCCTTTTGTAGAAGAATAAGTGGAAATAAGAACTAAATCCGGTCCTGGTGAAATTGCCAGAAAGAAAATTGCGGTAAAAAATACAGGCAATATAGATAAATCTATCATTTAGGAATCTCGATATAAGTTAAGAAAGTTAACGCCTGATTTATAAGCGTATAGAGTTAGACATAAACATTAAAACAAAAAAATGTAGGCACGTATTATTTAAGCAAATAGTAAGTAATTCAAGTAAGTAGCAACCACTCGCGCCATACTTCGGTTATGTTACCATCAAATTTGATGTCCGCGCTTTCTAAGACTGTAAAAATGTAGTCGCAGATTTCTTCACGTTGAGCGGTTTCAAAGAGAGTTTGATAACATACGCCAAAATGTTTACATTGCGCTTCTTCAAGCTTGGAAAATAAACGACAACATGGGCTTTAAAACAACCAAAACTTTTGTTGGAAATCGGAGAGCCAAATGACCTTGTCGGGTGTCGACATCATAGACCTTTTTATTCGCTTTGCAGCGGTTGGTCAAATGACGTTAGTGCTGGCCGCTTTACCCAAACGCAGTAAAGATTTAGAAACCGGTTTGTTATTTGGTTTTTTCTTTTGTTTTGCCAGTTACCTTTTGCTGACGGCGCCTATTCCTGATGAAGAATATGGCATTCTGCGCGGTTTGTTATTGTTTTTTACTGACCTCACCTCTGCGCTTTTGTGGGCATTAGGCCTGACTTGGTTGAACCATCCACTACAACCCAAGTACTGGTCTAAAAAACTTTTAGTCCCCATTATTATTTTACTCGGCTGGTTCTTTTACTTTTTTGTATTCCTAAAAGGTCGTGGACTCTTTCACGACTTTAATCACTTAGTGGGTTTCCTATTAATTAGCCACCTGTTGTTCGCTGCATCTAGAAATTTGGAAGACGATTTGAACTCGAAAAGTCGTTTTAAGAAAAAACAAATCATTTTTGTGATCAGCGCCTACTTTCTAATTATTCTGGCATTTGAGTTTGCTGATTCGTCATTTAGAAATCATCCTGTATTTAGCATGACCAATGCTCTGGTTTGTTTGTTTGCTTCGAGTCTGGCTGGCTATTTCTTATTAATTGAACCGAACCTCAGGCAAAGAAAAAACATCGTAAACGAAGAGCCAACCCAAGTCGTCGCCTCTAAAACCGAGCCTGAATCTCATAATATTCCCGCTCAATATCAGCAGGACTATCAGAACCTGCAACAGTTACTTTCGCAGCAAGTCTATCTAAAATCCAATCTGACCGTTTCTCATTTAGCAGATCAACTTAACATGCCAGCACATCAGTTGAGAGAAATGCTCAACCAGCACATTGGTTTTAAGAACTTCTCTGAATTCATGAATAGTTATCGTATCCCCAATGCCTGTCAGCGTTTGAAAGATCCTGCGCAATTAAAAACTCCAATACTGACTATCGCTCTTGAAACGGGTTTTGGCTCCATCGGTCCGTTTAACCGTGCGTTTAAAAAACAGATGGGAATAACCCCAAGTGAATATCGCAGGTCATTTTTGAAATAGGACATGATTTTTTATTATCGGCGAGATACGGAGAGCTGAATTCATTAGTTTTTGACAAAACAACTTAAGGAAATTGTTATGTTAAAACCTATACTCATTGCTACTTCAATATTACTAACTTTGCTCTTTTATTTCGCTTACCCGGCCTATCAATTTTTTGTTTATGCTGGCAAAGCGCCATTTTCACCCCATGTTCAATTCATGGATATTCCCGAAGACAGCCCAACCGCAAGCAAAACCTATTTACCTGAATATCAGGTAATCGGTGAACAATCTCTCACGTTACTGCAAGATACAAAACAAAATATTAACGCGCCTGCAATATCCGCCGCGGTAGCCATCGACGGTAAGCTTGTTTGGGCTGGTGCTACAGGCTGGGCCGATATCAAAGATGAAAAACCCGTCACTATAAACAGTCAGTTTCGAATCGGTAGCACGTCAAAAGCGCTAACTAGCATAACTTTAGCGACTATGGTTGACCAAGGGTTAATAGACATAAACAAACCCATAAATACCTACTATTCCGAGCTGCCAAATAAAAACTGGCAGAATTTAACCAGCAGGCAGTTAGCTTCGCATACCGCAGGAATGCCCCATTACAAAGAAAACACCGACAAACTCGGCTTGTATAAGACCATGGCCTTGCAAACCCGTTATACCGATGTCCAAGATGCATTAGAAGTGTTTGACTCAAGTGACCTATTATTCCAGCCGGGAGAGCAATACAGTTATTCATCACTAGGTACCGTATTGTTAAGTGCTGTGATGCAACAAGCTGCAGATAAACCCTTTACCCAACTTGTGAATGACAGCGTCATTGAGCCATTGAATTTAACCTCTACAGGTGCAGGTTACCTGTTGAAAAACTCAGACAACCTGGTCAATTTTTATTGGAACAATAAGGGGGCGCAAAGCTCAGTGACAGAATGGCGAGACGTTGACTTAAGCCACAGATTGGCCGGCGGTGGTTTTGTTTCAACCCCAAGCGATTTAGTAAAGATGGGCAGTGCCTTTTTGCAGGAAGACTTTGTTTCGGCTTCCACACGCGATCAGTTTTGGACACCAGAGCCTTTATCTGACGGCACTATGCCACCACACAACTACTCCGTCGGCTGGCGTGTCATCCAGCATGATATTTCAGATGAATTGAAAAACGTCACTGTGGTTAATCATGGTGGGGTATCGCGAGGTTCTCAAAGTTGGTTAATGATATTGCCTGAGCATAACATGTCAGTTGCACTTAACATCAACTCCAATACCAAAGTATTCTGGGATTTTGCATCGGTTTCCATGGACATTGCCAAGCTCTTTTTATTAAACGGGGCTTAGGTTAGAACGTAAAAAAGGGATACACAGCACATGGCCAGTACAGTCTTATTAAAAACTTGATCAAAGTGGTTGTGTTCCCTTCTTAACAAACGTAGTTTACTTATCAGGAACAAATAATAACAACGTGAACCTATGCATCATTTCATTGCGGAGTTTAAACAAGCATTTTCTCCAGAGTTTTGTCAGCAAATTATCGAAAAATTTGAACAAGATCCCAGACAGCACGCCGGAAGAACCGGTAGCGGTGTGGACGTCAGTAAAAAGAACAGTTCAGACTTAGGCATTTCCAAGTTTGAAGATTGGGCTGACATTAATAACCAAATCAATCAAACCTTACATCAAGCCTTAATTCAATATGCTAAGGCTTACCCGCATTTTGTTGTCGGTGCAGTCTCTACCAAAATGCAAAACCCCAACACCAGTGAAATAACCGAGCTTAGCGCTTCACATATTCAGCAAATGCCGGACACACAACTTTCCGCCATTGTTAATCGTATCTATCAGCATGAACCGATTAATTTGCAAAAGTACAACAAAACTCAAGGCGGTTATCCGTATTGGCATTCTGAACACTTTCCACATCCGCAAGATCCCGAACAGCGTTCTTTACATCGTGTATTGTTGTGGTTGGTTTATCTCAATGATGTTCAGGATGGTGGGGAAACGGAATTTATCTATCAACAAGCGAAAATCAAACCTACGACCGGAAGCCTTGTATTGTCACCCTGCGGATTTACCCATACCCACTGTGGGCATCCGCCATTATCGGGCGATAAGTATGTACTCGCTTCGTGGGTTGGCTATCGTCCTGCTAAGGCACTTTACGGCCAGTAGCATGAATGCCCTGCCAGTGACTCTCTTTGGCAGGGTTTCCGAAAACCCTTCCTCTGTCACAGAAATTTAATGAAACTTTTGTTTGCTCTTTGAATTAAATACTCGGCTAAAGACCAGATCACAGGCCTGTTTTTCCGTCATTCCATAATCAGCTTGCAACGCTTCGATAGCTGAAACCGCGGCCTGACGCTCTTCTTGGGTAGGTAAATGCCGAAATATGTATTCCAGTACCGCCACGACCTCCTGTTTTGTTGTTTTCATAGTAACCCCTATCAAAGATTCATTGTTTCATACCAATTCTGACATAGCTCTGAACTGACTAATTACTTACCAGAATTGGTATTATTATAAAGACGACCTGACTTTCTGCGATTTTGATTCAAATGCTCAGAGGTATTGATGACAAATCGATGACGTTTGTTTACTTGAGAGCTCTTCACTTTCCATTGCAGAAAATAAAGACTTTCCAAGTTGGAAAGTTATGCTATATTACTTTCCGCAGTGGAAAGTAAAGGAGAAGCTCCATGAAAGATGAAAAGGTTAACTTAAACTCAGAACAGGCGATGCAGAGTTTAGATTTGCTAAAACAAACTCAGACCAAACTTAGCCTGAGTGTACGCCCACCAATTTGGTTGAGTTCGTCTGCGGGTTTTGCTTATGGTTTATTCACCCTTAGTTTTAGTTTTGGCATGAACCAGGGGATTTGGATGTGGGGCGTCTTGCTCAGCATCATCATGTTTACTAGCCTAATCGTTTACTGGGCTCAGACATTAAAAAAACGTGGGATAAAAGGTAAAATTTGGCCCAGCAATGGCAAGTCCAGATTCACTTGGATCCTGTCTGCGGTTGTATTCGCAATTTTAGTATCCAGTGCCATCAGCACGGCAAACAATGGTTATCTCCTGATGTCTGCACTGATCAGCATAATCACGGGAGTGTGTTTCACCGCAACTTTGCACTACTTCCCTAATTATCAATTTGTTGATGGAAAGTCGTATCAAGGTAACTCAAATGAATGAAGCCAATTTCGACAATGTAATTCATGCGCCAAACCGTTTGCAGATTTGCGCCGTATTGGCGGAAATTGCCGAACTGGACTTTAAACAGCTAAAACAGCAACTCGATGTTAGTGACTCTGTGTTGTCCAAACACTTAAAGTCGCTGGAAGATGCGGGCTACGTTTACATACTGAAAAAACTGGATAATGGTCGAGTCAGGACTTGGGTGAGTTTGTCACCAGAGGGAATGAAGGCATTTAATGGCCATGTGTTAGCACTTAAAGCCATAATTGGTTAATGCCAATAGACAGCAACAAATTGGCGGTAAACATCAAGTTTACCGCCAATTATTTAAACTAGAGAAGATGGATTATTTTGCGCTTACTAAACGATTTGCATGCAGGCTTTCATTCAGAACGATCATTTCTTTGGCCACTAAAGCGGCGGAAGGCAAAAACATACTACTCACCAACCTTTGATCAATAATAACCTCATGTTTATCTTTCAAAATCTCTTTATTTTGAGCGAACGCGCCATTTCGATTAAGACGACTTTCAACTAAAAAGGGTAACAAGGTACCATTTTTGGCCCAGGACTTAGATTTTTCCGTTGAATTAGGAAAACCTGCGACACGTTTGTTCGCCACCATGTATTTTCCAGTTGATAACTTCACATCAGCAAAAGCACCGGCACCATGACCAGCACTGCCAATCACTCCACCAGCCTGATATACCTCACGAAATAGTTTCGCCATACCTTCATTGCCAGCCACATCAAACAAGGTGCCATAACCACCACCGACGTAAACGCCCCAATACTGTTCTAATTTAACTTCACTGGGTTTTAGTGATTTATTCGCTTTTTCCAAAAAGCCCTGATATTTAATGGCGTAACTGCTGATACCCACCGGATCCATCATGAATTCCACATCACCCCCATTCGGCGAGACAAAATCAACGTCATAACCATGAGTCAGAAAAACATGGAATGGCGGCGCATATTCCCACAAGTTATTACGCGCATCGTGTTTTTCTTTATCACCCATATCTACCATATTGGAGACAACGATTAATACCTTTTTGGTTGGCTCCGCCCAAGCCATTTGTGCTGTAAAAAGGAAAGATAGTACGAGTACAAGGTGACCCAATAGTCCGCTCATTCTTATCTTGTTATTAATTTTATCTTTTTTTACGAATACATCTGCCAGTTTCAACATTTGGTTTTATTCCTCCATCCTAAACACAACTTTAGTAACAAGGTTCTGAAAAAAGGTTTAAACAAATATTTTTTTATTTAACGATATTTACTGTAGATAGCTTCAATGGCACCAGATTCAATCATATGTTCTAGAGCTCGATTCAAATCCGGTAATAGATAAGCCTTCGATGGATGCAAGCGTAGTTTCACTTCCGAACGATTAATCACATCGCCAATCAGAAAATGTTTGTATTCCGGATGCGTTTTTTTGTAATACAAGATGGTGCGATAACCAATGAAAATACGTTGCACACGGTCGTATAGTAGCTGACGCAACAGCAACTTTTCCGATAGGTTATCCACACGCAATATTTCTTTGCGCTCAAATGCGGAATCAAAGTCGGGATAAGAATAACCCCGAACGATACCAACTGACTTGCCAAACAAATCTTGCGGCGATTTAACTGAAATGCGATTTCGACGTTTGAACACAATCACTTCCGTCGATATTTCGTAGGGAATGGTATATTCACCTAACACTTTGGCATGCTGACGCCAGCTTTCGTTGACACCGGGTTCGATGTCGATTCTTCCGGCATCAAACTCACGCATCACTCGGGCGAACGGATAATGGATGAGATCAAATTTGTGTTCAGTCAGTTGCTCAAGCTGTGCAAATATATCAATGAAAATGCCGCTTTCTTCATACTCTCTGATGATGGTGTAAGGGGGATTCGCGCCTTCATAAAGCGCAACGGTGAGCTCTTCTGCCCTCACGAAACATGACAGGCACAGCAAAAAAACAACGACGACTTTTTTATCCATACCTGTAACGAATTCGATCTTAATTTAATGTCTAATAATTTCAGCCTAGTAAATATGTACCGATATCGCAAAACCGGAACTCATAAGAAGTTGTAATCAATCAAATTCAGAAGTTATCGGTTTCTTTAATGGATAGTGCCATTTCTTGTTTTACCCACTCACAAAAAACTTTAATGCGTTCGAGTTTTGCCGAGTGCGCGTTGTAAACCAGATAGCGTTTCCACTCAACAGGGTGTTTGAGCTTAAACGGTACAGCAAGTTGGCGAGAGTGCAAATATGGCATAAACATGGTTGTCGCAGCCAGAGCCACACCATGTCCGGCCATAACGGCACTTAACGCTAAGTCACTCGAGGTCACTTCCGTTTTGAATAGATTATCGCTGAAACCTTCGAGCTTATTATGTTCGAACCATTGTTGCCAGGTGACTAACCGTTCATTTGCTAAGCCCACCAATGGGAATTTTAATAAATCCGCTGGCGAATCAATTTTTCCCTGATTCAATAAGGCTGGAGAACAAACAGGATAAACATAATCTTTGCCAATGAACTCAACAACATGTTGCTCGTTATCATATCGCCCTTCCACAGTGCTAAAACGTATTGCGACATCAATGTGCTTTTTACTTAAGTCTTCAACCTGATTTGAGCCCATGATTTTGATGCTAATTTCCGAATGAAGCTGTGAGAACTTATACAACCTAGGCATGATCCACATCGAACAAAACGCCTGTGTAGACGTTATGGTGAGTTCACCGGGGATCCCTTCGCACTGAATGCTATTCAACCCATCAATTATAGTATTGAAGCCTTTTTGACAGGCTGTGAAAAGTTGCTTGCCACTTTGCGTCAAAATCATATTTCGGCCATTGCGAACAAACAACTTGGTCGATAGAACTTGCTCTAGATGACGCATTTGCTGACTGATTGCCGCTTGCGACACAAACAGCTCTTCCGCGGCTCGGCTATAACTTTGATGACGCGCGGCAACTTCAAAACTGTGCAACGCATTAAGGTGCTTAAGTCGATTATCCATTCAAACCCACAAACATAAGAACAACTTATATTAGATGTTAATTCTTATCGTTGGTTTAGTAAACAACACTCGGGCATTATGCATCCAACAAAAGAGAGGAGACATACTATGAAGACAAATACAAAACACATCGAAAAGCCAATAAATAAAGGGATAAACACTCGTACCGAACGGTGTGAAAACTCGCATAACTCGTTTGAAAATTTAAATGCAATGTTGCAGCTAATTTCTAATAAGTTGAACTTATGTTGTACCATTACTTACAAATAGCCTTAATGGTTTTTCAATTGCACTTCTAGCTGAAAGTCACCAACGAGACTTTCAGCTTCATTACCTATTCCGCTCCACACTTAAACTTGACGTATCCCGCCAAAATATCGGATAGTGCCGCAAGCGCTTCTTCCCAGAATATTCAAGGTAAACGGTGACTAACCAAGTCTGTTACATCAATCGTCAAAGCGGCGAAGTTATATACCAAGGACAACATATATCCATTCGGCCTAAGACCTTTGAGCTTCTGTTATTGCTTACTGACAACCCAAAGCAAATTTTTAATAAGACAGAGTTACTCGAAAATTTGTGGCCCGACACCATCGTCGAAGAGCAAGTTGTATTTCAGAGCATTAACGAAATTAGAAAGGCGTTTGATAATAATGATGTGATAAAAACGTTTCCGAAACGCGGTTATCAATGGCAATTGCCAGTAGCGTTTGATGAATCTTACGCGATAGGTACGGACCCTGTCTCAAGTACTGAAAAGAAGAAACCCACCAAATCATTATTGATAACGCTTACCGTTGCCGTTTCATTGAGCTTGGTGTTGCTGCTGTTTAATTTGGTGGAAATCGAAATTAAAAATGGAAATCAGACATCCACTTCCATTGTGAATATCAATCACGATGGCTTGTTGTTTTTGCCCACCGACGTCGAATCTCTGACTCAGTCACAACAGTGGTTAAGATTTGGCATCTTAGATTCCGTTATCAGTCAGTATGCACCCACGCCTTCCCTAACGGTTTTTAAGCTGGAAGATACGATTGAGATAATTAATCGAGTTCCTTCTCCCAAAGTGGATATGATCGATACCTTATTTGCCAAGTCTGGTGCAAGTTACATTGTAGAAACTTCGGTAAGCGGTGTACCTGGCGAATACCACCTTATTTACACCATGCATACGCAAAAAGGCCGTATGAAGGAAGTCCTTACGTTAACGACACTGGATGACATTACTGAAAACATCACCCATCTAACACAGGACAAGTTGGGAGGAAATCATAAGAAAAACGAACAAACTTTCGAGCAGACGCTGCAAAATGAACTAATGGCGAGTGGCATTGAGTTACTGGAGGCTGGTGATGCAACCTCCGCGTTATCCTTTTTTCACAGTGCTATGTTAAAACAACCCAATAACCTTCTCGCACTCTATTTTCTATCGCGTGTACAAATGGAGGCGGGTCGGTATACCGAGGCGCTGGAGACAGTAAATAAGGCGATCAATCTGGCCGATAGCGATTACCCATCTCTGAATAGAATAAGATTAATTCGAGGTAATGCCTTACTCGCCACGGGTAAACTTCAACAAGGGAAGAGCGAACTAGAGCTCGCTGAAAGCCTTTCCAAACAAGTTGCAGATTGGTTGTATTATGCTTATTCACAAACCATTTTAGCTAAAGTTGCTCAATTCGAAGAAGATTTTCCACAAGCGGAAATTCGTCTTAATCGCGCTCTGGAATACCAACAGATCTTAAATTGCCCTATGGGCATTGCCCAGTCGGAGCTGGACTTTGCCGATTATTATTTGTTGCGCCAAAACACTACCAAAGCGAAAGAAAAATTCGATAAAGCCCGAGCAATTGTTTCTAACAAATCGTTAAGCAAACTGGAGCCACAAATTACAGCGTTCAAAAATCGCTTAGCTTCAGAATAACCTAAACCTCAGCCAATACTTGACTGAGGGTCACTTACTTTTAGAAAACTTTTAGGCAGGTTTAAAACTTCCTTTATGGCTCTATAACCCAGAGGATTGTCATTATCACTTCATCCTATTGAGCAGCCTTAAATCGAGCTGCAACTGTTTAAAGAAGTGAAATATGAAACTGAAGACCCAATTTAAATCCGTTCTATTGCTGACAACTGTTATTAGCCAAATGGCACTAGCAAATTCCCCTGCGACTGGGGATAAGATTGCTTTCATCAATACCAATGTGATCTCTTCTAATTTGGCTTTCCCACTGCTTGAAAGCACGGTGTTGGTCGAAGATGGCAAGATTGCCCGTGTACAACCTTCGGTAATCGACATTCCCAAAGGGTACGCCAAGATAAACCTGAATAATAAATGGCTAATGCCAGGGCTTATTGATGGCCATGTCCATCTTGCCCAATCTGGTGGGGCGTTTACTCGACCGGACATGTTTGACGCCCAGCAAATAAGTTCATACGCGGAAGATCAAAAATGGCTTCAGGCAAATGAAAAAAATATTCTTAAGGACTACATGTCATTTGGCATTACCTCAGTCATCGATATGGGCGGCCCAGAACGTAACCTTAAGCGCCATCAGCAATTAAGCGAAAGCAGTCAATTCCCTTCTGTTTATGCTGCCGGGCCGCTACTGGCGCCAATGGATGTACCCAAGTTGCAACATGATGGCAAAACTTTCTGGCAAGTCACCTCATCGGCAGATGCTATTGAGTTAGTAAAACGGCAACTGGAGTTTAATGCCCACATGGTGAAACTTGTATGGACTCCAGAAACCGGATTATCACCTGATGGACTTTATGAGCTGTTTCAGCCCGCTATTGCTTTGGCAAAAAAACATAACAAAAAAATTGCCGTGCATGTTGAAGACAAAGCCAATGCTATATCGGCCATAAAAGCCGGTGCCGATATTCTGGTTCATGGCTTAATGGATGATCCGGTGGATGATGATTTCATTAAGTTAATGAAAAAACACAATGTCACCTATATGCCGACGCTGGCCGCGTTTAAACATTATTTTGAACTGTTTAAGAACCAAAGGTTGTTCTCTGAGTTAGACAAGGCCACAAGTAACCCGAAGATCATTAAGTCGTTTGATACCTTAATGACGAACATGGACAAAACAGATCAAATGTTCCAGATCTTTATTAAGTACATGCCTTATGTGGACAAACCCAAGTCAGAGCTAACTTCAATGTCGGCCCAGGAGCAAAACATTATTGGTCAACTAAGTGGTGTGTTTTCCGACAAGAAACTTAAGTTACAGCTAAAAAATCTGAAAACCATATTAGATTCCGGGGTTAACTTCGGGTTTGGTACCGATGCGGGTAATCCTAGCACCCTGCACGCTTCTTCTTTTGAGGACGAAATCAAAGCATGGCAGCTTGCGGGGGCCACCAATGCACAAATCATCAAGGCGGCGACATTAGGCAACGCCTATGCGTTAGGATTAGAACATGCCATTGGCAGCATTAAACCGGGTGCCAATGCCGATTTCACCGTGTTAAAACAAAATCCATTGCGGGAGATAAGTGCCTTGATGCAGCCAGAGATGGTCATAAAAAATGGCAAGGTTTCTATCAACATGGGGAGCATGTAGATGAATAAGCTCGGCACATTGGCAATTTCCTTGGTGGCCTTTAATAGTTTTGATGCAGAAAGCATTGTGATACGCCACGACGTTAACGATAGTCATTATCTGGCAACCGAATCGGAATTCCCACCTCTTGCAACCCTTTATCAAATTGGCGTGCATGGAACGTTAATTAAACCTCAATGGGTAGTTACGGCGGCCCACACGATATTTTGCATGGAGCCCGGCGACAAAATTAAGGTAGGTGGTAAATGGGCAACCATTGAAGCCAGATACGCTCATGCCAACTATGAGCTAGATGGTGAAAATGACATTGCGTTGTTAAAACTAACCAAGCCTGTAGACGATATAAAACCCGCCAAACTCTATCGACAGTCCGATGAAGCCAGTCAACAAATTTGGTTTATGGGTGTTGGCGGCACAGGCACGGGTAAAACCGGTCAGACGGTGTCATACAAGGAAAACAACGGCCAATTGAGGAAAGCACAAAACACCATTCGCGAGACTAACCAAAAGGAAATATTTTTCACCTTTAACGAAGGCAAAGATGCGTTGCCTTTAGAAGGGGTATCCGGTAATGGAGACAGTGGAGGGCCAGCATATAAAAAAATCGATAATGAATTTTATCTCTATGGCATAAGCTCAAGAGCCGATTCTTGGTTTAAGGACATTGGTGACTATGGCATAAATGAGGTGTATTCCCGCGTGTCTTACCACAGCGAGTGGATAGATAAAGTTACTGATGAAAACGCCGATTATCTGGAAAAACACACCACTCAAAATCGATTCGCTCAACACAATATCAAGGACCAATTACCACAGGTATGTGAAATGATTGGTTACAAATAAAACCAATAAAACTAAAGGTTTACGGGCTGCACCGGCAGCCCGCTAGTTGTTAGACTATAGCCAGTTAACTTTCAGCTAGATTAATCGTCACAGCTATCGCCACTTTCTCTCGTTTTCTGGTGATAACGACAAGGATTTAAATTGAACCGCTTTTTATTTTTTAGTTTTTTGCTTTTATTTATTGGACAAGTACAGGCTAACCACACACAAACAAATTCCGCCCAGATACAAATCTCGCAGACGGGACCATTTTCCATTCCGCGGACACAAACGGTTGAGCTGATGGATCAGGAGACCAATCGCGTTTATCCAATTTACATTAAGCTACCTCGCGGTTATCAACGTAACAAAACGAAACGTTACCCAGTGATCTACATTACCGATGCTAACTATGCCTTTCAGGTGGTATCCGGTGCCACGCGATTTCCAATGAATACCAATAAGATGCAACACGCCATTTTAGTAGGCATTTCTTATTCTAAGGGTTCTCGCGGCGACACGAGTCGAATTCGTGATTTTACTCCGGCTTATGCCAAAAGCTGGAAAAAGCTCACTGGCGAAGGACCTCAACACCTCAGATTTATAAATGAGGTGGTCTTCAAACATATAGATAAACACTTCCGGACTGACACGAACAACCGCACCTTTGTCGGTAACTCGTTAGGCGGCTTGTTTGGCGCCTACATTCTCATTACCAAGCCCGACATGTTTAACAACTATGTTTTGGGCAGCCCCTCTTTGTGGTTCAATAATGAAGTGTTTTTTGAGCTGATTAACAAAACTCAAATCGACAAAAGTGCTTTAAATGCCAAGGTATTTGTCGGGATCGGCGAGCGAGAAACAACAAAGCTGGATGGACGATACGATATGGTTGAACATGCTCAACTTTTCGTGAAACGTCTTAACGACTGGAAACTTCCCAATCTGAAGCTCAAGTTACTCGTGATCCCAGAGGCGAATCACGAAACCGCTTTTCCTACAACTGCCATTCAAGGCCTTTATTGGTTGCATAAACATTAGAGCGTGTTGATCTTTGCTGTTTGTTTTTACAGCCGAATGTATGGTTTTAGTACAAGGCGGAGCCAGCGTAGTTTGGTTGTTCCAAATAAGTCTGGTGATACAGGTTTTTAACTCCTGTAAAACCTAAGCCCTTACATCCATGTAAGGGACGAAGTAATAAAGCCATACAGGCGCTGCCCGAAGGGTGCACAGCAAAGGTGCGCTAGTGTTTCATATGTTAAGGGGCTATTTGGGTGAAGAGGTCTTCTGGCGTAGCATAAAGCGATATAGCGAAATAAATAGGGGCAGCTCGGTCACCACAATTGATTTGCAAAAAACGCTTGAGCAGGAATCGAATCAAAATCTGGATCCGTTTTTCAACAAATGGGTTTATGGAACCAGCTTGCCCAAGCAACAAGATATTTTCTAAGAGCAGCAAGGTATATTTGTAAAAAGCGGCAAAATAAGAAGTTTGTCTATACTGAAATTGTTAGCCGATCATGAATGAAGTTGAGCTCAAGATAGGCCACATAGTCATTCATCGAACAACTTATTGGGCTGCAAACTATGAATCAAAATCAATTACCAAAGGCCGCGTACACCAACTCAGATTATTTTGACCTTGAGCAAAAGTTACTTTTTTCGAATCAATGGACATATGCTGGTTTCCCTGAAGATTTTGTCAAGCCGGGCGACTTTATGACGCTGGATGTCGGCTTAACAAACCTCATCATTCTTAAACAGGCCTCTGGTGAATTGGCGGCCTTTCATAATGTTTGCCGGCACAGAGGGACCAGATTGTTAGACGGCAAAGGCCACCTGACGGAACACCTCACTTGCCCCTACCATAACTGGCAATACCAACACGACGGAGAACTAATTGTCGCGCCTAAAAGCGAGACTGAATTTCCCAACACAGACCAATCCTGTCTAAATTTGATTCCAGCACAGATTGGCATTTGGCGGGGCATGGTATGGGTCCACCCAGATATTAATGGCCCTTCACTCGAAAGTTATTTTGAAAAACTCGATCCCTTTTTGGCTCCTTACCGCGTATCGGATTTAGTGGAGTCGAAAGAGGATACTTACACAGAAGAAATTAAAGCCAATTGGAAAATTGTCGTAGAGAACTTCATTGATCACTATCACACCGCCCACTTACACGCTGGCAGTTTGAACATGTATCAACATGACAAAGCAGAGTCTGGGTTTGTTAATCAGCATTATTGGTTCTGGGAACCCATTACCGAAGACTATAGGAAGGATGTCGAACACAACGCTTTAAGGCCGCTTATTATGGCAGCGGATGACAAAAAGCTCGGTTCATGGGTGCCATTGTTGTTTCCAAATACTGGTTTAGTCGAATCAGAATCTTCCTGGTCGGTATTTCATATCAAACCTTTGTCGGTAGACAGAACACTGGTCATCGTCAGAACCAAAGTACAGCCTTGCTCAACATTGGAATACCTCAAACAAACCGCCACGTCCTATGATTTCTGGAATAAAAAAGTGAAGTCCAAACGCAGCTGGCATGACCCGGAAAGCCCATTAAGCTCCGGAGACTTTATGCAAGAAGACACACATGTGTGCGAACACATGCAAAACTCTCTCAATAACCCCTATTTTGAATTTGGTCCATCTGCGTCAAAAGGAGAGTCGGCGGTTCGGCAATTTCAGCAGTTCATTGACGAGTTAATATCGCCGCATTGGTCAAAAAGCAAATAATTAGACGGCGATTACTGCCAATCACTTGGTCAAATAGCGTTCTCCAAGTGTGAGGTGTTTTAAGGGAACTCGTTAAATTTCTTAGTTTTTGAATGGTTATTGGAACTTTTTTATTTTTTACTACTCGGACAGTTCATCAATTATTGAACTTTATTACACTTTGTATCCATACCCTAAGGATATGACGTTAGTGTGCTTCTTTGTTCGGGAGACAAATGAATGAACAAATGGATCAGAAATACACTCATTGCCGCAATGTTCCCGGCACTTGTCATTGCGAATAACCAAAACCCGCTCGAGCAAGTGGACTGGTTGTTATATCAAGGCAATGTAAAAGAAGCGGAAATCGCACTTAAACAAGTTAAAAAGAATGACACTAACCGTGCCGAACATGGCCTCTTAAGAGCCCGGATCGAATTTGCCAATGAAGCCATGGATGATGCAGCCGACACACTCAAGGCCCTTATTAAAAATCATCCCGATAACGCAGAAATGCACTTTTGGTTAGGTCGTATTAAGGGCGCGCAGGCGCAGCAAGCCTCTATTTTCAGCGCCGCTTCCTACGCAAAGGAAGCTAAAGAGGCGTTTTTGAACGCCACCAAAGTTGACCCTAACTATGTTCCGGGCCACATTGGCTTAATTCAGTATTACACCAACGCCCCATCTATGGTCGGCGGCTCAATCAAAAAAGCAAAACAAGTCGCAGAAAAACTGGCAAAGATAGATCCGGTAGAAAGCACCTTAAGTTTTCTAGATATTGCTCGTGAAGAATCAGATGAAACTCGAGCTTTAGAGCTCATTCAAAAAATTGAAAACGAACATAAACATTATGCGCCTGCTCTGTTAACCGCTGCATTTTATTACCAACAAGCGGAAGAATACCAAAAAGCCCTCAAACTCTTTGTCAGAGCCAGTGAATTGCCTTTAGTGGATAATATTTCGAAAATGCAACAAAGACGCTTTAGCCAATCCAAGATGGCCGCGTTGTATCAAATTGGTCGTACCGCTGTATTTGCCGAAAAACACATGGACCAAGGCATAACTGCGTTAACTCAATACATAGATTCGCCAGTACCTCGTGACTTACCATCAAAAGACTGGGCTAAATTTAGATTATCTAATTTATATGTATTGAATAAACAGGAAAACTTGGCAAAACCTATTTTGGTGACACTGAAACAAAACTCACAAGAAGAAGATTTAATCGAGGAAGTGGAAGATGCATTGGATGAGCTTTAATGCCAAGCTCATCTGGTATTAAACGATCTAAAAGTCACTAATATCCTTTTCTCGTTATTATCGGGCTTGCCCCGGTAATTCATAAAAGAACTGGGTTATCCAATCAAGTTTGATAATGACGTATTTGTACTCTGAGAATGTATCGCAAAACACCTTGGGTAATGACATCCATTTCCGTCATTATCGGGCTTGCCCCGGTAATTCATAAAAGAACTGGGTTATCCAATCAAGTTGGATAATGACGTATTTGTACTCTGAGAATGTATCGCAAAACACCTTGGGTAATGACATCCATTTCCGTCATTATCGGGCTTGCCCCAGTAATCCATAAAAGAACTGGGTTATCCAATCAAGTTGGATAATGACGTATTTGTACTCTAAGAATGTATCGCAAAACACCTTGGGTAATGACATCCATTTCCGTCATTATCGGGCTTGACCCAGTAATTCATAAAAGAACTGGGTTATCCAATCAAGTTGGATAATGACGTATTTGTACTCTAAGAATGTATCGCAAAACACCTTGGGTAATGACATCCATTCCCGTCATTATCGGGCTTGACCCAGTAATTCATAAAAGAACTGGGTTATCCAATCAAGTTGGATAATGACGTATTTGTACTCTGAGAATGTATCGCAAAACACCTTGGGTAATGACATCCATTTCCGTCATTATCGGGCTTGCCCCGGTAATCCATTTACAACAGATGGATCATCCGATTGAAAGGCACACTCAAAGCTCGGATTTAACTCAGCGCTTTTTTAAACTCATCTTTATACCTGCGTGAAAGTGCCAAGCGTTTTCCCCCTTTGAGGGTAATTTCTCCATCTCCACTTCCCTGATAACTTATGTTATCAATGGCTTGATGATTCACGGCAAAACTGCGGTGAATGCGGCTAAAATTAACGCTGTTTAACCGTTCAGATATCTTGGTTAGCGTGGAGCGCAGTGGGTAAATACGGCCATTGCTGTGCAGGTTGACATAATTTCCTGAAGACTCAATCCATTCAATATCTTCAACCTTTACTAAAAACTCTTTATCGAGCTTTTTAACCAAAAAGTGTTTAGGTGGTAACCTTGGTTCTGATTCACGTTGTTGCTCTTGTTCGGCTTGTGTTTCATTCTCAGCAATGATGTTTGCTTCCCCTTTTAATCGGGAATATACAAAAACACCTATATGATAAACCCCAAAGAAGAATATATATCCCCAGGCATCTTTTCGATATTCATACCAAAACTCTCTTAACCAGGGGCCGAAGTTATATTCCATATCATTAATTTGATAAATGCCTTCTCGTATCAACACCATGATGGTCACGTGGGCTAATGAAAACAAAACCGATGCCACAAGGTGAATAACAAGTAGTTTCTTATAACTCGCAAACTTTATTGGTAAACGTTGAAACACACTGAATAAAAAGGGCAATAAAACCAATGTGCTCACGACACTGGAATACTCCCAAACAAAAGGCTCCCACATCGAAATAGATGGTGAACCATCTCTGGTTTGCTCCAACCATACACTAGATGCATTTATCGTGTTGTTCAAAAACAAATAAAAAGCGACCGCCAAATACGAATACAGAACTTTATGTTGATCAAACCTTTCAAATAACGTCATTTTAATCCCTTTATACCACCGCTTATCACCCAAGCCTTATAACTCAACACTTTCCGGTATTTCTTCATATTCTAATTTGCCAAAGTAGGGTTACACAAATTGTACGGAGATCGTCATGGAAACTCATCATACCCGTCGATACGACATCGACTGGATACGGACTTTAGCACTAGCTGTTTTAATCTTATACCACATCGGCATGTATTATGTGGCGGACTGGGGCTGGCACATAAAAAGTGCAAACACATCCGAATTTTTACAAAACATCATGATACTAACCAATCCTTGGCGCATGTCTTTGTTATTTTTTATAGCCGCGATTGCATTGGCATTCGTTCAACAAAAATACGCTACTTGGCATTTGTTTAAAACCAGGACAAGTCGCCTGTTGAACCCACTGTTATTTGGCATGTTTATCATAGTGGTACCACAAACTTATTATGAAGCATTAAGCCAAAACCTGATCGAGCCGAGTTTCTTCCAATTCTGGAAAGAATACATCAATCCAAATACTCAATTGTTAAAAGACCACCACACCGTCATTGGACTTTTAACCTGGAATCATCTGTGGTTTTTACCTTATTTGTGGCTATACAGCCTTATCTTTTTATTCGCCAAACTGCCAATGACAAAACTCGCAGAATCCAGCATTGCGAAAACCACGCCGATGCCGGTTATTTTCGTTTTAATGGCAATTTTATTGGTGGTTGTTTGGTACTTTCTGCGTCCTGACTTTCCACCAACAAATGCCCTAGTGAATGATTGGTTCAATCACGGCAAGTATTTTTCCGTTTTTGCGTTTGGTTATGTATTTGCATTGCAGAAAAACTGGTGGTCATTTGTCATCGAAAAGCGCAATTACTTCTTAACTTTAGCGCTCTGTGGTTATGTATTTCTCATCGCAGATAGGAACGGCCTGTTCACGACGTTAGCTAGCCAATATGACACAAACGTCTTTGTAAAACTGCTGTATGGATTCATCATGTCAATAAACCACTGGGCCTGGATCATGGCAGTTGTCGGCCTTGCCGGTTACTGGCTGAATCGTCCGAGCGAAAAACTCAAATACGCCACGGCAGCTATTCTCCCTTGGTATGTATTGCACCAAACATTAATTATCGTCTTTGCCTGGTGGTTAAAGCCGCTTGATATGCCAATTTTCTTGGAATCGGTGTTGCTATTATTCATGACATTGGCAGGTTGCTTTCTGGGATATGAAGTTATCAGACGAGTTAATTTTCTTAGATACTGGTGTGGTATTCCGCCCAACACAAAACCATCTAACGTAATACAAGTCGCGAAGCGCGCTGCCACCAATAATTAATTTTTTGTGCGATGTTAACTTTAATCAATGTGGTTTGAACGATTGTTCAAACCATCATTTTCTCACACTGCAATACTAATAATTCGTCAACAATACCCAAAACTCCTGCCACCAGCTTCGTGTTGAAATTGCCTTGTCACGTAACCGCTGCAAATCCCCCTTCGACAGCCAACGCCCTTCTTTTATGACAGCATCAGGCGATTTTAGGACATCAATATTTTCGATTGGGTTCTGACTAGAAAGGATTAAGTCCGCGCTTAAACCTACCTTAATTTGACCTAACCTGTTTTCGAGTTTTAGCGCCTTTGCCGGATTGATTGTTGCGGCACGTAAAACATCAAAACTGTCTAAGCCAGATTCTTTCATTAACTTAAGTTCGTTATGTGTAGACAGCCCATGAGGAGAAAGCAAAACACCTGCGTCAGAGCCAACTAATAGCGGAACATCATTGCCATGCAATTCACCAGTGATCTTTTTTAACAACGCTAATGTGTTTTGGTTATGTTTTGCCATATTGTCGGAGCTATTAAGCCATCTAGCTACCTGATTTCCTTTCGCCTCCCAAGCGATAATGGGAGAGATGTAATCCCTAGGTAAACCATCTAAAAAATCCTGTTTATTCTGGCTTAGTTGCGTTAGCTGCCAAAATATATGCAAGGTAGGCGTAACGGGTACGTCTGCATATTTTAAGTTTGTAATGGTCGCGTCTAATTTTTCTTGGTCAAACTTGAAATTCAGCGGGCCTTGATAAATATCTTCTACGTGCTCTAACGACTGCATGCCTTTTAGAGAATGCCACTCCATACCATTCACCGGATGAGGACCGTGTTTAGCGACAGGCATGTTGAGTCTTTCCGCTTCATGCAACAAAGCTTGCAAGGCAGGTTTGGAAATACTGCCGTAAACCTTGATCAGATCATAACCTTGGTGTTTTGCTGTATTTATTACAGCTCGTGCTTCTTCATCCGTATTCACCGTCCAATTTAGAGGCAAGGATTCTTCACCAGATCGAACGATTGGGCTACTCACTGTCATACTGCTCGCTAGCCAACCTTGTTTTTGCTCTTCCCGCCACGTCAGGTGTTGTTTGACGCCATTCATCACTCGAACGTGTGTCACGCCATGAGATAAAGATAATTCAAACGCTGACTGATCATAGGCATGCACATGCATGTCGATAAGGCCTGGGGTCAAATAACCTCCTTTTGCATCGACTATCTGAGCGGCTTCATAATTTGAGTAACTAGACGCGGGCTCGATACCAGCGATCAAACCATCTTTTATGATGACATTTTGTCCAGCTTTTATAGTTCGTTTCGCAACATCAACAACATTAACATTAGCAATAATCAGTTCGTTATTTGACCATTGGTCACAGTTAATATTTGACTCTTGGTCACATTCAAGCTCATCCCTTTGATAAGCAAAGCCAGAAAGCAATAAAACCAAGCACATAAAAAGTGTCAATGGCAGGGCGTAAAGGTGGGTAATAGACTTCTTCATAACTCTCTCAATAAATCGAACAATTGAGAGTGCAGGATGCCCCATTCCAAGTTATGCAGCGTCGCAAATCAAGATCTTGAACGTTTGTTTTCTAATTTTAGCCTCACTTTTTTCTGGTATTCCTAAACTCGTTTGGTGTCATTGAAAAGTGCCTTTTGAAAACCAAATTAAAATTGGACTTAGAGTTAAAGCCAGCCTCCATCGCCAGCTCCAAAATTGATTTCTTATTTGCTTGCATGAGCTTACACTTTACATACTCCAACCTAAGCTGGTTAATATAGTCATTAAAATTTTGCTGAGCACCGACATTTATCGCACGTGAAATATCTCGGGTTTGCAATCCGCTCAATTCAGATAGCTGCAAGAGTGTAAGGCGCGGGATCTTGTACCAGTTTTGTTCGTAAATATCTTTTTTAAGCTGACTAAAAATCGAATTGAAGTACTCGACATCATCAAACGGCAAATCACCATTTTCCTTAACCTCTTGCCCTTGAGCAGAATCCAGTTCCGTTGCTTTTTCAGATTCAAGTGATAAAACGGCGCTTTTTTGCAGTAAGAGCTGACGTATCAAAACGGCAATGAACAAAACACTCACCGCCGTACTTATGCCCTGGCCAAAGACATTCTGGTAATGAGAAATAAAAGGCTGAAAGTTGAGTCGGACCAGATTGAATATGCTCACCACAGTTAAAATGAAAAGCCCCAACTCCAACCATTTCATAGAAAGCTCTGATGCATCTGAACGTTGCTCCAGAATTTCAACCCTAAATCGTATTAACCTCTTAATCGACAAATACGCGTATCCCACCCGCCACACAGTGCCAATAGCGATCACCACCTCTGTGTAATGCGTAAAAGGTAAAACCAGCAACATAGGCAAGTAATGCCAGTATATATTATTGCTTAACTCATCCCCTAAAAAGCCTTTGATGGCTAAATAGATGGCTGGCCCAAAACCCAAAATGAACGCAGGAGTCACTAAATAATACTCACGCGTTACATGCAATTCTTCCAATAAATTAAAAATTGAAGCGACGGAAACCAAAACCAACAAATAGCGTATCTGCCGAAATCTTGGATAAGACAACAGCAGTGAAATTCCGAATACACTAAGGGTTAATAAACTAATTTGAAGAAAGTTTACAAAACTAATTTCGAACATACGTTTTTGCTTGTTTGCTTATTTAATAAGAGTCAAAACCTCTTAAGTTTGATTAGGTAAAAAGAAAACTGATTGTTTCACATAAATTTCACTTGATGCCAAATAAATTTATTGTCGACGATTGAAATCGAGCATTTAAAGGAGCAACACAACTATGATGGCATCCATATTAGCAGCGCTTGCACTAATTTCATTTTATTTAATGTTACCTGTCGATTCCGCAATGGTGACAAAAGGAAAACAATCTTACGAAATCCAAGACGTCAATATAGTTAACGTAGTTGACGGTTCGGTACAAGAAAACATGACTGTAATGATAGATGACGGAATCATCACGCAGATTACGCCGACCTCTATTGTTTCTCAAAGCGAAAACATTATAGATGGCAAGGGAAAGTACCTAATGCCTGGCCTTTGGGATATGCACACACACTCTATTAAGTTGTCGCCGCAAATTCACCACCCATTGTACATCGCTAATGGCGTAACGGGTGTGCGCGACCTTTCTGGCTGTATGATTGAAGACGACAGTTTTTGGGCCTGTGCAGATGACAGAAGACGCTGGTCCGACGAAGCCACTAAAGGACTTCGTACCTCGCCGCGTTATGTTCAACAAAGCAGTTACCAAGTAAATGGTGGTTCTGAAGTTCCAGCAGACTACCCATCATTTTTTAAATTGAATAAGGCTGAAGACGCAAAACACATGGTTGAATTTTACGAGTCTAACCATGCTGATATGATCAAAGTTCATGCAGGTATAACCGCCGAACAATATCACATGTTAGCGACAGCACTTAAAGATTCAGATTTAGACTTAGTTGGTCATAAACCTCTTAATGTATCACTTGAACAAGCGTTCAGTGCCGGCCAAAAAAGTCTGGAACATGGACGTGTATTCTTGTTTGAATGTTACCTTGATAGTGAGTCATTCCGTTTATCAGATGATCCCTACAAGGCCTATACGCCAGATTTACAACGTAAGTTGATCAATCAGCAGGATAAAGAAAAGTGTGATGGGCTTATGAAAGACATGGCTGCAGCGGATTCTTACTGGGTGCCAACATTAACTACGTTACAAAGCTCAGCCTATGCCCAGGATGAAACATTAATTGAGCAACCTAAATACGACTACATCCCCTATTTAATGAAAACGCTTTTCTGGCAACCTGACCTGAATAACGCAAAAACCAAGGGATTTGATTCGGAAGGTCAATACATTCACGAGGACTTCTTACAGGCAGCAAAACAACACATTAAAACGGCTAACGAGCTTGGCGTTAAATTTTTGGTGGGCACGGATACGTTAGATACAACCGTTGTAGCTGGCGTATCCATGCACGATGAAATGGCATCTATGGTTGACGCGGGCCTTTCTCCTGCGGAAGTGTTATACGCTGCCACCTTGTCTGCCGCCACTTACGCTGGCCAACAAGACAAATTTGGCTCCGTTGAAACGGGCAAAGTTGCGGACTTAATCCTGTTAGATAAAAATCCGTTAGTGAATATTCAACATACCAAAACAATCAACTCGGTTTTATTCAACGGTCACTTATATGATGAAGCTGCCATCGATGAGTTAAATGACTTTGCTAAAGACCAAGCGAGCAGCGTAAAGGTTAATGCCCATTATCTTTGGAGCTTAGTTCAAAGCCCGCTAATGCGTATGCAAATCGCGGACTAACTTATTTTATGCTAAAAACAGGCGGTACAAAAAAGTTATTGTACCGCCTTTTAAAGTGTTTTAAGGCGTTACCTCTTTAGGTTGCAACTTGGACTTTGCTAGTTCTCCTTACCCAGCACCCTAACAACAAAAACAAACCTAAATAAGAAAAACTTCCGCCACCACCTGATGACGAACCAGAAGTCTGTGAACTATTTGTTTGTGACAAATTGGCTTTTGCTGCCACATTAACGATTGCCACTCCTTTCACCGCCTCACCTGAAGCATCTGTCACGGTAAAGCTAAAACTGTCATCACCTTTAAAACTTGCATTAGGTGTATATTCAAATGAGCCGTCATTATTGAGGACAACATTTCCAGAAGACGCATTAGTGCCCAAACTAAAAGTTAACTCATCATTTTCTATGTCGGTCGCAATTAAGGTGGATTTAAGCGTGTTACCTTCGATTACAGAGAATTCATTGTTTTGCACAACCGGGCCATCATTCACAGGCGTTACTTCAACCGAAATTAATTTTTGTGTACTACCATCGTATTGGTCCGTGACTTGAATAGAAAAAGCATCCGTACCATTAAAATCACGATTCGGTCTATACGTCAGCTCGCCACTATTTTCGACAGTAACCAGCCCGCCAACAGGTTCATTTACGACGTTATAAGTTAATACATCGTTTTCCAAATTTTCGACACTCAACGAAATAACTACATCTGTATCTTCAGTGGCTCCAATCGACTCAGTTAAAACCCTAGGGGCTTTGTTTATGGCAAAACGATGAACCTGCATATTACTATGTACGTACATTTTATTGTCGATAATCTCTGCACCCAATAAAGTTGATGCGAGAACATTCTCATTTTCTAAAGCTAAAGGCTCTTTTGGATTGCTGATATCCAGGATACTTATCCCATTCCCGGAGGTAGGTAAAAATACCCAATTTTCAAACACCTCGAAGTCCCATGTATTGCCCCCACTGTATCGAGTAACAGACTGCAACTCAGGCTTCTCGGGATCCATAACATTCCAAATAGAAAGTTCACCGTTAACAACAGAATAAAGATAGTCGCCTCTGATTTTTACGCTATCGATCCAATTCTCATCGCCGATTAAATTTGTCGCTATTAACTCATTCTCATCATTGTTGTAAAAATGAAAAAGCCCCTTATCCGTGCCCAGAAAATATTGGCTACCTTTTTTGCCTATTGCTGTGACATAAGCAAAGTCACCTACATAATCAACAGGAGCAAACTCTTCCTTAAGTGAAAGTTCGCCGTCAAGTTGAATTGAATAATTAACTACGGCTTGCGGAGCGGCTAAAGTTAATTCGTCATCTTCAGCCAGAATTTCATCAGACACTCCGTTGTTCTGTCCTGGCATAACTCCAAAAAATGACAACCCTTTTTGCTCAGTGAGAAGCCATATATCATTTGTACATGTGTAAATGAAACCCTTATAGGCCACTCGGCATTGTCTGTCAGTGTGTCTTACATTCGAAACCCGCGAAATTGCGTTATCTGAAGTTGATAACATTTGACTGTAGTAGCCAAATGCCGCCAAATGGTCATCAACAGCTGACACCTCATAGATAAAATTTGCAAAGCTGTATCTACCTATTTCGCCATATTCACTCAACATCACTATAGAATTAAGGTTATAAAGAGCAAAGTAATCATCAGTGGTGGCCACTACCGTGCCATAGTCACTAATTCGTATATTCGAGCCATCTTTGGCAATTGGACTAAATGGCGTAGAAATATCAAACCTTTCAATTTCTCGATCGCCATATGTTGCGTACAACTCATCACCATTTAAGGTTAATGCATATATATGATCATCGACTTGAATCTCGTTTTTCTTTACATCTGATGGGTCAGCAAAATCGTATACCAATATCTTCCTATCCATTGTTGGATAATAAACGATATCCCCCTTTACCAAGGTATCTGCTTTAGTAAAAAGACTCCCGCTAGGCAAACCCAACGTTTTTTCAGAAAAGACAGTTTCTAAATACCTTGCTTGGTCAAGAGACAATAACCTGACTTCATCATCAGCTAATGCAACGAGAGCATTATTAGTCAAAGTAAGTCCAACGTTATTTAAAGAAGTTTCGGCCAAGGTATGTCGAATTAATTCAACTGGACTTGTTTTATTGGAAACATCGTAAACGTACAAATAGGTATTGTTACTATCTCCACTCCAATCATTACCTACTAAAAACAATCGCTCTTTATTTACGGCAAATGAACGCCAATGTATCTTATTTTCTTTTGATATTGATGTAATCACTTCAGGGTTTTCTATGTCAGTTACATCAATAATGTACACCTGACCCGCCGAATGTGCGTACAAGTAATTGCCTAACTTACTGAGGTTTTGAATCGTTTCGTTTCCGTTTAATCGAAACTTTGTAATTTCTTTCGGCTCCGATGGCATACTGACATCCAGTAAAATGACCCCATCACTGGCAACATACAAAGTGTTGCCATCAGAAATGACTTCTTGATAATAAGCGTCTCCCCACGTTTCTTCCCATACCAAATTAATATCATTGGCTTTAACTGAAAAACATAAAGAAACAAAAATAGAAAAAAAGAAATGAGTGAATTTCATGAATTAAATCCATTTATGCGATTATTATTATTTGGCGCAGGAGGGTATCAAATCAGGAACAGTTTTTAAACAACTCAAAAAAACGCACCCGTTACTATTTACCTAGGCCTATTTATATTTAAATGCCATCTTCATTGTTAAACCCGGCTCCATTCGTTCAACGTGAATGGAGCCGTGTTGTGCAATCATAAGCTCGTTGACTAACGACAAGCCAATTCCGGTACCTTGTGTCGTCCGTGTTAGTTCACTGCCACCGCGATAAAACAGCTCAAACAACTTATCTTCTTGCTCAGCAGAAATGCCGACACCATAATCTCGAATGCTTAAAATAACGTGTTCCGAATTTGTCGAGTCCAGTGCAAAATTCACGTCGATTTGTTGGCGACTGACATCACTTATTCTTTCTTTATCAAAAAACTTCACCGCATTGTCGGTAATATTGATAACCACCTGTGCAAACGCATCGACATCCACCAATAACATAATGTTCTGCGCATCATCAAAGTCATGAGTCACATTAAGTTTAAAGCCATTTTTGTCTACTAACGAAGACACTTTAGAATGAATAATATCTATGAGTACAGAAAGCTTTGTGTATTTAGGATCAACACTGTGCTGCGGTTGGCTCAATTTGGCCAGTTGCAGAATATTGTCAATTAAACGTGATAAACGTTCACTTTCGGTAAATATGAATTCGTAATAATCTCTTTGATGTTCCTCGGACAATACTTGTCCCGTTTTTAACATCTCTGAATACATGCGAATGGACGTTAACGGCGTTTTTAATTCATGACTAACAGAAGAAACAAAATTGAGGCGCTCTTCCGCCAATTTAATTTGACGAACGCCAATCCGATAAAAACCGTAACACCCGAGCGCAACCGCAATACCCAAAATAATGATTAAGCTTAACGTGTAAGTGATCGCAGAGTCCATACGCAAATCTGCAATGGCATACGATACTTTGTAATGATTCAGTGGCCAGTTAAGCTGATGTTCGCTAATGAACGTTTTTGAGAGCGACGTATTTTTATTTTCTGATTGACGTATTTGTAACTCACCGTTTTCATTGAGCTGGGTATAGAAGTGCCTTTTTTTAACAAACTCTTCACTTGAGGTAAGAGACACCTGGATCGGTTGCTCAAAAGATACTAACTCTAAACCGCGCTCTATACGGGAGTGCAGGTACTGCTTCCTATCTGCAAGATATCCTTGTAGTTTCTTTTGCCCATTGTTTTCTACCACACGATAAAAAACAAAGTATTCTGGCAAATCAGATATCACATCAAACCAATCAGCTTTTTTTGGAAAACCTTCATTCAGAAACTCTTGTATTTTTGCAGATGACGAGCTGATCTTTAACACTTCTAGTGCCAATTCCCTTCTGCTCTTTTGTTCTGAATTTAAGTTAGATAAATCTACATTTTTGTCGCTTTCGCTGCCTATCAAATACGGCCAAACAGGGCTGTTAAATTGGCCATTTTGTTTAAATTGAAAGTAACCAATAACACCGGAATCACGTTTGTAATATTTCGGATCAGCTAATAATGACAACGACTGCGTTATTTCTTGTGTTACTGGATTGTATATGTGCTGATAATATTCAAACTCATCAGCCGTTATCGCGTAAGAATAAACTCTTCTTTTAAATAGCCGCTTATTAATAGCCTGAGTCAGTTGTTCCGTTTTTCGTTGATACTCTATAAGTTGTTTTTGCTCGTACTGCTCTATCCCCAAATAAAAAATCACAAATATAGGAATCATTAACAAAACGAAAAAGAAGAATGTAAACAGTCGAAGTCGGATTAACCTCTGTTGGTAGCTCAAAAGGCGTTTGTCAGAAAAAATACCTGTATCCGACGCCAGCTGTCTGAAGTATTTAACTATGCGCAAAACAACTGATACCCCTCACCACGCAGAGTCACTAAATGCAGTGGCGCTTTAGGATCTTGTTCGATTTTTTTGCGTATTTTGGCGATGTGAATATCTACGGTACGGGTATCGATGTGTTCGGTAGACTTATAACCCCAAACCTCTCGCAACAACTCATCTCTCGAAACGGGTGCTTGTTGTTGTTTTAGATAACTAAGAATGGATGCTTCACGTCTGGTATAACGCATGGATTGCTCATAGGAAGTGCCAGTTAAACTGTGTAGGCAAATGCTTACTTTGTTACTCAACGTCAAGGTTTGATCTTCATTTACGCCACCAGCCCGACGAACCAAGGCTTTGACTCTCAATACCAGTTCAGACGTAGAAAATGGCTTAGCTAAATAGTCATCTGCACCTAATGTCAGGCCATTAATAATATCTTCTTCTGCATTTTTTGCGGTAAGCATCAGAATAGCTTGAGACTGGGACTGCTTTCTTATGGCATTGCAAATCTCGAACCCATTGAGGCTGGGTAACATCACGTCCAAAATAATACAAGAAAAATGCCCTTGTAACGCCCTATCCAAGCCTTTCTGACCGTCCATCTCACTTTCAACTTCAAAGCCATGGAAAACAAATAAGTCAGTTAAACCACGTAATATGCTGGCTTCATCTTCAACAATCAGAATTTTGGGTTTCAAACTTGTATTTTTCATATTTGGTAACTTACTGCACATGAATATCCCGATGAAATATATCAGGAATCCAAAATAAATAGACGTAAACTTTTGTAAATCTTTTGGCTAATTAGTTTTACTTTTTGTGCCTGTTTGGCCAACCAACTCAGTTCTAAGATGAACTCAATCGTGTTACCAAGGGTTCTAAAATGAAAAACGCTCACGAACTAGGTCATCAAAAAAATACCAATCGCATTTCGAAAAACAAATTGATGAGCAAAACGCTTACCGCCAGTATCGCTGCAATGTTGTTTGGTCTGCCTCACCTAGCTGTCGCAAATTCTGCGGCCATTAACCCGACAAACAGTGATAAGTATGGTCCGGAATATTTCATGACCTTCGAACCACAAACCCTCTACGACATACTGGAAAATACACCAGGTGCAAATAGCGTCCTCATTGCCATGAATAACGCCGAGCAGAGCCGTGGATTTGGTTCTTCGGGTGATCAGATCTTAATAAACAATAAACGGGTATCCGGTAAAGAAAACAGCTTAGATAAAGAGTTGAGCAACATTCAGGCTAAAGACGTGGATTACATCGAGCTGATCCGCGGTACACGTTCCGACCTGGATGTGCAAAGCGAAGGCCTAGTGGTCAATGTAATATTAAAGAAGCAGGTTGATTCATCTGTTTTGTGGTCACTTAGCAGTATCAACACTGGGGATCTCAAGAATAAAGCATTAGGCTCCTTAACCTTCAGTTCGGGACTAGGCAATCTCAAGTACCGCCTGGGATTAGAACGTTTTATTAACCCAACCAAAATGACAATAACGGACCGTTATTTTTCTCCTATCCAACTTGCCACCGACACCTATACACGCATTCGAAGAAATTATTACCAAGAAGATCGACTCACCGTAAAGTTAGAGTTTGACCTTTCAAATAACACCGCTTTGCAGCTCAATAGCCTTTACGAAAAAGTATATGTCGATGCCAACTACACGACAGATCACGACATTTGGCTCACCAACGAGCTTGAAAGGAATAATATCGTATTTGATTGGCGAAGAGAGAAATGGGAAATCAGCGGCGACATTACTCACAAGTTCAATAATCGTAACGACTTAAAACTGTTATTTATCAGTAATAAATCCGATGCTAATGATCATTTGTCTCAGTTTTTGTTGTTCGACAATCAACCGGATCAACCCAGTTATCAACTACCACGACTGTATGTTTCAAAAGAAAATGTGTTACGTGGTAACTGGAAACACCAAGTTAACAAGCGCCACTCTATTGACTCTGGCCTGGAGATGGCCGTCAATAGTCTTGATGAGAACTTGCAGTTCATCAGGCAAACCGATGACACATATCACTCCACAGAGTTAAACGACATCAAAGAGACTCGATACGAAGCCTTTGTAAATTATAACTTTGCTGTTTCTTCAAAATTAAACATTCAATCTTCCCTAATTTTTGAAACTTCAGAGCTGGATGTAAATACGAGTTTTGCTCTGGTAACAGATTCAACAGACGGCGCGGATAATCAATCATCACGCAGTTTTGATTTCCTCAAACCGCGACTAAACCTTAGATACGACATCAACAAAGCTCATCAAATTAGATTCAACTACGTTCGAACCGCCAGTCAATTAAATTTAGACGATTTTGTACCTGAATTTAACCGTGAAGAAACTCGCTTGGAAGAAACCAACCCAAATCTCAAGCCTGAGGTGCGAGACGAGTTTTCTGTCAGTTTTGAAAGACAATGGGCAACTACGGAAGGCAGCATCACATTCACTCCTTACTATCACGATATTAGCGACCTCATCACAGAAATTCCGCTCACCAGTTACTCTGGTGATGGCAATATCGACAGTGGCAAAGAGTATGGCCTTAAACTCGATAGCAACTTTGGTTTAGAAGCACTCGGTTTAAATAACACCAGCCTTAATGCCAGTTATACAATCAAAGACAGCGAGATGACGGATCCATTCACAGGTAAAAAGGCCCCTATAGCCCGATTAAGTGATGAGGAATGGAGCCTGAAATTAAACCAAAAAGCTTCGTTATCTGGTCTTTCGTTTAACGTTACACTCAAGAAAGAAAGCCCGTACCCGTATTCTCGATTTGATCACCTAGGGGTTCGTAGCTCAGACATGAAAGCCAGCGCAGTCGCAGATTATCAACTTAATCAGCATCTTAAGGTACGTTTAACGGTAAATAACATCCTCAAGAATCAATCAAAGTTAGATCGTATTCGCCACGAAGGTAACTATACCCAAACCGAAATTTCACGATTGGAAGAACGAACTTACCAATTTGAACCCAGATTTAAACTAACGCTAACCGGCCAATTTTAACCGTCATTGACACAAGCAGTTAGTAAAAATACGAGATAGGAGTAAAAGATGAGAAAAACGATTCTGATGGGTTCAATATTGGCGTTATTGACTTGCAATGCCATGGCCAAAAGCAAGCAAACTTCCATGGTTGATATTGATACGGCAAAGCTCGATGCCTATATGCATGAGCTTGCTAGTAAAGATGAGTTTTCTGGCACCTTGTTATTGGCAAAAGGTGAAGAGGTACTGTATTCCGGCGCATTTGGCTTAGCTAGCAAACGTTTTAACGTGCACAACAATAAAGATACCAAATTTAATTTAGGTTCCATGAATAAGATGTTTACCTCAGTCGCAATTATGCAACTGGTTGAGAAAGGTAAGTTATCCCTCAGCGATAAACTTGGAAAACACCTGGACGACACCTGGTTACCTAAGAGCATTTCGGATCAAATCGAAATCCAACACCTTCTGAGTCATTCTTCAGGCCTAGGAAGTTACTTTAATCGAGACTTCATCACGTCAGCCCGAGAACGCTTCCGCTCCCTTGACGATTTTAAAAAGCTAATTCAGAACGAAAAACTGAAGTTCAAACCCGGCGAAAGATTCAGTTACAGCAATACGGGCATGTTACTGCTCGGCGTTGTCATCGAGTCTGTGACAAAACAGAGTTACTTCGATTACATTCAACAGAACATTTATGACCGCGTGGGTATGACTAACACGGGAAGTTTCGATATGGACCACCCTATCCCTAATTTGGCGATAGGTTATATGCAAAACAAAAATCAGACGGGTTGGAAGAACAACTTGTTCATGCACGTGATCAAAGGAGGCCCGGCAGGCGGTGGATTCTCGACAATAGCGGACTTACATAAGTTTGCATTAGCCCTAACCCAATACAAACTGCTAAATAAACAAAACACTGAGTTACTGTATTCCTCCAAACCACAATTTAACTCATCCACATATGGTTATGGTTTTCGGGTAAAAGGCGAAGAAAATGACAGAATTGTAGGGCATGACGGCGCATTTCCTGGCATTGATGCCAATTTGGATATTCATTTGGATAAAGGTTACATCACGGTGGTACTTGCGAACTATGGCCGCAGTGCAAAGCCAGTTATTAACAAAATGAACGAGTTGTTATAGCGAACTAAACAAACCTCAAAAAATGATTAAGTCTTTGCTTGAACTGTCAGATTCGTTTAATCGAGCTCAATCTGACAGTCGCATTTGTGCCAACTTCAGTCGTGGGTCTCGACACTAGCCACGTGTTTTACAGGTGGCGTCATTCCGTCATGTTGTTAGACGGAATCCAGTTCAATATCTAAATTAATTCATGAACAACGCCTTTCTTACGGAGTTTTTTGTTTCAGCTAAAGCCGACTATACTTTTCTCAACTGCTAGAAAAGAGACAAGACTTCCGCATCCTGCTCACGCCCTATACGTAAAAGAGCTGCCCCTTGCCAATATCTGATTCTAATATTCAAATTTGTTTTGTCTTCAAAGACGGGATGAAAGTTCGTCCATGAATAGCATCCCTTATTCGGCTTCCTGCCTCAAACTTTGGAAAACAAATCGGAATATTAGAGATATTGGATGGGGATGGGGATTGTGCAGGTACAGTCTGCACTCGTGCTGTTTCATGGCTGTTCGGTGCCACCGCCGACGTTCAGTCTTATTTGAAATAATAGGTCATTATGTAGATAGGTGACGTCCAACAGCACGAGAACAATCGGTTGAAAACTGTTAACTATTTCTTTGATTGAAGCGAACGCCCAAACTGTGAGTAGTCCGCCTCTAATGTTTTATCAATCCCTAATCACCTATGGGTACTTCTTCAAGGCCACTAGTCCAGCCTATATTCTCCATGCAAGTCCAGCGTGTTGCCATAAACCTATCATATTCTTTAAGTGCCTCTTTTTGAGCACTTGTAAACCCGGTATTTTCATTTGCTGCTTTGAATACAATAGATTTTGCGCTCAGGCTTGAAACTGAACTAAGAAATGTTTCAATCTCACCTTTATCAGTGGAAAGCTTGCCATTAATAGTGACTCCTTTTTGATAAGTTAAATCGGTACACTTATTGAAGTCAGCATCGTAATATTCGTTTTTAGTTGCTTCTTTTCCAAATTCAGATACTACTCTTCCTTTTTCTGGGTGCTTAGTAACACCAATATATTTTACTTTTGGGGAATCGAAACTTTGGGGCGTATTGTTACAACCTAAAAGATATAAAACGGTAAATAGTAAAGTAATGATTTTCAATTGATTCTCCATTTGAACGCGTTGCGCCATACAATTTTATTAGCCATCAATAGTGCTTTTCTACCAAGCTATTGCTCTCAAACTTTAACCTGACCTTTTTAACAAACTTCATAACCTTTTGCTAGGCAAAGAAAAGTTTAATGTTCTTGTTTGTATCAAGGAAATTAAAGCTAGTCATCTTAAAGGTCCGCTATAGATTCATATTGACAGCAAAGCGAGCTTAGCTGAATGTCTCAAATTCGCTCTTTCCGGAAGTCAGTGCAAACTTGAAGGAGATTCCAGCCAACAACATGCTGGAATGACGAGTTGATTCGTAAGATAGGTTTCCCATCTTAGCCGAAGTTCCGCATTTGTTAATTCAGAAGTTCACAAATGAGCTTAACACCAAAACTCAGAACAAAAACGTCATTCTGGAAGAGCCCCAAGCGATGTCCAGAACCTCCACCAGACTACTGAGAAGTAATTTGTTACTTCTCAGTTAAACACGGGAGGTTGCGGCCAACACCATGCCGCAATGACGTTTTTTGAATCTCTCTTAATTTCAACCTCTGTTCGCTTATAGCTACATTCCAGAAGAAATCCAAACCTACTAGTCGAAACAGTAAGATCAGAAATGTGCCAATACATCTAAAATCCCGTACCGCTTTCGAGCATGTACGGGACTCTCTATCATTGCCACGGTTTATTAACTTATCGTGTTCAAGTTCTTAACTAGAAAAACAAGCGCTTTTTGAGCTCCTTTTGACTGGGGCAGGACAAAGTTCTGGCCTCATCAATTTCCGTTTGGTTTAACACTCTGACATGATGTGACGATACGTATTGTTCGATATCCAGTTCTAATTCTTTCACCTTATCCGCTAAAATATTCAGTCGCTCATAAGTGTCTAAACTCGGCCAACTGTTTGGTGAGTGAAATTGTTTTTCAAAACTACTGCCAAACATGTCCTCAGAAAACAGGATTTTGCTGTCAGGCAAATACATAACCAAGTTATGCGCGGCATGGCTATTGGGTAGGTCAAACAACATGAGCTTGCCTTCGGCCAGATACGTTGTTTTATCTATTGGGATAAAACGGCCATCTGGCAAATCACGTTTTAAATGTTGGTTTACCGCGGATATGTCGTTAGGATGAATAACCAAATCGACACCTAGTTCCACAATGTCTTCTAAACCTGCCATGTGATCAACGTGATGATGTGTCACTATATGTTGCGATATGGGCTTATTGTTTCCAGTCGTTTCTCTCAATAACTTCAGCGACTTGGACCAGGCACCGGATGACGGAGACTCCTGCCAGGCCCCAGCAGAAACATAAGAATCGCCGACATCCACAAACAAGGTGTATCCCCAACCTTGTCCGACAAAATAGACACCTTTTGATATCTGTCTGATGGTCATTTTTGAAACATCTATGAACTTTCCTGGCGTTTTGACTTGATAATTAGTGGGCACTTTAAACTCTGCTTCGTCTATCGCTCCTATGGTGATTGTTCTATGGTTACTCTGGTATAAAGGTTGTTCCTCCGTGCTTACAAATAGTTCTTTTGCCCAGACCACTCCCTGTTTTTTATCATGATTTAAATAATCGTAACTTTTAACTATCCCATCTTGGTTTTTAGTCATGCGGGACAAATAGCCGGAGTTTCTATCTAAGTAGACCGAATATTCCGCCTTTGTTCCCTTATTCACCTTTAACACATCATGGGCATGACCATGAATGAAAGCAGTATCTGACCATTCGGCTTTTTCTCTGTCCTTATATAGCTGCTTAACGATTAATGGATCTAAAGTTTGACTGAAACCAGCGTCTGCATTCGCAAAGTTCATCCATCCCACTTGGTTGTACTTTTGCAAACAGTGGTCAACCGAATAACCTTGGTCATCTGCAAAAAAACGGTGTGTCGTGACAGTGCGATTACTTCCTGGATTTCCCACCAGCTTAGTCGTGGCGCGTTTAAACAACTTCTTATTTTTGTCGAGGTCTAACCAGACTTTGATTTGATGTTGGTCGATATGTGTCGACATGGCGCCCTGCGCTGCATGACCGCTATAGCTATTACCGTATTGGATTATGTTATCGGAATAGGTCAACTCGGAAAGTCGATGAAGCTCTGTGCCACCATATGCCGCTATCGCTTTATCTATAATGCGATTTTCTTTATCGCCTGCATGTGCGGCCGGACTTAGTTGCAAAATCAACAACGCCAACGGTGTTAATATGAGCCGTTTCATACCTGTATTTTTCTGTCCCATTTAAATTACCTATAGGGAATATTTAAAACGACCCTATTTAGCTGAATGACACATGCTTATGGCAACAAAGGAGTTATGAGGAAACCCTTATGAATAACTGATGACCGGAATTTACATGCGACTCAGCACGTTTTTATAGTCAGTCCGTCGACAGGGAATTGGAATCTCCATAAAATGTCCTGAGTGCAAATGGTAGGGTTAAGAACTTAATGACAGACAACAAGATATTTTATGTCGCGGATCATAAAATCGATCTGTCTCGCTCTACTGTTAGTAAAGGCGATACAAGCACTCAAATCGAACCCAAAGTTTTAAAAGTGCTTCTATTGCTTGCTCAAGCCAACGGCGAGGTTGTTAGTCACAAAGAAATCATGGAACAGGTGTGGCAAGGCACCGAAGTCGTTCCCAATGCCTTGCAACGATGTATTGCCATCTTGCGAAAAGAACTGGGTGATGACGCCAAATCCCCCACAGTCATTGCCACCCACCCCAGAATTGGATACAGCTTATTGGCCGAAGTTACATGGCAACCAGCTGAGACCAACAAAGAAAGTCCGGTCTCTGAAGACAAGAATGTAGTTTTATCCACAAAGAAACATCTACCCGTTATTCTCCCTGTTATGGCATTTATGGTTGTTGTAACTTTAGTTGTCATCATTTCAGGTTGGCAGACATCGAATTACCATCAATACACTAGCGTTCAGCAAATCACCCAAACCGATGCCCATGAATCCCATGCGATTTTCAGCCCCAATGGCAATTACCTGGTGTTCAATCGGTATGCAGGCTCATGCAAAAACCATCTCTGGGCCCGAGAGTTTAAAAGCGGCAAAGAGATTCAATTAACCCAGAGTCCAGGTCAATATGCCGCAGTGAATTTCACTTCGGATGGACGAGAACTGGTTTTTTCTGCAAAAACTCAGTGCGAAGCTGTAAAAGTGCCAGAAACAGAAATGACCGCGAGTTCTGCATGTTGGAACATCGCCACACTAGATTTTGCGCGGGCACTGTCAGAGCCATCCTCTCCAGTCCTCAGACATCAATGTCAGGCTGAAAAGATAGAAAACCCGGTAGCGCTGTCTAATCATCAGTATGTCTTTTTACAACATAAAGACGGCCGTAACCAACTCAAGCGATACGATGATTTAACTAAATCCGTCTCAACATTTTATGACCTGACTAACCGTTATCTTTATCACTTCGATTATGACTCTCTGCACGGGCGATTCGCGGTCATTAGTCGCAATTCGAACTGGGACCACATCTTGGACTTGCTCGATATTAATGGTGAGTTAATAACTAGCAACGTCATTACAACTCCTGACAACATGAGCCAAGACCTTGCCTTATCAATTAAATTTGAAGCTGATAGTAACTACTTACTTGCCGTTAACAATGGGCATGTTTATCGCTTGGAGTTGAATGGTGAACTGAAAGAAATGAAAATGCCGGTGACCGACCTGATTTACGTTGATAAACATCCCCAAGCTCAACAATTGTTGGCGATAAAAGGCAAAAAAGACATAGATATCAGCGAAGTAACTATTGTCGAAGAAGCGAGCACTGGCGAAGAAGCGAGCACTGGCAAAGAAGTAAGCTTACTTAAAGAAACTGATCTAAACAGCCGCAATTTGCCTTTTAAAAGTTTAGCGCGGACACAAGGACAGGAAAAACAGCCCAAATACCAACCTTTTGGTTCGTTTATCGCGTTTATTTCAGACCGTAGTGGTCAGGACCAAATCTGGCTCTTAAAAAATGGCGAAGTGTCACAACTAACCAAATCTCATAAGAACGACAGGATCAAAAATTTTACGTGGTCACCAGACGGTGAAAGAATCGCTTGGGCGTCAGAGCAGCAAGTTACCTTTACTGATCTAAACGGGAATATTGAAAGAATTCCTCACTCAACTCCTATTAATGCCGTCCTGTCCTGGCTCAATAACCACCAATTGTTAGTATTAATAAATGACCCTGCGCCAAGCGGGCTTTACCTTTTTGATATCGAAAAACAAACCCTTTCGGCCTTTGGTGTGAATCATGTCGAATCCGCCTGGGTGCATGAACCAACTCAGCAACTGTATTACAGCACCACCAATGGCAGAGTATTCAGCCGGTCATTAAGGGATACTGCACAATCAGAAAAATTGCTCAAGCCACTGAATGGCAAAGCTATGTTCCTTAAATACGATGCCATCTATAGTGTCGAACCAGATACTTTTGTATTAAATAAATACGACCTTGCAGGCCAACTGATTCACCCCGTCATGTCGTTACCGGCTACCGCCTGGAAAGTATCAGACATGAAGAAAAACAAACTGCTATTAAACCAGTTTGTCGCCATTAATCAAGAAATCGTCACCCTCGAGTAAAACACCTAACCCACTGAATTAGAAAGAACTTCATAAAGCTTCATACTTCTTTACGCTTCTTCATTCGCTTTAAAATCCAGAGTTCCGTAGTTTTCCCAAATGCACGGTAGTGGTACGTAGTGAGTTTTGTATGTTTTCCCCAAAACATCAACACGACAGCAAGGACGCTCGACCTTAAAGTAAGTCATCTACACCCCACTTAAATACAACCCTTCACTGACTTATTCGTGAATAAACGAAAGGCTCAATATGCGCTGGAAACCTTTAATCCCTCTTTTATCCATATGTTTTATGACCAACAAAATAAACGCGGAGCCGTTAGTGTTAACTGCATCAAAAATGTTGGACGTCGTTTCGGGTGAGATAAAACCATCTCCTGTGATCAAAATTGAAGACGGGAAGATAGTCGAGTTATTTTTTGCTGACAACTTTACACCTACTGCCAACATACGACATATCGACTTGCCCAAGACCACCTTATTGCCGGGACTCATGGATATGCATGTTCATTTGACCTACTCCCCATTCAGCTTTGGTTATGGCAGTTTAGCGTTATCGGTTCCGCGCAGGACCATATTTGGTGTTAACCATGCCAAAGACACCTTATTAGCAGGATTTACCACCGTCAGAAACGTAGGTGCGTCAGGCTATTCCGATGTGGCAGTAAGAGACGCCATCAACGCTGGCGAGATATTAGGGCCCAGGATGTTTGTATCCGGTCCGGCACTGGGTATCACTGGCGGCCATTGTGATAACAACCTATTGCCCAGTGAATATGGTGTTACTGCAACGGGTATTGCCGATGGTCCATGGGCGGCCGTACAGAAAGTGAGAGAAGTCGTTAAATACGGCGCTGATATGATCAAGCTCTGTGCCACTGGCGGTGTATTTTCTAAAGGTACCAAAGTTGGCGCACAACAGTACTCTTATGAGGAATTGACGGCCATTGTTGAAGAAGCGCACAGAAAAGGCATTAAGGTTGCCGCACATGCCCATGGCACAGAAGGCATCAAGGCCGCTATCAAGGCCGGAGTAGACTCTATTGAACATGCCAGTTTTTTGGATGATGAGACAATTAAAATGGCAAAACAGAAAGGTACATTTTTAACCATGGACGTATATGTGACCGATTATATTTTGACTGAATCTCTTAAAAATGGTGTTTTGCCAGAGTCCATCGAAAAAGAAAAAATGACAGGTAATAGGCAAAGAGACAGCTTTCGCCGAGCAGTAAAAAGCGGCGTTAAAGTCGTGTATGGAACAGACGCAGCCATCTTTCCACATGGTAACAACGCAAAGCAGTTCCAGGTAATGACGCAATTTGGCATGACACCGCTGCAAGCCATTCGATCGGCAACCACAGTATCAGCTGAACTAATTGGAAAAGAAGATCAGCTTGGCCAGATAAAACCTGGGTATCTTGCTGACATCGTTGGCGTAAACCACAACCCACTTAATAATATTCAGACCTTGGAAAACGTGCGCTTTGTCATGAAGGGTGGTGAAATTATCAAGAATGAAAAAAATGGAGCTATGTAATGAGAAGTGTAATGAAAAAAGTAACGATAAATTTGAGCTTGTTCTTAACTCTGTTTTTAGTCCCATCTGTGTCCGCTAATTTAGAAAAAGCCTATTCGTCCGATCTAAACGATTATAATTTTAACATTAGCAGCAAATACGACAGGGCCGTATTTGCCCGATCGGAAAAAAATTTTGCAAATGCCAAAGTCTGGCAGGTTCTCAGACAAAAAGATGGGAAATTCTCTCATCCTGAGCAGCTCAATCTTGGTCCTGCACAATATAAATATTCAGACCCCATGCTAACAGCTGATGGGCAAACCTTAACCTTCATTTCAAATCGCCCGTTAACGGACTCAGACAAAACAGAAGACTACAACATTTGGCAAGCAGAGTTGTTAGATGGAACATGGAGTAAAATAGAGCCACTACCTTATCCGGTAAATACCGATGCGGACGAATTGGGCCCTGAAATTCATAATGGCATCTTGTATTACGCCTCGTCCACCAAAGGCTATTTGTCTATATATCAGGCACGACAATACGATGCTAACTATCAGGTATCGGAATACACACCGTTGAGTACTGAGGGAACCTCAAGAAGTGACCTGACTTTTTCTCCAGACGGCAACATCGCCCTTTTCTGGCAACACTCCGCAGAAAAAAATGATACGCACCTAATGATGCAACGAAAAATGAATCAAAAGTGGAGCAAGCCAGAAAAAATGCCACCAGCGGCGCAATCTCCAGCATATGAATTTACCCCGCAGTTTTCGCCAGACGGCCAATGGCTATATTTCGCAAGCGGCAAAGACAATAACGGCTTCAAAGGGCTCAATATTCACAAGATATCATCGAAAGAACTGTTCCCAGCCAGCTGGTATCAATCTCACTTAGTCGCAAACGAGCTGTCATTGTTAGCCCCACAAGCTGTGATGGATAACATAACGTCTTTTTCCTACGACTTTTCGTTGAACATTCAAGGTCGCGATAGTACGCAACATATGGCTTTCGAATTTGAGCCGTTTAAAGTCTGTAAACTATCCGACAAACAAAAACTTTGGACTGATGGAACTCAAGGGGTTGATATGAACACCAACCGACAACTTAATAGCCAAGAAATTGAGAACCTAATGCGCAGTGTGAGACTTAATTTCATTTACATGTTAAAGCAGCCAAATACTCGATTTTATCCCCAATACGCTTCAACCCAAAATCATGGACGTTTATACCGTGTCGAATCTCAAGGCATTAATAACTTCACCGTTTTGTTGGATAACAATAATTCGGAGATTGCAGAGCTACGTTATGATGATCAGTCTTTAGGATTAGAAAAAGACTATAAGCGAATTAAAGGAATAAACTGGCCAATGAAGTTTGAATACTGGGTGGATAATGCCCCATATGCGACAGGGCACTTCAGTAATTTACGCTTCAATCAAAGTGGAGCCTGTGACAGGCTCTTAAACTGACTTCCAAGTCCAAGCCGTAAAGATTTGAGCACTTTACGGCAAATTAACGGACTCGATTCTCTTATTTCCATCGTCCACCGAATTTTGATACCAATCTTTAAAGCCGATACTGAAAACTAATGCCAAAATTCGTTGACTTCAACTCGTCCATTTCCAACCACGAAGACTCTAACCCAATAACAAAGTTATCGGAAAATTGATAGTCGGCGCCTACCGCATACAATGCCCCTACACCCGTATTCTGTCTTATGCCTTGCTCTGAGTTAGCTAATTCGGTCTCATAATAATTTGCGCCTAATTTGCCAAAAAGCGAAAACTTATGACTTAAAGGCAATTGCCCCTTAACGCTAAAGGCATAACTTTCGTACGAAGCTTGTGGCTCAATAATACCGCCACCGCACACCAGCGCACAGTCCATATTATCTGCAGACTCGGCACTCAATACCAACGACCAATTGGAATCTAATTGGTAACCATAATAGAGCCCTTGCAGTATACCTTCACCATCCGCTGCAGTATATTTTCCAGCTGATAACTCGCTATGGCCCAACTTAATTCCTAAGCTGTGACTTTGCGCTTTTTTGGCGTTTGATCCATTGGCCAGACTGGAAAAAGAGGCAAAAATTAAGAGCAGTGCGGTACAGGCAGTTTTCATCTTTATTCCTTTAACTTTGTTTTTAACATTAGCATCTTACATCTTTGCAAAAACAATACTGTAATGGAGACGAATAAATGTGTATCAATTTGTATCAACCAATTATAGATTAAGGAAAACATCTGGCGAATGCCTCGTTGTTTTAACAACGATCTTGAAGATAGAAATTGAGGTGGTTGGACTTTATAGACCACGCTAAGCAATAAGATATTGTTTGGTGTAGAATTATCGAAAAAATATTCTTGAATTCAATGTTAAAATTTTACCTTACTGCTCTGTTGTTTATTTGGTCTTTTAGCACTATTGCTGAGACCGATACTACTTTTGAAGATGCATTTAGTAGTCATAGCTCAATCATGTTGTTGATAGAGCCCAATACAGGACAAATTATTAATGCGAATGCGTCTGCTACTTCTTTCTATGGCTACAGTCTTGAGCAAATAAAAGAACTAAAAATTCAACAAATAAACCTGCTAAGTGCGAACCAAGTTGCCCAAGAACGACGTGCCGCTAAAGCGGAGAATCGTAATTACTTTATTTTCCGTCATAAATTAGCTGACGAGACGGTTAAAACGGTCCAAGTTTACTCTTCGCCGATTAAATTCAAAGGACAAGAGTTACTTTTTTCCATAATTCGCGACATCTCCTCAGAAAGATTGGTGCAAGAGCAACTTTGGCATTATCAATCCAATCTCGAAGCTATGGTGGACGAACAAGTAAAAGTACTGAATAAACAATCGGAACAGCATGCCAGACTACTTCTGATTGGCATTATTAGCTTAAGCATTTTGAGCGTATTCTTGATTTATCTGTTACACCGAAAGGTAAAAGCTGATATCCAAGTTAATACCCTGTCAAAAATCGTCGAGCAGAGCCCAATATCTATTGCCACTTTAGACGCAAACGGAAACGTTACCTATTCAAACAATCAATTTAACGCCAGTCAGGATATTCGCAAAAGGAATACGGACACGGGCAATTCCAATTTCCTAAATAGCTATTTGAAACATAACTCCAGCTTTTCAGAAGCGATTGAAAAGGAACAAAACGCTTTAACCTGGCAAGGTGAGTTATTCAGTAAAGATGTTAATGGTGACGACTTTTGGGAGTATGCAAATATCTACCCTTTGGCTGGAGCCTTCCATAATGCTAAGCAAGTCATCATTAGTCAGAACATCACCGCTCAAAAGGAATACGAGAAAGAGCTGAGGTTGGCTTCCACGGTATTTCACACCGCGACAGAAGCAGTCATGATTTGTGATGCTCACAATAGAATTCTCGCTATTAATAAAGCCTTTACCGAAATTACTGGTTATACAGAACAAGAGGCTATAGGCGGTTGCCCATCGTTGTTAAAATCAGGCCACCACGATGGAGAATTTTATCAGCAAATGTTTTCTCAACTGGAAGACACCGGACAGTGGCAAGGTGAAATATGTAACCGTCGTAAAAATGGAGAAGTCTATTACGAGTGGTTAGCAATTACGGCATTAACCGGACCAACTGGTAAACCTGAAGCCTATGTGTCTCTTTTCAGTGATATTACCAAACGAAAACTCGCTGAGGACAAAATTTACCATCAAGCAAATTACGACACGCTGACGGGCCTTGCCAACAGAAGTTTGTTCTCAGATCGACTCAAACATTGCCTAAATGTAGCGGAAAGAGAATCTGGCCAAGTGGCCTTGATGTTTATCGACCTGGATGGGTTCAAACAGATAAACGATACTTTAGGTCATGCTCAGGGCGACGTTCTCTTACAAGGGGTCGCTAAACGATTAATTAAGATGTTAAGAAAATCTGACGTTGTGTCGAGATTAGGCGGCGACGAGTTTGCGGTCATTTTATCTACAGCCGACGATATATATAGTATTGAACGGGTCGCGAGTAAAATTGTACAAGAAGTCGCCAGACCTTTTAATTTAGGTGGTAAGAAAGGTTATGTTACGGCCAGCATCGGCATTGCGTTATTCCCTGAAGATGGAATGAACTCGGAAGACCTGCTGCAAAAAGCAGATAACGCTATGTATAGGGCTAAATCTGGCGGAAAAAATAACTTTCAATTTTTCACCAAAGAAATGGATGCCGACGCCCATAAACGGAGTTTATTTGAAGCCGATCTGAGGGAAGCGGTTCATGATCAAAAATTATCCGTATGGTTTCAACCCATACACGACATCGAGTCTGGCCAATTAAAATATGCAGAAGCTCTGGTACGTTGGGAACATCCGGAAAAAGGACTGATTTCGCCCGCCAGCTTCATTCCCATGGCAGAAGAAATTGGCTTAATAAATGCGATAGGGACTTTTGTATTACGAAATGCATGTGAAGAAGCGGTAAATTGGGAATCGCTAAATAACACGCCTCCTAGTGTCACGGTAAACGTGTCTTCTATCCAGTTTCAACAAGAGAACTTCGCGGAACAAGTTTCCACGATATTAAATGAAACTCGACTAAGACCTCAAAGGTTAACACTTGAGATTACAGAGAGTTTACTTATAACTGACAGCGACAGTGCCTATAAACAACTAAGTGCCCTTAAAAACCTCGGGGTACAAATAAGTCTTGATGATTTTGGAACTGGCTACTCCTCTTTGAGTTACCTTAAGCGCTTTCCGGTAGACAAACTCAAAGTTGATAGAAGTTTCATTCAAGACGTTAATGAAAAAAACTGCGACACAAGGTTAATCGAAGCCATTTACTCTATCGCCCATAGTCTTGAAATGGAAGTTGTGGCAGAAGGCGTAGAAACGGAATTTCAACTGAGTCAATTGAAGAAATTTGGTTCATCTTGCATTCAAGGTTTTTTATTCAGCAAGCCACTTAAAGCCAAGGACATGCAGACTTACATGACGGCACGGTCTTAACAAATAATGACTTTATTGCGCCCCTGACACTTACCTTTCAACATGCACTTATCCGCTCTTTCTACAAGTGCATCCGGGCAAGTGTCTCCCTGGTACAGCGAAGTCATGCCAATAGTTACAGTGACACTCATGGTCTGGTGTTCATATTCGCACTTCAACGATTCAATTGAACCTCGAAGCCGCTCAGCAAGTAACAAGGCTTCTTCTACATGAGTTTCCGGCGCAACAACAACAAACTCCTCCCCTCCCCATCTTCCGGCTGTATCAATTTCACGTAATTGTCGAGCTATTAGACTGGATACTTCTTTTAATACAATGTCACCTAACTTATGTCCGTAATTATCATTAAATTGTTTGAAATGATCGATATCGATAAACAAAACACAAAGTGGTTTATCGTATCTTTTTGCTCTACTAAATTCCTGTTTTAACAATGCTGTCGTATACCTACGATTGTGCAACGAAGTTAAGTTGTCCACCGTAGAGATATGTTTCAGCTCGCGAATTAGTTCATTCTTCTCACGAATATCCCTGACCACCGCCGTCAACTCAGTTTCCCCATCGACATTGATTCGAGCAATGGTTATTTCCAAAGGAATTTCAGTGCCATCTGCCCGCAAGCCCATTACCGAAGCCCTTAAATCCATGACTCTGGAAGTTATGTCTGACTCTTTGAAACTCTGCACATATTCAGAGTGTTTTTGGCGATATTTTTGAGGCAGGAGTTCGACTAATTGCCTACCGACTAAATCATCCGTTCCGAATATCTTTGCTGCCGCTTTGTTTGCCTGTAATATTTTTTCATTGGTATCGATACTAATGATACCGTCATACGCACTTGCCACTATCGCTTTATATCGACTATTGGCTTTTTCCAGTGCTTTGCAGAGGAGTCTTCGCTCCGTTACATCGATAAACGTAATCATAGTTCGATTCGATAACCCCAGTTCATTAACGATGGGCGTCACCAAACATTTCCACCAGCGGTTTTGTTCAAATCTATTAATATTGATCTCGAGCTCTTCAGCGCACTGCTCAGCTAAGGCTATGGTAGAAGCATCATAAATTTTGTCGAATAAATAAGGAGGAAAAACATCGCACAAATCATTACCAATAATATGACTTTGCTCGCTTCCTAACATCTCGGAGAACAGCTCATTACAAGAAACAACTTTAAATGTTCTTAGGACAGTTGATTCAATAATAGCAAGTGGCGTTGCAATTGAATTTACAGGCGTTTTCAGATCCTGATGGTTCGCGAAATTAAACATGTGAGTTCCTTCACTAAAATCCCATTTTCTATTTTAGCAACAAACTCTCTATCTGCCCGAATTCCGCCTGAAGTATCTTTAATACCAATCCTCATAATCAGCAATGGGGGTGCGACGTCTAATTCTTGACTTGCAGACACCATAAGCAATTGTAAAACATGAACAATTTACTTCTATCGAGTTTCTATTCAAATCAATAGACGGCAAATAAGACCAAACTTCGACTTTTCATTATATTTCCACCAAACCGAAATAAGGAGATACAATGAAATTAGTCCCCCTGCTATTTTTGACTGTTAGTCATTTGGCACTAGCCACCACTCATGAACCCAGTTCCCCTATTGAGCCGCCTATGGTCACCATACCTTCAGGTTCCTATTTGATGGGTTATGAAATCGGTAAGGAAAACGAACAACCAGTCCGCAAGACAAACGTTGATGCCTTCATGATGGGAAAATATGAAGTTACCATTGCAGAGTTTAGACGTTTTGTTGAAGCAACCAATTACCCTATGTCGACGACTTGTGTTCATGAAGCCGGTCCATATTGGTTCTTGCGCCCTGTCACCTTCTCTCAAAACGAAACCGTAACCCAATCAACCCAACTTGAACTGGCGGTAACAAAAGGAAGTTGGGACAACAATTCAATCTCAAAGAGTGAATACGAGCCTGTTGTATGTGTTGGCTGGAACGCGGCAAATGCTTATGCCAACTGGTTAGCCAAAAAGACCGGGAAACCGTATCGACTGCCCACCGAAGCAGAATGGGAATACGCTCATCGCGCAGGTACAACTACAACCTATTTTTTTGGCGAAACGAATGACCTAAAGCAGGTATGCCAATACGCTAATGTCGCGGATAAATATGGCGAAGAAGTGGCGGGAAAACGTTTTAACGCGGGATACGGTGGTAGGCCAGACGCTTGCAATGACAGATCTGGTCTCGTAAGCATTGTCGGTTTGTACCAGCCAAATCCATTTGGCCTTTTCGATACGACAGGCAATGTCGAAGAATGGGTGCAAGATTGTTTTATAGAGAACAATGACCTTACAACATCTAACGAACCATCTACAGCTACACAAGCACCCACATCGGAATGTAAACAAAGAGTAGTTAGAGGTGGCTCTTGGCATTATTTTACCTATACGGCCTCGCAACGCACGGGTTTAGATCAAAATGACTTCATTGGTGTATTGGAAGGATTCAGGTTAGCCCTTGACGCTCAAAACTTGCCACCCGCCAAATCGACCTTGAATTTTGAGAGACAATTAAAAAAAGCCCAACAACAAGAAAAACAGAAAATGGCGGCATTACTCGATTTCCCCGCAAAGCCCTCGGGATTGAAAGTCACGGTTAACAACCAAAACAAAGTCGTTTTAAGCTGGGATAAGTCTATAGGCTCGGCAACTACAGGTTATGACATCTATCGAAGTTCCAGTTACTTCACTGAAAACGATAAGATTGCCAACAATGTTAATACAACAGAATTTATTGATGATGTCGTCTCTGATGGTCGCTTGCACTATCGCATCAAGGCAACCAACAAACAAAGAACCAGTGAATGGAGTGAAACAGTAGCAATTGGTCAATCACAAATTCACTCCTTGCCAGGAAGAATCCAGGCCGAAGCTTATCATTTTGCGCCAGACTCGGTCATTGCCGCTTCTGTATCTGAACCCGAAGGAGACAGAGGTTACCTTCGTATTTCAGATTCAAAAGCCGAATATCAATTAACGACAACAACAAATGGTTCCTACGAACTGCAGCTAAGAGTATTTAATGATGGTCAAGCGCAACCATTTGAACTTTGGTTAGGACAAGAGCTAATCACTTCCATTACACCAACTGGTAAAAGGGGATGGCAAACGGTCACTAAACCTGACATCCATCTCACAAGAGGTGAACACACATTGAGTGTGAGAGCTAAATCTCAGAACTTTGCCCTCAACTGGCTTCAATTCAACAAATTGTAGTTTTACTTAATAAAACACGCACCCGGATATCAATAACGAGACGCTGCAACATCTGGCGCTATATTGCTGGATTCTTAATGATGTCCGTTCTATTTGTTCTGGGTGCAATTTTCCAATTACTTTTATCTGGTCGTCCAATATATGAAAATAATTACATCGCCTTTCATCCTAATGACAATCCTACTTTCGTTGACGGGTTGTCAAAATAAAGTATCGAGAATTGAAAACCCGGAATACAACAAGATTGAAAACAAATATCAAAATATCTATCAGAGTGAGTTTCAGGGCCGTGGTCCGCACCATAAATACGACGAAATAGATTTTTTGAAGCCTGAAGAAAAAAAGTCTGCGGAACAAGGCATTATCAGTTTTGCCTATTCGGGTATCGATAAGACCCATGGCTTCGACTACAGCAGTTTGCTTCATCCAAATATAGATATTAGTCCTAAGCATAACGGCGTGATCACTTGGTTAGGTCACGCCAGCTTTTTACTCCAGCAAGAGAATAGTGATGCGCTGGTTACTGACCCCGTCTATGAAGAGTTCGATGGATATGGGTGGCTTGGCAGTAAACTAGATAGCTCGTTAAAGAGATTGGGAACCGCACCGATTACTAGTGAACGCTTGCATTTTGTGAGTGGCGTAATGATTTCACACAATCACTATGATCACTTAAATAACAATTCATTAGCTGGATTTAACAAAGATACGAAACTGTATTTGCCATTAGACAATGCCGATGATGTGGACTTCGATAGAGGGCCGATCATTGAAATGGACTGGTACACCCAAACCCGTCATGACAACACAACCGTACATTTTTTACCGGCAAATCATACATCTAACCGAGGCCTTTCTGATCACGAAGAAAGTTTGTGGGGCAGTTGGTTAATCGACGATGGTAATCATCGTATCTATTTTGCAGGCGATACTGGATACAGTCCTATTTTTAAAGACATTCAATCGAAAGTGGGTGATATGGATGTGTGTTTAATGCCCATTGTTGCTTATCCCGGGCCAGCGAGGAAAATGCATTTATCGCCAGAAGACGCAATAAGGGCGGCGCAAGACCTTAATTGTAAGGTATTTGTGCCCTGGGGTTATGGCACCTGGTCTTTAGGTTACGAACATGTCAATGAGCCGTTAAGACGATTATCCAGAGCAATGGAAGACATAAAACCCGACTTCATTATTAAAACACTTAAAATAGGCGAGAACTTTAACTACGTGGCGCTTCTCAACAGCAGCCACTTTGCCAGCAATAACAAATAATACCAATTCTGATAAGTAATTAATGGGGTATTTTGTCAGTAAAATATCCCAGCGATTTTAAGGCGTCGTGATGTCGACTTAACCAAATCTCGTATGCATTTTTTTCAATAAAGTCTCGGTATTCCATTTCACCCGCTACATCTTCAGTTTGAATACTCATACGATAGAGCAACAGTGCTGCATTCAGACTTTCTTCACGATTATAAAGCAGCCGGGCCTGACTAAACGCTAGCTGTACATGTTCTAGTGCTTGGTCATACCTGCCCATGGCGTTATATATTTGAGCACGTTGGTTGAAACTAAAAGGACTGCTTTGTATATCTGGAAACAAATCCAGCGCCTGTTGCCACTGTTGATGTTTCAAATGATATTGCGCCAAATGTTTCTGGACGTCTTCAATGATCCAAGCATTGTCTTGTTTGTAGGGTAAAGTCAGGATCTTTTCATAATAGGCTTTGGATTCTTCTTCGGATTCGGCAAAAAGTGCAAAGTGATAATAAATAACTGCAAAGTTCGATTGGTGTAACTGATATTCCTTTAGTAGTGACCTGGCCTTATACAAATGGTCATATTTATCTTTATCCTGTCCCAGTTTACTCGCCAAAATTGATAGAAGCGTAAAAGCCTCTACTTCTGCTAAAGTCTCATTAGCCAATTTGGCCTGCGTTGCGGCCTGAAACAAAGCCGTTTTAACTTGATTGTAATCACCTCTGGCAAACCCTAACCAACCTTCATTTTTAGAAACGGCGGTTTGCAACTCATGCAAACTTCTTTTCGCCAAAACCACATGTGCTTTTTTATAAAAGCCTTCACTTCGATCCAGAAAATTCTGCAAGTGGTATATCTTACCCTTCAACATATAACCTAACCCAAGGTATGCGGTATTAGTTACAGATGAACTTTGAGTTATGAGTTTGTCCACTAAGGCCATAGCAATGTCATAATTCATACTTGAGGCTTGAGCGATAATGAGGCGTAACAAAATAGAATGATCGTCGGGGTATTGATTGTGCAGCAAGGTAAGCTCAGAGAGCACTAAAGCTTCATTAGTTAAGCTCAAAAGCTTGGAGTCCAAAATTCTTGTCAATGCTATTGTGAGTTGCTGTGCAAGTAACTCTTTGCTTGGTGCAAAAAGATAACCGGCCCAGTCCCTCTGTGGTCCTTGAAGTCGATAACGCAACAATAGTCCATCATCAAATGCCGTAACAAAGCCGGACAGCAGCAATTCCTGTTCATCTAGATTTAGTTTTTCTCTGGATAAAATTGGCGCATTAAAAAACGATCTCGTCGTCAACACTTCAGCAGGTTCGATAAGATCGTATGGCCCACGCCCGTTTGATTTAAGCAATACCTGAGTGACAGCGTCGCCTGCTTCATTGGTATTACCAGAATTGATACTCGCAAACGGAATTAGCGTGACCTTAATTTTGTTTGCGTCTGCTTTTACTTCACCTTCTCGGTCTAAAAACAAAAAGCTTGTTAGTGTTATAAACAAAGCTATGGCAACTGATGCCCATATAAACGTTCCGGAATTTGCGTCTATCTTCGTCGAACTGGACATTTCTTTTGGCGACTCAGACTGAACTTCAAATTGCCACTGATAACCTTTCATTGGAAAGGTTTTGATCGCTTTATCAGAAAAAATCGTTCTCAGCTGACTGATATTCTGAAAAACAACTTGTTCCGATACGACTCGCTCTCCCCAAACCTCATTGAGGATAACTTCTTTGCTTAATACCTCTTTTGGGCGAGACAAAAACAATTGAAGCAATCTTGCTTCATTGCGCTTAAGTGGGATGGTTTTATCATCTTTGAAGAGAAGCTGTTGACTGGCATCAAACAGATACTGCTCAAATACATAACGCATTTATTAACACACCTGGCCAGCAGCCCAACCCGAAGCCCACGCCCACTGAAAGTTGTAACCGCCTAACCAACCAGTGACATCCATGACTTCACCGACAAAATACAAACCTTTAACATTTTTGCATTCCATTGTTTTGGAAGATAGGTGGTCGGTATCGACTCCACCGATGGTCACTTCTGCAGTTCGATATCCTTCGGTGCCATTCGGCTTAATATGCCACTGCTCAATAACCAACACTATGTGTGCAAACTCTTTGTGTTCAAGCTGCTTCAAAGGTTTATCGACAATCTGACCTGAAGTTATCAATGCTTCAACAAAGCGTTTTGGCAACCAATGTGCCAAGGTATTTTTGAGGCTTTGATTCGGTGACTTTTGCTTTTCTTCTCTTAACGCATCAGTTAGGTCCATGTTTGGCAATAAATCGACAACAACCGCCTCTCCCGGATTCCAGTAATTTGAAATCTGCAGGATCACCGGACCAGATAAACCTCTGTGGGTAAACAACATGTCCGCGGCAAATGAGGTTCCACTTTGGGATTCCACTCGCACAGGCAAAGAAATACCGGAAAGATCTGCGTATTTTTGCTTATCATGATCATGCAACGTAAAAGGAACTAAACCCGCACGAGTAGGTAATACAGAAAGGCCAAACTGCTCTGCGACCTTATAGCCGAACGGCGTTGCCCCTAACTTAGGCATAGACAAACCGCCAGTGGCAATAACCAATGACTCACATTCATACGTCAGCTGATTTGTATCAACGATATAACCGCCATTATTGGATTCAATTCGTAAGATTTCAGATCTTAACTGAATCTTAACGCCTGCGTCCTGGCACTCTGAGGTGAGTATGCGAACGATTTCTTTCGCACTGTCGTCACAAAAAAGCTGACCAAAGTCCCTTTCGTGATAATCCACCTGATATTTACCGATAAGTCCCAAAAAGTCCCACTGGGTATAACGTGATAACGCGGATTTTACAAAATGAGGGTTGTTACATAGGTAGTTATTTGGCTCTACTTCCATATTGGTGAAATTACAACGGCCGCCGCCAGATATGAGGATTTTCTTGCCTGCTTGTTTTGCATGATCTAAAACCAAAACGTTCCGGCCTCTGTAACCAGCCTGAGCTGCGCACATTAATCCAGCAGCACCAGCACCAATTATTATTACGTCGTATTTATTTGTCGCCATTTTGTTTCAACCCTGCAAAATTCGATGGCATTTTCGTATATTGACCAAATAAGTACAAGTGAGTCTGTATAGTTAGAACTCATGGGTATTAATAAACTTGTAACGTTATAAACAAGTTATATAAAGCCATATTAAAAGTATCGAAATTATCGACTTAACTAGTGTAAAATGCGTCAACTTATCTAAAACTGCTCTCAAAGGTATCGATTCTATGTCCTGGCGCTCGTTATTCTCGCTCCTGATTTTAACTTTTATAAGCGCTGAGTCTTCTGCCCGTGTAGATGAAGAAGGCAACTATGAACTCGAACCTTTATTCAAAAACAAAGACTGGGATATGTCGGCTGAACTCGGCATGTTAATCTCGTCGGGCAATACCGAATCCACATCTCTTTTGGGTCGAATAACTGCGAGTCACGACTGGCAAAGCTGGCGTTTTAACTACGACTTAAATACGCTGGTAAAAAGAGACGAAAAGTACGATGAAGAATTACAAAGAGAACGCCTGAAAACCACCGCCGAACGGTACCAACTGCAGGTGCAAGGTGAATATAAGCTTACAGAAACAGACGCAATATTTTCCCGTTACGAGCTCACTGATGACAGATTTGCGTCATATACAGAATATGTTGCTGCCGTCATAGGTTATAGTTTTCGAGCGATTGAAAATCACAATATGGAGTTGGACCTCACGCTTGGTCCCGGTTATGCGAGAGGTTTAACGTCAGATGACATCCTCGAGAAAGGCATGGTTGTGCGAGCATCAGCCAGTTATAAGTGGGATATTTCAGATAACGCGCAGTTTCGTCAAATAATCAGTGTCCAAGGAGCTGAATTCAACAACCGCTCAATCTCTGAAACATCGCTGTCGACTAAGATCACAGGTTCCATGCAGATGAAGGTTTCTTTCAAAGCCGTGCACAACAGTAAAGTTGAGGATGACAAAGAAAAACTAGACACCGAAACCTCGCTTACTCTCGTTGTGAATATATAAATTACTAAATACCTTCCAATTCACAATAGTTTCTTGAAACTTGGCTACACTTTTCGCTGAATAACAATAAACATGTGGCGTAATTTCAATTAAAATACGCAAAACAACAACTTAATGGATGAAACAATGAAAAAGCTAATTTCACTGGGGCTGATCTCGGCCGCAGTTTTATCTGCTCCTGCATTTGCTGAAGAAAACGAAGAAACCAACCTAAACGTATCTGCGGAATTAGGTATCTTGATCACGACGGGTAACACCGAAACGTCGTCTTATTTGGGTAAGATTACTGCAGATCACAAACTTACCAACTGGAAAAATAAGTACGAGTTTAACATCCTCAAAAAGGACGCAGAGACCGAAGACGACGATGGTAACAAAAAGACAGATACCACTGATGATAGATGGGACATCGCTGCGACGGGCGATTACAAATTCACAGACAGTTCGAGCGCCTTTGTTCGCGGTCGATATGCAGATGATGAAATGGGTGCTTATGCCACTTATGCTACGGTAGACGCAGGTTACGGCTTCAATGCACTTAAAAATGAAAACATGAATCTGGACCTAAAGGCAGGTGCCGGTTTTGTGGAAGCAGAAACTCAGGAAAAAGATGGTGTTAAAGGTGTAAGTGAAGACAGTGCACTAATTACAGCTTCAGCCGCTTTTTCGTGGCAGATCAATGATATGACTAAGTTTATTCAAAATATAAACATTAGCCGAGCAACGGACATTGGCAATACTCAAACCATCACGGAAACGGGTGTTTCAGCGTCATTTAGCGACAAAATGCAAATGAAATTTGGTTTCAAGACGATTTCAAACACCGAAGTGCCGGTAGGATTTGAAAAGACAGACACGGAAACCAGCGTAACTTTAGTCGTAAACTTCTAACGAAACATTTCCTCGCATTAAGACTGCCTCTTAGTTCAATTGTTCTAGGGGGCTTTTTAAATCGTTTAAACAGCGTCTGTGTATTACCCACAAAAATCTAATTCACATGTTGCGTCTTTGGCTTCACTTCAGAGATATCTTAAATGCTTCAAAGAACTGGATTACCGATTTCTCGGTAATGACGCCGTTGCGCCTTTTTGTACGCGACACTGATACGTCGATATAACTTCGATGCATTCCCTCCATGGAAGGAGGGAATGCCTAATAATTGTATGGAACAATTATGGCCTTTCATCCCTTAGCACACGAAGCCATTACGTCCATGTAGCTTCGATGTACTTTCATCCCTGAAAGCAACAAAAAAGGCCACCGAGGTGACCTTTTTCATGAATATTAACTAATTAAATTTAGTTATTATTCTACGATAGTTGCTACAACACCAGCACCTACTGTACGGCCACCTTCACGGATAGCGAAACGTAGGCCTTCGTCCATCGCGATTGGAGCGATTAGCTCTACAACCATCTTGATGTTGTCAC